>Ga0209736_1000330_pt1 | contig 15369 bp, 15 predicted proteins | sample BlaSpr_A8_Ref_M3_FD_187992 | JGI IMG/M metagenome (GOLD analysis project Ga0209736, IMG submission 187992) | Forest soil microbial communities from Thunder Bay, Ontario, Canada - Black Spruce, Ontario site 2_A8_Ref_M3 (SPAdes) (version 2) | ecosystem: Environmental > Terrestrial > Soil > Boreal...
TCTTTCAAGCTAACGGAACGTGGCCGGACAAAACCATGTTTGTGCTCGAGATTTACGGCTCGACCTCTCACGGCTCGATCAATCAAAAGGGAAGCTATCAAGAATCGCTAGTGGGCTTGGACGTGGAAGTGAAGGATGAGTCGCGCTTCCCTGATAAGTGGGCCTATTTCGGTTTCAACAATTCTGCTAGAACGGCGAGCGCGATCCCTCCAGGCAAAAACGGATGCTGGAACTGTCACGATCAAAACGCCGCCGTCGAGCATTCCTTCGTCCAGTTCTATCCCGAATTGCTGAAAGTAGCGCGGGAAAAAGGAACCCTCAAGCCGACAGTTCATCTGGAAGGGAAAAAATAGGCCCGCAATCAGCGCAACGGCGCGGCCCGATGTATGATGCGGGCGGCGAATTTCTGATGAATCCACGGATGGACGAGCAAACGGCGCTGGTCACGGGAGCGGGAAGCGCGGAAGGAATTGGATTCGCAGTTGCGCGGTGGTTGCAGTCCGCCGGCGTTCGTGTGGCGATTACTTCTACCACGGACCGCATTCATGCGCGGGCGCGGGAACTCGATCCAGCCGGCAACCGCGTGCTTTCGTTCGTCGCCGATCTGACGGACGAAGCGGAAGTCCAGGGCCTCGTCGATTCCGTCCTGGTGCGAACGCGGAGCATAGATATTTTGGTGAACAACGCCGGCATGGCTCAGACCGGCCAACCCACAAATAGCAAAACCCTCGCGGATTCCACCTACGGGGAGTGGCAGAATCAGATCGCCATCACGCTGCACACCGCATTCCTCGTGACGCGCGCCGTTCTGCCGGGAATGATGCAAAGAGAATACGGCCGCATCGTAAATGTCAGCTCGGTCACCGGACCGCTGGTGAGCAATCCTGGTTCAGCAGCATACGGAGCTGCTAAAGGGGCACTGGACGGAATGATGCGCGCCGTCGCCCTCGAGACGGGCGGCGTGGGTATCACAATCAACGCCGTCGCTCCCGGCTGGATCTCGACAGCTTCCTCGATGGAGTCTGAGCGCATCGCTGGCATGCATACGCCGATAGGCCGCGCGGGCACACCGGATGAAGTTGCCGCGGCCATTTGCTTCCTTGCGTCGCCCGAGGCTTCTTACATCACCGGCCAAGTGCTCGTCGTAGACGGCGGCAACATTCTTCAAGAAAAAAAGTCGTCCTGATTTTCAAAGGCGATTCGAATATCTCGAAATTCCTTGCTTGCTCCACACTTTCAGTGCTGATTCAGATAACTTGAAGATCCCGCCTTGAAGATCCTGAAGAGCCCTGCCGGAAACCATGGAAGATTCCCGCTTGTTCGAATCGGCAGGCTCGTACAGACTCGGAATCGCTCCCAGCTTCAATCTTACTGGAAGCCACGCCGAGGAGGCGCTCATGCTGCGCATGCACTCCTGTTTACTGTTGTTGCTGATTCCCTTCTCCGCCGTCGCGCAGAACTCTTCGCGGCCAAGCGCCGTGCCCGCTTCGAATGCGCGGGACGCCATGCCAGCGGAGAACCAGCAGGACAAACTGAAAGGGCGGGCGCGTATTGGCGTGGCGCTGGAAGGTGGAGGAGCGCTGGGGTTGGCGCATGTCGGCGTACTCCAGTGGTTCGAGGAGCACCACATTCCGGTGGATTACGTTGCGGGAACGAGCATGGGCGGTCTCTTGGGAGGCTTCTATGCCACTGGAATGAGCCCGGCGGAGCTGAAGAAACTGATCGAGGGAGTGGATTGGAATGAAGTCCTCAGCGACTCAACGCCCTTCGAGGATCTTTCTTACCGGAGAAAAGAAGATCAGCGGGCGTATCCAAACGCTTTCATTCTCGGACTGCGACATGGCTTGTCGTTCCCAAGCGGATTGAATTCCGGCCACCAGATCGGTTTGTTAATCGACCGGATAGCATTGCCCTACTATAAATTAGAATCTTTCGAAGCGCTGCCGACACCGTTTCGCTGCGTGGCCACGGATCTGGTAAGCGGCAAGCAAGTCATATTCGAGGAAGGCTCGCTGGCCGAAGCGCTACGCGCGACGATGTCCATTCCGGGAGTCTTCACGCCGGTCGTCGACAAGGACCGTGTGCTGGTCGACGGCGGGCTGGTGAATAATCTGCCGACTGACGTCGTGAAGCAGATGGGCGCGGACATTGTTATCGCTGTGCATTTGGACACCAAGCCGGTGGAGGCAGCGGACATCAAGTCTCTCTTCACCGTGTTGCAACAATCTGTTCGTGTTGTGGTTGCAGAAAGCGAAGTGCGGGGTCTTGCGCGAGCGGACGCCGTGGTCAGCGTGCCTCTCAGTGGATATAGCTCCACGGATTACAAAAAGCATGAAGCAATTATGCAAAAGGGCTACAAAACCGCCGATGGAAAATCGCAGCTGCTCCAGAAATTCGCGCTCAACGAGACGGAATGGCAGGAGTATGTGCAGGATCGCGAAGCGAGGAAAAGGACGCTGGCGCCCGTGCCGCAGTTTGTCAAAGTGGAGGGAGCGGACACCGCGCAGCAGACGGAAAACATCGAGCGCTATCTGGCCCCGCTGGAAGGCAAGCCGCTGGACACGGAGAAACTCGATCGCGCGCTGACACGGCTCACCGGCGTGGGCCGGTATGACACAGTGGGCTACCGGATTACGGAGCGCGACGGTCAACAAGGGCTGCTGATTCAGGTGAGCGAAAAGAACTATGCACCACCGACGATCCAGCCGGGGTTTGTGGTGGATGGCTCGGCCAGTGAAGAAGTGGGCTTCACGCTGGGCACGCGACTGACATTTTTGGATGTGGCGGGATTCCGCTCCGAATGGCGCACCGATTTTCTGTTTGGCAACACGTATGGGCTGGGAAGCGAGCTATACCGGCCGTTCACGCCAGTGAGCAGGTGGTTTTTCGCGCCGCACGGCACGGCCAGCACGCGGACCTTCAAAATCTATGAGAAGGGCAATCCTCTCGCTGACTACAAGTTGGGCCATGCCGACATCGGGATGGACGTGGGTTACGGATTCGACCGCTTCAGCGAATTGCGCCTCGGCTATGAGGTGGGCTATCTCGATGCAAAGCTGCGGCTCGGTACTCCGGTGTTTAACTCTGTGAACGGACGCGTGGGCGACGCTAAATTACATTACCAGTTCGATCACACGGACGACCCGGTGATTCCGCGGAGCGGCGTGCGCTCCGAAACAACTTTCCGGTGGTTTGACACTAGCCCCGGCACGGCGAGTGCTTTCCCTTCGCTGCAAACGAACCTCGAGTATTTTCAACCGGTCTCGGAGTTAGGTTCCGTGTTCGTGAATGGCGAGGGCGGATCAACGTTTGGATTCAATAGCACGGGAATCCCGCAGTTCTTTCTAGGCGGTCCGCTGACTCTCAGCGCCTATGGGCTCAACGAACTGCAAGGAAATCAATACTACTTGTTCCGCGCCGGCTATTTGCACGACCTGTGGACTCTGCCTCCCCTCGCCGGAAAAAGAGTCTTTGTGATCGGCTCCTACGAGTTCGCAAAAATGTACGGCGCGTCAAACGAAAGCAAATTCCCCAATGATTTTGCCGCCGGCGTCCTCGCCGAAACGGTAATCGGCCCGCTCTTCGTAGGCGGCAGCGTGGGCGACACCGGCCACCACAAGTGGTTCTTCCAACTCGGCCGCGTGTTTTGATGTGTTGGGTGACCGAACCGGCGTGTCCCCCGGGTAGTCGGTCGGTTTACGGTAGCGCAGGTTCTCGGAAGTCTGCCCATTGGCTGAGAGTCTCCCGATGGAAATCGGCTCACCATGTCGCGATTGGGCGAGCCAGGTGTAAACTGGTTCTGGTTTCGAGGTCAGGAAGGAAAATCCGCGTGAAGCGAATCGCTCTTTTCACAATGCTGGTAGCCTTGGGCGTTGGATGGTGGATTCCGGCTAATGCTCAGAGCCCCGGTGTCGCGGAATATGCGCGCGAGTCGCGGGAAGCGTCCAAGAAATCCGCCAAGAATCAGCAAAGGATCCTCAAGAAAGCGTCCAAGAAACAGCGCAAAGCAATGAAGAAATACGCGAAGGCCCAGCGGAAGGCGGCAAAGAAAGCGAATCGCCACGCTAGGTAGCCTTTCGGTGTGAATGGCTACGCGGAACGACGACTCACGAAGTGCTGTGGGTATTCGCTAATGGACCGTGCCGGCGGCGACTCCGCAGGCGTTGCCGATTGCCGACCACAAGATGCGTTCTGTTTCAGCGGAATCAGGCGGGCATGCGATGTAGTCGAACGCTCCGGCGCGAAGCGCGGCGAGGTAATGATCCCATTCGGCGAAACGCGACAGCACGACGACTGGCGTCGGTTTCACTGCCGAGACGACGCCACGGAAATCGCCATCGGGCAGAGTTTCATGGCAGAAAACCACGCCGAACTTCTCGTTGTCCATGAAGATTCGTGCTTCGTCGAATTTCATGCAGCAGATCGAGATCAGCCCGCATCGATTCATCGCCGCGGTTATTTTTTCATGATGTTCTTTTTCGGGAGAGATTACCAATACCTGGTTGACACTGGCCATGTCTTCTACCTTTCTTTCTGACCTTCGAGGAAAACAGCCGCAATTCATGCAGCCTCTTGCTATATCGTTCGTTATGAGTTTTTTCCGCTCCGCCCAGCTACGGCTGCGCACGAGACACCAATCTCCGCCTATCAATGGGCGGGCCGCCCGATAGGAAGCCTGCACACTATCAACAGGAATTCCGCCGGACTGTGCAAAATTGAACAGAAGGTACGTTTATGAACCCGTAGAGTACCGTCCGGTACGGCGAGACAGAGCGATATTAGCCGGAAGCAGGGCTGGGCCGAGCGGTATCCCTCGTCTCGCCGTTCTCCCTAACGCGAAGTCTCTCAGCAAATGTCGTGCAAGACTTTGCGCATCCCCCTCCAATTGCAGTGAACCCCGGTGCGATCTTCCATGAGAACAATCTTTGCCACAGTAGCGTGTTTCCTGCTGTTCGCTGCTCATGCTTCCGCGCAATCGCCTCTGGCGCCCGCCACCGGCAAAACGATTGACGGGGGTCTGGGATATTCGTATGTGCAAGCGGGACAGAGTGTTTCCGGCCCAGTCGGCCTAACCGGTGGGGATGCCAGCATCACGATCGGTTATTCTCGCCTCGAATTAAAAGTTGATTTAGGTTATGGGCGGGCCGCCACCTTACCCGGCACGCACCACCACAATGAAGTCCTTAGTTACCTTGCAGGCCCCGTGTTCCATCCCATGATTCATCGTAATTTTGAAACCTACGTTCAGGTGCTGGCGGGGGCTGCCCGGGTGAGTGGCCCAGTACCGCTTGGTGGGGGCGCATACCTCCTCGGGGGCTGGGCGTCCGGCTTGGCTTGGGCCGTCGGCGGTGGAATCGAATATCGCGTGACGGACGCGATAGCCATTCGTACTGGTGTGGACTATATGAGAACCTCGTATTTCGACCCATCGCTGACGCTTCGCGGCCAAAGCAATGCCAGGAGCACGGCGACGATCGTCTATTCCTTGGTAAGGCGCTCGCGGAGACGCCAATTAGGCTGATCCCAACAAATCTGCCGAAAACTCCGTAAGTGTGCGAAATGGGGCTGAATGGCTTCCATCGGGATGTGAGGATGGGTGCATGATGCATAAGAAAGCCAAGAAAACCAGTAGAGAAGCTGGCGATGCGACACGTGCCAGCGTCAAGAAGGAAATGGCCAGGCCGCGCATGGCGAAGTCCGCAAGAATAACGCAACGGAATCTGGATACAGGCCGAATTCCAGAACATCCAAGCACCACAATCCCCGGAACAGTCGACAAAATAATTCCATCTCGCAGCCAGAAGAAGCCGGAAGAGGCGCAGATAGGTGTTGACAAGGGCGCCCGCCGCCATCAAGACCTCCGCATCGAGAATTCGTTAACTGACAAGCATGGCGATGAGGTAAAGCTCAAAAAAGGTGCTCACGTTGAGGTAACCGTAGCAGCCGAGCCCAAGACGTCAATAGCCAAATCCAAAACGTAAAACCAGCTGCGCGGCGTAACACCCCTGACTTGTGACGTCAAACCACGTATACTCCGGCTGACGGGCCACGTCTGATGGAGCTACGACAATGCCTGACGAAGAGTGGATCAAAACAATTGCAGACGGCAGAAAAGTGAAATTCATCTACCAAGAACTACCGCAAGACGGGGCATTTATCACCGCGCAGATCGCAGGCAATGAAGTGGTCTATTCAATCATATTGAACAAAGCAAGAAACCCGCTGAGCCGAGAAGATGTTGAAAGTCGTTTCGAAGGCGAGCTTTCGAAAAAGTAGCCGACTGCATTTGTGACACGATCGGCGAAACAACTGACCCAAGCCAGACCGATGGCCATCAAGCAAGAACTTCTTGACTAGCAGGGGGTCGTTGCGCTATAGATGGGTAGGTGGTGTCTATATATGCGGGCATCCACAACTTCCCGGAAGAGCAAATCCAAGCCAAAACTGAGGGAGAAGCACGCTTTCGACGCCCAATCTTTTCTCGATTCCGCCGGTGTGACGAGAAAAGTAAAAGAGTTTAAGAAAGCAGAGGTCGCTTACGCGCAAGGTGAAGCCGCTCATAGCGTAATGTACTTGCAAAGCGGCGGTATAAAGTTGACCGTCGTTAATGAAGTCGGCAAAGAGGCTGTGGTCGCGATTCTGGGACCGGGCGACTTCTTCGGTGAAGGCTGTCTGGCTGGCCAGCCCGTTCGCATAGGGACGGCTACCTCGATAACACCCAGCGTCGTGCTCGTCATTCAGAAGGATGAAATGTTGAAGGTGCTTCATGAGGAGCACGCCCTGTCCGACCGGTTCATCAGATTCATGCTGGCACGGAACATTCGAATCGAAGAGGATTTGATCGACCAGCTGTTCAACTCGAGCGAGAAGAGGCTAGCCCGTACCCTTCTATTGCTTGCGCGTTACGGCAAAGAAGACCAACCCCACGGAGTGCTCCCCAAAGTATCGCAGGAAACGCTGGCGGAGATGATTGGCACAACGCGCTCACGGGTCAATTTTTTCATGAATAAATTCAGGAACTTGGGCTTCATCAAATACAACGGCGGTCTGCAGATCAACACTTCTCTCTTGAGCGTGGTGCTGCACGAGTAAGCACCTGTAGCACAGGCACTCCTGCCTGTGCGGGTATATCCTGTTTCGATCAATCCCACATTGAGAAACGAAAAACGCGCACCGTCAAGAGTGGCTGTGCCACCGTAGAGAGAATTTTCCTAAGCTCAGTCTACACGCACGATTCGAGGCATATAATCTCCAATGCGGCGGATGCGCCCGAATTGTGGCGGCTTGATTTGCAGCCCGTCGATCGTTTGGTAGCTGTGGAGGAACCATGAATGCAAGCACTGCTCGTGCCGAGCAGGACCTCTGGCCGGAACTTCCTCTGGAAGCTTGGCAGGACACCTATGCCACGCTTCACATGTGGACACAAATCGTGGGCAAAGTGCGGCTAGCGCTGAGCCCGAACATCAACCACTGGTGGGGAGTGCCTCTGTACGTGAATGCTTTGGGGCTGACCACCTCGGCCATTCCCTATGCCGGTGGAAATTTCGAGATCCAGTTCGATTTCATCCACCACAAGCTTGTCATTCGAACCAGTAACGATGCCATCGTTGCGCTCGCTTTGGCGCCGCGATCCGTTGCCGATTTTTATCGCGAGTTCATGGAAACGCTGAGGTCGCTTGGAATTGCGGTGAAGATTTGGAAGATGCCTGTCGAAATCCCCGCTCCAGTTCCGTTCGATGAGGACACAAAGCATGCTTCCTACGATCCCGAGTATGCCAACCGCTTCTGGCGGATTCTCGTCAGCTGCGATGAGGTGTTCAAAGAGTTTCGCGCGGCCTTCATCGGAAAGGCAAGCCCCGTGCATTTTTTCTGGGGCAGCTTCGATTTGGCGACGACGCGTTTCTCGGGGCGGCGCGCTCCACAGCGGCAAGGGGCCGACTCGATAACTCGGGAAGCGTATTCGCACGAAGTGATCAGCGCGGGATTTTGGCCGGGAGGCGGCGACATTAAGGGAGCGGCATTTTATGCTTATGCAGCGCCGGAGCCGGCTGAATTTGCGCAGCATCTGGTGCGCCCCACGAAGGCATTTTATCAACCGCAACTCAAGGAATTCCTATTGATGTACGATGACGTGCGGCGAGCGGCTTCGCCAAGGGAGACGTTGCTGGCATTCATGCAAAGCACGTATGACGCGGCGGCCGATCTTGGGAAGTGGAATCGCAAGGAGCTCGAAAAAGGGGTCAGCTAGAAACGCGACAGCTCCGGCTGCGCGTGCGCATTTCGTCAGGATGCAAAATTAGCTTCGAGGAAAAGATTGTTCAGGGCTTCGGAAAGATTGGGGTGAGCAAAAACGGCGTTGCGAAGAACGGCGTAAGGCAGTTTGCCCATCATGGCTAACTGAATCATCGACATCACTTCCCCTCCCTCAAGCCCGAGGACGGCCGCACCTAGGATCTGTCCGGTGTCGCCATCGACGATAGCTTTCATGAAGCCGCGGGTTTCATCCACTTCAAGCGCGCGCGCTACGCGGGACATAGGCATCTTTGCGACGCGAATCTTGCGATTTTGCGCCTGCGCTTCCGCTTCGGAGAGGCCAACGCGGCCCAGCTGCGGATCGATAAACACCGTGTATGGAACGAGCCGGCCATCGGTGCTGGCGCTGCCCTTCTCGATAAGATTTGTTCGGATGATGCGGAAATCGTCGTAAGAAATGTGCGTGAACGCCGGGCCGCCCTTGATATCACCGAGCGCGCAAATTCCAGCCACATTTGTTTCGAGTTTTGGATTGACCTGAATGAACCCGCGTCTATCCGCGGCGATGCCTGCCGCAGCGATGTTGAGAGTGTCGGAGTTGGGCACGCGACCCGTGGCGACCAGTAAATGAGATCCGCTGATCGTGCGACTTTCGCTTTCACCGCCTGTGGCGACGGCAAGTTTGATCTGTGGGCCTTCCTTAGCCACGCGCTGTACTTTGGCGTTGAGCAAAACATCGATGCCGTCCTGCTGCAGGATCGCCAAAACTTCAGCGGCGACGTCCGCGTCTTCGCCACGGAGCAATTGAGGAGCTTGCTGCGCGATGGTCACGCGGCTGCCAAAGCGCCTGAAAAGCTGGCCGAATTCAAGCCCGACGTAGCCGCCGCCGATGACGAGAAGATGTTCGGGGACGGCGTCAAGTTCCATGATGGACGTGCTGTCGAGATACGGAACGCTTTGCAGACCTTCGAGCGAAGGCACAGAGGCGCGGCACCCCGCGTTGATGAAAAATTTATCGGCGGTGAGCGTGCGTTGCGAGCCATCCTGAAGGCGGACTTGAATCGAGCGCGGGCCAGTGAAGCTGGCTTCGCCAAAGAGAAGATCGAGATTGGGAGTTTTTTCGATCCGAGCCTGACTGCCGTTGCGGAAAGTGTTGACGATGGCGCGCTTGCGCTCGCGGACGCGGCTCATGTCCACAGTGATGCTGCCGGTGTGCACGCCGTACTCCGCTCCACGGCGAGCCAAGTAGGCGACGCGGCCGCTCGCGACCATTGTTTTAGTAGGAGTGCAACCCTCGTTGACGCAGGTTCCTCCGACGTGCGCGCGTTCCACGAGCGCGGTGCGCAGGCCGGCATTAGCCAATGCCTGACAAAGCGGCGTGCCTCCCTGGCCGGAGCCGATGACGACGGCCTGATAGTGGTCGGATACGCTCATAGATGCTCCTCCGCTTTCTGAGACTTTCCCCTTGCCGATAATGGATTCACAAGGGTAGCGATATTTTCAGTAATTCAGAAATGAAACTGTCGTGCCGCAGGGAGAGTCGCGCACGAGAAAACCCGTCTCAGGAAGTGCTTTGTGGAACAGCTGGTTCGGGCGGCGCGGAAAGTTGCTCCGGGAAAAGCCGCCGGGCGCGGAGCGAGCCAATGAGCAGAGCAAGATTGGTCATCAGAATGACAGCAAAGGCCAGCGAGGGAAGAAACTCGAAGTCGACGCCGCGAGCTTCCACAATTTGTATGCCCAGCACTGCGGTGATCAGGCCGCGCGGTAGAAACCAGATCATCAGTTCACGCTCATGAGACGTAAAGGCGCGCCAGGCGAAGCGCCCAGACTGCACGGAGAGCCAGCGGGCGATGAACAGTGCTCCAAAACAGCCGAGCGCGAGTACAGTGTGTTTGCGCAAGCCTTCGAATTCGACAAGCGCGCCGAGCAAGACAAAGAAAAATGTGCGAATCAAAAAAGCTAGCTCGCCGTGAAACGTCAGCATCTGCCCGTGATGCTGCGCCAGCGAGCGGCCATGCTCTTGCTTGACGGCCATCTCGGAAAACCAGTCGACATTCTCCGCGTCATCGCCGAGTTGGAAACGCTTTTGCGCTGCCGGATAATTAGAGAGCGTTAGCCCAAATACAAGGACTGCGACGAGTTCGTTGCCGTGCAGCGCGTGAACGCCAGAGTAGATCAGCAAAACAACGCCGAATGTCAGCACATGCCAGAAACGCTCCTCGGAAAGAAGCGGCAGGAGATACGACCACAGAGCACCGATGAGCGCACCCGAAGCCACGGCGAGAATAACGCTGGAGAAAAGACTCCAGGTGATGATTCTCGCAGAAGCGCTTCCGCCGGCGGCGGTATCGATGAGAGTGGTGACGGCCAGGACCGCGAGGGCGTCGCCGAACGTGGCTTCGACAAGCAGAGTGACTTTGACCTCACGCCGAAGATTAACTTGCTGCAGAACGGGAAGAAGGATCGAGCTGCTAATGCAGCCAAGAGCGGCGCCGACAAGGAGCGCCGGAATCCAAGTGAAGTGGAGAGCGTGCCGACAAACAAGCGCGACACCAACCGCGCTGAGCGCGTAACTGAAAATAGCAAGAAACAAACCGCCGGCGAAGTGGCTGAGAATTTCGCGGAACTTGAGTTCGAGGCCTCCTTCGAACAGGATGAGAATCAGCGCGAGAGAGCCGAAGCCGTGCGTAGCGCCGCGAAACAGATCAGGATTGACCCAGTGCAGCACGGGCCCGATGAGCACTCCCGTGGCCATCAAGATGATGACGTCCGGCACCCCGGTAAACCGCACCAGCCGGTTCGCAACGAAGGCGAGAACAAGTAATCCACCAAGCAGCGCGAAAAAGAGATTCAAGTCCATGAAAGTATCCGGCGTGCCCGGGGTGGAGGAATAGTCGCGGAAATAGGAAGTCGAAGCAAATGAATAATTGGCGCGGATGCGACGGCTGCGCGAGCGCGCCTAAGCGATTTTGCGAACAGCCCCAGAATTAATGCCGGGAAACGATGAAGAGCCCGGCGCCGATGGCGATTGCGTCCTCGACGAGAGCAATGACAAAGTCGGGAACCTGGAGCGCTCTCACCAGGCCGGTGCGCCACTGATAGCCGGCAAAGGCGCCCGCGATGCCGCCCGCAGCGCCAAGAATGGCGCCAAGCGCGAGAGATTGTCCAGCTGATACGCCGACGCAAGCCCCGGAAAGAGCTCCGCAGCCAAAGCGGGCGATCAGCCCCACAGGCGCGGTGCGGCTGGGCGTCGAGGGCAGCTTATCCGCAATGAGCTCGACGATCGCGAGCACAGTGAAGATGGCGACAGCGGCAGTCGAGCCCATGAACGCAAGCCGCGTACCGGCAAGGTTGAGCCAATTGCAACGCGCCGCCCAAGCCGCGACAGCAGGACCGGTCAGCGAACGCATGCCAGACACCATGCCGATGGCAAAGGCGAGAAATAGAACGAACGGAGCGCTCATGGAGAGAAGATGTGTATCTCTGCTTGCGGCAAGTGTCAAGAAATAACGAAAAAAAGATCGTGGAAGCCGTTCGCTGGCGGAATTCCACACTTCAACCTTTTCAGACTGCCATTCGTTTTTTCCCTTTTCGCAGAGCACATTTTATGGCATGTTGTAGGAAGTCTTAGGAGGACCACGTCCCATGCAGCGGTTGATACATACAGGCCGTATTGCGGCGTTGCCGGCGGAGTTGAACCGCGGCAGCGAATGGACGATGTCTGCTCGCTTCCGCTAGTTCCCTTTCCAGTCGGCAATTACTTATAAAACCATTTCCACGTTGAACGGCTAACTTTGCCGTATTGTCGCGCGATTTTGGAGTTCGCGCGAGTCATATCCCTTCGTGTGCCAGGCAACTTGTGTGCATGCGAAGAGCACAACCGAAGCGCTGAGGCGTTTCTTAGAAAAGAAAAATATATGGTTACGATCAAAGTGAACGGTGGAACTCCGGAAGGAGCTCCATCCTTGTGCGTAACGTGTCGCTGGGCTCATGTCGTGAAGGGATTTGGTGTGTCACAAGAGAAGATTCGCTGTTGTTGGCTCGCATATAACCCGCCGGTGCCGTTTCCGGTCAGCCAATGCAGTTCTTATGACGACAAGCGAATTCCGAGCAAACGCGACATGGAACAGATCGCCTGGATTCTGCTGACCAAAAAGGCGGGCCGAACTATCGGCTTCGTCTCGGCCAAACAGTTCCGGGAGATCGAAGGCGATGACGCACAGATCATTCCAGCGGCAGCGGGCTCAACCGAAGCCAAAGAATGATGAGAGTGCTGCATCTTTCTGCGATGGACGGATGCAGCACTGCTATTTGTTTCGTTTTTTCAATGCAGGCAGGAGGCATGTCATGCGAAACGATCATTTCAACGAGCAACACTGCTTTCGAGCGCAGCAGTAAGCGCCGAAAGGGCTACCCATCAGAAACCAAGGTGAAGAAAGGGCATCGAGTTGTCCACGGGGAGAAAGTACTCGTGGAAAAACTCGGACGGAATGACCTATGTCCCTGCGGTTCCAGGCGTCGGTTTCAAGCGTTGCTGTCTACACACGGGCAGGTACGACGGCGGTAACCGCAACTGCTTTTTTCCGAGAGTAGCCGACAACCGTTTTTATGAGGTGAAAACGAAGATAGACGTAGAAAGCCCTGACTCTCGTTTTTTGTTCGCACGCAGTGCGGCGCGTTAGAGGAAAGGGAAAACGGGTGGCGCGTGGCTCGATTGCCTTTTTGGCTCTCACGAACGGGCGCCGCCCGTTGAAATATTGCAATATTTTAATGTAGTCCAAACTCAACCCACCAGAAAATCAAACACCACGTGAGCGTTGTCGCTGCGGATTCCCACCGGCCCCTTAAATTGCAGCACCACAGGCACAAGTGTTCCCTGCCAAACCACCTTGCCGTCCGCTTTAACGGTAAGTTCTTTCCCCTCGAGTTCCGCAAAGAGAGTATGCGGCTGATCCGCGCGCACAGCCGGTGGTGGCACATTCACTCGGGGCTTTATGTTATTGATATATCCCCGGTCCAAACAGTCTTCATGCGTGCGTTGGCCGGGGTTCAGCTTTACAGACACGGCGATTTTCTGCGTGTCGAAGTTCCACATCACGTACACCAGGTTGCAAATGTCCTGCGCCTTCAGCTTGATCCCAAACTGGTGGCGCACTTCCCCATTGCCGAGGTGCGACACTTCGCTCGAGGGGCCAAGGTATGTGAATTTGATGGCGACTTTTTGCGACGGGCTGATTCTCTTCAACGTCGCGCGCATTTCTTTCGAGCCCACCATTAGGCGATCCCCTGCGGCTTTTTCAATCTTTCCGTCGGAAACGTCGAAGTCGCTCAACTGCGTTCTGGTTTGTGCTTTAGCAGTGGAAATAGCCACAAGCGCAATCAGGCCCAACCCCAAGATAAACCGGGTCATCTCGCAATCCTCCTGACGGCAAATTCGGAAGCAATCCATTAGAACGGATAACGCTTTGCGGCGCCAACTGTACGGCCACATTATCACTGGTGGCGGCTTGGGAGCTACGATCTTGGTTCTCCGCGCTCAACGGGCCCAGTGCCCCATTCATGAGTCAATCCCACGAGTGGCCGTGCTTCGCCTGAGGACTCGTTCTGGGCAAAAGCTGTCTTTCAGCTGTCTTTCATACGGAGCCACAGGCGCTATTTAAAAAGCGCAATTTAAAAACTCTTGACTTTCGCTTTTTGTTCGCCTATAGTGCGGGGCGGTAGAGGAAACGGGAAACGGGCGGCGTTCGGCTCCATTGCCTTTTTGGCTCTCACGAACTGGGCGCCGCCCGTTGAAAATTCCGAGCCCTAAGCGGGGTGAGGGGTCAACTCGAAAGAGAGATCCCTCGACTCCCGAAAAACCATCCGGGACGTAAAGAACGCGCTCCACGATGGCCTGTATTGCTCGGAAGAAAGTGTAGATCATTCCGCTTCCCTGAGTTGACCGTTGTGCGGTCACCGTTACTAGGAGCTGCCATGGACGTCTGTGTCGAAAATGTATTCCCCGCAGTGGCGATGCCGTTCAATCCCTTTCACGAAGACGCGCGCGAAGAGAAAGGCAACGGAGCTGACGCCTCGCGCTCCAAGGCGATTCCAAACATCGTGCATGTGGATGTGGACGCGTTTTTTGCGTCGGTCGAGCAAGTGCTGAACCCCAAGCTGCGCGGCCAGCCGGTGCTGGTGGGGCGCGGCGTAGTGGCGTCGGCAAGCTACGAAGCGAAAATGTGCGGCGTGAAGACAGCCATGACGTTTCGCGATGCGCTGCGGATTTGCCCGAAGGCGGTGGTCGTACCGGGGCAGTACGAGCACTACGCGGATTTTGCGGAGCGCGTGCGGCGAATTCTCGAAACATACACGCCCGCGGTGGAGACGGCGGCCCTGGACGATTTTTATCTCGATTTCGCGGGGACAGAACGGCTGTACCCGGATTACGAAGCCGCACTGCGGCGAGTGCAGACGGAAGTGCTGGAACAAACGGGATTGAGCGTGAGCGTTGGCGCAGCGCGGACGAAAGTGGTGGCGTCCATTGCGTCGCGGCTGGAGCGGCCACGCGGATTTCGCATGATTGCACCGGGAACGGAAGAGGATTTTTTGACACCGCTGCCGGTCGAGAAGCTCCACGGGATTGGGCATGTCCACGCAGGAATGCTGGCAGAGCGTGGAATCGCGACGATTGGAGAGCTGCGGCTGGTGCCGCGGGCGGCACTGGAGGCGGCGTTTGGCGAAGTGATTGGCGGACAAATCTGGGAGCGCGCGCGTGGGCTCGACGGGCGCGAAGTGATGATGCCGTCCACGCCAAAGTCGGTCTCGCGCGAAACAACGATCGAGGGCGGAACGATCGACACGGAGTTTCTCGGCGGGCTGATCGAATATTTAAGCGAGCGGATCGGCTCGACGCTGCGCGAATACGGCCGGCAAGCGCGAACGATTGGACTGCGAATCCGCTATGTGGACCATTTTTCAGCGCACCAGACGGTGCGATTGACGCGGCCGTCCAATGACGAGCGCGAACTGCTCGCAGAAGCAAAAGAACTTTTTGCAAAATTATTTACGCGTCGCGTAGCCGTGCGCCTGGTAGGCGTAAACGTGACCAATCTCGAAGCCGACCGCCGCCAACAC
>Ga0209736_1000331_pt1 | contig 15320 bp, 14 predicted proteins | sample BlaSpr_A8_Ref_M3_FD_187992 | JGI IMG/M metagenome (GOLD analysis project Ga0209736, IMG submission 187992) | Forest soil microbial communities from Thunder Bay, Ontario, Canada - Black Spruce, Ontario site 2_A8_Ref_M3 (SPAdes) (version 2) | ecosystem: Environmental > Terrestrial > Soil > Boreal...
TTTTCAGATCATTGCCAACCCCTCACCGACGGCCAGAACTTTGCGGAAGTTATGGATTGGCTGAACACCTCGCGCTCCGTCAAACACTGGAAGTATGTCGAACTTCGCCCACTCTCCGGAACTGACACTTTCCATTCCGATCTTGCGAAAAGTGAATCTTTCTCTCTCCAGGTCCTGGATCTCCGACCCGATATTGACACCCTCTTCCGCAATTTCCACAAGAGTTGTGTGCAGCGGAAAATTCACCGCGCGGAACGCGAAGGGCTCACTTACCAGGAAGGACGTTCGGAATCGCACCTCGCCCAATTCTACGAGCTGTTGCTTCTCACGCGACGCCGGCACGGTCTGCCGCCGCAACCTCTAGTCTGGTTTCGCAATGTCGTTCGCTCTCTCGGTGAAGCCGTTTCGATACGCATCGCGTCCAAAAACGGCCGACCCGTTGCCAGCATTATCACCCTGAAGTTTAAAGACGTACTCGTCTACAAATACGGTTGTTCCGATTCTCGATTCAACAACCTCGGCGGAAACTCTCTTCTCTTTTGGAAGGCTATCCAAGATGCCAAACTTGCTGGACATCGCCAATTTGATTTGGGTCGCTCAGAAACCGACAATCCCGGCTTAATCAGCTTCAAGGAAAACTGGGGCGCCGCCAGCGTTCCGCTCGATTACTACCGCCTGCCCGCCCAACATGCCGCTCGCCTAACGTCCGGGTGGCGAGGTCGAATTGCAAAGAATGTGTTTTCAATCTTGCCCGATTCGATCCTTAGCGCTACCGGCAAATTGCTGTACCGGCACATCGGCTGAACCTATGGTGGAGTTTTAGTTACACCGTTTCACACAGCGGTTAAGTTGGCCACCGTTAAACTGCACATGAACAGACTATTCCTCGAATACTTCCGCTGCCCGGCTTCTTGCGGTGACTTCCGCCTCGAGGGCGAACTTCTTCCGGATTCCGGCTTTTTCCGCCTGGGAAATGATCTGACATGCTTCGGCAAGATCAGCTCCGGACGCACGGATCGCGAGCCCTCAGGGTCCCTCGAAGATGTGTCCTCTTTTGTGCGATGCGATAAGGATGTAACTTACCTGCCCTTTGACCCCGATGAAGTCATCGACAATCTGAGGCTGGAATGCTACGGGGCTACCTTGCCCGCTGGTGTTCACAGCTCCGTAGGTCAGGGCATCGGACGGAAAACCTATTACGCGATGAGGCCATTACTCCCCACCTCCGTGCGCAAGCATCTGCAGCGCCTGGCTCTGCGCGGGTGGGATCGCGCGCAATTTCCTGGCTGGCCTGTCGATCAAACTGTGGATCGCCTTTTTGAACAAATGATGCGCGCTGCCATCCACGCTAATTCGGACGAACGCATCCCCTTTATCTGGTTCTGGCCGGACGGTAATTCTAGCTGCGCCATCATGACTCACGATGTCGAAACATCCGTGGGCCGTGACTTCTGCTCCGCATTGATGGACCTCGACGATTCTTTCGGGATTAAAGCTTCTTTTCAGCTCATCCCGCAGGTCCGCTATGAGCTCTCCGAGCCATTTTTGCAATCCTTTCGGGCTCGCGGTTTTGAAATTAATGTTCACGACTTCAACCACGATGGTGATCTCTTCCGCAGCCGTGAAGAGTTCCTCCGCCGTGTTGCTCGCATTAATGAATACGGCAAAAAGTTTGGCGCTGTTGGATATCGATCCGGAGTTCTTTATCGCAACCTTAACTGGTATGAATTTTTCGACTGTGCGTACGACATGTCCGTTCCAAATGTAGGCCATTTGGACCCCCAGCGTGGTGGGTGCTGCACCACTAAGCCCTATTTCATCGGCAAGATCCTCGAGATCCCGGTTACTGCCACCCAAGATTACACGCTATTCAACATCCTCGGACACTACTCGATGGATCTTTGGGAGCGGCAAATCGAATTGATCCTCAAGCATCATGGCTTGATCAGTTTTATCGTTCATCCTGACTATCTACTCAGGGAGCGCCCGCGAAGCGTCTTTCTCTCCCTTTTGGCTCGTCTTGCGCAGCTTCGCCGCGACTCCAGCATGTGGATACCGTTACCCCGGGAACTCAATGATTGGTGGCGCAACAGGAATGAAATGCGTTTGATCAAACAGGGTAGCTCGTGGCAAATCGAAGGCCCCGAAAAGCACCGCGCCCGCATCGCCTTCGCCTCCCTCGATGGTGACCGCCTCGTTTATACCTTCGAAGACTATGCCAGCCGCATAGGGCCACCGAGCGCGGGCAACGTGGCCACTTCTTCTAATCGAGCAGACCTAATGGGCTCGCCCCCCTCTCTTTAGCAAGTTCCTTATGTGCCTTGAGTCTTTATGACCGATCGCCATGTCGCTATCATCGGTGCTGGACCTTACGGGCTAGCCGCCGCCGCCTACTTGATGCTAGTCAAAGGCCTTGACGTCTCCGTTTTCGGAGAGCCCATGTCCTTTTGGCGCACGGCCATGCCCAAAGGGATGCTCCTTCGTTCCGCGTGGTCCGCGTCGAATATCGCTGATCCCAACTCCGCGTTAACACTCGACGCCTACAAAATCGTCAGTGGCAATCACCTTTGCGCTCCCGTTGCACTGCAACGCTTTGTCGACTATGGCCTGTGGTACCAGCGGTCCGCTGTTTCGAATCTTGATCGCCGGCTAGTGTGCCGTATCGATCCTCAAAATTCAGCATTTCGCCTGACTCTCAGTGACGGCACCAGCCTTACCTCAAAGAGAGTTGTGGTCGCCTGCGGTACATCCGCCTTTGCGGCGCGTCCGCATGTATTCGATGGCGTGCCACCAAATTTGGCCGCGCATACATCGCAGCAGCACGATTTCACGGCCTTCGCAAATAAGTACGTCGCGGTAGTGGGCGGCGGCCAAAGCGCTCTTGAATCTGCTGCCTTACTCCATGAGGCCGGTGCGAAGGTGGAAATTTTCGTGCGCCGCTCCAGCGTACGTTGGCTCGGATGGAAAGACCGCTTACGGCCCTTCAAGCTGTTGTCCTCACTACTTTACTCGCCCACCGACGTAGGGCCGGCGGGTGTAAGTCGAATAGTGGCCAATCCCGTTTTACTAAAGCAATTGCCACGTGCTGTCCAGGATCGCATGCGCGTAATCTCCACGCGTCCCGCGGGCGCGCAGTGGCTGGTGCAGAGGCTGCAAAATGTTCCCGTCACCACGCAGACATCTGTCACACGGGCACTCCCAGTCGGCGATCGTCTTAAACTAACCCTGAACGATCAGAGCACACGAATCGTCGATTATGCGCTCTTAGGTACCGGTTATCGCGTGGACGTCCAGCGATACAGCTTCCTAAGTTCAGCGATCTTTGAGCAGCTATCGCTTTCCGGCGGTTTCCCTCAGCTCGGCCGCGCATTTGAATCATCCGTTCCGGGTTTGCATTTCTTAGGCGCGCCAGCGGCGTGGAGTTACGGCCCGTTGATGAACTTTGTTTCTGGCACGAAATTTGCGGCCGCGACTCTGGCGCGCCATTTCTCTGTAACCGCGGAAGTACTTGCATGAGCTTGTCCCTGGACAAGAAATCGCCGCTCACCGGGCGCCCTCCCGGCGCTGTCGTGATAGGGGGCGACTACCAGGGTCTCGGCATCGTACGCAGCCTTGGAAAAATCGGTATCCCGATTTGTGTGATCGACGACGAGTATTCCATCTCTCGCTTCTCCCGTTACGCCACTCACGGGATTCGCGTGCCAGACTTGCGGCAAGAACACTGCATCATTGAAACGCTTCTGGATTGCGGCCGTAAATTGAACCTTCAGGGATGGGTTCTCTTCCCCACGCGCGATGAAATTGTTTCTGCAATTTCTCGTCATCGCTCCGCACTCTCCAAACTATTCCGAGTCCCCGCTCCAGAGTGGAGCACCGCGCGCTGGGTGTTGGACAAACGCAATACCTATAAACTCGCCCAAGACCTGAACATCCCCTTTCCAAGGACATGGACGCCTCTCGATCTCGATGACTTGGAGCAAGTCGACTTTTCGTTCCCGTTGGTTCTAAAACCGGCGATCAAAAACCGCTTCTTCTACGCCACCAAGGCCAAAGCCTGGCGCGTCGATAGTCGCGCTGACCTGCGCCCGATGTTGCGCCGCGCCAACGAGATAGCTGGAGCAAATGAGATTCTGATTCAAGATTTGATCCCCGGAGATGGAAGGCAGCAGTTCAGTTACTGCGCGTTTTTCAAGGCCGGCAAGGCCGTCGGCAGTATGGTGACTCGTCGCAGGCGTCAGCATCCGCATGACTTCGGCCGCGCCAGCACTTTCGTGGAAACCATCGATTTGCCCGCGCTAGAAGCGCTTTCTGAACGCTTTCTGAAAGCCATTAATTATTACGGATTGGTGGAAGTGGAATTCAAGCTGGACCCTCGCGACGGCCAATTCAAGCTGTTGGATATTAACGCCCGAACTTGGGGCTATCACAGTCTCGGCACGCATGCAGGCGTGGATTTTCCCCGCTTGCTATATGTCGATCAGCTTTCCGGCGTTGCCAATCCTTGCCGTGGCCGCCCTGGCGTATCCTGGGTTCGCTTGCTTACCGATCTTCCCACCGGAATCATTGATGTGCTTGGTGGCCGCCTGCGTTTCCGCGATTTCCTGCATTCATTGCGGAATTATCATGCCGAGGCCGTTTTCAATTACGAAGATCCCGTCCCCGGACTCGTTGAGTGCGCCCTTCTTCCTTATCTGTCCGTGAAAAAAGGGTTCTAACTCCCGCGTCCTACCTTAACCTATTCCCTCCGCCCCGCCCGAACCTTCCAAACGTCGCTCCCAATATTTCAAGCGCCAGCCCCTACCCTCCGCCGCCACCGCCGCTGCAAATCCTGCACCGGGCTCGAAGGGGTAGATGCTCCATTCTTTCCCGCGCTCATCGACTAGCTGCTGTTCCTCATTTTCCTCGAGGCTCACACTGAAGCTCCGCAGTGGAATCTGCAATCCCCCGCCGCGCGCCTTCACGTAAGCCTCTTTGCACGTCCAGCACGTGAAGAATGCCTCGCTGCTTCGCTCAGGCGGTAGCTCGCCCAACGCGGCAACCTCTTGTTCAGAAAAGAATCGCTCAGCGATCTCCCGTCCCGGAAATTCCGTACGGATTCGCTCGACGTCTACTCCGATTTCCGCCCCGAGGCCGAACGCAAACACCGCAAATCCTCTGGAATGGGATACATTGAAGCGAACAGTTGATTCTGCGCCGTTCTGCGAAACGCTTGGCTTTCCGTGAACTCCGTAGCCCAGAACGATGTTCCGTGGTCGCGTGTTCAAATAAGCGGCTAGCAGCTCGCGCAGCATACCCCTTGAGACCACAAAGTCTCGCCGCGCCCCATCAATTGCGAACCGACCAGCGCGTTCCTTCTCATCGGGAGATAACAGTTCGAGATATCGGAGAGGTTCGGTACCTTCATCGCATCGCGCCCGCCACAAATGCAGTTCTGCCGGTGCGAGCATCAACCTTTGCGGGGCCGGGGACGGGGACCACGCGGCTGGGCTGGCCATAGTTCGATATTATGCCAAGGATCGGGCGGCGCTGGATTGCGTCACGCGTTCTTCTGCTTTCCGCAGACTAACGTTGATTTTGTGGGCGAGGGCGTCCACGTTCGGATTCATGTAAATGGTGTAATGATTTCCCGGAGTTTCGTAGATTTCCAGATTCTTCCCCAGTAACTCGCCCCACCCGAGGTCCAGCACGCGCCCGAAACCGAAGGTCCGTTGCTGACTCCTCATCAGCGCGACGTTTCCGTCATAAGGTTTCGGAGAATATCGTTCTGCAGCGATATACAGAATATCGAGCGGACCTCTGCTACCAAGCTCCCCGCTGTCTTGCGAATTTCTAACCTTCAATGGTCGGCGAATCGATTCGTTAATTCGCTTCAGCTTTTGGCGCACCCGGCCCCAAATATAGTCGCGCCCCTGCCTTCCGGGCAGTTGCCGCATATATGTATATTCAAATTTCAACAGGTGAAGCTTCAGTTGCGCTCGCGCGATCATTCTCTTCCAAGAATTGTACTGGTTTCGCTTCACGGGGTGCACGGACTCCAGCATCACCAGCTGCGCCACCTCTTCGCCTTGCTCCCGTAGCTGCCTTGCGGTTTCATATGCCAGCAAGCCATGCGCGCACCATCCACCCAGCATGTACGGGCCGCGAGGAACCTGCTCCCGGATCGCCGCGACAAAATAGGTCGCGATGCATTCCATCGAATAGGGGTCTTCCAGTTTCGATAGCACCGAGGTCTGCAGTCCTAGATTGTGAAGCTCGCGCAGTTCGGTCAGTCGCTGCGAAAGCGGACGGAATGTCGGATCACCGCCGAGGAAGAAAAAGGGAAGCTGTCGAACCAAGCGCGGCTCGATTCCGAGCTTCTCGCTCCCCGACTCGATCGCTTTTCCTAAATATTTCCGGATGAGCTGTGCCTGTCCACGAATCGTCGGAGCTTCCAGCAGGGAAGCGAGCGGCAGTTCGATTTCCAGAGTCTCTTCGATTCGAACTAGGAGGCGAGCCGCCAGCAGAGAATGCCCGCCAAGATCAAAAAAATCATCCGTTACGCGAGGGGCTTTCGTATTTAGAACATCTTCCCAAATCGAAATCAGCTTGCTCTCGACTCCATCGTTCGTACGGTCCGCGGAGCCCTCGTCGTTTGCCCCAGCCGCTGGTTTTGCGATCTCCTGCTTTGGGTGATTTCCGTTTCTCGATGGGGTCGTCGCTTGCTCGGCCGTCAACTCGATCTGCGTCATGCGCAGTCCGGGTCCATACTCTGCCGCGAGGTCGTCTAACACCTGCTTCATGTCGATCCGCTCGCGCAGCACCGGATGAAGACTCCACACCAGTTCGCATGTCCCTGTATCGAAGCATGCCAGCGCGCAACGCATCAGCGGTAAACGGTCCACGGGGATGGTTTGGCCCCGATCCGTCTTCAGGAACGAATCGAGCCACGTCCGCGCTTGCCCGCTAGGTAGTCCACGCAGATCGTACCGTTGCCATGGTACTCGCCTACGCTTGTATTTGTGCGAGTTGCCGTTGGAGGACAATCCGCCGCCCAGTTCTTCCTTGCTATCCACGAGGGTTTGCCATGCCCCTTGCAAACGCGCGGAATCCACATCACCTTCGAGATGCACACGTATCTGTGCGGGGGGCGCTGCTCCCCCTCGGTCGGATTCAAATGGTGATGGTGCTATGGCTCTCGTGCTCACACCCATTACCCGAATGCCCAGTTTCGCCCTGGGCGGAATAAATTGTAGCGGTTTATGATCGTAGTCGTCCAAGCGCTAGGCCCTGCGGAGAAACTTATCCGAGCGCTTGCCACTAGGTTAGAGAAGGGTACTAGGGGGAACAATCCAGTCTTCTATGCATACGCGTAAGGTGAACACTTGAGGGGGGCTTCCGCGCCAAGACCGCCCCTGGCGTCTAGCACCATCTACGGCAACCGGAATACCATGGTAATTTCCGCCTGCGTTTCCACTGGATCGCCATCGACAAACGTGGGCTCGTATCGCCATTCCCGGATGGCGGTCATGGCGGCGCTCGCCAGCAAGGCTGGACCGCTCACCGGCCGCACATTAATTACTTGGCCCGTCCGCCCGATCGTAGCATGCACTTCTACGCCGCCTTCCAGGTGTCTGTTTCTTGCTTCCACAGGATAGAACGGTTCACCGTGCGAAATCAGCCTCCCAATCACCACTCGCTCCGACTGCGATCCCCCCAAGCCGGTGCGCGGTGGCACTTGCATCGACCGCCGTGCGCTTATCGCCACCGTTGACGACGCACTGATCGCGTCGCTAGGCAAATTCACTACGAACGGCGGATTCCCCGGCTCAGGAGCATTCACCAAGATCGAATGTTCCCCAGTTCGAGCACCCTCTCCTTCACCGATGGCATACAGGCTGCGAGTCGCCCCGTTTTTGACCGCCTGCTTGGGCTCCGGAGCGACCGCCGGAGCGGAACCCTTGCGAGGCAGACCCTCAACGCGCTCATCGCTCTTAGTGCTCGTGTTCGATTGGATATTCGCTTCCGTTGTCGCTCTCCCGCCCGCCTCACCACTATTCCGCCCCGTGTCTGCGGGCGCGCTACTTGCCGCCCCGGTATTGGAGCCCGGCCTTTCATCGGACGTCTGGGCCGCATCTCCTGACTGGACGCCGTTCGCATTAGCACCTGCTTGGTCGCCGGTGTCTTGCGACCCCGCCGCAGCGCTCGAAGGCTCGTCCACCGGAGCGGGCGCTTTGACGCTCGGTACTGCCGGTCCTTGCATCCACGCCCCCACGTACGCTATCCAGCGGTCGATCGTGCCGCGACCCGCCGTGGCACCCAAAACGAAAAATAGCGCGCCTGTCACGATCGATAGCAGCACTACTCGCCTCCAGCCACGTCCTTGCTGTCCAGCATCGATCCAGACTTCCGCGGGGCTCGGCTCAGCGGCGAACATCGAATAGTCGCTAAATCGAAAGTCATGCGTCGGTGCTTCCACCGTGGGACTAATGTTGTTAGACACATTGGACGTAGCGCCACCCGAGTCGCGAACGTCACTATTTGGCGTAATACTTCGCTGCACTGGTGGCTTCTGCTCAGTCGCCTGCGGCGCCTGAATCTTCGGGTCCCCTCGATACGCGGTTGCCGAAATGGTCGTTCCTAGCCCGGGATCCGGGCTTTGGTCCCTCGCCGGCTCGACCATATCTTTCCCGGCAACCCATTTCCGGATTTCCCGCCGCGCTGTCTCCGGTAACTCCAGGAACTGAATGCCCGCTACTGTCTTGTTTTCGCTAATCCACACGATTCGCCCGCGGGCGCTAAGCCAGCTGCGAAGCTGTGGTATCTGAAATCGCAATTCGCCAAGCTCGGCTCCCTGAAACGCCAGCGCCGATTGCACCGCAAAGCCGCCTTCTCCCAGGTTGAGCAGGATGCCGCCGTTGTCCGCGCCTAGCTCCACGTACGCCATCGGCCCCAGCTTGCGTCGCTCTTGTGTGCGTGCTTCGCGCGTCTCGGTGGTAACCCGCGTTTGGGACAGTTGGTTCATGGTTGTGTCTATATGTCAGTTGCGCGGGCGGGTCAGCGCAACCTTGTCGACTTCGCTGTTTCGAGAGTACATCCTATTTTACAGTCTGGGGCGGTCCGCTTCAAGGTCGCAAATATCCCCAATCGCGACTCACGTTTAGCGCCCCCGCGAGACTTCCCTTTTTTACCATTCAAGATTATGCTCCTGCCCTGATTCTGGCGGACCCAATCGTACATGAAGACGAAACCCTCGCGGCAGCCTGATGGGAACGGCCTACCCGCATTGCGGGATGGCTTGCTCTTGAAGCTGCAATTGCATAGCGACCCCAAGCTGCTAAGCGTCGTTCGCGGAGCGCTTGAGCGCTTGACCGAAGTGTTGGGCTTCTCCGCTTCCGACTGCCGCTCCGTCACCCGTGCCGTCGATGAGGCCCTGACTAACATCATGCGTCACTGCTATGGTGGCCGCCTTGATCAGCCCATCGAGGTTTGCTGCAAGCGCCTCCCCCGCCGACCTTCTTCCCACGAAGGCCTCGAAATCTTGCTCTCCGATCGTGGCCCAGCCGTCGACCCCGCCAAGTTGCGCGGCCGCCGCTTGGACGAAATTAAACCCGGCGGCCTGGGGCTGCATTTCATCCGCCAGAGCATGGATACCGTTGAGTATCAGCGTGGTCGCGGTATCAACCGTTTTCGCATGGTTAAGTATCTCCCGCAGTCGGAGTCACCTAAGTGTTAGCACCAAGGAGGAACATCGTGCAGATTTCCGCGCGGCACGCCGATCGAACCACCATTTTCGACGTCTCCGGAGACATCGATCTCGCTAACTCGCCGGAAGTTCGCAAAGCGCTTTTACACGAGGTGCGCGAAAAGCGCACGCCTCGCGTGGTCATGAACTTGAGCAAGGTGCGCTACATCGACAGCTCCGGAGTCGCCTCGTTGGTCGAAGGCCTGAAAGCCTGCCGCGACCTGAATCTCCGCTTTATCCTATTTGGCCTGAGTCCTTCGGCCCGTGAAGTGCTCCAACTTTCCAGGCTGCTAAAGATTTTTGAAGTCTACGATAACGAAGATCAGGCGCTGGCTTCCTGATGGTTCAGCCAGCTTTTTGTTCTACCCGGCAGAATGAAACATGGATTTCGTTTCGCGCATCGGCGGCTCGGTAATCAACACTCTCTCTTACCTGGGAGCACTCGCCTCCCTTGGCGGCCGCGCTACGTATTACACCGTCGCTGGCCCATTTCAGGGCAAGCCTCTGCGCCTTCATCGCGCCGTCTCTCAAGCCATGGACGTCGGTGTCCGCGCCTTGCCTATTCTTTCTCTCATCACTTTCTTCATCGGGCTGATCCTCGCTCTACAAAGTGCCTACGAGCTTCGCCGTTTCGGCGCCATCAACCTCGTCGCCACCGCTGTCGCCATCTCCATGTCTCGCGAACTGGGCCCGCTGATCACCGCCATCGTAGTCATCGGGCGTTCTGGCTCCGCTTTCGCTGCCGAAATCGGCACCATGAAAGTTACCGAGGAGATCGACGCTCTGGAGACCATGGCCATCAGCCCCGTGCATTTCCTCGTCGCTCCCAAATTTCTCGCCATGATCGTCATGTTGCCGTGCCTCACCATCTGGGCAAACTCCATGGGCATCTTGGGCGGCTCGCTCTTTGGAGTCGCACAGGCCGATTTCACCTTCCGCCGTTACATTCAGGCGTCCGTCGATTCGCTTCTCCTCCGCGACATCGTTACCGGCTTGATTAAAAGCGTGATGTTTGGCATTACCATTACTGCCGTGGGCTGCCTCGAGGGGCTTTCCACGGGCGCCGGCGCGGAAGAGGTCGGCCGTTCCACCACCAGAGCCGTGGTGATGTCCATCTTTCTCGTTGTGCTTGTGGATTTGGTCTTCACCGTGCTCTTCTTTTTCGTCGGTGGTGGTTAGTGTTGCGTGGTTTCAGTCGCGTGGCGAACGTACCGAGGACTAAATGACCCTTGAGGACACTTCTGTTTCGATGGAAACAGATACCATGATTTCCGTGCGCGACCTTCGCGTCAATTACGGCGACCGCGAAATTCTCCATGGCATCAATTTCGACGTGAATCGCGGGGAGACCCTGGTCATCCTCGGCGGCTCCGGCTCCGGCAAGAGCACCCTGCTGCGCACTCTCGTCGGTCTCGAAAAGCCCAGTTCCGGCGAAATCTGGATCAAAGGCAAAAACATTGCCGCCATCCCCCTCGCCGAAATGGACGAAATTCGCAAAAAAATTGGCATGTCTTTCCAAGGCAGTGCTTTATTTGGCTCCATGACAGTCGGCGAAAACGTTGCGCTCCCGCTTCGCGAGCACACCAAGCTCGAAGACTCCACCATCGAGATCATGCTGCGTCTCAAGCTCGAGCAAGTCGGCCTGCAGGGCTTTGAGTACTACATGCCTTCGCAGCTCAGCGGCGGCATGAAAAAACGTGCCGCAGTCGCACGCGCCCTCGCCATGGACCCGGAAATCCTTTTCTTCGACGAACCCTCCGCCGGTCTCGATCCCATCATCGCCGCCGGCATCGACCAGCTTATTCTCGAGCTCAAGCAGGCCTTCCGCATGACCATAATCGTCGTCACCCACGAGCTTGCCAGCGCCTATCTGATCGCCGATCGCATGATCTTGATCGACAAAGGCAACATCGTTGCCAACGCCACCGCCGACGAAATGCGCGCCAGCACCCAGCCGCGTGTGCGGCAATTCCTGGATCGCGTGGCAGAGCCGGAACTGGCTCGCGAGTTGGATTATTTGCAGATGCTGACCCAAAGTCGGCGTTCGCCATGACTTTCGCGCGAAGCAAAGGGGAGCCTTATGCAAAGTAAACGTGAACAAGCCTTCGTCGGATTGTTTGTCTTGATTGCCGCTGGCGTTTTGCTCGCCACGGTTTTCGGCATCAGCGGCGCTTTTGGCCGCTCCACGAAAACCTACCATACTTTTTTTCCGTTCGCGGGCGGCCTGGAGTCCGGCGCCCAGGTTCGCTATTCCGGTGGTCCCAAAGTCGGACGTGTCGAGCGCCTGCGCATCGATCCCCAGAATCCTGCGCGCATTGAAATCACCTTCAGCGTCCAGTCCGAGTTGCCCGTCAAGACCGATAGCCACGTCAAGATCATGAGCATGAGTCCACTCGGCGACAATCATCTCGAAGTCCTTCCGGGCACGCCCAAAGCTGCCGCCGCTCCCGATGGGTCCTCTCTCGCGTCGGACACCTATGTCGACTTCAACGCCCTCACCCAACAAATCAACGACATCGCCCCGCATGCCAAGGAACTTCTACAAACTTTGAATGATCGCGCCACCGAGTTGAAAGTCACCGTTGAGCGCGTCAACGATCTCCTGAACCCTCAAAATCGCGCCAATCTTTCCGCCACTCTGGCCCATACGCGCGGCATGATCGAGGAAGATCGTCCGCTGGTCCGCTCCTCCCTCCAGCACGTCAATTCCCTCACCGAAAAGCTCGAGCCGCTTCTGGCGGATTTTCGCAAGACCTCCGAGGAAGCCAACAAGGCTATCGATCACATCGATTCCCTCATCGGGGAAAATCGCACCGATATTCGTCAGGCAGTCGTGGAACTGCGGCGCACTCTCACCAATATGACTGACTTAACGGCGCACCTTAACCAAACGCTCGACGTCAATTCCGAAAATATCGATGAACTCCTCGATAATTTCCGTCACGTCTCGGAAAACCTGAAAGAGTTCACCGCCACCATCAAATCCCGCCCCTACACCCTGATTCGCTCCTCGACCCCGCGCGAACACAAACCCGGTGAGCTCCAGTGAGCCTGTCTTCCCCAAGCATTGTAGGGGCGCGCTTAAGCCTGCCTGCGCAGGCAGGCGCGTCCCGGTTCGCAGTCCACAAAATGTATCTTGAGATTGTCGCTGCACTGCTCTTATGTGTCTGTCTTGCCGGTTGTGGAGCCGCTCGCCCCAGCAAGTACTATCAACTCACCATTCCCGGCGACAACGGCGCCGACCCGCCGTCCGCCAACGTATATCCGGTTACGATCCTCGTCGGTCAACTCAACACTTCCCATCTCTATCGTGAAGACCACATCGTCTACAGTTCCAGCGGCGAGGACATGGGTACCTATGAATATCAGCGCTGGGCCGAGCCTCCTGCGGAAATGATCCAGGACGTAATTTTTCGCTCTATTCGCTCTTCCGGCCGCTATCGCTCCGTGTATTCGCTTCGCAGCAGTGTACGCGGCGACTATCTCCTTCACGGCCATCTCTACGATTTTAAGGAGCTCACCAGCTCTTCGATGTTTGGGCGCCTGACTCTCGAAATGGAGCTGCGCGACACCAAAACTGGTACTACCGTGTGGACTCACCTCTACAACCACGACGAACCCGTAAGCGGTAAAAATGTTTCCGCCGTCGTAGCCGCCCTAAATCGCAATGTGCAGCGCGCCACTGCGGAATTGGCCGCCAGCCTCGACCAGTATTTCTCCACCCATCCGCCAACCAATTAGGTCTGATCGCGATTCTCTCGTCGCTCCCTCACCCCACCCGCCGCAATGTCAGCAGCGTAACATCATCCTCAAGCTCCAAAATTCCCCGGTGCCGCTGCACCCTCTCCAGCAAACCCTGCGAAAAATCCCCTAACATCAACGGTTCCGGCAATCGCGCCACTGCTTCTTCCGCCAGCGCTAGAAATCCTTTCGCCGTCAATTGCTCGCCTTCGGGCGAACGCGCTTCGGTAGCCCCATCCGAAAACGCCAAGATCATGTCCCCTACATTCAATCGAATGCTCTGCTCGTTGTACTGCTCTCCCGTAATGAAGCCCAGCGGAAGATTCTCAAGACCCTCACCAAGCTCATAGAACTGCCGGTCCCTCGCTCGCCACACCAACATCCGCGGGTGCGCCGCATACGCAAAATTAAACTCACCGGTCGTCCCATCGAACGTTCCGGTAACTACCGTCGTCAACCGCAGCGCCTCACCCGCCTCTTGCCCCTTCAATGTGAACTCATCATTGAGTGCCGCAAGCAATCCTGCCGTATCCCGAATGTCCTGAAATTTGTGCAACAGATGATGGACGTGCCGCGCCACCTCGCTCGCCACATATCCATGGCCAACGCAATCCGCGAGCAGCACCCGCGCAATGTTGTCGCTGCAGGAGAAAACGGCTGCCAGATCTCCGCCGCTTTCCGCGCCCGACGGCAACGCGATCACGTCTCCTTCCAATCCCGCGAGTTCCAACGACCGGTGCGCCCGCTCATTTCCCGCCCAAAGCTCCATGCACCCAAACGGTCTCACCGCCGAAGTAGTGCACTGCAGTCCATCCACCTCTATTTTCTTGAAGTTCTTCACCAAAATAATCTAGCACTTTTTGGAGTGCGGCGGTCTTGCCGCCGCATTCAGGGTCGACCGGCGCCAAAAGCGTCACCGTCTTAGCGCAATCGCTGCCCGCCCATTTCATTTCTTACCCAACGACCGATCCAAATTAAACGCCGCGCTAATCAGCGCCAAATGCGTAAACGCCTGCGGAAAATTTCCCAGCGCCTCCCCCTGCCAGCTGGTCTGCTCCGAATACAATCCCAGATGATTGGAATACCCCAGCATGCGCTCGAACAGCAGCCGCGCCTGATCCAGCATCTCCGGATCGGCCTGCCCCGCTCGCGTCATCGCCTCCACCAGCCAGAACGAGCACATGTTGAATGTCCCTTCCTCCCCGGGCAACCCATCCACCCGCTGCTCCGCCGGATACCGGTACACCAATCCGTCGCTCGTCAATCCTCCGTCCTGCGGCCTCTTCATAATCGCGTTGATCGTGCTCAGCATCCGCGGGTCGGTGGGTGCCATGAAGAACACCAGCGGCATGATCAGCACCGAAGCATCCAAATCCTCGCTGCCGTAATACTGCGTGAACGCCTGCCGCTTCTCGTTCCACCCCTGCGTCATCACCTCGTCATAAATTTTGTCCCGTTCCCGTATCCACTTCTCGCGATTCCCCGGAAACGACCGCTTGTCCGCCAGCCGTATCCCCCGGTCCAGCGCCACCCAGTTCATCAGCTTGGAATACACAAACTGTTCTTCGCGATTGCGCATTTCCCAGATGCCTTCATCCGGTTTTTGCCAGTTCTCGCATACCCAATCAAGCCGGTGACGAATCCTTTTCCAACTGTCCCAGGGGATCGGCAAAACATGCTTGTTATACAGGTACATCGAATCCATCAACTCGCCGTAAATGTCGCTTTGGTATTGCCGGAACGCATCATTCCCGATGCGCACTGGCCGCGACTTGCGATACCCCTCCCAGTGCTCCAAAGACTGCTCCGGCAGGTCGCTCTCGCCATAAATCGTGAAGAGTGTCGGAAGTTTTTCTTC
>Ga0209736_1000332_pt1 | contig 15275 bp, 13 predicted proteins | sample BlaSpr_A8_Ref_M3_FD_187992 | JGI IMG/M metagenome (GOLD analysis project Ga0209736, IMG submission 187992) | Forest soil microbial communities from Thunder Bay, Ontario, Canada - Black Spruce, Ontario site 2_A8_Ref_M3 (SPAdes) (version 2) | ecosystem: Environmental > Terrestrial > Soil > Boreal...
AATTAATCCGATACGCGAGCCGGTCTGCATCGTCGGGCGCTTCGATGGCCTGCAGCCGCTCGAGCTCACTGAAGCAAGACGCGGCGCTTGCCGACTTGGATTCGCTCGCCGACAGCAGTCTGCCCCAGGAAGCGGGTCCCAGCGGCCAGCTATTCTGGTAATGGCGAACGCGCGGACGCCCCTGCGCGACCTCTACGTTAAGCTCACCCGCATCGATGGCCGCCCCGTAGGGCCGCGCCAGCGAGCACAGATGCAGGCGGAAAGGTCGGCCCGTCCGGATCTTGATGTCGAAATACTCGGCGAACTCGCTGAACGGCCCGTGCGCGAGGACATCGTCCCACCAGGGATTGTGTTCCGAGGCGGACATGTGGTTCGGTACGATGTCGAGCAGGATTCTGAGGCCATGGGAGCGCGCACAGCCTACGAAGTCGCTCCACGCGGACTCGCCGCCGAGGTCTTCGCTGATCCGGGTGGGATCCGTGACATCGTATCCATGCTGACTGCCGGGAACCGCCTGCAGGCAGGGCGAGAGGTACACATGGCTGATTCCCAAATCGGCCAGGTACGGCAGCACCCGCTGTGCCTGCCTCAACGAGAATCCGGCATGCAACTGCAGGCGGTAGCTCGCGACCCAATTACCGTTCATGACTGAGCAAGACGAACGACCGTGCTGCCAGGCTGACGAGGCGATTGCGCTTCACCGACTCCGTCTCCACATCAAGCGTGGGCCGCGCCGTATCGAACGCCACCTTCCAACCCGACGGATACAGCTGATGAGAAATGCGAAACGACACGGGCTCGTGGTAGGCGTTGAGGAGCAGCAAAAAATCTGCGTCCTGGGTACACTGTCCCTCGCTATCGCGAATCTCCGGCGCCAGACCATTGATGAACATGCCGAGAGTGCGCATCCAGCCGCCGTCCTCCCAATCCTTGGCCACCATCCGCTTGCCGTCCGCTCTGAACCAGACGATGTTCTTGTCCCGGTGCCCGGCCTCGGGATCGCCATCGTAGAAGGCATAGCGATGGAAATTCGGATGCTGCTTGCGGTAGCGGACCACGCGCTGCGCGAATTCCAGAAACTCCGCGCGCGGCGCGTCCAGGTCCCAGTGATACCACGACAGCTCGGAGTCCTGACAGTAGCCATTGTTGTTGCCGCCCTGAGTGCGGCTCAACTCGTCGCCGCCGGAAATCATCGGCGAGCCCTGCGCGAACATCAGGGAACACCAGAAGTTGCGCTTCTGCCGCTCGCGCAATTCGACGATTGCCGGGTCCTCCGTCGGGCCTTCGGCGCCGCCGTTCCAAGAGCTGTTGTCGTCCGACCCGTCGCGATTTTCTTCGCCGTTGGCTTCGTTGTGCTTTTGCTCGTAACTCACGAGATCCTGCAGCGTGAAGCCGTCATGCGCCGTTACGAAATTGATGCTCGCCGACGGCGGACGGCGAGTGGTCTCATAGAGGTCGGCGCTGCCCGCAAGACGAGTCGCAATATCCGAGTGCAGCCCCATGTCGCCCTTCCAGAACTTGCGCACCGTGTCGCGATACTTGCCGTTCCACTCCATCCAGCCCAGCGGAAAATTGCCGACCTGATAACCGCCCTCGCCGAGATCCCAGGGCTCGGCGATCAATTTTGTCGGGGCAAGCGTGGGATCCTGGTAGATCGTGTCGAAAAAAGCGCCCAATTGATCGACATCGTTGAGTTCCCGGGCGAGCGCGGACGCCAGATCGAAGCGAAAGCCGTCCACATGCATCTCGGTGACCCAGTACCGCAGGCTGTCCATGAGCAGCTGCAGTGAATGCGGGTGCACCATGTTCAGCGTGTTGCCGCAGCCGGTGTAGTCCATGTAGTGCCGGGGATCGCCCGGCACCGTGCGGTAGTACGCGAGATTGTCGATGCCGCGGAACGAGAGGGTTGGACCTGCGTGATTGCCCTCGGCGGTGTGGTTGTAAACCACGTCCAATATCACTTCGATTCCGGCGTTGTGCAGCCCCTTGACCATTTCCTTGAATTCACGGATCACATCGCGCCGATCCTCCCGGTTAGACGCATAACTCGGCTCCAGGGAGAAAAAGCCCAGAGTGTTGTAGCCCCAGTAGTTGCGCAGCCCCTTATCAAGGAGATGGCGATCGTGCAGGAAATAGTGCACGGGCATCAACTCGAGCGCGGTGACGCCCAGGCCCTGAAGATGTTTGATGATCGGTTCGGACGCCATGCCCGCATAGGTGCCGCGCAAGGCGGGGGGCACATCCGGGTGCAAATTGGTCATGCCGCGGACATGAGCCTCGTAAATAAGGGTCTCGTGCGCCGGATGCCATGGCCGCCGCTCGCCGCTCCAGTCGAAGCTTGGATCCGTCACCACTCCCAATGGGGCGAACGGTGCACTGTCCCGGTCATCGAAGGACAGGTCCCCGTCGGGATCCCCGAGTTGATAACCGAATAGCTCGTCTGCCCACCTCAGGGGCCGGCCGATCGCCTTGGCATAGGGATCGAGCAGCAGCTTGTTGGGATTGAAGCGCAGTCCGCTCTCGGGAACATAGGGGCCATACGCGCGATAGCCGTACAACTGGCCCGGCCCGACGCCCGGCAGATAAATGTGCCACGCGCCGCTGGTGCGCTCACGGATGCGGATGCGCTGCTCGTTGTTCCCCGACGCATCGAACAGACACAGTTCGACGGATTCGGAGGCCTCCGAGAAGAGCGAGAAATTGCATCCCTTGCCGTCCCAGTTCGCGCCGCGCGGAAAAGGCGACCCCGCGATCTGGTGAGACCGGTCGTAGTTCTCGAAAATCGCGGCCGCTCCGTTGGTGTTCAATGAACCCTGCAGGGCTTGCAGAGTTCACCGGACATTTTATTGACGCTGCGCAATGGACAGGCGTAGGAGCAAACCCGCAGGATGTGTCGGCTGCCGGCGCTAGGCTTTGTAGGACACGGCCCTGGGAGCTGTCTGAGTATTCCACGTGAGCCGCGCGGAATACTCAGACAGGCTCCAAGTTTGGCCATACCCAGTCGCTGATTTCGGGCATGTCCTGTCCGTAGCGATCGATATAGCGTTTGTGCTCGATCAATTTGTCGCGCAATTGCTGCTGCAGATAAACGCCCCGGCTGCCTGTCTGCGGCAAACGAACGAGCGCATCGATCACGAGGTGGAAACGATCCAAGTCGTTCAACACCGTCATATCGAATGCGGTGGTGATCGTGCCCTCTTCCTTGTACCCGCGCACATGCAGGTTTTCATGACCGTGCCGGCGGTAGGTCAGACGGTGAATCAACCAGGGATACCCGTGAAAAGCGAAGATGATGGGCTTGTCCGTGGTGAACAGCGCGTCGAAATCGCTGTCGGGCAGGCCGTGCGGATGTTCCGACGGCGGTTGCAGCTTCATGAGGTCCACGACATTGACTACGCGGATCTTGAGCTCCGGAAGATGCTGCCGCAGTATGGACACCGCCGCCAGAGTCTCGAGTGTCGGCACGTCGCCCGCGCAGGCCATGACCAGATCCGGGCCGCTGCGCTGATCGTTGCTGGCCCATTGCCAGATCCCGATGCCTTCGCTGCAGTGCTTGACCGCCCGGTCCATCGACAGCCACTGTGGCGCCGGGTGTTTGCCCGCCACCACCACATTGACGTAGTGACGGCTGCGCAGGCAATGATCCATCACCGACAGCAAGCAATTGGCATCGGGCGGTAAATAGACCCGCACGATCTCCGCCTTCTTGTTGACCACATGGTCGAGGAAACCGGGGTCTTGATGCGTGAAGCCATTGTGATCCTGTCGCCAGACATGCGAACTCAACAGGTAATTGAGCGACGCGATCTTACGGCGCCACGGGAGGCCCGCCGTTACTTTCAGCCATTTGGCATGCTGATTGAACATCGAATCGACGATGTGAATGAACGCCTCGTAGCAATTGAACAGCCCGTGCCGTCCCGTGAGCAGGTAGCCTTCGAGCCAACCCTCGCATTGGTGCTCGCTCAACATCTCCATGACCCGACCGGTGCGGGCCAAGAACTCGTCATTCGGGGCGGTCGCGGCCAGCCATTGGCGATTGGTGGTCTCGAACACGGCCTCCAGACCATTCGACAGCGTTTCGTCCGGTCCGAAAATGCGAAAATTGCGCTGTTCGGCATTTAGCTTCAGCACATCGCGCAAAAATCGCCCGCTGACATGCGTATCGCCGATCCCGCGGATGCCCGGCTTGGGGACGTCCACCGCATAGTCGGTAAAGTCCGGCATCCGCAGATCGCGCAGCAGCATGCCGCCGTTGGCGTTGGGATTTGCGCCCATGCGGCGCTCGCCGCCGGGCGCCAGCGCCTTGAGCTCGGGCATCAGCCGGCCATCGCCGTCGAAGAGTTCCTCGGGACGGTAGCTGCGCAGCCAGCTTTCCAACTGCCGCAGATGCTCGGGGTTCTTCGCAGGATCCGACAAGGGCACCTGGTGCGACCGGAAGGTGCCCTCGTTGGCCTTGCCGTCGATGACCTTGGGTCCCGTCCAACCCTTCGGCGACGCGAACACGATCATCGGCCAACGCGGACGTTCCGTGTTGCCTCGAACGCGCGCATCCGCTTGAATCCGGCGGATCTCAACAATGGCGCCATCCAGCGCCGCGGCCATGGCCTCGTGCATCGGCATCGGGTCGTGACCCTCGACGAAGTACGGCGTCCAGCCATAGCCCTGCAGCAGCTGCTGCAATTCCTCGCGGGAAATTCGCGCCAAAATCGTCGGATTCGCGATCTTGTAGCCGTTCAAATGCAAGATGGGCAGTACGGCGCCGTCGCTCGCCGGATTCAGGAATTTGTTGGAATGCCACGACGCGGCAAGCGGTCCCGTTTCGGCTTCGCCGTCGCCGACCACGCACGCCGCGACGAGCTCGGGATTGTCGAACACCGCGCCGAAAGCATGACTCAGCGAGTATCCGAGTTCGCCGCCCTCGTGAATCGACCCCGGACATTCCGCCGAGGCGTGGCTCGGAATCCCGCCGGGAAACGAAAACTGGGTAAAGAGCCGCTTCAAGCCGGCCTCATCCTGACTGACGGCGGCATAGATCTCGCTGTACGTACCCTCGAGATAAGTGTTGCCGACGACGGCCGGACCGCCGTGCCCGGGTCCCGACAGGTAGATCATGTCCACGTCGTACTTCTTGATGATCCGGTTCAGATGCGTGTAAATGAAGTTCTGTCCCGGGGTCGTACCCCAGTGCCCCAACAACATGCGCTTGACGTGCGCAAGCGTCAGCGGCTCCCGCAGCAGTGGGTTGTCGCAGAGATAAATCTGGCCGACGGACAAGTAATTCGCCGCGCGCCAGTAGGCATCCATTTTCCGCGCGAGCTCCGCATCGAGAGTCCGCGCCGCAGCCGGTTGTTGCATGATTTCAAGACTCCTCAAGTCGGTGTCAATTCCAGCAGGCGGATGCTCGATGCGGCGATCACGGACTCTTCGTTGGTGCGTATCACGCGCACCGCCACCTGCGATTCGGACTCGGTCGAAATAAGCTGCGCGTGGCGGGTATTGGCGTCCTCGTCGATGTCGATCCCCAGATATTCCAAACCATCGCAGATGCGTTTGCGCACCGGCGCCGCGTTTTCGCCTATGCCGCCGGCAAATGCCAGGGTATCGACGCCGCCCAGCGCCGCGGCAAACGCGCCGATCCATTTCTTTGCCTGGTAGCAAAATAGCGCGAGAGCCTCCGCCGCACGCGGATCGCTATTCTCTCGCGCCAGCAGATCCCGGACGTCGGCGCTCGTCTCCGACACTCCGAGCAATCCTGATTCGTGATTGACCATGGTCCGAAATTGAACCGCACTCATCGCCTCGGTCACCGCCAGATAACTCATGAGCCCAGGGTCCAAGTCCCCCGATCGGGTGCCCATGACCAAACCTGCCGCCGGCGTAAATCCCATGCTGGTATCGATGCATTGGCCGTCCCGAACCGCCGCAAGGCTGGCGCCGCTGCCCAAGTGCGCCAGGATGACGCGGCCACGCGTCGCGGCGGGGTCGCCGAGTCGCCGCAGTTCCTGCATTAGGAACGTATAAGACAAGCCGTGAAAGCCATAGCGTTGCACTCCCTTCGCCGCATAGCGGCGCGGAATCGGCAATTGCGTGGCCACGAGGGGCATGCTTCGATGAAACGCGGTATCGAAGCAAACGACTTGCGGCAGCTTTGGATAGCGATGCCGCAGCGCCTCGATGAGTTCGATCTCGCGCGGCAAGTGCTCCGGATCGAAGGGAATAATGCTCTTCAATTCGTCCAACAGCTGCGCCGTCACCCGCTCCGGGTCGGTGTGCCGCATACCGTGCACCACACGGTGTCCCACCCCGCCGATCGAGTTGAATAAAGGCTGCAACTCCAGCCAGTCGAGCAGAAAGCCGACCGCCGTGCTCCTGATCTCTGCCTTGATGCGGGTCGGCGCGCGCTCGGCGCCGTGATCGATCCACAGATTCGCGTCATCGCTGCCGATGCGCTCCATCTTTCCCTGCAGCAGCGGTTTCGGCGGCCGATCCGGCGCAAAGATCGCGAAGCGAATGCTCGAGGAACCGCCGTTCATGGTCAATAGATTCGGCACCGGGCTCACCTTCGATCGAGTACACAGCGCGCGCGTGACGCCCGTGACGGCATACAATAGACCATCGGACTCACGCGGGCGCTTAAGTTCAACAAGGACACATAAATGTCACACTATCATGCGGTTGTTTGGATCGACCACCAGAAGGCGACCGTCTGGCATTTTACGTCGACCGAGCAGGCGAGCACCGTCGTCCATTCGCACGAACAACATCAGCGAGTGCACAGCCGAAAAAGCACCCACGGCGGCCATAAGTCGCCCGCCGACCGCAACTTTTTCGACGACGCCGCGCGCGCGCTCGAGAGTGCGCACGAAATTCTGGTGATGGGGCCTGCGCAGACCAAGCAAGAATTCGCGACCTACCTGCGCGACAAGCACCCGCAATTGGGCCGCGCCATCGTTGCCGTTGAAAATGCCGATCATCCCACGGACGCTGAAGTTCTCGCCTATGCGCGGCGGCACTTCACGGCGCTCGACCGGATGTTCTCGCCGGGCGCCTAGTCAAGATTAGAACGGAAATCCGCGATGCCGGTTTCGAGCGCTTGCCCACGCGGCATGCGCTTGAGTACCATGCACGCGATGCCGTGCAACCTCATCAAATAAGGAGATTTCCGTGGGATTAGGTGCAGAATTCAAGGAATTTGCCATGAAGGGCAGCGTGGTCGACTTGGCGGTCGGCGTGATCATCGGCGCTGCCTTCGGGAAAATCGTGTCTTCACTGGTCGGCGACCTCTTCATGCCGGGTCTCGGCAAGCTCATGGGCGGTTTTAATTTTTCGGACTTGGCCATTGCTCTCGGCAAAGACCCGACGGGCAAGGATGTGCTGATCAAGTACGGCGCCTTTCTTCAGGCCATATTTGATTTCGTCATCATCGCGCTGCTTCTGTTCATCGCGATCAAGGGCATCAATAAGCTCAAGAAACCCCCTCCTGCGCCGACGCCTGCGCCGCCGCCGAGGTCAGAGGCGCTGCTGGAGGAAATTCGCGACCTGCTCGCAAGACGCGCTCAAACCCCGTAGCCCAACGCGAAGATCCACGCCGCGAATATCAGCAATGCGGCCGCGGCGCCCGTTGCAATCTGCAGTGGCCGGCCGCGGTTGCGCGGCATCCCGGCGCGTGCATAGAACCAACCGACGCCGACCCCGAATAGAAATCCGAGCGCATGCCCGAGCACATCCACGTGCGCGCCGCCCGCGCCCAACAAGGTCAGCAAACAGATCCCGGCGACCAGGGGTGACCAGCGGTACCAGCGCCGCAGGCTCCGCGTCAACTGCTGCCGCCACTCCAAGCCCGCGAGCAAACCTAAGGCCGCGAACACGGCGGTGGAAGCGCCGACCGCACGATGAGTGACCGGTGCAATGAGAGCTTCCGTATAGTTCGCGATCGCCGCCGCCCCCAAGATGCTCGCCCATGCGACGCCGGGTCCGAGCAACCGGCCGGCGGCTATTCCGGCAACCGCACCGAATAGCAGATTGCCGAGCAGATGTTCCTGGTCCAGATGCAGAGTCAGCGCCGTCAATGCCCGCCACCATTCGCGCCCGGCGCCGGCGTCGAGAGCGCCCACCGACAGCCAGTCGACGCCGAACAAGCCAATGCCGGCGCAATAGGCCGTCAGCAATAGAATCAGCGCATAGCCGATGGCGCCGGTTGCCGCGCCCGGGAACGGTTCCGTGGAGACGGGGTTGCTCCGCGGCACGCTGCGTTCGGCGGAATAGCGAGTGATCTCCTCGTAGGCTCGGTGCACCAAAGCCGGCGTCACCGTCAATATCCAAGAGCCCCCGGGTTCAGGAATCCCCGACCCTTGCACCTCATGTTCGATGCCCCTCGCTTCGAGCATCAAACTAAATTCGTGGCACAGCGCTTTCGATCCGCGAAAAACCACGGCAACCTGCGCGGGTTCGGCATTCATCGGATTCCTATGGGGACCGCAAGGGTCTAAATCAACGGGATCTATAAATAAGACAGGCTATGGGGGAGGGTAAATCCGGCCGCTGCGGATTACCATGACCTCATGGCCATATCCTCCCGCCGCGGCCGACCCGCACATGACGACGTGCTGACCCCCGCCGAATGGCGGGTGGTGCACGCGGTGAAGCACGGCATGACGAGCCGTGAGATTGCCGCTCGCCGCGGCATCAGTGTTGATGCGGTCAAGTTTCACGTAGCCAACGCGCTCGCGAAGCTTGGGCTGGCCAATCGCAAGGCATTGCGGCACTGGCATGAGACCCCGAAGCAAAGCGCTCTCAGTCACAAGGAGAAAACCGTGAATTCACCGACGACAATGGGATCAATCGGGCAAATAGCGCGGACCGTGCGGAACATCGCCGAGGCGCAAGCTTGGTACAGCACCGTGCTTGGCATCCCCCACCTATACACCTTCGGCAAGCTCGCGTTCTTCGATTGCAACGGTATCCGGCTCATGCTGACGCAAGAGGCGCAAGCTGCTTCGGAATCCACGCTGTACCTGCGCGTCGCAGATATCTCCGCCGCTCATGAGGATTTGAGGTCGCGCGGCGTCGAGTTCATCAGCGCGCCGCACATGATTCACAAGCATGCCGATGGGACAGAGGAATGGATGGCATTCTTCAAGGATCCGGAAGGGCGAACGCTGGCGATCATGTCGCAAGCCGTACGACCATCGTAGAAGCTTGGTAAGTCACAGCTAACAGTAAGCGAACGCTTACGCTCGCGTCATCGGTTCAGCTCGTGCGGGGCTGCTCCACGAGCATCCGGTATATCTTCAGCACCCGGGGCACGTAGGCCATCGTCTCGGTAAACGGCGGAATACGGCCGCCATTGCGCTCGACCGCCTCCTCGCCCGCGTTGTATGCGGCGAGCGCGAGGCTGACATCGTGACCGAATCGATTGATGAGGAACTTCAAATATCGCGCGCCCGCGTGCACGTTCTCGCGCGGATCATAGGGATTCGAAACACCGAAACGCGTGGCTGTCGCCGGCATCAATTGCATCAACCCCACTGCGCCCCGCCGCGAGACTGCGCGCGGATTGAACCCCGACTCCACCACGATCACGGCGCGCAACAGATTCGCTTCCACGGAGGATGCCATCGCCGCCTTTTCGATGATCGAATCGTACTGACCGGCCTTGGCCAGCAGCATGGAATCATAATGATCGCCGCTTACGGTCCGATCCGTCGATGACAGGACCAGTAATCGATACCGGTTGTTGTCCGGGACATCCGTGTAGTGCCGCATGCCATCCGCATCCACATAGGTGTATATCTGCGGCCGCGCCGTCACCGGCGATGCCATCAGCAGCGCTGCGATCAGAAACGGGGGCTTGAGCACCATGATTTTGCGGCTTCCTCCCCTGGAAGGCTAGCGCGAAGGGTGCAGGGGCCGCTGGGACCTACATCTAAGAAAGCCGACGCGGGCCCAACCTAAGCCAAAAACGGCGGTAAGAATCTGGGCGTCGCTGCCTAGGCGCCCGATTCTTTAGATTCCTGTAGTTAACAGATATTTAACGTATTTTTCCCGGTTTCCTCACGGATTTTAGGCGCCTGCTGCGGCTAGAATCACTGCGCAATCAATATTCAAACATCTAGAGGCGATTCTACGCGTTGCGATCGGCAAGGGCTTGAGGCTGGCAAGTTATCAGTGCATTGCAGCATAATGGAGTCTCCGTAGAATTTATGTCCGTTCCCGAAAACATCGTCACTGAACCGACAATCGCGGTCCCGATCGGACACGCCGGCGCTGCGGCCGACCGTCGCAGCGCAATGGGCGTGCGCGCATGGCTGCTCACCGCCGTGCTCCTTCTCCTGCCCTTGGCGACCTATTGGCCCGCGACTTTCCACGACTTTGGATTGCGCGACGATTACTCGAATTTGCGCGAAGCACACGAGGAGGCGGGCAAAATCGTCAAATTCTGCGCCTCGCATGCGCGACCGGTGTACGGCTGGCTGCTGCAAGCCACATACGGTCAGACCGCTAGCGTGCAGGATCTGCAGTGGATGCGCTTTGCTGCATCACTGCTGCTGGGCGCCCTGTCGTTGGTCGGTTTTCGCGGCCTGCGCGCGCTCGGCTGGTCGTTCAGCACCAGCCTATGTTTCGCCGTGTTGCTGACGTTGATTCCGGCCGCGCAAGTGATGGCGGGATGGGCCATCGGATGGCCGTACGTCGCCACCGCGCTCCTCGCCTTCGGCGCATTCTTCGTCGTTGAGGGCGCGCTGAACGTGGGCATGCGCTTGGGTGCCGGCCGCGCCGCGGGTCAATGGCTGGTTGCGCTCGGCCTCATGGTTGTGAGCGCGCTCATTTATCAACCGAGCACCATGTTTTATGTAGTGCCGCTCGCGGCCGCCTTGATTGCGCAGCGGCACCGCACATTGACCCAGACCGCACGCTGGGCTCTGATCCATATGGGATTCGTGGTCTGCACTTTGGCCTTGGCCTACTGCACCATGAGCCTGCTGTATGCGACCGGGGTTTTCGTCAAATCCGTACGCATCGCCTTCGAGCATCACTGGGTCGAGAAGATTGCCTGGTTCGTGCAAGAAACATTGCCGAACGCGCTCAGTATGATTGTGCTGAACGACAACAATCATCGCGATCACGCGCTGTACTTCGGCTGCGCCGCACTCGTCGGCGCGATCTTGCTGGCCGGCGCTCATGTGGAGTGGCGCCGTTACGGAGCTTCGCGCGGCATCGTTTGGTTGACGGCGCTGCTGGGCCTGCCGGTGTTTGCGTGTGCGGTCAGCTTGGTCGCCTCGGAACACTATGCGACTTACCGCACGATATTGGCGATGACTGCCGTGCTGCTCTGCTTTCTGGTGGCGTCGGTCCGCGCGCTGACGGAAAGATGGGGCTCGAGCGGCCGCCGGATGCTGGCCGCCGTGGTCGTGTCGATCGCCTTCTTCGCCGCGCAACATCATGTCTACGCATTGATCGCGGTGCCCCAGGGCAATGAATGGCAGTTGATCATGGCGGGTGCCAAGCACGTCCACTTGGACGGCTTGCGGCCGCGCATCTTCGCCATCGCGTCGACTCCGGCGGACATCTCCACCGCGACGATTTATCACGACGAATTCGGTTCGCTGTCGTCGAACTCCGAGTGGGTACCGAGGGAAATGTTCAAGCGCGCGATGCACGACCTGCATCCCGGCATCGCGAATCTCGACTCCCGCTATGACTTTTATTCGGGTCCTAAGCTACCGACCGATCAGCGCTTCGACGTCATCATCAACCTGCACCGGCTTCACCAGTATTACACCGGCAATTGAGACGCATCGGGTTTGATCACGGAACCCCTGCAGTGGATATGCGCCATCCTGGGTGCCTTGATGGTCGGCATATCGAAAGCCGGCATCACCGGGTTGGGCCTCCTGTCGATCGCTCTTTTCGCGCACGTGTTCCCCAGCAGCAAACAGGCCAGCGGCTTGATCCTCCCGTTGCTGATCTTCGGCGATTTCGTCGCGGTATTGTCCTATCGGACGCACACTCAATGGCGTTACATTTGGAAGCTCATGCCATGGACGGCGGTCGGGGTCGTGCTCGGCTATTTCGCGCTTGGCCACATTTCGGACCGAACCACGCGGAACATGATCGGCGTGATCATCGTCTCTTTGTGTGTGCTGGGCTTTTGGCGGCGATACCTGGTCGTCCAAAGTCAGGAATCCGAAGCCTGGCATTGGGCGCTCGCGGCGGCTCTGGGAATCGCGGCCGGCTTCATCACCTTGGTCGCGAACGCGGCAGGTCCGCTGATGGCGATTTACCTGGTGGCCATGCGTTTGCCGAAATTGCAATTCGTGGGCACTGTCGCCGTGTTTTTCATGGTGCTCAATCTCTTCAAGGTACCCTTCATGGTCGACCTTGGCTTGATCACAGTGCAGAGTTTTAAGTTCAACTTGATGCTGGCGCCAGCCGTCTTTCTTGGCGCACTCGCCGGCCGCTGGATATTGATCCGCATCAATCAGCGGCTCTTCGAGGACCTGGTATTGGCCTTGAGCGCGATCGCAGGAATTCTGTTGATTCTTTGACGCTTACCGAAGGGCTCGCAAAAGGTGTAGCGTAGCGGCTTGGAAATAACAACGGGGATAGGAAATGCAATACCAGGGTGTTTTCGGCCTCATTATTCTGATTGCCGATGTGTGGGCGATCGTCAATGTCTTTCAAAGCAGCGCGGATACCGGTAGAAAGGTTCTCTGGACGGTATTGGTGATCCTCCTGCCCGTGCTCGGATTCATTCTTTGGTATTTTCTGGGCCCAAAAACCGGGAAGGCATAGGAGCCTAGCGGACTCATGCGTCCACGCAGTCACGAGCGCCACAGTTTGGGCGGAACCGGCTGGCTGCGCGCCAGCGTGCTGGGCGCGAACGACGGCATCGTGTCGACCTCCAGTCTTATCCTGGGAGTTGCCGCGGCACACGCGTCGCACGCGAACATCGTGCTCAGCGGCACGGCGGCATTGGTCGCCGGGGCGATGTCGATGGCGACGGGAGAATACGTGTCCGTTCATTCGCAAGCGGACACCGAAGCGGCTGCGCTCGAACAGGAGCGCGCCGAGCTGGAAGGCGACTTCGCCGGCGAGCGCCGCGAGTTGACCGAAATCTACGTGCGCCGCGGACTCGATCAGAGTCTTGCCACGCAAGTGGCCACACAATTGATGGCGCACGATGCCTTGGGCTCGCATGCCCGCGATGAATTGGGATTGTCAGCGGGCATGCGCGCGAGGCCGTTGCAAGCCGCATTGGCGTCGGCCGGGAGCTTCGCGGCCGGCGCCGTCCTTCCTCTCTTGGTGGCAGCATGGAGTCCACAGCGCTATTTGATGCTGTCCGTCGTGGTCGTCTCTCTCGTGTGTTTGCTTTGCCTCGGCGGCTGGTCGGCCAAGGTCGGGGGCGCCAATGTGCGCACCGCGGCATTTCGCGTGGCGTTTTGGAGCGCTCTCGCCATGACGGTAACGGCCATCGTGGGCGCCATCGCCGGCGCCGTGGGTTGAACGGCTGAGCGCCGCGGATGACCGACGGTTTACAAACCGCGCTGCTCAGCGTCGCACAAATGACCGAGGCCGATCGTGCGGCCGTTGCCGCGGGCACCCCGGGATCCCAGCTCATGCTGAATGCCGGGAATGCCGTCGTGCGGGAGATCATGCGCCGGTGGCCGCCTCGAGCCGTGACCGTGTTGTGTGGTCCCGGAAATAACGGCGGCGACGGCTTCGTCGTGGCCGTCGCTCTCGCGCAAGCCGGCTGGCCCGTCCGGGTTGCGCTACTCGGTGATCGTGAAAATCTCCGCGGCGACGCTCGGTTTCATGCAGCGCGTTGGAGCGGCGGCGTCGAGGCCGTGACTCCCGCTGCGATCGACGGCGCCGCCTTGGTCGTTGATGCCCTGTTCGGCTCCGGCCTCCGCCGCGCGTTGGATAGCCCCGTCGTCGCCACGCTCCGTGCTGTGGCGCAGCGCGAGCTACCGCTGGTCGCGGTCGACGTGCCGAGCGGCGTCATGGGCGACACCGGCGAGAGCGTGGGCGCAGCGCCGGCCACGTGCACCGTCACTTTCGCGCGCAAGAAGCGGGGTCATGCCTTGTTGCCCGGCCGGGAGCTGTGCGGCGATATTGTGGTGGCGGATATCGGAATTCCGGAGGCCGCGCTCGAGTCGCTGTCCATCGATTGCTGGGAGAACGATCCCGCTCTGTGGCGAGCACTATTGCCGCGGGCGAAATCGTCGGGCAACAAATACACGCGAGGCCATGCGCTGCTCTGCGGCGGTTATCCCATGACCGGTGCGGCGCGAATGGCGGCGCGCGCCGCGGCACGCGTCGGCGCCGGTCTCACGACGATCGCGGTGCCGGATGTCGCGTGGTCCGTCTATGCCTCGGCCCTCACCAGCATCATGGTGCAGCCCTTGGCGCCGGACGGCGGCTTGGCACGGCTGCTGTCCGACCCGCGTTACACCGCGTTCCTGATCGGGCCCGGCGCGGGCGTCAGCGACGCAACCCGTGAAAACGCGCTCGCCCTGTTGCGGACCGCGCGTCCGGTGCTTCTCGATGCCGATGCGATCAGCGTATTCGCCTCCCGGGCTGCCGAACTCAAGCAAGCGATCCGCGGGCCCTGTGTGATGACACCTCATGAGGGGGAATTCGCAAGGGTTTTCGACATCCGCGGCGACAAGCTGAGCCGCGCCCGCGCGGCCGCACGGCAGAGCGGCGCGATCATCGTGCTCAAGGGAGCGGACAGCGTCGTTGCGGCTCCCGATGGCCGCGCAATCATCAATACGAATGCCCCGGCGAGCCTGGCCACCGCCGGTTCCGGCGATGTTCTCGGCGGATTGATTCTGGGTCTGCTCGCTCAGGGAATGGATCCATACCCTGCGGCCGCGGCCGGAGTCTGGATGCACGGCGCCGCGGCCGCGGCCTTCGGACCCGGGCTGCTCGCGGAAGATCTCCCGGATCTCGTGCCCGCCGTGCTGCGGGCGCTGGAGCAAGAGTGAGCTTGGGCCCGTGAACGCCTGGTTTCCGCGAATCACCTTTCATTCGCTGGTGATTGTCATCAGCGTGCTCACCTATGTCTTGACGACGCGCGTGGAACACGAGCGCCGTCCCCCGTCCATCGCCATCGCCTGGGTTCTGGGAATGATTGCGGTGCCCTATTTTGCGTTGCCCATGTATATTTTTTTCGGCCGCCGCAAGCTGCCGCGCAAGGTGCTGCAGCCGCCCGCAACGTGGCCGCACGGCGGGCACTGGGCCGAAGATCTGATCGAGAGCTTCGGTCTGGC
>Ga0209736_1000333_pt1 | contig 15265 bp, 9 predicted proteins | sample BlaSpr_A8_Ref_M3_FD_187992 | JGI IMG/M metagenome (GOLD analysis project Ga0209736, IMG submission 187992) | Forest soil microbial communities from Thunder Bay, Ontario, Canada - Black Spruce, Ontario site 2_A8_Ref_M3 (SPAdes) (version 2) | ecosystem: Environmental > Terrestrial > Soil > Boreal...
CGGATTCCTTGAGGCTTTCACCGTCATAGACCCGCATTTTCGCGAACAGGGTAGAGTTTTCGTGCTTGCGAAGACGTGACATCACCGAGAAGCGCGCGAGCGTTTCCAAGGTTGCCGGCGCACACGGCGCGGAAGCGAGTTCCGATCCCCGGATAAGCTTCTCATAGATCTTCTGCTCCTCGGTCACCCGCAAGCAGTACGGCACCTTGATCACGCAGATGCGATCGATGAAGGCTTCGTTTTTTTTGTTGGCCTTGAAGCTTTGCCATTCGGCTTCGTTCGAATGCGCGAGAATGACACCGGTGAATGGAATGGCCCCGATATTCTCGGTACCGATGTAGTTACCTTCCTGGGTCGCCGTTAACAGCGGGTGCAGCATCTTGATCGGCGCCTTGAACATCTCGACGAATTCGAGAATGCCCTGGTTGGCGCGGTTCAAGCCGCCGGAATAGGTATAGGCATCGGGATCGTTCTGGGCAAAGGTCTCCAGCTTGCGAATGTCGACCTTGCCGACAAGGGAGGAGATATCCTGGTTGTTCTCGTCGCCAGGCTCTGTTTTCGCAATCGCGATCTGCCGCAAGCGCGAGGGCTGGATCTTGGCGACGCGGAATCGTGAAATGTCTCCGCCGAAAGCTTCCAGCCGCTTGTAGCACCAGGGACTCATCAGCCCACTCAAGCGACGCCGCGGAATGCCGTATTTTTCCTCGATCATCGGACCCAGCGATTCCGGATCGAACAAACTAAGGGGAGACTCGAAGACCGGACTGAGTTCGTCGCCGGCCTTCAGCACGTAGATGGGATTGATTTCCATCAACGACTTCAGCCGCTCGGCGAGCGATGATTTACCACCGCCCACCGGCCCGAGCAGGTAGAGAATCTGCTTGCGCTCTTCCAGGCCCTGAGCGGCGTGGCGGAAGAACCCGACGATACGCTCAATGGTCTCTTCCATGCCATAGAAGCCGGTAAAGGCCGGATAGACGCGCATGGTCCGGTTCAAAAAGATACGGCCAAGGCGGGGGTCCCTGGCCGTGTCGATCATCTGAGGCTCACCAATCGCAGCCAGGAGCCGCTCGGCGGCATTTGCATATCGCATCGGATCGCCTCGACACGATTCCAGATATTCCGCCATCGACATATCCGTCTCGCTTCGGGCCTCATAGGACCGAGCGAAAGCATTGAACAGAGAATCGTTGTACATGATGCCTCTCTCCTCATCAGGTAAACTGCTGGGCGCGCTGCTTGGTTCCAGCCGCCAGACCCGCTCCGCGCCTGTCCGCGAATCAGCATTCGCTCGTAGGCCCATTGGACACGCGACCGACTCCACCACGCAATGCAATAGTTGTGCTAACGGAGCCGTCATCGCCGAAATAGGATATGATTTCTGCAGGCTGTATCCGGACCGCAACATCCGGCTACGAAAGTGTGAAGACGCCTGCCGCCCTGAGCCGCCCCCTTCCAGGAACGGAAGCTATGCCGGAGCATCAACATTTTGGCGTACTATGCGCTTAATCCGACCGTTTATGGCCCCGTCGGACCGGCTTCGCTCCAAAAAAGACTCAATTTAAGTCCGCTTCGGATGATGAACGTCCTGCAAGGAGAAATCGGCTGTCGATTTGTTCATCAATGGCAAATATCTTCGAAATGGGTTGGCACAAGCCTTGGAGCCCACGGCGCTGGGGCGCTGCATCACAGTACGGTGACCACGCTTTGAAGTCGGCAGTCCGTTCGGGCGATGCGTCGCCGGGTTTTGCGCCTTCAAAACTTCTCCACGAAAACGGCGGGACCGCGCCAACACGAACGCGCCCACCGACTTGGCCGCCATTGCCGCGAAGCCATCTTCCAGATCAGACGCTTCGCGCGCCGCAAACTCCGACAACTCCAGCTGGAGTGATCGGGCGGTCACCCTCATGGCCTCCAGCACCGGCAGGGCCGCCGGATTTGCAGGATTGAACAAGACACCTGCCCGCACCAGGCCCGGTAACGCCTCCTTGAGCAACTCCACGCGTTTCGCCGCAAGTTCTGGAAGGAAATACGACGTTCCCGTCACATTGCTGCCGGGCCGGGCGAGGCTGGACAACAGACCCATAGCCACGGCATCGCCGACCGATGCAAAGACGTTGGGTATTGTCGTCGTCGCGCGCTTGACGGCCGAAACTCCCGGGGTCGTAGCTGTGACGATGATGTCGACCTTCAGATCGACCAGCTGTGCGGCCAACTCCGCAAGCTGGTCGTATTTGCCTCCGTCGAGCCAGCGCGTCTCGATCACGAGATTCTTGCCTTCGACATAACCGAGCGCGGCAAGCTCGGTCCGGAACGCATTATAACGCGAGGCCTCCGCCACAACGGAGCCCAAACTCAAATAACCGATCCGATAGAGCTTGCTCGCCTGCTGCGCCGGCGCGGCAAGCGGCCACGCCGCCGCACCGCCGAGAAGCCAGACAAACTCCCGCCGCCTCATAAGCATCATCCCTGCCCGGACGGGCTATACGGCTCGATCGTTAGCCCAGCCGGCGAGCTGCTGTATATGAAATTGAACGCGGGCGGGATCGGTCAAAAGCGGAGCATCGGCATTTCCGATTTACTTCCAGAACTGCCCTCGGAGATTGTCAGGAACGATCGTCATTTTGTCAGGTGGCCAACCCCCCGAATACCCGCCACAATGATCGGCAAAAGGGACCCCGATCTGGTTATCCTTGACAATCAAAAAATGAGGGAACGCCGTGACGAAGCCATCGAAAATACGAAGCGTCGAACTGCTGGGCTGCGACGCCGGCTGGAGAAACTATCACTTTGTCAAGCTCATCACGGAAGACGGCGTCGTCGGCTGGAGCGAATTCGACGAAGGGTTTGGTTCTCCCGGCGTCGGCGCCGCGATCCAGCGCCTCTCGACGCGGGTGGTGGGACAGAACGTCTTTCAGCACGAGCGAATTTATGCGGAGCTCTTCGCAGCGACGCGCCCCGCGGCCGGTGGCGTCGTTGCGCAAGCGCTTGGCGCGATCGAAAACGCACTGCTCGACGCCAAAGCAAAACTACTCGGGGTGCCCTGCTACGAATTGCTCGGCGGAAAAATCCGCGATCGCATTCGCGTCTACTGGTCGCATTGCGCCACCTGGCGCATCAACCATCCCGACTGGTACAAGCCACCGATCAGCGATCTCGACGGCGTGAAGGCGATCGGACGCGAAGTCCGGGAAAAGAAGTTCACCGCGCTGAAGACCAACATCTTCACTTACGATGCGGGCAAGCCACGGGGCTGGCGGCCCGGGTTCGGCGTGCCGTTCGCCCCTGAGATCAACGTCGAGCGCAGAGTGTTGCGCGATCTGCGCACTCATCTCGAAGCCATTCGCGATGGCGCCGGACCTGACGTCGACATCCTGCTCGACCTCAACTTCAACGCCAAGACCGAAGGCTATCTCAAGATCCTGCGCGCCATTGCCGACCTTGACATGTTCTGGATCGAGATCGACAGTTTCAATCCCGAAGCGCTCGGCTATATCAGGCGTCAAAGCCCGCACCCGGTCTCGTCATGCGAGACGCTGTTGGGCTTGCGCGAATTTCTGCCCTATTTCCGCGAACAGGCGATGGATGTGGCGATCATCGACACGCCCTGGAATGGCGTGTGGCAGTCGATGAAGATCGCAGCAAGCGCCGAGGCGCATGAGGTCAATGTCGCGCCGCATAATTTTTACGGCCACCTTTGCACCATGATGAACGCTCACTTCAGCGCGGCAGTGCCGAATTTGCGGATCATGGAGACCGATATCGACCGGCTGGCATGGGATCACGAGCTTTTCACCCACGTGCCCGAGATCGTGGACGGCCATCTCATCATGCCGGACCGGCCTGGCTGGGGCACCGAGCCCAACGAAGACGCGCTTCGCGCTCATCCGCCTAAGGAAAATGTCGGGCTTTTGAACTACGGTCGAAAAGCCTGATAGCGGCAGCCTAATTGCGCGCGGCGCGTGCTCGGATTACGGCCCGGCCCTGGCGGAATCTTTTCGGCTCCGCACAGAACTCAGTTTGTTCTGGACGACCCCGCCATCGGCTGAACTGAAACCGTCGAGAGCCTCGTCGGATTGACGTTCCAGCCGATCATGATCGCCGCAAAAGGAATCTTTCAACGCCGCGCGCGAATGAATTCATTCACTTAGCGATTCAAAAAGAGCGCCGGACTGCTTTCCACGCAGGCGTGAACACCGATCGCCGCCGCAGCAATTCTGCGTTACCGCTTCGATGGTTTAGCACGTTCGCCGTAAATTGAACATTGAACTCCTATTGAACTCCTGCAGAAAAATCGGGCAAACAATCGCGCAAATGAAAGTTCCCCGAACGCGGAGCGCCAAAAGAGACCAAAAGAGATATGCAAAAAAAGATATGACAGAATCACTCAACAAGGTTCCTGAAGTAACGCTCGCTTTCTGGATCATTAAAATTGCGGCCACAACGTTAGGCGAGACCGGCGGCGATACGGTCACCATGACTCTCAACTGGGGCTATTTGGCGGGAACTGCGCTGTTCCTGGCCGCATTGGGGCTGCTTGTCTGCTTGCAAATCATCACGAAAAAATTTCATCCCTTTCTGTATTGGGCGACAATCATTGCCTCCACCACCTTCGGCACGACCATGGCGGATTTTGCCGATCGCTCGCTGGGCGTCGGCTACGCCGGCGGCTCATCGATCCTGTTGTTTTGTCTGTTGGCCACACTCGGCCTCTGGTATTGGTCGCTCGGCTCGATCTCGGTCGACACCGTCAGCACGCCAAAGGCGGAGGTGTTTTATTGGGCTGCCATCACCTTTTCGCAAACCTTGGGAACTGCGCTTGGTGACTGGATGGCGGACTCGACGGGCCTTGGATACGAAGGCGGAGCGTTGGTTTTTGGGGCTGCATTGGCGGTTGTCGCGGCTGCTTATTTCTGGACCAACATATCCCGGGTAACGTTGTTCTGGGCGGCATTTATTCTGACCCGGCCGCTGGGCGCGACCGTCGGCGACTTCCTCGACAAGCCGAAAGACCATGGCGGCCTTGCCTTGAGCCGACCGCTTGCGTCGGCGATTCTCGCTGTGTTTATACTCGGCTGTCTCTTCATTCTGCCGCAACGGCCCGGCGGGCATCCGGGCCAGCCCGAGATGGTGCGGAAGTAGAGAAGTTTCCCGGGCGGATTTTCGGCACTCGGGTTGGAGCTACCCGCGCTCTTGACCGCGGGGCGGCATAGCATGCAGGGCTCTTAGCATGCTCGGCGAGCTGAGAACCGCGAATTCCTCGCGCGCGTTCAGATAGCCCAGCGCTTCGTCAAAGCTTTCCGCATCTTCAATTTTTGCGCGCGCAATCGCCAGATGCGGATCGATCTGGCCGCGATTGCCGCGCTTGTCGCCGGGCAAATTCATCAAATGCGCGTCCAGCAGGCGGGGATCACTGCGGAGCTCGAGCAGCGGGTGTTCGATAGCCTCGCCAGCGGCGCCCGCCAATTGGTTTGCGCGAATTAAAGCCGGGGGTGGCGCCGACTCCTCGGGGGTGCGAAATAGTCTGGAGTTGGCAACCCTTGAAGACAGTATGGCGATCGGGACAGAAAGCAGCAGACCGCTAATGACCGGCGCCATCCAAAGCAGCAACGGCAACGACACCGCGAACGCGCTGGCAGCCATCCCGACGCCAAAGAAGGTCGGCAATGCATACTTGCGGATTAATTCCCCGCGAGGCCATTCGCCGTCGTCACGACGCTGAACCTGCCAGCCTGCGTCACGTCCGAGCAGAATTTCTGCCATCGCAGTGGATTGAAAGATCATCATCACAGGCGCTATCAGGCCTGACAGAAGCGTCTCGATCACCAGGCCTATAAAAACAACAAGACTTCCCCCGAATAGCTTCCGGTTACCGCTCTGGGTTGCAAGCAAAATGTAGGCGAGAAGCTTTGGCACGATCAGCAATCCCATTGTGCCGACGAAAACCCAGGCGGCGAGAATTGGATCTTCGGCAGGCCATTTCGGAAACAGGGAAAATCCTTTCGGAAAATATTCGGGCCGAACGAATTGTGCCTGCAAGGAGATCAGAATGCCAAGCACCAGAAACAGCAGCCAAAGCGGCGCCGTGAGGTATGTTCCGATCCCTGTGAGAAGATGAAGCCGCGATACCCAATGCAGCCCGCGTGCCGGAAGCACCGCCAGATGTTGAAGGTTGCCCTGGCACCATCGCCGGTCGCGCGCGGCGAAATCCAGAAGCGACGGCGGGCACTCTTCGAAACTGCCACCCAAGGCGGGCGCCATTCTGATCGCCCAACCTGCTCGCCGCATCAGCGCCGCTTCGACAAAATCGTGGCTGAGAATATGCCCACCGAACGGCTTGCGGCCCGGGAGGTCAGGCAGGCCCGCGTCCTGCGCAAATGCGCGCACGCGAATAATGGCGTTGTGCCCCCAATAATTGCCTTCGGAGCCGTGCCACCACGCTATGCCCGCGGCTACCAAAGGCCCGTACAACCGCCCCGAAAATTGCTGCAACCGGGCAAATAGCGTTTTCGCATTTACAATAATCGGCAGCGTCTGGATGAGAGCGACGCCGGGATGCCCTTCCATCGCGCACACGAGCCGGACGATGGTGTCGCCGGTCATCAGGCTGTCGGCATCCAGTATGACCATGTGGTCATAACCCGCGCCGAACCGTTTGATCCAGTCTTCAATATTACCGGATTTTCGCGCGGTGTTTTGCAGGCGGTGACGGTAAAAAATATTTTTGGCGCCAAGATCCTCCCGGACGCTCAGGAACCATTTCTCTTCCGCGATCCAGACCGAAGGGCTCGTTGTATCGCTCAGCACAAACCAGTCGAACGCTGAACCGTATCCGGATTGATCGACCGACTCGTACATTGCACGAAGTCGAGCCATGATCCGGTAAGGGTCTTCGTTGTAGGTCGGCAGCAACATTGCATTCCGGCTATCAATCCGCGGCAGCGGTGCGCCGGGATCGATGCCAAGCGAATCCTTTGCCCGGAAAAGCAGCACCCCGAACCCGGCCAACGCAGCCATGAACGAGAAGGCAATCCATGCGAACAGCGGCACGAACAAAACCAGCACCATCCATTCAAGCGCGGTAACGCCTCCGACCTGGAGGACTTCATACATTTCGTAGCAGCCGCCCGCCGTCAGGGCGGCGGTGCCTGTAAAAATGCAGGCGCGCCGCAACGCCACGGAATCCAGCGCGGCGTTTTGATTGGGTTGTGTTGTTTGAAAGCCGCGCAACGGCTGCTTCGACATCGCCATCGGCGATTCCGCCGGAAGGAATTGTGCTGGCGCCCCGCCGTCAGGCTTGAGGTCGCGATGTTGCGTCAAGGTATCCATCGATAGACCCATACTTCCGATATCGCTTCGCTGCCCTGCATCAGCGATGCGCGTAACTCGACCGGATTCTTCTCTTTCGCTGAAAGCTCAAAGCTTAGTCGCCAGCCCCCCCTGGCCGGATTCGGCTGGGTGACAAGGTTGCGGATCTCGGCTTTTTCCGCGGTGACATTGCCCCGGATGGTCTTGGGATCGACGGACTTCAGCTTATCGCCGATTAAATCCAGAACGAATATTTTTGCATCGTCACCCCTTGCGCCGACGCTGGTTCGCGAAAAACGCGCAAGGGATGTGAGCTTGGGAACATCGGGCCCCCAGTGCAGACGATAGGTGTAGGTATGTTCGCCCTTGGCTTGCAGGACGTTCTTCGGCCGCCAAAAGCCGGCGATATTGTCGTGGATCTCCTCCTTGGTCGGAATTTCGATTAGCTGAACCGTGCCCTCGCCCCAATCCCCGATCGGCTCGGCCCACAGGCTGGGCCGCTTTTCAAAACTTGATTCGATATCCTGATACTCCCGGAAATCCTTCTCCCGTTGCATCAAGCCGAAACCGCGAGGATTGAGATCGAAAAAGGCGCTGATCTGAAGATCTTTGGGATTGTTGAGCGGACGCCAAAGTTCCTCGGCTCGGCCGTTGAATATCGCGAGGCCGTCGGAATCGTGCACCGACGGGCGAAAATCATCGACCTCGACCCGATCGTTTGGTCCGAAGAAAAACATGCTCGTCATCGGCGCGAGCCCCGGATGGTCAAGATCAACGCGCGGATAAATCGCCATTTCGACATCGAAGACCGTGGTTTCTCCCGGTCGTATCGTGAAGCGATAGGCCGCGGCCGCACTCTCGCTGTCCAGTAATGCGTGCACGACGATGGAATTGGCATTCGCAGTCGGCTTTTCGATCCAGAACGTCTTGAACAAGGGAAATTCCTCTCCCTTGGCCTCGCCGGTGTTGATCGCCAGTCCCCGCGCCGACAGTCCGTAGATCTCTCCTTTGGCAACAGCCCGGAAATAGCTCGCGCCGAGAAAAACGCAAACCTCGTCGTAATAATCAGGCCGGTTGATCGGAGCGTGAATCCGAAACCCCGCGAAACCCAGCTCCACCTCAGGGCCGGGTGGCGGGGTGCCGCCGAAGGAAAAGTAGTCCGCACGATATGCAATCCTGGTCGCCTGGCCGTTCGCGACCTCGTAGATATCCACCCTCGGCGCGTAGTAGAATCCGCGATGGAAGAATTGCACTTCGAACGGCAATTTCTCGCCGCGCCACAGCGCGTGTTCGGGCAAAAAACGTATCGCGCGGTAGTGATCGTAATCCACGTTCTTCAGGCTATCCGGCAATTTGGTATCCGGCGCCTTGAACGGTTTGCTGGCCGCATCACGAGCGCTTTGCCGAACAATCGATCGATCAAATGCGGCCGACTCCGCCCGCGCAGGCCGCGTGAGCCCGCTCGCAGCTGATGACGCGAGCGGCAACGAAGCCGCAGCTTGAAGGAAACGCCGACGGTTCAAGGAGCCTCCAGAACGCTTGAGAGCGACGCTTAGAAACTCTCATCGGGGCCGCATGTTCCGGTCGGGGAACTAACATTCAGCGCGGCCGATTGCGTCGAGCGAAAGCTGGAGATTGTCGAGCTTCTCCGAGGCCTGGCGCTCTATTCTGGCGTTGCCAGAATGAGCCGGCCGAAGCAAACTCGGCCCAATCCGTCATCGTAGCGTAACATCTCGTCGGGAGGACGTCGGATGTACTTCATGGCCGCGGTGCTGGCCGTGCTGTCGGGCCTGTTCTATGCTGCGGGCCATCATGAAATCGGCAGTCTCGGCGTCGAGATGTGCCGGTACGGCAGCACGTTCTGCGAAAACCCGATCTACGTTTTGGCCGGTGCCGCGCTTGCCGCGATATGGGGCGCGTTTGTCAGCGTCCGTTGAGGGTGGAGAGCCAAAAGGCGGAGCCCCAGGGCGGCGCCGCGCGTGGAGCAGGATTTGCCGGTTCGGCGGGCTTCGGCCCCGGCACCACGGGCTCGAGCTCCGACTTGGGGGCGGCCGGCAGCGATCTCAAATCGCGCGGCCGGACCACGCCGCTGTCCGCTGCCGCCGCTGAATCGATCACACCTTGAAAAGCTTGGCGTAGCGCGCCTTGATTTCCTCGCTCTGCGCCAGTACCGCAGCGGGATCCGACTTGAGCAGTTTCAGGCTCGACAGCGGCGGATGGCCGGGCTTTTCCTTGACCTGGGCATGGAACGAGCGATGCGCGAAATTATTCACCAGCAACTGCTGTCCCTCCGCGCTGAAAAAGAAACTCTGGAACAACCGCGCCGCATTTGGATTCGGTGCGCTGCGGAACACGCCTGAGGGAACGATAATGAGCGGCGAGCCTTCGATCGCGTAGACGACCTCGACGGGCTGGCCCTGGTCCTTGAGCAGCAACAGATTGTAATCGTTGCCGTCGGCCATCACGGCTCGCTCCCCCAGCAGGAGCTTTTTCGGCGGGTCGGCCGCCGATTGCACCTGCAGCACCCTTTGCTGGGCAAGCTTCTCGAAATAGGACCAACCGAGTTCGCGCGCGAGCACGAACGTCGCCGTCAGGATCGCGCCGCTGTAGCCGGGATGCGCTTTGACGATCTTGCCCTGCCACTTCGGATCGAGCAGGTCGGCGTAGCCTTTGGGTGCGTCCTCGCGCTTCACCAGATTGCTGTTGTAGCCGATAGTTTCGATCCAGCCGCACGAGGTTGCGTACATTCCATCGGGGTCGACTTGATCCGCCGGAAAATGCTGCGCAACGTCTTCCGGGACGTAAGGCGCAAGCCAGTCCTTTGCTTTCCAGTCAAGATAGTGCGCGGGGTCGGTGCTGTTGGCGACGTCGACCGCGTTGATGCCGCTCCCCTGCTCCTGGGCGATGCGCTGGAAAATCCGCTCAGCGCCGGAGCGCTCGACGCGGACGGCGATACCGGGATATTTTGCTTCGAAGGTCTTGGCCAGCCGTTCCGCGACGTTTAGCTCCAGCGCGCAATAGTACGAGAGCTTGCCCTCCTTGCGCGCGGCTTCGATCAATGTCGGCGTCACGCCCGTCGGCGGCGGCGCAGCCGCCCTGACCGGTTCGGCGAACAACACTCCGGCTGCAAGCGCGGTGGAGGTTTTGAGCACCTCGCGCCTGGACCAGTTTGGATTCCGCATGGCTTTCCCCCGTGTATTGCGCGCTCTTGTGTCCGGCGCGATAATTGGAGCGGAGTGTAGCAGATGGCGCAGACAGACGTCCTGATAATTGGTGCGGGCCCGACCGGACTGGTGCTGGCGCTTTGGCTCACCAAGCTAGGCGTCAAGGTGCGTATCATTGACAGGACCGCGGAGCCCGGAACGACATCGCGGGCCTTGGCGGTTCAGGCCCGCACGCTCGAACTTTACCGACAGCTTGATCTCACCCAGGCCGTGGTCGAGAGGGGCCACCGGGTTCCCGCGGTCAATCTCTGGGTGAGGGGCGAAGCTGCAGCCCGTCTCTCGTTCGAGACGGTCGGCGCGGGGCTAACGCCCTACCCGTTCCTGCACATCTTTCCCCAGGATCAGCACGAGCGGCTGCTGATCGAGCGGCTGCAAGCGCTCGGCGTCACGGTCGAGCGGCGCACCGAACTGATCCGGTTCACCAATGCGGAAGGCGGTATCACGGCGCACCTGCGCGGCCCCGACGGTCAGGAACAAGATTGCGAGGCAGGTTATATCGCCGGCTGTGACGGCGCGCACTCGCTGGTGCGCGAGACGATGAGGACCGGGTTTCCCGGCGGCACGTATCGGCAGATTTTCTACGTCGCCGATGTCGAAGCCGTTGGCCCCGCGCTGAATGGCGAGTTGCACGTCGATCTCGATGAGGCCGACTTCCTCGGCGTCTTCCCGCTGGCCGGACAAGGGCGAGCGCGGCTGATCGGAACGGTCCGCGACGAGCGAGCCGACCGCGCCGATACGCTGACGTTCAAAGACGTCAGCGATCGGGCGATCAACCACCTCAAGGTTCAGGTCAAGAAGGTCAACTGGTTTTCGACCTATCATGTACACCACCGGGTGACGGAGCATTTCCGAAAGGGGCGCGCGTTCCTGCTTGGCGACGCGGCGCATCTCCACAGCCCGGCCGGCGGACAGGGCATGAATACCGGGATCGGCGACGCCATCAATCTGGCCTGGAAACTTGCCGCGGTGATCGCGGGCCGCGCGCCCGACAATTTGCTCGAGTCCTATGAAGCCGAAAGGATCGGCTTTGCGCGGCGGCTGGTCGCGACAACCGATCGCGCTTTCAGCTTCGTGACCGCGCAGGGACGGATCGCCGATATCGTTCGCACGCGCGTCGCGCCGCTGCTGATCCCAAGCGTCCTCGCATTCGAGCCGGCACGCGAGTTTATGTTCCGGACCGTCTCCCAGATCATGCTGAATTATCGCAACAGCCCTTTAAGCCGTGGCAGCGCCGGGCGCGTGCAGGGCGGCGATCGTCTGCCCTGGGCGCCGGTCCATGGCGCGGACAATTTCTCGACGCTCGCAACGATGGATTGGCAAGTTCACGTGTATGGTTCGGCCGGTGCCGATCTCGCGGCATGGTGCGCGGCGCAAAATCTGCCGCTTCATGTCTTCGACTGGGGATCAGCGCATGAAGCTGCGGGGCTGAGGCGCGATGCGCTTTATTTACTCAGACCCGACACCTACGTGGCGCTTGCCGACGCCGAAAGCGCGCCAAGTGCTCTCGACCGCTACTTCGCCGAGTGGGGCACCCAGGCCGCGCCGCCATCGCCAAAAATCTGAAAAGACTGCAATGTTCACCCTTGTGGACGAAACCGGAAGTGGATTGCGATATCGGAGATTATTTTCCTCTAAAGCCTCGCGATATCGTTGCGAAAATTGCTCCTCTCATATTCGCGGTATCGGCAACGTTATTGGACGACGAGCCGAACAGTCTGACCACGAGTTGATTATGCTGCGCAAATGTCGGCCGAAGGCGGAGTGCAACCGCAGCTTTCGAGCAGCTTGAAACTTCCGCTTCGATCCACCCCAGCGCATCCAGATAAAGCTGAACTGTTTGACCGGACAGGTGCGGCGGCAATGTTCGGGCAAGGGACATTTGGGCGCTGGATGTCGAGAGCCCGGAAATATGGCCGGAGATAACGTTATCGTCTAATGCCAGTTGGGCCGGCTCCTGGACCGCGAAGAGTACCTCGCCGCGCGGCAACTCGAAGCAGACCAGGAATGCGATGAACGCGATGACCATCGCGATGCCGGCCCACAGCAAGTTGAAGAAATCGATCGAGGAAATCTCGCTCGCCGCATAGGGCGAGACAAACGCCCAAACGATGCTGGCGGCGGAGCTTAGCGACATCAAGCCGAAGACGGCCGCGAGCTTCCAATGCACCCGGGGCGCGGAGCGGTCGCCGCCCTTGTCCGTAACCTTGAACGGCCGCCCGAACGGCTTGACCACAGCGCTGAGAAGGGTCGCAGAAATCGCAAAAGCCGCCACGGCATGGGTTGCCTCCATGAAAAAGGGGATCGCGCGCGACCTCGAAATCCAGGACATGTAAACCATCTGACTCAGCAGAGCCGGCACTCCATATCGCAGGAAGGCAAGATAATCCGTCTCGAAGGCCGGCATACCTGCGAACCAATAGATCGGCGGCGCAACCAGTAGCAGCACCATGAATGGCTTACAGAGCCAATTCAGCACGCCGTGCAGGTAGTGCCACCTTTGCGTGAAGGTAAACCCGGATCCAAACAGCGGCCCATCACGAAGCAAAGCCACTTGAATCGTTCCAAGGCACCAGCGGGCTCTTTGCGTAATGTATTCCGGGATTCCCTCGGCCGATAATCCAATGCTGAGTCTCTCGTTCAGCCACCAGGTTTGGTAACCCTTCGCCAACATTGTATAAGTCAGATTTATGTCTTCCGAGATCGCCTGGCTCGGAAATCCGCCGATCTCGGTCAAACGATCACGGCGAACGACAAAGGACGTACCGACACAGAACGCACAGCCCCAGGCATCCTTGGCCGGCTCAAATATATCGAAAAAGAAGCGTTGGTCGTCGACCAAGCTCTGCGCAGCCAGCAGATTGTGCTGAACCGGATCAGGATTGTAATAGAACTGCGGTGTCTGAACCACGGCAACGTTTGGGTGCGAAAGCAATCCGACCGTGCGTTTCAAAAAATCGCGGCAGGGAGCAAAATCCGCATCGAGCACTAGGATAACCGGGGCGTTGGTCTCCGCTGCGGAGACCGCAAGACCGCTGTTCAGGTTTCCTGCCTTGGCGTTCCTGTTGTTGTCCCGGGTAATATAGCGCACGCCCGCCGCCGCACAGTAGTCGCGGAGCCATTTTCGCCTTGTATCGTCTAAAACCCAGACCGTGGCGTTTGGATAGTCCAATGCCAGAGCGGTCAGAACCGACTTTTCCAGTATCTCGAGTGGCTCGTCATATGTGCAAATGAAGATATCTACCGCAGGGAATTGGCTCTCGCGTTCCATTCTGTTTTGCGCCGCATCAGCCTGCTCAGAGCGCTCGATGTTGCGGAAAAGAATGACAATGGACATCATCGTGTAGGTGATGGCGAGCGCTTCGAACGTAAAGAAAAAATATTGCCATAAAGTCTGCACCGAAAATGAGAATGTCGGAAGGGTGTCATGCCAACGCCACAGGGCGTACACCATCAGCAACGCGCCTGCGGTTAAGCCGAACAAGATCCGGTCACGGACCAACGAGGGATCGAGCAACCGGCTCAACACCAGCAGGCCGATCAGCAGCCCGAGATCGATCGACAAGATTGATGAATTGTCCGCGGCGGTTTCGAACATCAGTCCACCCTTTTGCCGGTGAATGGGTTCCACGACTCCGCCGCCAGCGTGGCCCATGCCGTCGCTCCCAGATGAGGACGCCTGAAATAGAAAAAGTCCGGCTCGGTCCCGGTAGGATCGATCGAAAGTCCGGTTGATACACGCGCCCCCCGGGTGGCGTTGAGAAATCCGGACGGTGTCCGATCGGCTTCCAGCATCATCAGCAATTGCGCGCTGCGCTGGGGGTCGCCGGCGATGCGGTATGCCAACGAGGCCTGCGCCGTCCCTTCGACCCATAGGCCATCTCGGTCGCCGTTAAAATCAAAGCCATCCTCCACGGCAAGATGGGTCGCCGCAAAATTGAGGCCGGATCGCCATTGCTGGGGCGCATCCGGGATCGCCATCCATGGCCAGAGTTGCACGTCCAATGCGAGCATTCGGCTATCTGCCAGGCTGCCGTCGGGTTTGGTTCCCAACAGGAAATGATCCACGGCGAAGGCTCTCTGGAGAAACTGCCGGGCTTGAGATGCCGCATTCGCATATTTGGAATCGCTAGTCAGGCGGAACAGCCAAGTCGCAGCCGCGTACACATCGACGTTGTGTTCGGTCGATATCCAGGTGAGTCCTACCTGTTGCGGGTCATAACCGTGGAATCCTCCGCGGAATCCGCTGCCGGAAGAAACGTTCGCAATCACCCAATCGATCAGGCGCTCGGCGTCCGCGAGGAAGGATTCTTGCTTGGTTGCTTGATGCAGCGTTAGGAGCGCCAGGGCCGCCCAGGCGACGTTACCTGTCGAGGTGCCATCCTGGGCCGCGTCTTCAGCCCAGATGTTTTGTTTGTCATCCCACCATCCCGGCAATGGCGGAGGCCCCTCGCCCACAGGCCCTGCCCGATAGGCATTCCGAACGCGGCCATCCGTAAAAGTGCGATCGTTGCGAACGGCGAGGCTCAAGGCATTGCCGATTGTAATTGCACTGGTCACGTTTCCGCATGCGACCAGGGCGATCGCTGCGAGCGCGTTGTCGTACACAAATGCCGTCGAAGCCAGGCCGGCGGGCAAGCGGCTCTCGTTTTCTCCATGCTGGTAACTGCGGACAAAAACCGCCTTGGCGCCGGCCGCCTGCGATGTGACTGCGTGGACCAATGGGGCGCAATAGC
>Ga0209736_1000334_pt1 | contig 15245 bp, 19 predicted proteins | sample BlaSpr_A8_Ref_M3_FD_187992 | JGI IMG/M metagenome (GOLD analysis project Ga0209736, IMG submission 187992) | Forest soil microbial communities from Thunder Bay, Ontario, Canada - Black Spruce, Ontario site 2_A8_Ref_M3 (SPAdes) (version 2) | ecosystem: Environmental > Terrestrial > Soil > Boreal...
AGCGTTGCCTGCGCCATTTTTTGGTGCCCACTGATGCGCACCGGCCGGACTCTTCGTCAGTTCCCATTCGTAGCTGAACAGGTTCGTGAAGAAGTTGTTGCTCCACTTCGTAGGCGTCGTGGTCCAAATGACTTCTAGACCGCTGCCGATCGCGTCACCGCCTTTGCCCGTGCCAAATTTACTCTTCCAGCCGAGACCCTGCTCCTCGATGCCGGCGGCTTCCGGTTCTGCGCCAACCAATTTCGCATCGCCAGCGCCGTGGGTTTTGCCGAAGGTGTGGCCGCCGGCAATGAGCGCAACGGTCTCCTCGTCATTCATCGCCATGCGGGCGAAAGTCTCTCGGATATCCCGTGCCGCAGCAACTGGATCCGGCTTTCCATTCGGCCCTTCGGGATTCACATAGATCAGACCCATTTGCACGGCAGCGAGCGGATTCTGAAGATCACGGTCGCCGGAGTAGCGTTCGTCCGCCAGCCACTTACCCTCAGGCCCCCAGAAAATGTCCTCTTCGGGCTCCCAGACATCCTCGCGCCCGCCGCCAAAACCAAACGTCTTAAAGCCCATCGACTCGAGGGCGACGTTGCCTGCGAGAATCATGAGGTCGGCCCAGGAGATTTTCCGGCCATACTTCTGCTTGATCGGCCACAGCAGCCGGCGCGCCTTGTCGAGGTTCACGTTGTCCGGCCAGCTATTGAGCGGCGCGAAGCGCTGCTGACCGGCTCCGGCCCCGCCGCGGCCGTCGCCGATGCGGTACGTGCCCGCGCTATGCCACGCCATACGAATGAACAGTGGCCCATAGTGGCCAAAGTCGGCCGGCCACCAATCCTGCGAGTCCGTCATCAGAGCATGCAGGTCCTTGATCACGGCATCCAGGTCGAGGCTCTTGAACTCTTCCGCGTAATTGAACTCCTTGTCCATCGGATCGGACAGGGGCGAGTTCTTGTGAAGGATCTTCAGGTTCAGCTGATTCGGCCACCAGTCGGCATTCACCGTGGCCCCAGCCGCGGTGTGTATGAACGGGCACTTCGCTTCGGTTGACATGTATTGCTCCTTCCTTCCAACAAATTATGACGAACTACGAGCGCATTCTGGCTTTCCCATTCGCGCACGAGCCGCTTCTATCAAGATTCTTGCTTTCGGAAATGTGGGATAAGATCCTCATTGGGTACAGAATATTTTGCTCAGGTTTTTGCACGGCAGCGGCGACAGAGGCCAAAGACCTCGATCAACGGCTGCGTCAGATCAAAGCCGTCCGGCACTTGCCGGGATAGGCGCTTGAAATCGATGAACTCTCCTTCGATGTCCTGCACCGATTTGCAGCGCGAGCACACCAGGTGGTGATGAGGTTCGAGATTGCCGTCCACGCGCAACGTGGACGCATGAGGAGTGACCTCTCGCAGCAACCCGCACTCGATGAAAAGCCGGAGATTGTTGTAGACCGTGGCGAGAGAAATGGATGGAATGCGACGTCGGACCGCGGCGTAAATGTCTTCTGGAGAATAGTGTCCGTGGGAAGCGATGATAGCCTCATAGACCACCTGACGCTGATGCGTGACCGCCAAACCGTGCTTCGCGGCCAGCTCACGGAACTGTTCATGAGTGAGGCGCATAATTATCGGATGAGAATGATTATAAAACGACCCAGAGTAGTGTCAACCGAAATCTTTCCTTTGACCTCGAAGACGGCGATCGGCCGCAAGACCAGACTGTGGATCAGCTACCGCGACCGGCATCGGGGCCCGCTTCTGGATGGATCGTCGGCAAACCGAAAGCTATCCAGAAAAAACGGCCGGACAGCGCGTCGCGAGTCTGGTGGCTGCGAACCCGGCACAATTTTACGAGAATCGTTTCGCTATCAAATACACGTACTCTTCGCGACCGTGAGGTCAAGATGACGGGAATTGCAAGTCCACCGACTACATTGATCGTTTTGGCAGAAAGATAAGCTGAACTCGTCCTCTGGAGGCACCCAATGCGAACACCCTCGGTCCACTTGAATAAGGTTTTGACATTCGTATTCGTGATCCTCGCAATGGGCCTGGAGGCTGCTCGCCCTTCGAATGCGGCCTCCGAAAACACAAAACACGTCCCTCTCAAGAAGGTCGCGGATATTCCCATGCCGGGCCCGGCAGTACGCTTCGATTACCAGAGCCTTGACTCCTCCCAAGGGCGGCTCTACATCGCTCACATGAACGCCGATCAACTCGTCGTCTTCGACACCAAAAAACGAGAAGTCGTTGCAAACCTCGACGGCTTTTCCCGTGTACATGGAGTTTGGGCGGTTCCAGAACTCGGCAGAGTCTATGCATCGGTGACCGGAGAGCACAAAGTAGCGGCTGTGGATATGAAAACACTGCAAACGCTCGCCCGCGTAGGCCCCATTAACTACCCAGACGGCATTGCTTACGCACCGGGCTCCCAGCGTATCTTCGTATCCGATGAACACGGCAACGTGGATGCAGTAATTGATACGAAAACGAATTCGCTCGTGACCAGCATCCCGCTCGGAGGCGGCGCCGGCAACACGGTCTACGATTCCGGTTCCGGCCACATCTTGGTTGCGGTTCACGAGAAGAACGAAGTTGTAGCAATCGATCCAGCAACCATGCGGATCATTGGCCGCCACCCCATGACCGGCGTTGAAAGCCCACACGGAATCGCACTGGATCAGTCGGGACGGCTCGCGTTCGTGGTGGGAGAGGAGAATCACATGCTCGCCGTCGTAGACCTGAATACCATGAAGGTCTTGGCGACACACCCGGTCGGAGAAGATCCTGACGTGCTGGCCTTTGATCCGGGACTCAAGCGGCTCTATGTATCCGCGGAATCCGGCGACGTTTTCGTCTTTCGTGAAGACGGAAAGACACTTGTCTATGAAGGGGACATCTCAATCCCGCATGCCCACACGGTATGTGTTGACCCGAATACTCATCTTGTCTACTTTCCTTTGGAGAATATCGATGGGCATCCGCTCCTGCGAATAATGGAGCCGACGACAGCGCAGTGAACATTATTAATCGGGGCAAGCAACATCCCTTTTGCAGGCCTCCTCTATGCTGAGGAAGCTGGGATGTTTTCGTTCGTTCTTGGCCGATCCCGACTATGACGCTTCCTCGGGCGGTTGAAGGCCGACAAACTCCCTATAGAGCAAGAGGTCGTAAATGATTTTCAGCGTTCCCGCGATAAAGAATGGCGCGTTGATCAGAGAGGGCCGAGCAAACATGAATCCCACAAACAATGGACTGATAGCGGCCCCGGTCGTTCGGGCCACTCCCGTTATTCCAGCGGCTGCGGATCGTTCTTCGACACTCACCACGGCCATGGTGTAGGACTGCCTCGTCGGCACATCCATTTGACTGATACTGAAACGCACCAGCAGAACCAGGACAGCCAGCGAAAGGCTCGGCATCAGCGGCACAAGAATCAGCAGGATGTTGGAGGGCAGGTGCGTAAGGACCATGGTGTTGATAAGGCCTAAGCGGGAAGCGAGCCGGGACGCCAGCAGTGACGAGATTCCCGCAAAGATATTGGCCCAAAAGAAAATGATGCCCAGTGTTCCTGGGTCTACACCGAAACGCAGGTAGAACCAATAAGCAGCGAAACTCTGCACCACGAAGCCCCCCGCAAAGGCGTCGAGCGCGAACAAGCTTGCGAGCTTACCCACCACATGGCGCGAGCGGCTGATTCCCAAGAAGGCTTTCAGACTCCCAGGCGAAGCAGATTCTCCCGCAGGCGCACTCACTTCCGCAGCGGACGAAAGGCGGCTAAACAGGAAGGCCAACATAACGCCCAATGCGGCATAAAGAATCACTACAACCCGGTAGCTGGCCACCGGCCTCATTACGGTCTTCTGCAGGGCGTGCGCAAGAGTCCCACCACATAGCGCACCGATCGCGGTGGCCAACGAGCCGGCGAGCGTATACCAGGCAAACACCTCGGTCCTGGTCCGGCCAGGAATAACATGAGAAAGCGCGGCTTGCTCAATGGACAGAAACGGCCCCACTTCATTGCCACTTGGGCTTATAACGCCAATGGTACCGGCGAGAATCAGAAGCAAGAAATTGTGGGTGAAGGCGAAAGCCAGACCGGCAGCAGCCATCAGAATGGCCCCCACTGTGAGCATGCGCCGCCGCCCGATCCGGTCGGCGCGAGTAGTGAGATAAAGCGAGACGACAGTATCCCCGACCAGCGTCAGCGTAAGAAGCAGGCCGGTTTGAGAATCGCTGAGTCCGAGGCCAATCAGATAGAAAACCAACACCACAGATAGCGAGCCATATGCGAACAGGCGTACGAATCGAGTGAGGAACAGGAGCCACCCGTCACGTGTCAGAGTTCTGAGCGCGTTGGGCATTGAGTCGGTGGTCAGCATCGTTATCTATACGCGGCGCGCCGATGTGCGCAGAGCGAATGTTGAGAAAATTCTCACAACGCCGGAGCGGTTCCGAACTGGAATCGATCCGAAGGCCGCAACTCTTGCTAGCCCGATGTTCACGCTGGCCGCAGCAATAGTCCCGCCATGGCCGCGCAGCCGATGACGACTGGTTCAGGTATTTTCCAGCGAAAGAGCACAGCGAGACTGACAATCGCAATCGCGAATGTGGGCACGTCATAAATTGAACGGCGGGCGAGCACAATCACGGCCCCTGCAATGGCTCCTGTCGCGGCCGCCGTGACCCCTCGCACAAAAGCATTCAACTGCGGGTTCTTGGCCCACCGTTTGTAGGAAGGTGCCAGCAGCACGACGACCAGATAGACTGGGAGAAATATTCCGAGCGCCGCGGCTGTCGCGCCCGGAACTCCAGCCACTATGAAGCCAATGAAAGCCACGGTGATTACGACCGGTCCCGGCGTGATCATCGCAACGGCAACCGCGTCGACGAATTGATGGTCGGTGAGCCAATGATGTCCTTGCACTACTCCGCCGTAGAGAAATGGCACGACTGCGAGGCCGCTCCCGAACACGAACATTCCCGCTTTTGCAAAATAGAGGAATATTTGCGACAGAGTGCCGTTTACCCCGAAAGCTCCAAATGTAAACAAGAGCGGGATAACGCTCCGTGTTTGCATGCGCATTGGATAAGCCTTGACCAGCACAGAAACTACGCCGCCGAGCAGGAATAGCCAGATGATCTCATGCGAAGTCCATGCCGTGGAGACGGCCAGAATCGTGAAGATTCCCCACAGCAATTTGTCTTTCCCGAGGGTGAGTCTGGTGAGTTTGAACGCGGACCGAGTAATGATCCCGATCACGGCGGCGCCGATTCCGTAGAACATACCCTGCATCCACGGCAAACCGCCAAAGCGGACGTAAGCGGCCGACAAAGCGAGCACCATCAGGAAGGAAGGCAGCACGAACGCCACTCCCACTGCAGTAGCTCCTAGCACACCGGCCCGGATGTAGCCGAGGTAAATCGCCAGTTGAGCGGCCAGGGGACCCGGTGCTAGTTGCGCCAGAGCTAATCCCTCAAGGTAGTCTTCTTTGCTGATCCAGCGACGCTCGTCAACGAGATCCTGCTGCATGTGACCCGCGAGCGCGATGGGTCCGCCGAATCCCACGGTTCCCAGCCACAAGAAGTAGCCAACGAACCGAGGGAAGGACACCTGGGTCAGCGGTTGCGTCTCCGGATTGTTTTCTTGGCTCACTTCGCTGAGTTTGTATGGTCGAGTGCTGCTCGCAGGCCTTTCGCGAGCTTCACCACATCGTCATTTGCCCAAAAATGCACAAAGAATAGGCGTGGCTCTTCCTGGAGCATGTGATTGTGAAGCGCAGTGACCTGAATTCCATTCTGCCGGAGAGCCTTGATCAGCGGATTCACTTCGCTACCTAGAAGGACGAAGTCGCCGGTGATTGCCGCTTTGCCCGCCCCAGTCGGCTGGAAGTTCAAAGCCGTTGCCAGTCCCATTGAGCCCGGAACAGTCATTCCCGCCTCTGTTATCTTCTCGGCTCTAGGAACCCCAATCTGATATACGCCTCCGTTGACCTTCCCCTTGTGTCCGAGAATTTGATCGATGGCGGCAGTGTCCATTTCGAGCGCTGGCGGAGCGCTCGGGGGTGGTGCGGGGGCGGGTGTCTTCGTCAATGAAATCACCTTCTTTACCGCGTCTGCCAACTTGACGGCATCGCCGTGTCCGGCAATGTGCATGTACATCACGCGGGGCGTCTCCTGCAGAACGTGATTGTGCAGCGCAGTGATTTGCAGCCCGTTTTCTTGCAGTGCCAACATCACGGGTGACACCTCGTCTTCAGCCAGTACAAGGTCGCCCATGAGCATCGCGTCCGGGCCGGGGCTGCTGAACGCAACCCATGATCCAAGCGCCAATGTAGGTTTCACCTGCACACCATCGACACTAACCTTGAGGTCGCCGCGTGGAAGTCCGAATTTGTAAGCTCCATCGCCCTGCAGTTGGCCCGGCCGCCCGAGAGCCTGTTCGACTGCTTTCCAATCAGTCGCAGCCGGAGCCGTTTGCGCCACCACCGCGCAGCTCAAGACAAAAAGTTGAAAGAGCGCCAACACACCAATTTTCCTAGTCATGATTGCTCCTTGTATTTAACGGATTCCGTGGTAAAGCCCGTCGATCATTTCCATACCTCTACGCAAAACCTCCTCATTCGCCATGCCTTGTTTGTTCCATCCGTCCAATACTCGATCTATCCCCAGTGCTTCGATCCTTCCAAAGTGTTCATCCGCCAAGTCCGCGTCATGAATCGCCTGCGCGACAAGCCGCAACCTGGAATCTTTGATACCGAAGCTCTTCACGAGGGTTTCAAAGGTGCAGTCGTTGCCCAAGTGACCGAAGCCGCCAGCGTTGAACATGTCGAAAGGAATTGCGTCGGGATGGTGCCCCGGGAATTTGTCGAAAGCAAACTTCGCGTGAGAATCGATGTAACGCAAGATCAGCCACGCAGAAGAAATGCGGTCGATCCCAGGCTGGGGCCGAGTGATCCAAGTTCGTCCGACGTAGTCTTTGGGAGTCTGCTTTCCTTCGCTTGATTCTTCTTTGTCGCCATCGCTTTCGAGCTGTTGCACAGCTTCTTCTATTCGAGCACGTATAGGAGACCCGAAGAAGTCAATTTCAACGATTTGCTGTAAGCGCCTCTTTAGACGCAAAATGCTGGGCTGCGACTTGTCACGGGTTCGCGGTTTCGCGAAATTCTTCAATTCCTTTTCGAGAAGTTGATATTCGCGGGTTCGGGCCTCGTTGAACATCTGCTCGATCTGCTCGTTTCTAAGCTCGTCGAAGGAACACACGTTCGCAACAGCAGCCTGTCCTTTCGAGCTGCGAATGGATGTGGCCAGCCACTCGAAGCGCTCCTGGTTCATGGAATTATTGGGAAGCACATACCCGGAAGCGGGAAGGGCGACTGCGCCATATCTCTGAAGCTTTCTCCACACGCCGACACGCTCGCTCGCCTTTGCCGTGGGCAAGGTGAAGACAAGCAGGAGCCAAGCTGCGGGTTGCTGTTTAACGGATACGCTCATAGCACCATCAGATACAGTTATAACATATAGCAACGATTCATCGTGGGTCACCATTACAGCAGCAACTTGTAAAGAACCTATTTTTCGGAACGGGCCGCTCGGTCCTCCGCAAGGGTGCGGAGTTCACACTGGTACCGGTGGCCGAATTCGTCCTCGGCAAGCGGCGCATTCTGGAGATCTATCTCAACGTGGTTGCATGGGGGCCCTGGTATTGATGGTGCAGAGTCGGCGTGTCATTACTACGACGGAACCGCGGCTCGGAGGATCGGCCGGGAACCGGCGGCACGGCTCGCCGCGATTCTGGCGGCTCCCCTGAAGCGACGGCCCGGGCGCATGAATGACTACAGCGTGCTCATCCTTGAGCGGATGCGCCAAATGAATTTGTAGTCGCATTTCACCAATACTGTGCGAATGGTCTCTCCGCCGGGTTCTGGGCGGATGGTCGCGGCTTCGGAGACTACTATCTTCGACGTCGGGGCAAATGCGGAATCGACGCGGCAGCATCTGACTACCTGGGGAGACTCGTACCGACAGACGTGCTGGCAGTGATCGACCGATCGCTGGCGAGAGGCCGACTTGAGCGGAGCCGCTTGGCGGCGGACGCATTCGCGTGTTGCTGGGCCGATGGTGCGAGGATTCTCCACAAAGCTTCGTCCTCACGTTGCAAATCCCTCCTTGAGTTGTTGGAGGAATTTATCTGATCCGTTCCTCCAGGGATATGGCCACTGTGTCACCTACATCCTTCCCGATCGCTTGGCGAATGTCTGCGCGTACAGGCAGTTTATGCGTGCCATTACCCAGAGCCATGAACGAACTCCGAAAGGGGTGGCCATTGATTTTGCCGCTGACCTTCACCAATCCCCGGGTTCCAAAAAACTTGACCGAATCAGGCCAGACGACGTAGGTCCAACCACCCTTTTGAGGACTCTTTTGTAATTTCGCTGAGAATTTCTTGTCTATACTCATTTCTGAATCCCTCCTTTTTCTGCAAATTATTATGAGCAGGTCCTCAACATCGGATGCGCTTAGAGCACCCGCAAAACTGCTAATGTCGCATCATCCGTCTGGCACCCTTGGGTGAAGTCGTCCATGGAGTTGAAAATCGACCGGACGAGTTGTTCGGCAGTCTCGTCGCCTTGTCTGGCTCTGGCGGCTGCCGCGTTGAACAGGCCTTGAACTCCCCACTCCGCGCCCGATTGGTTTTCCGCTTCAATGACTCCGTCGGTGTAGGAGATGACCACATCGCTGGGGTCAAGCTGCGCGACTCCCTCCTCATAGCTCGAATCCGGGAACATTCCAACCGGCGCTCCGCCCGTCTCGAGCGTGTCGATTGAGCCGTCACGCCGAAGAACAATCGGCGGAGTGTGTCCGGCATTCACGTATCGTAGCGTGCGCGTCGCCCTGTCAAAGACTCCGTAGAATACCGTTGCGTAGCGGTCCGCGAGCGACGAAGCGTATGCTTGGAGATTCACGATCTTGAGCAGTGTGGCCAGGTCCTCTCCCGTGAATAGCGCTGCTGTCCGAAGTGAGGACTGCACACTGGCGATCATGAGCGCCGCGGCGACACCTTTGCCGGAGGCATCTCCAACGACCAACGCCAGGCGCTCATTCGCAAGAGGCATGAACTCATAGCAATCGCCGCCGAGAGCTCGAACTTGGCGGCAATGCGCGCTATAGTCCACCGAATCGCTGGTACGGGCCCGCCGCCCCTGCATGAACCGCTGCTGGACATCGCAGGCCAGCACCCAGTCCAGGCTAACGTCAACCACCACATCGTCGGTCGTCATTTCCTAACCTCCGCTTGTATGTCGGTTCTGGGGGAGAAAAATCGACAGGTCGGGCCTGATTTTTCTTTAAAAAATATTTTCGAGGGATGTAGAAAACGCCGCGATGGCTCCGACTACCCAATGAAAGCGCAGATTAGGGTCTGGCAAGGAATCAGTTCGGAAGGAGAACGATCATGGGCAAAGCAACTGAATTATCTCGGCGCCGTTTCGTTGGTTCCGCTCTCTCCGCTGCGGCCTTGGCGGCTTTACCGGCTAGTTCGATGGCAGACGCTAAGATGCAGAAAAGAGGAAACGAAATGACCACGCTGACGCCATACCTGTTATTCGATGGAAAATGCCAGCAGGCCATGGAATTCTATAAATCCTGTTTGGCGGAGAACTGGCCGCGACCAAAGTTAAGGATTCTCCAGCCAAAGATTTCATGCCTGCCTCTCAGCACGAGAAAATCGTCAATGCCCGGCTCAGAAATGGCAAGTTGGAGATTTCCGCGTCGGACTGGCTGCGGCCTGCCCAAACTCCAATTCGGGGCAACACGGTTTGCCTCTATGCTGAGTGGAGGAACACTCGAAGAATTGAAAACTCTATTTAAAAGACTCTCAGACGGCGCAGAAGTGACCGACCCTCTCAAAGAGCAGTTTTTCGGCACCTACGGCGCACTGAACGACAAATTCGGTGTCCGCTGGATGTTTCAAACCGACAAGAAGCCGTAGGCGCATCACGGCGAATCGAACGACATAGGAGCGAAAGCTATGAAATACATTTTGCTGATGTCCGGCACGAAGGCAGGCGTTGACACCTATCGCGCCTGGTCGCAAGAGGATATTGAGGCGCATATGGCGGTCCTCGGGTGCATGAGTAAGGAACTGACCGAATCCGGAGAGTTTGTGGCCACACAAGGCCTAGCCGGACCGAAGGAAGCGAAGGTTGTGCGTGGTGAGAAAAATGGCATGCCGGTCACAGACGGTATTTTTCCCGAGTCGAAGGAGTTTCTGCTGGGCTACTGGATCGTTGACGTAGCAAGTCCCGAACGCGCCTATGCCATCGCGGCACGGATTTCCGCGGCGCCAGGACCCGGAGGAACACCCACAAACGTGCCGATTGAAGTCAGGAGATTCGCGTTTTTTGAGCAATCTAAGTCCGAATGACGGAACGGTGAGAATGCAGCTCGCGTTCTAGCGAACGTACGAAGGCGCGGAAAGCAGCACCAGCTGAAATCATAGGAGAAGAATAAAAATGAAATACATCATCATGATGAATACGATGCGAGCGGGCCACGGGGTTCTCGAGTGGCCGCAAAAAGATCTCCAGGCACACATCGCATTTATGATCGGTCTCAACAAAGAGCTTCGCCAATCCGGCGAGTTGGTCTCGGCCGAAGGTCTGTCTTTTCCCGATCAGGCTAAGCTGGTGCGGGCCGGTAAGGATGGCTTGCCCATCACAGACGGCGTATTTCCGGAGAGCAAGGAATTTCTCGCCGGATACTGGATTGTCGATGTCGACTCTGCGGAGCGGGCTTATGACATCGCGGCAAAAGTCTCGGCCGCGCCGGGTCCCGGCGGGAAGCCCTTGAACATGCCGATCGAAGTGCGCCCAATTATGAGCGGGCCTCCGCCGGAGATGCTGTAACGAGAGTGCGATGACAAAGCCGTGGGACGCGACCTCCGAGCATCTGTTGCGCGAACTTGCACCGCAGGTGCTCGGCGCGGTCGCACGCCGCTTTCGCGACTTCTCCTCCGCCGAGGATGCCGTGCAGGAGGCGATGATTGCGGCCTTTACGCAATGGCCGCAGGAGGGCATTCCCGCCAATCCACGCGGCTGGTTGATCCAGGTTGCAACTCGGCGAATGACCGATCAAGTGCGCAGCGAAATTGCCCGACGCGAAAGGGAAACCGCAGTGGGCAGAGAGGCCGACATTGTCGTACCTACCGTCGAGATCGAGTCTGACATGAACCCGGATGACACGCTGATTTTGTTGTTCATGTGCTGCCACTCCGCTCTCACTTCGTCGTCGGCGATTGCTCTGACTCTGCGCGCCGTCGGCGGTTTAACCACGGCGGAAATTGCCAATGCATTCCTGGTTCCCGAGGCAACGATGGCGCAGCGGATCAGCCGAGCGAAGCAAAGCATCAAGGCTTCCAGGGTGCCATTCCGCCTGCCTTCCCTGCAGGAGCGCGCGGAACGGCTGCCTGCAGTTCTCCATGTGCTCTACCTGACCTTCAATGAGGGCTACGTCAGCAGCATCGGCACACACTTGCAGCGGCTCGATCTAGCGCGTGAGGCGATCCGGTTAACTCGCGGTGCGAGGGCTCTACTTCCCGAAGATGCCGAGGTGACAGGTTTGTTGGCGCTCATGTTGCTAACCGACGCTCGGAGGGATGCACGAAGCGGACCTGACGAGGAATTGATCCCCTTAGACAAACAGGACCGAACTCTATGGGACCGGGCCGAAATCTCCGAAGGCACCGAACTCTTGACTGCCGCGCTATCCAAAGGCTCCGTCGGTCTGTATCAGCTACAGGCGGCGATCGCTGCAGTCCATGACGAAGCGTCTCGGGCGGAAGATACAGATTGGCCTCAGATCCTAGCGTTGTACGAACTGCTGAAACGTGTGGCTCCCAGCCCTATGGTCACGCTCAATCATGCAATTGCCGTTGCCATGGTGCACGGCCCTTCGAAAGGTCTCGAACTGCTAAGGACGCTCGATACCGACGCTCGGCTTTCTGATCACTATCGTCTCCATGCGGTGCGCGCCCATTTGCTAGAAATGGTCGGCGATGATGAAAGCGCCATCAAACACTACCGAATTGCGGCAAGCCGGACAACGAGCATACCGGAACAGAATTACCTCACGACCCAAGCGGCTCGGCTCGCGGAGAGAAGACTGGGTTAGAACCCTTGTACTGTCGGGCCGACAGCGAAACGCTAGGGCAAACCGAATGCTCACGAACGGCCAAGCGCGAGTGGCCGGATGACGGGCAAGCGGAAAGTAATGCCTTCGGATTGGAGAGATTTCAAAGCGCAACCTTGCCGCACTGGCAGAACCCTCGCCTCGGGAGGATCAGGGCTGATACTCCTCAGCAGGAACAGAAAATCGGGGCCTTCAGCCTGATATCCTGATAGTGTTAAGGACCGATTCGAAGAGGGGAAATGAGTATTCCTCAAAATTCAGCCTGGAAAACACGACTGGTGGAGCGTGGCTTCCCGGATCGTTCGTTCGATATCGACTTTTGGCAGGAGCAGGGAGATGAAGCCATCTTTGCTGCCGCATGGGAAATGGTGGAATTAGCTGAGGAAATCAGCCATGGCAGAAAGCCCACACTACAGAGAACTGCTACAACTCTTAAACGAATTTAAGGTGGAGTATTTGATCGTCGGTGGCTTCGCAGTCATGAAATACGGCGAGCCTCGTTACACGAAAGACCTCGACGTGTGGGTACACAATTCAGCGCAAAATTCCCTCCGCGTGGTTGGAGCGCTTACGAAGTTCGGTGCTCCCCTCGAGCATGATGGGATCACGTCGGAGACCTTCACCGAGAAGCAGGTGGTCTATCAGATCGGAATTGCTCCAGCGCGCATTGACATTCTGACCGAAATCACTGGAGTCGAGTTTCCCGATGCGTGGAGAAAAAGAGTCGCAAGCACTTTCTTCGGTGTTCCCGTAAACTTCATTTCCCTGGATGACCTCGTGGCCAACAAACGGGCTTTAGGCCGGAGCAGTGACTTGAAGGACCTGAAGCAGAATCCAAAGAGCACTGACTCAAAGAAATGAGTCGTCGAAAGGATAAGCTGGCTTCGGAACTCCTCTCCCAAGTTGTTCCGGCCTGATCCTAACGGAGATCGCCTGCCGAGTGCAGCGCCGCAGAAGCCTCGGCTGACACGACCCTTCGTGAATCGAACGTTGGCCAATAACGCCCTGGCCCTGCCCGGGCGCTTTTTCCGTATAGAACCATCTCTTATCTCGATCCGCCCGGAACCTCTAGCGAGTCCACCACCCATCTTCGATACGGACTGAATGGCAGCGTTTCCTTCGCGCACTTCAGTGCCCCACCTCGCGCGGACTTCAGCCTGGCCACTAATTAATGAGAAATGAGGATTGTCACGAGAATTCGTGTGACCACGAGGGCCGTCCTGTTTGAGGAACAGAAGCGACAACAATCAACATGTACCTGCACCGTATCGAGGGCGGCCATCAGGAGAATTCCTTTGGCTTATCGGTGTTAGTGGGCTGCGGAGTTGTTGAACGTTTTGGAGCTCTGCTCCGGGGCGACAAAGCGATGTCCTGCAACTTCCGACCCAGAGGGTCGTCCGCGGCTAACTTTGCCAGGTCATCTTCGAGCCGCAATACCTGCATCACTCGGGCGTAAATCCCAAGCGCAACTGCGGAATCACCCTTTTCGACTCGGGACAGCGTCTTACGTGAAATACCAGCACGCTGGGCCACCATCTCCGCCGAGTATTTGCGGCGCAGGCGGGCGAGTTTCAGGTGATCGCCATAGCCGCGTAGCAGGCGGGAGACGCGGGGCAGCAACGATGGAGCAGTACGACTCATAATGAGTATTATCTTACCCAATATTGCGATGTATTACAACTGATATGACCCATTACCATGGCGGATTGGTTGGTCCTGTATTGCCAGCCGTTTCGCATTGCAAGGTCTCGAAATCGCCCAGAATTTCAAGCTCAACCCAGTCGTTGACTCCGTAGTACAGGAGAGACCAGGCGAACAGGTCAAAACCGTCGTACAGCGACGTTCCGAGCGGAATCGCGACGAGTCTGACCGAAACATTTCCACGGATCGCCACGCTGGCATAGACCTGAAACAGCAGGCTCTGGACTTCCCTCCAGATGGCGGCACCAGTGAATGAGAGCGAAAAAATGAGCAGAGCGGAGGCCAGAGGAGTTCTAGATCGCGCGCGAACTCTCCGGTAGAGTGACCGGAGAATGAGAGTCATCGCGAAACCGGTGATGACCAGAAGGGCGTTGTTCACGAACGCGTCGCGTGGGTTGAAATCATCGAGCCCCCAGGTGAACATCGCGAGACCAAACGCCAGCCATCCGCCGCATTGGAGAGTCCAGAAGAGTGGAGCCGCTCGATAGTGGTTACCCAGAATCGGGAGCGAAGCAGTCGAATCTGCCGCCGCCTGGAGAACCTCGGAGGTGCGCTCGTCTGGAAGAGTCGTGTTCAGGCTGAATTCCAGCTCCGGTGAATACTCAACCGCCGATCAACGCTTGCAAAAAGCGCAGGCAAGCCATTCCGAGTAGTCATTTTATAACTTTTGAGGATTTCGGATGGATTGTCGGCAACTCGGAGACCAGAGTCAGGACCACTCTCGTTGGTTTCCTGTGCGCCAGAAGTGTCCGCATTTGGAGCTAGCGCTCGCCTCACCTGGCAGCTTTGCACTCACAGCCGATCAGCCGGAATAAAGGCCTACGGGCGAGTTGTGCCGCGCCGATCGACGATCAGTGGTGAGTTGATGATGCGATCCGTCGGATTAGAAGAGCTCGACTGCTGCGGCATGGCCCGAAGCAGAAGCGAGTCGACGATCCCGTGTAACTAATGTACCCCCGAGTTTTTCGGCAAGCACGATGTACGCCGCGTCATAGGCAGAAAAGTTATGACGGAGTTGCCAGATGCGGGGCAGGAGCACGAGATGAGGATATCGAGTAATACGGAGATCCAGCAGATCACGGACCGCCTCGTCAGCGCGATGTATAGAGACAACTCCTTGCAGGGCTAGACGCCTCAGTACCTGCCCGACTTCAAGATCTAGGAGGTGAGGCGCGTGTAGGGTTTCGTTTCTCGAATAAATTCGGTTCTCGATGCTGTGCCCCGCCGATGTCTGAAGAAGCCAGTCAACTGCGGCAGACGCATCGAGGACGATCACCGAGCCTCGCGCTCTTCTCGCACCAGGCGAGCGGTATCAATCTGCGTCGAAACCGGCTTACGCTTATGCAGGCGCTCTCGCAATTCTGCGAG
>Ga0209736_1000335_pt1 | contig 15076 bp, 15 predicted proteins | sample BlaSpr_A8_Ref_M3_FD_187992 | JGI IMG/M metagenome (GOLD analysis project Ga0209736, IMG submission 187992) | Forest soil microbial communities from Thunder Bay, Ontario, Canada - Black Spruce, Ontario site 2_A8_Ref_M3 (SPAdes) (version 2) | ecosystem: Environmental > Terrestrial > Soil > Boreal...
AAGAAGTTTCCCGGCTGGCGGAACTCACCCGCAAAGACAGCGAAGTGATTGTGGATACGATCTTTGACAGCGTGGTGCGCTCGCTGCGAGTGGGCGACAAAATCGAGATACGTGGGTTTGGCAGCTTCCGCACACGCCAGCGCAAGCCGCGCGTGGGCCGGAACCCGAAGACAGGGGACCGGGTGGAAGTTCCGGCAAAGAAGATTCCGTTCTTCAAACCCAGCAAGGAATTAAAGGATCTGGTGAATAATAGTGCGGCGGTAATTCCTCCGGCAGCGCCGCCACCCCCCGCGCCACCCACCACGCACTAGAGTCGTGTCCGGCAAGTTCGTTGCATAAATCCGTATGGACGGCGATTCCGCTTAGCGGGATGCGGCACGGGCTCGTGCCGATGATTGCTGCTTGAGGACTTCCACGGTGGGGAAGGATTTCGCCGTCGTGAATGTGCGCTCCGGCGGCAGCGCGCCGGTGGCAATCGATTTCACCATCATCTCAATCGCCTGATCTGCATTCGGCGGAATGAAAATCGTGGCGGTCAGCAGATTGCGGCGCACCCACTCTTGCCCAGTCTTGGGAAGGCCATCGCAACCGAAAAACGGCATCTTCTGCCACTGCTCATGCAGTTCGCGGCATTCTTCGAAGGCCTTGCGGGCTCCCATGGCCATGGAATCGTCCTGCGCGCAAAGGGCTTCAATCTGCACCTGGCGCGAAGTGGGGAGACGGAGAAACGAGCTGACCGTTTTGTAGGCGCTGGCTTCGGTCCAATGGGCCTTGAGGACGCGAAGTTGCACGCCGTCGGACTTTGTTTCGAGCAAACCGGTGTAGCGTTGTTTGGCGGCTGAACTTTCGCTGGGACCTTGAATGTAGAGCACCATCCCGCCAGCGGGCAGCACGGCGCTCAGTTGCTGGCCCTGGATGCGGCCAATCTCCTCGTGGTTCGAGGTGATGGTAAATGCGGGTATATGGAAAACGCGGCGGAGTTCGGGAATGTAATCGGCGTCGCGATTCAGCAGCACCACTCCAATGCCAGCAGTGGCGGCGGCCCGCGCAATCTGTGGATGTGCAGTAGATCCAGCCGGTTCGAAGATGATGGCGTCGGGTCGCTGAGCGCTATTGGAATGGATGCTGGACAGCAGTTGCTGGCTCTGCACAATGCCGTCGTTGCGAGCGTAGACAATATCGAGACCAACGCCCAGTTTGCGGGCTGCCTGTTGGGCAGCGGAGGTCTGCTCGATCTGGTAATCGTTGTCGTCGTTGGTGAGCGAGAGCAGGAAGCGTAGCTTTTTCATCCCGGTAGATGTTCCCGAACGCAATCATACGATGACGCTGCCATCGTTGACGTGTGACCGTGGTAACCAGCTTTGCGAGGGTCCGACAGCTTTCAGGGGCGGCGCCTGCCCTGGGGCGAAACCGCAGGAGGTGCCCGGCGCTACACCTTTGAGGTGAATGTGTAAGATATGGGAAGCGCGGGGGCCCGTAGCTCAACGGTTAGAGCAGCAGACTCATAATCTGTTGGTTCTTGGTTCGAATCCAAGCGGGCCCACCACTCGATTCAACTACTTCCGGCGGAATTTCCGTTTCGCTTCTAACTGCAAGTTTGCGGGGGTTGCATTTTGTTGCGGAGTTGTTTTGACATCCAGCCGATCGACCCACGCGATGTCCGCTCCCGGAATAAGATGCCCGTACCTATCCACCGTCACCTGGATGGAACTGTGGCCCATTTGATCCTTCACATAGGCCAGCGAGGCGCCGTCCCTGATGAGTAAGCTGCCGAAGGTGTGTCGCAGATCATGGAACCGGAATCGACGCAGGCCCGCGCGGTCAAGGCATGGCAGGAACTGGTACTGGGTTAGATTGCTCTGATCGAGGACGGTGCCAGCCTTCGAAGGGAATACGAGATCTTCGGCAATGCTCGCCTGACCCTTAAAGAACGCCTCCAGCATTCGCTTGTCCCTCAGTTCTAGTAAAACGGAGCGCAACTCTCGTGACATGTCGGCCCGACGCGATTTCTTGCTCTTAGTTATGGTGTCGTGAAACGACCGTTACATAGTTCCGCTGGACAAGGATATAGCGATTGGGATCGTTGTCGCCGATGGCAAACTGAATGTCGCCCGATCTAACCGCAGGCAGTTCACCCTTTCGGAGTCCAGCACGTAGTGCCATCAAGAATAGCGGGTGAAATTCAGGACAGAACTCTTTGGCGGCCTCGAGAAATATCTGGGCTTCCTCGCGAGTCATTGCCTGAGCTTCATGCGCCGCTTTCTGACTCTCGATAAATCGTCCTAGTCTCAAGCCCGGATTGCTGGCTAAGATTCCGTTCTCGACTGCGGCGCTCAAAACGACGCGAAGCGTTGCAACTGCCAGTCGAATGGTATTCTTCGCCAAACCTTTCGCGGTCTAACTCTGGAAGGTTTTTGGTCAGAAATGGGCGGGGGGAGGGAACTTTCCCCGAGTTCCCTCCCCTTCCACGCTTAGCCCGCCAGTTACTTAAGCGAGGCGAGCAAGGTCTTTTGTGAGGCGGGCGCGTTCTGCGCGCGCAACTCAGTTTCCACCCGGCTTTCCGACAGCTTGTAGGTCTCGGCGCTGCCTTCAAGCCTGATCTCCGACAGAAAGTATCGGTTTCCGTAACGGTTGAAAACGAGCACGGTAAGGTCGGCGGACTTGTTCGCTTCCTCATGAGACGAGCGAGCGAGCAGGCTCTTCTTCGCGGCGACATTGCGAATCGTCACTACCCGAGCGTCCAGGTCTACCGCCTGGACGATGCATTCTCCAGCCGGAATGATCTTGTTGTTGACCATGAAATCAAACGGGACCTGGGCCACAACGTGAGAACTTGAGAGCGACTGCGCCACCATCAGGCTCGACAGCAACATCAACGTCACCGGTAGCATCCACTTCGCGCTTTTCATAAATTGCCTCCTCAGAAGTTTGGAAAGCTCGGTGAAGAACTTCTTTCCGTTTTCACCAAAGTGAGATGATATTGAACCAGCTTGTGGGAAACGTCCATGGAGCCAGGCTGAAGCGGTATGAATTGATGTGAAGAAGTCATGCGCTAACCACTTGGGCGGAGCAAAGTGTACGTCAGGTCACGCTTTGGGGTGCGGTCGCGGCGATTGGAGCTCAGCTACTGCGTGGAATAGGTGGTGACGTAGTAATACCGTAAGGCATTGTTCGCAACATCGTTTTGCAGTGGTCCACATGGGTGCGGTAAGGTGATGACGGTGGCACCATCGCGAGCGAAGGACGAAGGCGTGCCTATGTCCGGTCGAGAGACTCTTGTCCCAGCTTCTAGCTAGAGATAGTTGGCAGTCAATGAAAATATTAACCAAAAAGGGAAAGACGCTAGGACGACCTAAAGTACGGATGATCCCGTTTGGACGCAATCTATTCTCGGGCAGTTCGGTTTGCGTACGATTCCGGACTACGCAACACTCTCAAACAACACAACGAGATCTTGCGCAAGATGTTTGAAATTCATTGCCGCCGGGTAAAATTTCTCGACCCGAGGCCATTAATCGAAAGTCCTAACACTTCTCATTGCCCAAGCCAAGCTTTGCAATCTCATGAGTGCGGTCTTTCGCCATGCGATTCGTTACGGATGGCTGGGCCAGCACGAGAATCCAATTGCCCTTGCACGTGTGAGCTCAATGTGGCCTTAGCGTGTCCACGCTGTGTCCAAAAGGTAAGAGTCGAATTGCGTAAATGCTTTGGAGAGAATGGTAGGCACGACTGGGCTCGAACCAGCGACCTCTACCGTGTCAATTCTCAAGCGGCTGGACGAGCGGGAAGTCGCCGAAGAGCTAAAGGCCAATCGGGAAAAGAAGCAGATGCAGAAACGCTTCTTTCCCGAGGGTAAAGACAACAAGAAGCGACCTTTTCAGGACTACCGCTGGAGTCGCTTCAAGAACACCGATCCGCGCGACATGTATACGGTGGTCAGCGAGCACGTCTTCCCCTGGCTGCGAACCCTGGGCGGTAATGGCACAACTTACTCCAAGCACATGGAGGGTGCTCGCTTAACCATTCCCTCGGCTGCGCTGCTGGCTAAGGTCGTGGACATGATCGACAAGGTGCCCATGGAAGACCGGGACACCAAGGGCGATCTCTAGGAATATTGCTTCTCTTCTGTCGGACGGACAGGGAACTTTTCGGACATTGGCACTTCTTCGATTTGGCGCAATTCCTGTCCCTGGGAGTTGAAAAGACGTTTCCACAGAGGATTTGGTTCGAGCCGCAGACCGCTCCAGTGATGACGCCAGTCGTTGGATTGGGCCGCATGTCGAACTGCTGCGCTACGATCGCCAGCGGGTTGCCGACTACTTGAGGGACGTTGTTTCCGCAGTTCCAGAGCTTTGGCATGCGCCGAAAGGCAACAGTTTCAGCATGTTCAGTTTGGGCATGGGCGTATACTCAGCTTTCTTGATCACGAAGACCCATCGTTGCGGCTAGCCCACAACCCTGCGCCTTCGCGATTAACTGCCTTCGGGCGAACCTGGCAAGGAAGAAGCATTTATATCTTTCATCTCTACGCTTAAAGAAACTCATGCGCTCAACCCAACGCCCTACAAAAGGAGCGATCATGCGTTCTGATCGTATACACAAGGCTGCCGGAAAGGAAAAGGGGTATCTCGCCCTCAACGAGGTAAATGACGATTCCCAATGATGTCCGTTCCCCGGAGGATCTGGACGACGTGCTTGCCACCATCGGCACGCTTGGCATTGACGTGCTTGAACGCCAGCCCAAGCTACCTTCCTCGGTCCTGAGAAGAAAATTTGAGGAGGAAGTGGAGCCCGGCGAGGACCTCGGACTCGACTTGGTCCCCGGCGCTGTTGAACAGAGCAGCGATCCGGTCCGCATCTATCTGCGGGAGATGGGCGTAGTCCCTCTGCTCACCCGCGAAGGGGAAGTGGACATTGCGAAGCGTATCGAGCGCGGACAGCGGCGCGTGCTGAAGGCGCTTTCACGCTCGCCCATTGTGATCCGCCAGGTCCTGGCCATTGGCGAGGATTTGAAGAGCGGCGCACGCTCGATCAAGGAAATTGTCGTCTTCGATGAAGAAGAGATCACTGAGAAGATCCTGCAGAACGGCGTCAAGATCACCACGTGCCGCATCGACGAGTTGCAGAAGCATTACAAGAGAGCTAGCCACCTGGCCGGACGGCTATCGACCATTCCGGCCGGAAAGCAAGCACGCGAATACAGCCGCTGCCGATGCAGGCTGGGCCGCGAGATCGTTCGGATTTCGCTCATCATCCGCAACCTCGGTTTCACCAACTTAGAGCGCAAACGCGTGATTGATCGGGTGAATAAAACCATGGATGTCATGCGCTCTCTCGACCGCCGAGTCAGCAACCTGGAAAGTAAGATTGAGAGCACGCGCAGTGAAGAACGCAAGAAAGATTACCGCAAGACGCAGCGGCGGCAACGCGCCGACCTGGAAAGGTTGGAATGCGATGCAGGAGTGAGCTTTAAGGAGCTGCACCGCACCCAACGCGAAATGATCCAGGCCGAGATGGACGGGGAGCAGGCCAAGCATGAACTCATCGAGGCCAACCTGCGCCTCGTGGTTTCCATCGCCAAAAAGTATGCCAATCGCGGGCTGCAGTTCCTGGACCTGATTCAGGAGGGCAACGCCGGCCTTATGAAGGCGGTAGACAAGTTCGAGTACCGCCGCGGCTACAAATTCTCCACCTATGCCACGTGGTGGATTCGCCAGGCCATCAGCCGCGCCATTGCCGACCAGGCGCGCACCATCCGCCTCCCGGTGCACATGGTGGAGATCGTCAACAAGCTGATTCGCACTTCGCGGCAACTGGTCCAAGCGTTGGGCCGCGAACCCACGTCGGCAGAGATTGCTAAGCACCTGGACATTCCTGCGGCCAAAGTGCGCAAGGTGCTCAAGATCATGCAGGTACCGCTCTCGCTGGAGACGCCAATCGGCGAGGAGGGGGATTCCCACCTTAGCGACTTCATCGAAGACCGCGCCGCGGTCTCGCCCGCTGAGGCCATCATCAACGTGGACCTGAAGGAACAGACCGCGCGCGTGCTGCACATGCTCAGCGCGCGTGAAGAGAAGGTGGTCAGGATGCGCTTCGGTCTGGAGGACGGCTCGGAGCACACGCTGGAGGAGATCGGCCTCGAGTTCGCCGTCACCCGCGAGCGCATTCGCCAGATCGAAGCTAAGGCCCTGCGCAAGCTGCGCCAGCCTTCACTCTCCGGCAAGCTCAGGTTGTTTCTCGACGACGTGCACGAATGACGCCGCGGGCGAGACGTGCACGCAGGGATAACCCTGGGAAGGGATGGCGCAGCATCTGTGAGTTGACCTAGGCAGCCTCACTGCGTTGCGGGGCTGCCTGCATTCATGATTTCTGCCCGTCTCGCTTTCGAAGCAGGCCCGAAAGTGTCTCCAATGGCACGTAAATTTATTAGATACGATGGTACCAGTGGTCCCTACTGGTGAGTGACTCGTGTTCACCACCGGGGTAGAGTTTGGGACGAGCTTCATTGACAAGCATGATGCGCCCGCCGTGGACTGAACCGTCCAGAGCGCGAATAGCATCTCGTGCCTCCCCAGCACTAGTCATCTCCACGAACGCAAATCCCCGCGGTTGACCAGTGTCGCGATCCGGGACGACCGTGACCGTTTTAACTGCTCCGTATGCCTCGAATAGTGCCCGAAGCTGATCTTCAGAAGTGGCAAAATCTAAGTTACCGACATAGATGTTAGTCATGGCTTACCTCCGGTGGTTTGAGCATCGCTCGGTTTGGGCAGTCGGCACACAGCCTGCTGCTATCGGTCTATAAGGCCTTATGCGACAGGCAGAAGCCTTAAGCCCTGCACCCCGTCTTCAGCAACCTTGTCGCGGGCAATGACCTCGTCGGCGCAGGTAGGAGACAGGTACGTCGGGGGCCCGACTAGGAACCTAATCCGCTGCCCTGGATGCTGGCGTCGAATCGTTCGCCAGAACTCCACTGCTTCTTTGGATCTCTGGCGCACGTCCAGCAGTACCAAATCGAAGAAATCAGGCACCCAGAGCAACGCTGCTTCCGTGACGCTTTTGGCCGTGTGCACATGAACTCCGCGGCTTCTCAGCACACGCGCGCGCAGTGTCTGCATGGCTTCGTCGCCATCGATGATGAGCACGTTTTTCGTGCTCATTTGAGAATAAATCGGCGATTGCTGGGACACAGAACACCTCCAAGCCTTCTGGAGGCGGCGTTTCGGAAAGCAGGGTTACCTTTGAGAAGCGGGCGTCACCAGAAAGATCTAAACCTCGACTCTTGTCTCTTTCGCAAGGGGTCGCCCCCAAACCGAACGCGAAAGCCTGTTTGCTTCAGGCTGCTACGCGAACAGCGGCTTTTTGCAGGGTCGAGTTGGCCACCTCAAAGTTTTGGACCTCAGGAGCACCGTCGATCACTTTCGCCAGCGCCTTCAGCACTTCTGGATAGCTTCCGCGGTGATAGGCTTCCGCGTCTTCTTTCTTGTCCCAAAGACTGATGGCGACCACTTCCGTCCCAGATCCGGGGGCAACGAATGCGATCTCGTCTTGGAAGCCGTGCTGTTTCCGAAGAATCGGAAGAATCACATTCTCGATGGTCTCGGTAAACTCCGCACGGGTATTGGGCTTCAGCTGCATGGAAACGTGACGAGCAAACATATCAACCTCCTGGGTTGTCGTGACATAAGAGGGAGGAACTTCAGATGGACTGCCTTAGTTCAGAGGATCTGAAAGAGGAGAAGAGGTGATTCGCTCTGTCTAACAGGGTATGCCGAATCCTGGTGTTGTCAAGTCTGAAATGTCAGGTCTGAAATGTCAGGTGTGAAATGTCAGGTGTTGTGCTACGACATTGCTGGCTGCGACCTGTCTGAGGGAATCGGTCCTCTGTCGCTTCTCTGACGATCCGCACTGCGTTCTGGCTAGCGTTCCGCCGCTCGCACTTGTGTGCATCGACCTGCTCTTGGACGGAAGGTTGACCTTCGACCGTTCGGCCTGTAGGGTCTGCGGAGAATTGTGCATTGCAGTATTCGCAGATTCCCACCACTGGTATATTGGCCCCTCGCCTCACGATCCTCAGATTGCGCTTCGGCATGGTTATCCTCTTCCCCGTTGACAGATCAACATATTGGGCCGAACTGTTCGCGGTGGTCCGTTCTCGTATGCCACGCCAGCGTAGTTTTCCCACAAGGCTACAGCTCAGATACCCCTAGTGGATTTCAACCTGCATCCCTACCGGAGTTTTGTGCTCCTGGGTGATCGGAGCAAACATGCACTGTAAACGCTTTGTCGCGCTGCAACTCGAAGTTGCTCATCACTTCATTGAAAGATGTGCCGGGGGGCCTACCGGAGGGTTTGAACCGCCAGCCACATTCGGAGCAACCAAAACCCCGAAAACGCTCTTGGTCAATCCATACCAGCTTCCGGCTCATGGCCGCCTATGTCGCTGCGCCCCAACGTTGTCCGACCGCAGTCTGGGCGTGGCGGAGAATGGGTAAAGGGACGGGCGAAGTCTAACTGCGCCAATTTGGATGGTCTGTCGGGCATCCTACATACACGGAAGTTCTTGTTCGCAATGCCGTGCATTATTGCTCAGACTCGCTTTTGAGTCCAAGGTAACTTTGGTGACTCATGGGAAGGGAGTCCCAGCTATGGCCCCGCACTTTGGAGTTGGAGATTGGCGATTCATTGCAGAACAGACTAGTAACGAAATGGACCCGGCGAAGCTGATGATCCTGGTTGAGAGGCTTTGCTGCGCGTTAGAGGGTGAGCGCAGACAGAAGTCTCAGCTCGCGGCGACCCTTCAGGGGAATGACCCAAGGTCTTTTCTCGGCAATTAGGCGCAACACCCCACTACCGAAGGGATCGTTTGTGGAAAGCAAAGGCCTCCAAGTCGTGCAGTCTGGCGAACGAACGAACACTGAGGGGAAACCAGTCAGCAACCTGATCCTTCTGTCGAACTCCGATAGCGACTACAGCTCCCTGCGTCCTCATCTCGAATACGTCAGCTTGCCAAACCACCTGGTCCTTCACGAGGCGGGTGGAAAGCTGGACTTCGCTTATTTCCCGAATCGAGGTTTGATTTCTCTTGTAGTCGTCATGAAGGATGGAAAGACCGCCGAAGCCGGCATCGTTGGCAATGAGGGTTTTACAGGAACACCGGCGTCTGTTGGCTTGAGCAGGAGCCCGCTTCAAGCGGTGGTACAAATCACGGGGGATGGGTTTCGGGTAGAGATCGGAGCTTTGCAAAACACTTTGGAATCTGCTCCGCACCTTCAATTGATGCTGAGCCGCTATACAGTAGTTCGGGGAATGCAGGTTGCACAAACAGCCGCCTGTAATCGGCTGCACGATATTGAGCAGCGCCTTGCGCGGTGGTTGCTCATGACTCAAGATAGAGTGGATTCCGGGTTGCTGCCCATCACTCATGATTTTCTCGCAACGATGCTAGGGACAGATAGACCTACCGTGAGCTTGGCAGCTGGTGTTTTGCAGAAGAAGAAGCTCATCGAGTACACCCGTGGAGCAGTGAAGATCGTGAACCGCAAGAAACTTGAAGACTCCGCCTGTGAGTGCTACGGGGTTATCCGACAGTATGATGGCGAGCTTGGCTTGAAATAGGTCCGCGAGTTGTCGTAATACCAACGACCCGTTCCGATGTTGCTTGCAGATGTTCCAAAATCACCCGAAAATGACGGCGTCTAGAGGATTGTTTCTAGGCGGCCGTGGCGCACTGAAAGGGCGATGTTTCAACAGCCATCGCCCCAGTTCGAGTTGCTTCGTTTTAACGAAAACCGAGTTTAATCGGTCGGCCTTTCGTACGCCCCCATGTCGCAGCCACCCGTGTCTTCCTTGTCGGGACGCGGCTGGCCGCGCTGATCGGTGGTCAGCAACTGTCCGACGCTATCGGTGCAGCCGCTGGGGTTGCCCGCATCGATGGCCGGGCTACCTGTGGGCAATGCCATGGTCTGCGTGGGTCCGCCGTTATTACGCAAACCGCCGAGCTTCGGGTTGGTGCCGTTCAAATCACCCGTTTTGCTGAAATTGCATGTGTGATCGCTGCTCAGGTTGTATCCATGCGAGGTTATGGTGCCGTAGCAGTTGCCGCCCTTGAGGCTGCCCGCGACAATGCTGTTCTGGAGCGTCACCGTTGCTCCGGTGTTACTGATGCCGCCGCCGGGCACTGGCGAGCTGTTACCGCTGATGGTGCTGTTACTGATCTCTACGGTCCCGCCTTCGATGTAGAGGCCGCCGCCGCCAAAGACTGCGGAGGCGCTATTTCCGGCGATGGTGCTGTTGGTGATCATGACTGTGCCCGCGCTAGTGTCGATAGCTCCGCCCGCGCCGCCTGTAGAGCCGCTCGCGCTATTCCCGTTGAGGGTGCTGTTGTTGATCGTCAGCGTGCCGCTGTTCAAGATTGCGCCCCCATAGACGAAGTTTGGAGTGCCTGCGTTCTTGCTGAGGGTACTATTGTTTATCGTCAAGGTGCCGTTGTTGTAGATGCCTCCGCCCGCGGCCGAATAGGTGCTGGCCGCGTAATTGCCGGTGATGGTGCTGGTGGTGATCGTCAGCGTCCCCGAATTATAGATACCGCCGCCCGCGCCGGCCACGTTCCCGCTGATGATGCAGCTGGTGATCGTCATCTGACCCCCGTTGAGGACGCCCCCGCCATGGCTGCCTGAACCCTTTCGAATCGTCAGATTTGCAAGGCCCACTGGAGCTGTGCTGTAGGACGCCACCACGTCGCCGTTATATCCGCCGTCAATAATCGTCGTAGCCGCCTTGGCGCCGATGAGCTGCAGGTTAAAGGGGATACTTATATTTTCCTGATAGGTTGCAGCGGCGACCATGACGGAGTCGCCCGATGCAGAGAGCGAGAGGGCGTGTCCGATTGTCGCGCAGGCGTTCGTTTTCGACTTGCAGTCGAAGGTGTCGTCTCCGTTCACCCCGTCGACATACCAGGTGCTGGCAAGGGCCGCCGGAGCCACGGACAGAAGGATCAGCAGAAGCTTCGGGTAGTAGCGTCTCATAAGGGTCTCCTGTTGGATGGTTGGGCAAGGGTTTGAAACCTAGAGGTGGACCGAATTGGTCGGGCGTCTAGGCCTTCTTTTGTGCTCGCCACTTTGCCCAGCGCGATTTCTGGGCGGCGACAATCCTTCTGCGCGCAGCGGGGGACATTCCCTTGCGGGAACTGATCGAAACAACCTTTGGTCCCTTGATCTTTGCCCACCGCGCCCGTTGAGCAGCCGCAATTCTCTTGCGCCCCGCAGCCGAAATAGTTCGCGTTTTGCGAGTAGGTCGGCTCCCGGACATGTAGACGTTTCCGAAAGCGGTCAGGGCGGCTGCAACGCGGTGCAGTTCATCCTCAAGTCGTTTGCGTTCCTTCTGGAGTTCGCTGATTACAGACTGCATCAATGTTTTTGGCATGAAGCATCCTATCACTCCTGTTAACAACAGTTGACTTTTACCGAGCCTTGGTACCGACCCGTTCCGCGAGGAATCCCTTGTAAAAAATCGTGAATGGAAGCAGGCCAGGCTTTCGTTCTATTGGGTAGGGTTGCGTGCCGTACTTTTCCGCTGTCCGCTTGTGAGGTGTTGTGTGCCTACTCCGGGCCAAGACAGTTCGTCTCGCAAAACGGTATGGATCAAAGAAGAGAATGTAATGGGGTGGGGCTGCTCTGAATGCGCTTGGGTGTTTAATCCTTCAGGGCCGCCCATTGGTAAAACACTGGACCAAATGACGCGGAATTTCCACGCGCAACTCTCCGAAGAGTTTGCGTCCCACGATTGCGCCGAGCACCCTCGGGTCAAAGGGGCGACGCCTTCCTCGTAGCCACCCTCCTCCGTCGTCGCCAAAGTTAGGCGCGCTCGTCGCGCTAGGCTTCGCTGTCTTCGCCGAATTTGGTCGGAGGACCTTGCCGTGTTTGGTTGCGCGGGGGTTGCGGATTTTGCAGGACTTTGCCGGATTCTGCCGAGGGAAGTGAAGCAGAATCCTTGTTTTCAGAGCCCGTACTAGGACTCATGATCTGTTGGTTCTTGGTTCGAATCCAAGCGTGCCCACCAGCCTGAATGACGGAGAGTGCATAGATTCAGTTTTCCTCAGCTTGCTCTTTCCTCACTCGAGTGGTTGCACGCATTTCTCAGCGAACTGAATAAATGATCGGCGATCCCCTCGGACTTTGACACAACATCCTTAATGCCGGCGGCCCGAGCGGCCTTCAAGAGTTGGCCGTCACTGTGCATGGTGAACATTACCATTGCGGTTTCCGGAGCGACGGCAGTGATCTGTCGCGCCGCCGCAAGTCCATCCATCTCGGGCATCTGCAAGTCCAGGATCACTACGTCAGGGTGCAGTTCTTTGACTCTTTCCACAGCCGTCTTGCCATCTTCTGCCTCGCCACAGACCCGCCAATCCGGGTCTTGCTCAAGGCAAGACCGGAGCGAATGGCGGATGAGAGCACTATCGTCGACGATCAGAACTGAGTAGGACAAAACAGCCTCGGATGCCCTTAGCAGGGGCTGGCCACGCCCTGTCGTACAGTCGATGGCCCAAACGACGGAACGGCGGTAAGGAAGGACAACGCAACCCTACACCCTGAGCCGCGCGAGTAAATACCCTGAACACTGTACGCTAGCGCACATTGGATGGTTCGGTGACGAACGGCTCAGGGACAGCAAATGCGAATTGCGGGACAGGCGCTCAGATAAGGAGTAGTCTGAAAGTGTCTCTTCTAGCACTTTTCCGCCGCGCCCCGTCAGGGTGACGGTTCCCTGCGAAATCAGACAGCGCTTTCGCTGGCAAGGAGCCGTCGTGGTGAAAAGACCGTCTGTTTCAGCCTCCGCTGCAAAAGCCCCGATCGATGGCGACGGAAAAGCAATTACTAATAAAATTCTGCTCAGTCTCCCGCGCAAAGAACGCGACCAGGTGCTTTCAAAGCTGGAACTGGTGCGGCTGAAGCTTCACCAGGTGATTCATGAGGCGGGAGAAACCATCAAATCTGGTTACTTCGTCAACGCCGGAGTGATTTCAGTTCTGGCCGTTCAGCCCGATGGAAAATCCGTCGAGGTTGGCCTCATTGGCAATGAAGGCTTTGTGGGTCTGCCGCTGCTTGTGGGATACCGTAGCAGCCCGACCAGACTAATAACTCAGGGAGACGGCACAGCCTACAGGTGCGGTGCGGATGCGCTCAGGCAACTTGTCCAACAATGTCCGGAATTGGAAAAGCAGTTGCATCGTTTTGCTCAACGGCTAGCGATGCAGACCACCCAAATCGCAGCGTGCAATCGATTGCACGATGTAGTCGAACGATTGGCCAGGTGGATCATGATGACCCACGACCGCATTCTCTCAAACAACCTTCCGTTAACCCAGGAATTCCTGGCACAAATGCTCGGAACGCGCCGGTCAAGTGTGACTGTGGCCGCGGGCGCCTTGCAAAAGGCAGGACTGATTTCCTACACACGGGGGAGCGTCAAAATATTGAGCCGGAAAAAACTCGAAGACGCAGCGTGTGATTGCTATGGAATCGTGCAACGACAGCTAACGGCCTGGGAGACAGAAGGGAATTAATCTCGGTCCGGAACCGCACGTCAAAATGTTGCCGATCGTACCGACAAGCGTGAATCCTTCGGTAATACTTCTTTTCGCCTACCCGACAGACGGCCCTCCCGAGGTGGGCAAACCATTGTTGCCAGCCGAAGGATTTGTCCTGTCCACGAACGGGACGCCCCGCCCGCGGGGTTGGAAAGAACTCTACGAACTTGCCATGCTCGAAACCGATCCGGCTAAACTCTCGCCCCTTGTTGCCGACGCCCATAGAGCGATTCTTGACCGGATTCAAGAGACTCTCGCGAAACCCGTCTCCGCGGAAGGCGAGCGACTGAGCGACGCTCTCAACGGCCTTCGTACGCTTCGCTACGGGGTCAGCTCTTGGAGGAGCAAAGCCAACGGCGACGGCTCTGACCTCCGGAAACCGGACTGAGTTGGCAAGTTGGTTGCGCGTCGAATCCAGGCGAACCCACCAAACTGCCCTAGCCATCTCCATCACCCCACCGGCAAACTAAAGTAAAAAACCGACCCGTGCCCCAACTGGCTGGTGAGTCCCAGTCGCCCGCCATGGGCTTCCACTATGGCTTTGCAGATCGCCAGTCCCATGCCGGTTCCGTGGACTTGCACGCGCTGGTTCCGTCCGCGATAGAATTTTTCGAAGACGAGGGATTGCTCGAAATCGTCGATGCCGGGACCTCGATCGGCGATGCTGGTGACGAGTGTCTCGTCCTTGGCTTCCGCGGTGATGCGGATCGGAGCACCCGCGGGCGAGTATTTGGCGGCATTCTCGAGCAGGTGTACCAGAACCTCCTTGATGTGAGCGGAGTCCATGCGCGCGTTGGGAAGGCCGGCAGGGATTCTGACGTCCACGGGATGCTGCGCGAGAAGTTGCTTCAGTTCGGCGAGCGCTTCCTCGACCGCGTTGCCGATGGGCGCGGATTCGAAACGAAATTCCACTTTGTTGGCATCCAACTGCGCCATTTCTGCGGCTTCTCCGATCAGCCGGTTCAGCCGATCGCTCTCCTCATTGATGATGGTCAGCAGTTCGTGTCTCTCTTCCGGCGAATGACCGTCCTGCGGATGACTGCGGCTGCCGAGCAGCGAGGTCACCGACGCTTTGATGGCGGTCAGTGGAGTGCGAAACTCATGGGTGACTGAATCGAGCAGGACGGAACGCAATTGCTCGCTTTCGCGGGCGGCCTCAGCGCGACTGAGTTTTTCGACGGCGCCTGCGCGCTCGATCGCGATGGCCACCAGGCTGCCGATGGCCTCCAGGGTTTGCCGCGAAAGCACCGAACCGGAGACGCCCATGCAGCCCACGACGCGCATGCCCATGCGCAGCGGCATGAAGGCCACTTGACGGGCAGCATCGATTCGCGGTTCACCGCGCAGGCCGATCAACTGGAGATCGCGCGATTCCAGTCCGTCGATGTTGGGGCCAGAGCGATACACATCGCCGCGGCTGGACAAAGAAAGCGCCGCCGAGCGGATGCCGAAAGACTCGACGATGTAGCGGGGAATCAGGTTCAA
>Ga0209736_1000336_pt1 | contig 15070 bp, 15 predicted proteins | sample BlaSpr_A8_Ref_M3_FD_187992 | JGI IMG/M metagenome (GOLD analysis project Ga0209736, IMG submission 187992) | Forest soil microbial communities from Thunder Bay, Ontario, Canada - Black Spruce, Ontario site 2_A8_Ref_M3 (SPAdes) (version 2) | ecosystem: Environmental > Terrestrial > Soil > Boreal...
CGGGATCGAAACCGGAATGGCGCGCGCGCTGGGTTGGGAAAAATTTCAAGATCCCAGCAATCAATATTTGTTTGCGATTCCCGAGACGGATTTGCAGGGCCTGGCGAGTGAGTTGAAGCGTCGCTTGAACATTCACGTGATGCGAGTGGTGGGCGATCCCAAGCTGAAGGTACGCAAAGTCGCGCTGGTTCCTGGCGCTTCGGGTTTTGGAAAGGAGACGCAAGCCCTGGAAATAAGCGACGTGCAGGTGCTGGTCACCGGAGAGCCGCGCGAATGGGAGACCGTCGAATACGTGGCCGACGCGGTGACGGAAGGGAAGCCCAAGGCACTGATCATTCTCGGGCACATTCCTTCAGAGCAGGCCGGCATGGAGGAGTGCGCGCGCTGGCTCAAGACGTTTATCAACGAAGTGCCGGTCGAATTTGTTCCGGCGCGCGAGCCGTTCTGGACGCCGCAGGAATAAGACCAAGGAATCCGCGCTAGTTCAGCGCTTCTTCAACTTTTCGATTTCCGATTCTAACTCCCACACGCGTCGTTGCAGATCAGGCAAACGGTTTAGCGCCGCCGTATTTTTCAGCCACTGGCGATTTTCGATCGCGGGATAACCGGAGTAGAGCGATTTGGGAGGAATATCGCTGGGAATGCCGCTCTTCGCGGTGACTACGGTGCCATCGCCCACCGAAAGGTGTCCTGCCGTTCCCACCTGGCCGGCGAGAATGCACCCCGCGCCGATTCGCGTTGAGCCGGCAAGTCCGACCTGCCCGCAGAGCATGGTGTTCGCCTCGACGCGCGAGGCATGACCGACAAGCACAAGGTCATCGAGCTTGCTGCCGCGCCCGATGCGCGTCTCGCCCACCGTGGCGCGATCCACGCAGGCATTCGCTTGCACCTCGACGTCGTCTTCCAGCACCGCCGGGCCGGATTGTTGCATCTTGTACCAGGTTCCATCTTTCTGCCGCGCGAAGCCCAGGCCATCGCCACCGATGACCGCGCCGTTTTGCAAAATCACGCGGTTTCCGATGCGGCAGAATTCTCGCACCACCGCGTGCGCATGTGCAAGAAAGTCGTCGCCGATTTGCGCGCCGCGATAGATGGTGACGAAGCTGTGCAGAACCGCGTCGCGTCCGATGTGCGCATCTTCATCGACGAAACAATAGGGACCGATGTGTGTGCCGGCTCCGATGCGTGCCGTCTTCGCCACCACGGCCGTCGGATGAACGCCCGGCGCATAGCGCGGCGCTTGATAGAAAAGCTCGATGGCGTGCGCGAAAGCCAGATAAGGATTGGCGGTGCGCAGCGCCGCGATCGGCGGCAGGCCCTTGGCGCGTTCCAGTGCGATACGCTCATCGATGAGCACCGCTGAGGCGCGCGTCGTTTTCAGAAGCGGGAAGTAACGCCGATTGGCGAGAAACGTGATCTGCCCGGCTTGTGCGTGTTCGATGCCGGCAATGCCGTGGATTTCCACGTCGGGCGCGCCTTCCAGGCGGCATCCGAGCTTCTGCGCGACTTCAACAAGTTTCATGACGAGACTCCTCACCCTCTGACGGGAGTCTCGCACAGCGCCAAGCGGGAGTACAGCGAGCAAAGCGCGATCGCAGTTGCAGTTTTTACCTCTTACGCGACTTGTGTGCTCTATTTGCGACGGTGCGTTTCTTGGACGCCGGGGTCCACAAGTGATCTCTTAAGTCGACACGAGACTCAATGACAGTCACACCCTCGCTTTCGAGAAGCTTTTTCTGCAGCGAAGCGTAGGGCTCGCGAATAAGAATCTTGCCGCGTTCTCCGACAACGCGGTGCCAGGGGATGCCTCTACCGGATGGCGTCGCAGCCATCGCGCGCCCGGCGTTCCGCGCGCCGCCGCTTAGCTTCAAAGCTCGGGCCAACGCGCCATAAGACAAGACTCGACCGCGCGGAATCTTCTTCACCAGTTGATAGACCGGATCCCAGGACGACATTTGACCCACACCTCGAATGATGCAACGACGACGTAATCGGATGACGCCAGAATGCCTGAGGGTTCCTATTTTAAACGGGAACATCGACAGACTCCAGAGGCGGTTGCGCTCGCCGCCACACGGGAGGCTCCGCACGATTGAACTTGACGACGAGGCGAATGAAGTAAGCAGCAGCGCACAGGCATACGACGACCGCGACCATGGAAGCCTCGGGTCCGAACTCTCCACCCGTAAGAATTCGCGGACCGGCAAGCGAGCCGCGAATCAGCCCCGTAGCCATGGTGTTTCCTGAAAGCGTCATGCCAAACAGCGAACCTTCCGTAAAATTCCATCCGACGTGCAACCCGATGGGAACCCAGAGGCGCCCCGTCGCTGCATAAGCTGCTCCCAGCAAAATGCCGGCTTCCAACGCTATTGCCAGCGAGCTGCTCACCGTGGCTCCATGATTGGCGGCATGCGCGGCCCCAAACAAAGCCGATGTAACCAACAGCGCTCCCCAAGTGCCCAGGATCTTCGAGGTCAATCGGAAGAGTAGCCCGCGAAATAAGAGTTCCTCAAGAATGCCCGCAAGCAACGCGAGGAAAAGGCCGCCGGCCAGTTGCCTGTAAGAGCCCCATCCCTCGGGACGGTAAACGCGGGCGATCCAAAGGATTAACATGACCGAAGAAAAAAGCACAACGCCCAGGAGCATTCCCGCCGCCAGCTCCACGGGCGCATGCCGAATGCTGAGCTCCGTAGGCGTCCGGCGCTCGATCCATTTCCTTGCGGCGACATAAACGGCGAGACAAAGCACAGCCAGCACACCCGCGCCTGCCGCGCCAGAATACTTTTGAAGCTGGGGCTGCGCCACAGCAATGACGCCGGCTACTGCGAGTAGGTTTAGGAAGCCTAGCCCCAATTCTTTCCAGGTTTTACGCAAAGAATTCTCCCGCCGGTAAGCATGTCGGGCTGCGCGGCAGATATCCTACGAGCAGCGGGCGCATTTTGTTTCCGGTTCCGAAAAGAAAACGCCAGCTACTTCGGTGCCGTCAGCACGTCGATTTGCTCTTTCGCCCATCGATCGTCAGGGTGCAGTTCAAGAACTTTGCGGTAATCGGCTATCGCTTTATCGATTTGACCATTGGCCTGGTGGGTTTGCGCCAGCATGTGATACGACCATACAGAGTCGGGATGGTTCTCGGAGAAATTCAACTCCATGATCGCCAGGGCCTCTTTGCTCTTTTTGGCGGCCAACAGCGATTCTGTAAACTGATTCAGCGAAGTCTCACCAAAATCATATTGCCCGCTGCCGTAGTATTTGTTTCGCAGTTCGTGATAGAGCCCCACGGTTTTGTCCAAGCCATCCTTGTCCAAAGCTGCAGCAAGCACGGCGTTGAGCGGTTGCGGCTGAGTAAGCCCGTGATGGCAAGTGACGCACTGCACCTGGACTGGCGCCGCCTTCGGCACTTTGCCGATGTAATCGCGATTGATCGCCGAGACCATTTCTAGCATCACCCGTGCAGTCTTTTTCTCGTCCTTGTCGTCCGCTGCGAAGTCCAGGCCCTTGTCGGGGGCCCGCTTCTCGACGTGGCAGTGGTCGCAGCGCACGCCTAGCGCAAACGCAAAGCCGCGCATGGTGGACTGCAATTCTTGCTTGGAGATGTCTTTCGGCAGGACTTTGAGATTTGTGAACTTCTCGGGGAATTGCGCCGCCGACGGACGAGCGGCGAAAAGTGCCCACGCTAACACAATCCATTTCCAACCCGCGCGATGCGTCATCGGATCTGCTCCTCGTTGCTCCGCGCATCGCGCGTCAATTGGAAGACCTACGCCGGAGTTTCGATGGCCTTACTGTTTGTCGTAGACCACAACGTTATGCACATCACGGCCTTGAGCGTCCTTGCCAACGAACGTTGACGTCCGCATTTTGCCGTCCTTGGAAACCCTAGACGTCACCGTCATCACCACTTTGTCGCCCTTCTTCATCGTACCTTGGATGGTATCGGCGCCCACGCGCTTCACGGAGACAGTATCGGCGTACGGGAGGCCGGTAACCGGATAATCCTTGCCGTCGAACTTGGCGTCGTACGCGACATGCGTTGGATTCCCGTCTCCGTCGGTTCCCTGGGCGTCGATCTTGACGCCGTTTTCGTCGGCCTCGACTTTCAGATTCACACTCTTCGCGGCCGGCCCGGGGCTGTACTTCGACTTCGCTGGATTCATCTTCCAGCTTCCGGAATGTTGATCGGCCGCTACCGCTGCAACGCTGCAGGCGAGCGTCACGAGCAGAATTGCCGATGCAATGACACACGAATTCTTCATAAGCTTGGTATTCATCTCTCCTCCGTAGTTTGGGTACCCCTGGTGAGACTTGTAATAGGCTCTGTTCGCCGAAAAGTCCAGCAATTTTCTATTTGGAGGCGGCCTCCTTTTGGGCGGAAGCCGACTCGTGTTGATCGCCCGACGGACCTATGCTATTTCTGCTAACGCCTTCTCCTGTTGACCGTCAAAAGGAACGAAATGGAACCCCGTACCCTCGCCGCGCGACTCGTCGCCTTGTTTCGCAGGCGCGGTCTCGATGTGGATCTCGATCAAGAGCTTCGCGCGCATCTGGAAATGGCCATCGAGCGCAATCTGCACCAAGGGATGAACCCTGAACAAGCCCGTCGTCAAGCGCTCTTGGACCTTGGCGGCTTGGAGCAAACCAAGCAAGACTATCGCGAACAGAGAGGGCTGCCCATGATCGAAACTGCCTTGCAAGATCTTCGCTTCGGGTTCCGCATGCTCCGCCGCAGTCCGGGCTTTTCCGCCTTGGCGATCCTTTGCCTCACGCTCGGAATCGGCGCCAATGCAGCGGTGTTCAGTTGGATCGAGGGAATACTTTTCCGCCCGTACCCGATGGTCGCTCACCAGGAACGGTTGGTGGCCCTCGGGGGGACTGCCCCCGGGGAGGCTCGAGGCACTCTTACATCCTGGCCCGACCTTATGGATTTGCGCAAGAGTTGCACGCTGATCGACTCCTTCATCGTAACCAAAATCACGGGCAGCACGCTCAGTATCGGCGACCGCGCCGAGGTCACGACAGGAAGCATCGTATCCGCGAATTATTTCGATGCCATCGGCGTCCATCCCATTCTCGGCCGCGGTTTCGAGCCACAAGAAGAAGTGGGGCGCAACGCGCATCCTGTGACGGTGATCAGCTATCAATTGTGGCAAGGACGATTCAAGGGCGACCCACAAATCGTCGGGAAAACGCAAAGGCTCAATGGCGTGCTGCACACGATTGTGGGCGTCACGCCGGAGGGATTTTATGGGACCTTCGTGGGCTGGGCGATGCAATTCTGGGTTCCTGTATCGATGGAGGAAACCTTTGAAGGCGGCGGCTACAAACTGGAAGACCGCGGTGCGCAATGGATTGAAGCGTACGTGTGGCTGAAGCCGGGCGTAACTTTGCTGCAGGCCCAGCAGGAAATGTCTGCCGTAGCGAAGCGCCTCGAAACCGACCATCCCGCAACGAATCGCGGCCGCGGCATCAAGCTTTGGCCGTTGTGGCAGACGCCGTTCAATAATGCAGGCACGCTACTGCCGACGCTCGAAATCATGCTGGCCGTGGTGGTTTTTGTCCTGCTCATTGCCTGCGCAAACGTGGGCAATTTGTTGTTAGTCCGCTCCTTCGCGCGACGCCATGAAATGACCGTTCGGCTAGCCGTTGGCGCGGGTCCTGGCCGGCTGCTCAAGCAACTTTTCACCGAGGGTCTGATCCTCGCGGCGTTTGGCGCCGCCGGTGGACTGCTGGTGGCGCACTGGTGCCGCCACGCGCTGGTGCTGCTTTTCCCCGCGCGAGGTGGCGTGAGCATGCACCTGCCGGGCGAAATCGATTGGCGCGTGCTGGCGTTAAGCGCCGGCATTTGCCTGCTCGCCACGCTCCTGCTCGGCCTGGTTCCCGCGATGCAAACGCGCAACCTCGATCTTGCCGGCGCCTTGAAAGCCGAATCCGCGGGAGTCGTTGGTGGCCGCAGCAGAGCTTGGGTCCGCTCAAGCCTGGTGGTGATGCAGGTGTCGCTGAGTTTCGTCTTGCTGGTCGGAGCGGGGCTTTTGTTGCAGAGCTTGCAGAGAATAAGGACCACCAGCCCCGGGTTTTCGACGCACAACGTGCTGGACACCGCCGTTACGCTGGTGGCTGCCGGATATGATGTGCCGCGCGCTAGAAATTTCCAAGACCAGCTGATGGAGCGCGTCAAAGCGCTGCCCGGCGTGGAGTCCGCAGCCTTTGCGCGAATGACTCCGCTGAGCTACGGAAGCTATTCTTCGTCGCCAATCGCTGTGGATGGGTATCAGCCTCCGCCTGAGGAACAGCCCACCGTCGAGTACAACGAAGTGGCGCCAGACTATTTCGCGACAATGGGCATCCCGCTGATTTCTGGTCGCGAATTCGCGCGCGCGGACGACGAAAAAGCCGCTTTGGTGGCCGTGGTGAATGAAACGATGGCCGCGCGATATTGGCGTGGGAAAAATCCAATTGGTGAGCGCGTACAGGTCAAGGGCCGATGGATGCAAGTGGTCGGAGTGGCCAAGGATTCCAAGTACGAGAGCGTTCGTGAAACGCCCAAGCCCTTTTTCTATGTGCCGCTGCGCCAGAATTTCGCACGTGGAGCGGGCTTGTATATACGAACGCCGCTGAGCACGCAGACCATAGCCACAGCCTTGACTCGCGAAGTGCACGCGCTGGACCCGGACCTAGCACTCTTCGAGGTGATTACACTGCAAGAACAGCTGGATCGCTCGACATCGCCGCAGCTCGTGGCCGTAACTTTGGTTGGCGTCTTAGGTGCATTGGCGCTGCTACTCTCCGCCATAGGCCTCTACGGCGTGATGTCCTATGCGGTGTCGCAGAGCACCCGCGAGCTGGGGCTGCGCATGGCGCTTGGCGCGGGCGCATCCAATCTATTGCGACTAGTGCTGTCGCGAGGCTTGGCGTTGACCGGAGGAGGCGTTCTGCTGGGTGCCGCCGTGACGCTGGCATTGACGCGATTGCTCGGGAACCTTCTCTACAACGTCAGCCCGCGCGATCCGCTGGCTTTCGGTTCGGCCTTTGCGGTCATGGCGATTGCCTCGCTGGCCGCTTGTCTCCTGCCCGCGTGGCGCGCCACTCGCACTGATCCCGCACGCATCCTTCGCGACTGATCAACTATTCCGTAATTTCACACATCAGGGCATGCGCTAAGCGAGGGAAGTAGGGTGAGCCCGGCTCGGTGAGTTGTTCGAGAAAAAATAGCAGGTTGCTTCACGCCTTTACTTTCTCAATCACCTTCATCTTAGCGCCGGAGCCTGCTTTCTTTTGCGCTCGCTTGCTAGCGTACAGTGCTTGATCCGCGCCGGCTAGAAGTTCCTCGGGGCGATCCCCAAGCTTGTAATCTTTCCACCCGGCAGAAAAGTTGACCGCAATCTTTTGCCCGCGCCAATCAATCTCCAAGCTTCCCATCCGCTCCAGTACAAGCTGCAATTGCTCCGACGTGCACTCCGGCAGAAGCACCAAAAATTCGTCGCCGCCTAACCGCACGGCCAGGTCCGCACCGCGAATCACTTTGTTAAGGCGCGAAGCGAACTCTTGCAGCACCTGGTCTCCGGCGGGATGGCCATAAGTGTCGTTGATATATTTGAAATCGTCCAAGTCCAGTGTCATCACCGTAAGCGGGTGGCCCCGGCGTTCCGAGCGGGACACCTCCGCGGCCAGGCGCTGTTCCGCGAAGCGCCGGTTGTAGAGCCCGGTCAATGGGTCAATCATCGCCAGATTGCGAAGAACGTACGAATGGTCCTGCTTTTCCAAGAGCTGCCGGCGCAGCCGCTTGATCAGCACTTCTTGATAAATCGTGTACAGGTTGAACAGCACGATCAGCGTGATCAGGCCAAACACAGCTTCGGTATATCTAATATTGAAAATTGTTTCGGCGCCCGCCAGCAGCGAAGGCAGTGTGAGGGAAATCACCGCAAAAGTGAGCAAAAGAATGACAAAGATTGAGTAGCCGCGAACCCACCAATCGCGTCGGTCAATCCGTCTGCGTTCCTCAGCGATTTCCGTAGCCCCTGTATCGGGCGTAGCGGGGAACACGCTGGGCTGGGGCGCGTCGCTCATAGTTTTATCTGTGAAATGCCAGTCGTTCTAACTTAGGGGCAGAAGCGTCCGCGGTCAACTTGCATTCGAGTAGCCATAGCTGGCTAGTTACCTGCCCGGGCAACGACAACGCACGATAGATTGGGTGAGCTACGCCAAAAGCAACCTGTTTATATACAGCAACTTACAAGTAGGGACAGGTGCCCAAAAGTCCCGCAAAACCGGTACTACCGGCCCATTGGCCAATGAGGGTGTTGGCCGCAATATATCGCCAGAGAGAAAGATGATTCCGCTGCTCATTCTCGCGTTCTCTTCGGTCGCCCTGATACGGTTCGCCGTATCGCAGTGGCGCGCCATCTGGATTGCTTCCGCAAACCAGCCGCTATCCGACTCTCTGCATCTGACCGCCGGAATCGATCCTGCAGCCATTGCCGCTGGCGATTTTCCAGGCTTGCTGAACTTGTGCGACCAATTGTCCCCGGACCTGAAGACCAGCACTCCTTGGTTGGGTGAAGTCTCCATTTACTATCGCGCGATGGCTGCCCTGGAACACACCTGCGGATCGAAACTTCCCGGCATCGCTTCGTGGGCCACGCAGGAAATGCAGACCTGCGCCCGCTATGTAGCGGTGGTTCTGGACCAGAACATGGCCATGAACCTCGATCGGCAACTAGCCGCCCGCGCCAGCTAACTCCTCACATACTGGTCGAACAAACGGAAAAACGGCTCTTTCGACGTTTCACCAAGGTGTCTCTTTTGAGATACCCTTCCTCCTCGGCCCGTGCTACGGTTTCGTTTTTAGAGGCCCGATTCGGAATTGAGAGGTTAACATGGCGCACTTTCCAGTCATTCCAGAAGGCAGCCCACCTGAAGCCAACCGCGTGTACCAGGAACTCGATGTCTTCAAAACTCTATCGAACGGTGACGTTCTCTGGTGTGGGTCATTCTCGAACTTTGAAGCTGCCAAAACCCGAATAGATAAGCTATTGATTTCTGACCCCGGTGAATATTTCATTCACAGCTATCCCACAGGACAAAAATTCTTCTTCAAGCCGAATGGACACAACGGTAGATAGTAAATGAAGCCGTTACAAAGATACGCAAAGAGTGAGAAAGCACACGCGATGAAGACCAATGACCTAAGGCGAGACTGCGGGTGTGGTGATCCTTCTTCGCCTGACGGTTTTAGTGGGTCCTTCGGTCGCTTATACCTAAGCCTGTACTGATATTCGTGACCCATATCCGGACTCGAATTTGGAAACTTTGATATCCCACGCTAGACCCAGCCAACGGAACGCGCAAATCCCATACCAGTTCATATCGAATTCGTACCAGGCAAGGCCGTGCCGTGCCGACTGTGGCGCAGCGTGGTGATTGTTGTGCCATCCTTCGCCAAACGTAAGCATGGCCACCCAGAAGCTATTGGTCGAAGCATCACCCGTGGAGAAGCGTTGCGAACCCCACATGTGCGTCGCGGAGTTTACGAGCCATGTGCCATGGAGATTGACGACGGTTCGCAGGAAGAGGCCCCAAAGAAGGTAGGACCATCCGCCGATCGCAAAAAGTGCCAGCCCCAATAGCGTCAGCGGAACCCAATGCCACTCGCTGATCCAGACATGAAATTTGTCTTTGCGCAGATCTGGAACAAAGGGTAGGAGCTCGTCGGACTTGTTATGCATGGCCTTGCCCGTCAGGATCCAGCCCATGTGGGCCCATAGTCCGCCTTCGCGAGGCGAGTGTGGATCACCTTCCTTGTCCGTGTTCTGATGATGAACCCGGTGCGTCGCGACCCACGCGATCGGTCCGCCTTCGAGCGCTAAGGTGCCGGAAGTGGTCAACAAATACTCGACCCATTTATGGGTCTTGTACCCGCGATGTGTGAGCAACCGGTGGTAGCCCATCCCGATGCCAAAGCCGCCGGAAATCCACCACAACACGATTGCCAGCACTAACGCTTTCCATGTAAAGAAAAAGAGCGCCGCAATGGCGCCGATGTGAAAAATCATCATGAACAAAGTCGTGGTCCAGATAATAGGTTGTGAAAATGTCTTGTCGCGTGCACGGGCACTCATCATTGCTTTGCCTTTATTGACCGAGAGTAAGAACCATCAACGCGGTTGCTACAAAAAGCTTTTTCATATTGCGTCCCAAGTAGCGTGAGTCTTGGAATAGCGGCCAACAATACCCAAAGGCTGAGGGTGACAAGCTTTAGTCGCTGTAGACGCGAGTTACGCGGTGTGCTCGTGTCCGCAATTAGGATAGATCACTAAGCTTCAACTAAGTGTCCACTAGGGGACAGTTCTAATCGACCGAGTGACTTACAGTAACATTCCGCCAAGAGACCCTGCCCTAAGCAGAAATTCAAATGATGTCAGGAAGGGTTCCGATGAGAGTCAAAGAAGGCTCTCACTTCTAAACCGCGAAAGCTTGCCGTACCCCCCGAAATTGTCCGCAGCCGGCCGGCATCCAACGTGGAGATGTCTCTGTCCTTCGAAGTAAGGTCGGCTACACGATACCGCGCTTGAAGTAGGGCGTTCTCTCCATAGGCAACACGCTTGTACCGGATTACTCTGATACTCCAACTGAAACGAAGGCTCCCTTTTTAGTCCGGCAATCAGAGACCTTTCCTCAACATTGGAAGAATCTGCCCCCTCGTGTTTTTTCCGGCGACTGATCGTGTGACGGGGCGCGTTCGATGCGGGACCGTTTTAGTTGGCGACCAGTCCAACTTAGGAATGCCACAAAAGACTTGGTGAAAGGATTCTCGTGAAAATCAAAGAAAGCAATTTGAAAAAGCTCTACGTCGCTGAACTAAAAGACTTGTACAGCGCCGAAAATCAATTAGTGAAGGCTCTTCCGAAAATGGCTGCCGCAGCGACCTCCAATGACCTCCGCGCGGGTTTTGAAGCTCACCTGAAGCAGACAAAAGAGCACGTGAACCGTCTCGAGAGAATTTGCAAAGAGATGGAAGAAAGCCCGAAGGGGAAGAAGTGCAAAGGCATGGAAGGCCTCATCGAAGAGGGCAAGGAAATGATTGAGGAAGGCCTTGAACCCGGGGAACTAGACGCCGGTCTCATCTCCGCTGCACAGCGGGTCGAGCATTACGAGATCGCTGGCTATGGCTGTGTTCGCACGTACGCCAAGCTTCTAGGAGAAAACAGCGCTGTGGCCCTCCTGGACAAGACTTTGGCCGAAGAAAAAGAGACGGACAGTAAGTTGACTCAGCTCGCGGAAGCCATCAATGTCGAGGCCCTCGAATCCGAAGAAGGCCCAGCCGGCGGAAAGAGCTCCCCTAAACCAACCCAGCTTCGCAAAACGGCCTCAGCCTAGAGACGTTGAGCGAGCGGTGAAGTGGAAATTGCAGTTCGAAGAAAAATCATAAGGAGAAAGTAAAATGAACGTGAAAATCCCTCTTAGTTGCAAATCCGTCCTTCTGGGTGCTTCATTGCTGATCGGTCCCGCCCTGATCGCCCAACCCGCCCAGCAACAGAGCGATCCTCAACAGACGCCCCCCGACAATACCAAGACCAACGAGCGCGATCGGGACCAGAACGCTCCGACCGCTGATCAGCAAAAGATGAACTCGTCCGATCGCGAAATCACCAAGAAAATCCGCATGGCCGTTCATCAGGATAAGTCTCTATCCACTTACGCTCACAACATCAAGATCATCGCGCAGGACGGCAAAGTCACCCTCAAGGGGCCGGTGCGGTCCGAAGATGAAAAGACCAATATTGCCGCGAAAGCTACCGCGGTCGCTGGCGACGGAAATGTGATCAATCAAATCGATGTCACGCCTTCTAAACAATAACGAAATTTCAAAACAAGATTTCTAAATCAAAGGAGAAATAAAGAATGAGCGACAACAAGAAAACTGCGGTATTTGGAATTTACACCAGTCGAGACACGGTGGAACGTGCCTCGGACACGATCGTGAAGTCAGGATTCTCCCCTTCGGACATCTCTGTTCTGCTACCCGAAAACCTCGGGTCCAAGCAGATCGGAACCGAGAAGGCGTCGAAAGCTCCCGAAGGTGCGGCAACCGGCGCGACCTCGGGTGCGCTGCTCGGCGGAACCCTCGGATTGCTCGCCGGGATCGGTGCTTTGGCAATTCCAGGCGTCGGGCCTTTCATTGCTGCGGGACCGATTATGGCTGCGTTGGCGGGGATGGGCGTCGGAGGCACGGTCGGTGGACTTACGGGCGCGTTGATTGGATTCGGAATCCCTGAATACGAAGCCAAGCGTTACGAAGGCCGCGTGCAAAAGGGAGGCATTCTCCTCTCGGTCCACTGCGACACTTCAGAGGAAATCACGCGTGCGAAGGATATTCTCAAGAGCACGGGAGCCGAAGATATTTCCTCAACTGGGGAAGCGTCAGCCGACTCATCGAAGTCCGATCGCGCAGCATCGCGGACTGCGACTGGCAAGGCTTAATTATTTGGCTGGGCGAGAGCGGCGAACAATGCCGCTTTCTGCCCTGCTTTTTGCGCCTTCAATTTTTGCGGTCGACACTCTCGGCCTTTCATTCCGGCATTCCGACATCTAGACGTTCCCACCTTACTTTGACCCGAAAAACTCCGCCATGCTTGGTGCATCTTTCGCGCCGCCCGGCCAGTGCGATTGGTCCAGCCCGAGGGTCTCCAGCATCAATCGCAAGGTGCTTTCGTGGTGATACAGCGCCACCGATCGGTAACCCGGTTTCACCTTCGAGCTCGCAATGATCGTCGCTACGCGCCCACCGCCCCAATGGCCCGCGCCGTCGCTTTCGTCGTCCATCGATGCTTCGTCAAAAGTGACCACCAGCAGCCCGCTGTCCTTGAACACCGAGCTCGCCAACAGTGGAGTGATAACATTTTTCAGCCAGTCGTCCGCTTGCTTCAGCGCTCGCGCATCACCACACCGCGCGCTGCCTTGATGGCTCCCGTTGGTGCCTTTGACATCGTGCGCGTCATCAAATAGGTTTGGCACAAAAAAAGAGTAGTTTGCCAGACGATCGTGCGCGAGGTCGTCGGAAAACTGTGCCACCGGCGCAAGATTGGCGCGATCGGGCCCAGGAATGTCTCTCTCAAAATACGCCAGCGGATTATGCCGCTTCACGTACGCGGAGTTGCCGATGTTTCCCCCGGTGTATCCCGGTCCCGGCACGCCATCGGCATAAGCGCGCCACGTTTTTCCGCTGCGCTTCAGTTCGCGGATCGCATTGTCGACATCCACGGGATCGGTGTGAAAATCCCCCATGCGGCCCTTAAACAACGCTTGCCCGGTGGTGAGCACAAAATAATTGCTGATCGAGGGATGCGAGTTGGCATAGAACGAAGCGGCCAGCGCGTACGTCGCAGCCAGTCCGTTCAAGTAAGGCGCCGCTGCATTTCCGATGACGCAGCTAAAATCCTGATTCTCCTCGACAACAATGAAAACATGATCCGCGCGCGGAATTTGCGCGCAAACAACCCCGCCCAGCAGCAGTAGGCACAATGCAGCGGCAATGCTTCTAATCACAAACGGCCTCCTGGCGAAAGCGGTGCTGTTTGCCTGGTTTCCGGTGGCGGCGGCAGAGAACAATGCGGCACGTATCGCTCGATGGGAGGGTTCGAGTGCTTTTCAAAATAGGATCTGAGTCCTCGCAACGTCCAGCTATCTTTAAAACCATAGTGCTTCATTTCCCGGTACGCCTCGCCCTTGGAGATGCCGCGGTAATACATGCCGTAAAGACCAGCGATGAGCATAGCGCGGTCGCGGCCCAAATCGCAGTGGAAGTAAACAGGGTGATAGCGCGGATCGTGCAGCAGGCACAGCACATGGTTGACGTGGCGCTCCTCGGGCGTAAACGGCGAAGCATTGATCGTCACCGTAATCAGAATCATGCCGTGGTCTTTCGCTTGCTTTTTCTCCACCAGGTTCAATCCTGGGAACAACCGCAGCTCCACAATGTATTTGACGCCCTTCGATTTCAAGAATTCGTAGTCGGCGTCGTTCTTGGGCTTCGAGCCTTTATAAACGCCTTCGTCCAATTCCTGAAAGCGAACGATCGCGGTACTCGGCGCGGGATGAATTCGGCGAATGTCAGGAGCGTTGTTGCGGACCGGAGATTGCGCTACGGAACGGCAGCCCAATGCGAGCAACGGCAAAAGCAAGAGGGGGAAAATTCTCATCGCGATGTTTGTGATCGTTCTCAGCCAAGCCGGGCCAGACTTGGCAACACGTGCGCGTTTTCAAGCACTGCGCCGAGCGACGTGAGATTGCGGCGATCCGCCAGTGTTCGGATGGCGGCAAGCACGCGACCGTCGCTCAGATGATCCATCGCATCGCCCAGGGACACCGCGAAATGCAGCATGACGCTGGAGTCCCGGTAGCAGTCGGCGATGCACGCGGTGCAACCGTCACGGACCAGCGGAGTCTTGGCGAAATCCCACACTGAGCAGAGCCGTTCGCTCCAGGCATCGCAGCGCCAAACGTCGTAGTTCCAGTCCATGTAAAAACTTTTATAGCCGCCGTAACACTCAAAGTGTTCCGGCTCTCGCCGCAGGTGGCGCTTCATGTCCGCGAAGGAAGCGCGCGGATTGTTGACCGGAAATTCGGCGCGCATAGCGTCTACGGAATCGAAAGCGTTGGAAAGTTCCGGCGCCGTGAAGTTCACCAGCGAAGAGCTCGACCACGCCAGCGAAGAGGATCCCAGCCGCATCCCCTGCGGATACGAAAAGGCCACGGCCGCGAACCCCATCTCACGCAACAGCGGAACCAGCTCGCGGTAATCCCCAATCAACTTGCTCATGGTTACCTGCGCCAGCGGCGTCACGCCCAGTTTCCGCGTGCGCGTGATTGCGGACTTAATCCGTTCTCCGAGGCCTTTGAGCCCGCGATTGGTTTCATGCGCCGCCATCGACACTGCGTCGATGGATACGTAGACGCTCTTAAGTCCTGCTTCCGCGAGCGCATCGATCTTTTGCGGAAGCAGCCAGCCGTTGGTGATCAGCGCAGGCCCCATATCCTTAGCGATGGCCATCGCGATCAGGTCCGCAAGGCG
>Ga0209736_1000337_pt1 | contig 15066 bp, 19 predicted proteins | sample BlaSpr_A8_Ref_M3_FD_187992 | JGI IMG/M metagenome (GOLD analysis project Ga0209736, IMG submission 187992) | Forest soil microbial communities from Thunder Bay, Ontario, Canada - Black Spruce, Ontario site 2_A8_Ref_M3 (SPAdes) (version 2) | ecosystem: Environmental > Terrestrial > Soil > Boreal...
GTCGGCTGAAAGAGACATTACAGCAACTTCCCGCATCCGGACATCTGGCGCGTTTCTGCGGACGACTTGGCCGCCCTTCATTACGAAGCGCACCCGGAATTCACAGACCAACAACTCGACTGCCAGCAACGCCGCCGGCACACATCACCAGAAGTTCTCCGTGTCCTCCGTGATGAATTATTTCTTCATCGGAGTCGCCGTCCCGCCCGGCACAGTGCCTTCGAACTTTAGAATCAGTCCCTTCCGCCCAACGGCCCAGCCGTGGTGAGCATCGGCGAAGGCTATTGTGTTGGCGTCTACTTCGTTTATCTGATCCCAGTTCTTTCCGCGATCGATCGAGTAGTCCATTCCGGTTGGCCCAACCGCGAACGCGGTGGGACCGGGGGTGTCGGGCACGATCGCGACACACCAGCGGTATCCAGCGGGACGGTGGCTGCTTTCTTTCCACGTCCTGCCGCCGTCGTCGGTATAGGCGGAATTGGGTTTCACCATCTGCGGATGATCGTAGTCGCCGCCAACAATCGCCAGACGGTTGGCGTCCACCACGGCGATCGAGAAAACACCCTGGTTTAGTCCCGTGACTAGCGGCGCCTCGGAGGCCGTCCAAGTCTTGCCGGCATCGGAGGTGTGGAAGACGCGCGACGCGTTCTCGGTCACGAACCATGCGTGCCAGATTTCCTGTCTTCCTTTCTTCTCGGAATACGTCGCGATGCATGTCCCAGAGGCCGGCGAGCCTTCGCCGTCCTTGGCGGGAGGCATCGATTCCGGCCGCAACGGCGTCCAGTGCGCGCCGCCGTCGGAGGTTGTTAGTAGCTCAGCCTTGCCGTCCACGGCATCGCCGACCACGATGCCATGCGTCGCATTCCAGAAGGCCATGCAGTCGAAGAACGCTTTCGGATTCTGCTCGCTGTATTGCAACGACCAGGTCTTGCCCGTATCGGTCGTCTTGTAAATCCGCGACTCATTCCCGTTGCCGATCGACATCAGGTAAGCGGTCTTGGCGTCGACCGCATAGACATCGCGGAAGTCGAGTTTCTCGCCGCTTGGGACGGTTCCCGCCTGCCACGTCTCGCCTCCGTCCGTCGTACGGACAAATGTCCCACCTGTGCCGCTGGCCCAGACTACGTTTGCATTGACGATGCTCAATCCCTGCAAGCTGGCAGTGGTGTTCGATTTCTGGGGGTTCCACTGCCCGAACGCGGCGAAGCTAGCCGCTAATGACAAGAGAAAGCCGATAACAATTCTCTTCATTTGACCTCCACCAGATTCACTCCTGAGCGCTTTGCTCCACAAAGTCATTTCTGATCACTTGGCCGCCCTTCATCACGAAGCGCACCCGCTCTAATTCGTGAATGTCAGCGATGGGATCGCCGGAAACAGCGACGAGGTCGGCGAATTTGCCGGTTTCGATGGCGCCGATGCGATCTTGCCAACCCAGCATTTCGGCTGCGTTCGTCGTAATCGCGCGAATCACATCAAGCGTGGGCATCCCGGCCTCATGCAAAGTCGGAAACCTCGATACTGTGGCTTGCCCGCACGTTTTTCCTGGGTAGTGCCAACACATGTCAGTCCCGGCCGCAAACTTCACTCCTGACTTCAGAACCCGCTGGACCAGACTGTTGTATAGCTGGTTGTCCCTTGCCTCGAACCCGTGCACAAACTCCGACTTCAGAACCTGCTGAGCCAGATCGTTGAACCGCTGCCGGTTACGCTCATCTGCCTTGAGACGCTCAGCGTACAGCGTTAAAGACTCCGCAATGGTTGCCTCGAAAATCTTGGTAAAAAAGTGGCCGTAGGAAGTGGGTGTGAGGTCAAGGAACATCCCCTTCTCGCGCATCTGCTTGAGTTGCTCCTCGGTAATTTCGTCGCCGTGCTCGATCGAATCGGCGCCCGCATCGAGCGCAGTCTGAATGCTGGTCTTGTCGACAGCGTGCACGGCAACTTTCAGGTGTGCACGATGCGCCTCTTCGATAACCGCCGCCAATTCAGCGACTGTCAGATTCTCGTCCGCAGTCACCTTGATCACATCAACGTTCCGGAACTCATTCTGCCGGACTGCCTGCCGCGCTTGGTCGGCTCCGTCGATGAACAGGAATTCTTGATTCAGAATCGCGTCGGCAAGCGCCGGATTGAGGTTCTGAACGTATGAACCTCGCGTGATCAGTTTGCGCCCGGAAGCCAGAATTCTCGGACCAGGGACGCGTCCCGCGTTGATCGCATCGCGCAGTTCGGTATCTCCATCGATGCCCGAATGGCCAAGGTTACGAACCGTCGTGATGCCGCTCTCCAGATCTTCCCGAGCATTCTGCGCGCCCAGCAGCACTCGTTTGCTTGGCGATTCGCCAATCGCGAGCAGTTCTGCCACCGTCATCGTGCCGTTGTAATGACGCGCCCGCTCGGCTTCCGTTGGCAAAACCACGTCAAGTAGCAAATGCGCGTGACCAGTGATCAATCCCGGGAGCAATGTAGCGCTGCCCAGATCAACGACCTTCGCGCCCGAGGGTGCCTGCACTTTCGTGGGCGCGCCTACCTCTTTGATCTTGGCGTTCTCAATCAGCACCGCCGCTGGCGAAAGCACGTTGCCCGTTCGCGGGTCGAGCAGCCGCGCTGCTTTCACGAGAGTCACCGGAGCGGGCGATTGGGCCACGAGTTGCCCGCAGCAGATAAAAAGCAGTCCCAATAGAAAAAGTATTGTCCTTTGCTTCATTGGAATGATTTCCTTTCCTGTTCCTAAGTAGTCTGCGTCTCAGTGCAACGCAAAGTCGTTTCGTACCACTTCGCCGTTCTTCATGACGAAGCGCACGCGCTCAAGTTCGGTAATGTCGGCGATGGGATCACGGGAAACGGCGACCATATCGGCGAATTTCCCGGGCTCGATGGCGCCGACACGGTCCTGCCAACCGAGCATTTCCGCGGCGTTCGTTGTCACGGCGCGTATCGCTTCGAGGGGCGGCACTCCTGCATGACTCAAGTTGACAAACGTTCCTACACTGGCTTGGCCGCGCGTCTTGCCCGGATAAAACCAGCACATGTCGGATCCAGCCGCAAATTTGACACCTGATTTCATCACTCGCTGCACCAATTGCTCATAACGTGCCTTCCCCCGCGCAGCGGCCGCAACCTCCGCAGAGCGCACCTCGGGCGGCAGTACGATGCTTGGCTCAGCAATTTTCAGAAAGAATCCGTCATAAAACGTGGGCGTCAGATCGAGGAAGATTCCCTTGTCGCGCATCTGCTTCAATTGTTCGTCGGTTGCCTCATTCCCGTGCTCAATGGAGTCGGCGTTCGCGTCAATCGCTGATTGTATGCTCGCCTTATCGCCCGCGTGAACGGCGACCCTGAGGTGTTCGCGGTGAGCCTCCTCCACGACCGCGGCAAGTTCCGCGACCAAGATGTTCTCGCCCTCTGTTACTTTAATCAGGTCAACGTTCTGGAAAACATTTTCGCGAACTGCTTGCCGCCCCTGGTCTACTCCTTTGATTAGCAGGAATTCCTGATTCAGGATGGCATCGCTCAATGCTGGATTGAGGTTCTGCAAATAAGAACCTTGCGCAATCAGCTTTCGCCCCGAAGCCAGGATTCTTGGCCCCGGCGTGCGGCCCGCGTTGATGGCGTCGCGCAATTCGGTATCCCCGTCAATACCGGAATGCCCCAGATTTCGGACTGTGGTGATGCCGCTTTCGAGGTCTTCGCGTGCCGACTGGGCGGCCATCAAGGCACGCTTGGTCGGGGACTCGACAATTGCGAGCAACAGGCCCGGCCCAAACTCCCCATTGTTGTGGCGCAGGGTTTCCGCCTTGGGTGGGATGATGATGTCGAGAAAAAGGTGCGTGTGGCCGTCAATCAATCCTGGGAGCAGAGTGGCGCTGCCGAGGTCAATCGTCTTGACGCCCGAAGGAGCCTTCGCTTGCACTTGGGCAGGAGCGCCGATTTCCTTAATTTTGTTGCCTTCGATCAGCACCGCCGCAGGTGACAGCACATTGCCAGTTCGCGGATCGAGCAGGCGCCCCGCCTTCACGAATGTCATTTGCGCCGGCGTTTGCGCCGCAAGTTGGCCGGTGAATGGCATGAGCAATGCCAGCAAGAGAATAATTCGCGTCCGTTTCATCACGCACCTTCCCTACTACATACCGCGGATATGCTACTACACGGTACGTATCTATTCCAACTGGACGCAGCAGATAGGATTAGGTAAGCGGCGAGGATTACGCGGTGGTCAGTGCTTTAGGACGAAACAGCAGGCCGTACGTGCGACCGTTCCAAAGATAGCCGCCATCATGGCAGCGGCAAACAGGCATATTAGAAGCGGGCCTGCTGCGCGATGCGCCCCTTGTGCCGGCGCGGCCAGGCGCGCTAAGCGATAGCTCAGATGCGAGGAGGCTGCCGCATGCAAAAAGAGCACTTGCTCGGGGACCGCAAGTTTGGCGAGTGCTGAAATCAGTGCTTGCCCATGCTCACGCCGGATGACCGATTCATCGCAAGAGAGCTCGCGATAGAGTGCCATCCGCATTCCCGCGAGCCAGATGAGCGGATGGAACCACAAGACGCACAACGTAACCTCGTAGAGCAGGCGGATCAAATTGTCGCGTCTTTTTGCGTGGGCCACTTCATGAAGCAGCACAGCGTTCAATTCTTGTCGGTCGAGCAATCGATCGATGCCTGTGGGAAGCAAGATACGCGGATTCAGGACGCCGGCGACTGCCGGAGCTAAATGCCTGCTGTCGAAGCTCACAGGTATACCGTCCGCCACGAAGCTGGATGTCACATCATTGCGGTCGGCAGGGACTTGAACCTCGCGACGCCCTCTGCGCAAACGCGAGATCAATCGCACCAGCATAGTAAGCGTGCCCGTTGTCCATATCAGGGCGAGTACGACGGCCGTCCGGCCCTGTGTCATTTCCCACACCGGCCCGCCAATGGCACCGAGCGGTGCGGCCCACGTCAAATGCGCCGCCCAGAGCTTGTCGACTACCGCGCCTGCCGGCACGACGAAATTGAAACCCGTCACAACCCAGATCCAATATTTCGTGGTAGCGCTTGCGCCCCGGATTGACGTCAGCACCCACGCAATAGCGCCGACAAGAGACGCGAATAGTAGATGGACGCTGAAATAGTACATCGTTCGTGCAATATGCTCATGCACGTTTGCCCCCCCGACTGTGGCCGTTCTTATCGCCACGGGCCGCGCCTTGTAGCGTCTTAAGGTCCCGCAACGTCAGGGCGCCGTTCTCGAGCAGATTCGAGACGAGAAGACGCGGCGATCCGCCAAACAGGTCCAGCAAGTCGCGGACCAGCCTGCTGCGGTATTGGCTCCGATCGAGGGCCGGCTGGAAGAGCTGGGCATTGCCAATTTTCTTTACCTTCTTCAAAGCGCCTTTCTCCTCAAGTCTATAGACGAGCGTCTGGACCGTCGTGTAAGCGACACGTTCGTCCTCCGGGAGGCTTTCCAGGACCTCGCGCACGGACGCGGTCCCGAGTTTCCAGTACTGCTCCAAAATACGGGTTTCGGCTTTGGAAAGACGCGGCTCTTTCATGATCTCCTACTCACCCCGGCAATGCTACTACAAGAGACGGCATATTGGCTATCCCGCGCCTTCTGATTAGAGATAAGCTTGTGGTCGGCATCGATAAATGCGCTTGTGACGATCAACTCCCGAATCGTCGGCAACTCTTCCATAACAAGATTGGGGATGAGTAGCCCGTCATCCGCCCGACGCACTTCATGGCGCTGGAACATCCTCGGTCCGAAAGACGCGAGCCTCAATGCAGCGGAGTTGGGAATTACGCGCCGCGGATATCAAAGCGCTTGATCAAGCCGTTTTCGATTCGAAACACGTGACCGACCATCTTATCCGCTAGAAGATTCCCGTTGAGATCGCGCACGACCTGATGGATTTCCACAACCACTTCCCCTTCGGGACCTTGAGCGAACGCGACCGGCTCGACGTGCGGATCGATCATCGTCCACTGACGTGTCCAGTAGCTGCGCACTTCGTCACGTCCGTGGACATGACCGCCTTCCATGCCATTTGCCCAAATGACATCTTCGTGCATGGCTGCGAGCACGGTCTCCATATCGCGAGCGTTGAAGCGGTCGTAAACGCGTTTAAGCAGGTCCACTTCGTCCGACATTCAAATCTCTCTTCGTCATTGCCCACGCTGGCGCAAATCCCATGTTACTGCACCTTCCTCTTTTAGGATCTCCGATCTGTGTTTCGCTCGTCTTGGAGCCGCAACGTTTACCTGGGGCTACTGAGCGGATCGTCGGCAAGCCGGAAGTAATGTTGGGGTCGAGTCTATTGGAAAAACTTCCGGATAGCCCGTAATCCGTCGAGAACCGATGCCCAGCGCGGAGATCACTTCTTACAAGCCGACTTAGCATTAGTAATTCCGCATGGGGGGACCGGACTACTTCCGTATTGGTGACCACCCGTTAATAACAGCCCCGGGCGTACAATCTCCATACGCGGCGAATTCCGCGGCTAATCCCTTGACTTGCATAACGTACGGGCGTCGATGACTTAAAGCCACAATTCGTGGTTACATAGAATCTACTTTGGTCCTCCGTTGTCGATTTGTGGATCGCTCCGCTAGATTTCGCGGCGTTGCGCATATGCGCGATTTCTCAGCTCAGGTGTACCGTGAACACTCGAAGCCTGCCGACGTGTAGGAGAGGATTGGTTCGAATGGACCTCGTGAGATGAGCGACGCGGCACTCACTGCGAATTCAGGCTCCCCACTACCCCAGGATCGTTTCGCCGCTGAGCTACGGGGATTCGGGGCGCTGGGCATGCTCGCCGTGCTCGTCATAGCTGCCGGGCAGATATTGCCGCCGCTGAGCGCAGTGCTGGTGCTGGTGTGGACCTGGCTGTCGCGCACGCCATGGAGCGAGATCGGCTACGTGCGGCCCAAGAGCTGGACAGGAAGCCTGATCGTTGGCGTCGCTTTTGGTATCCTGTTCAAATTCCTCATGAAGGCGATCGTGATGCCGCTATTCGGGGCCAATCCAATTAATCAGGCTTACCACTATCTAGCTGGAAATCGCGCTGCGCTCGCGGCTGCCGTGTTGACCATGATTGTCGTCGCGGGCTTCGGGGAAGAGACCGTTTTCCGCGGGTACTTGTTTGAACGACTAGGTAAGCTGTTTGGACGGGGCCTGGCCGCCCGGATCGTGACCGTGCTCGTAACGGCCGCGGTGTTTGCGTCGCTCCACTACTTCGGGCAAGGGCTTGCTGGTGCACAACAAGCGGCTATCACGGGTCTCGTATTCGGTACGGTCTTCGCCGTCACTGGGCGAATCTGGATGCTGATGTGTGCGCATGCCGCCTTCGATCTGACAGCGGTCGCGATCATCTACTGGAATGTCGAGTCCAAAGTCGCTCATCTGATCTTTAGATAGAACGAACAGTCAAGTCCGCGTACGCGCGTATCAGGCAACTGACTAAATGGTGGACGCACAGTGATAGCGGTTTCCCATATCAGTCATGACGGTTGCGGCCGGATCACGGGCAAACAGGAAGGAACCGAATTACTTCCCGTTTGCCGACAAAAACCGGACACAATCTAGTGTTGTGTGATGGTGACAACGACCTCTCCTTTGTGCTCAGCGGCGCCATATCGACGAAACGCTTCGCGGACCTCGGTGAACCGGTAAGGTCCATCGATCACAGGCACAAGTTTGCCCGCCTCGAAGAGTTCGCACAGATAGGGCAAGCCCTGATTTGGCTTCAACTTCACAACAAGGAAATTCTTCTTGCTCAACCCGCCAATCCAGGGTCCTAGCAGTACAACTTGCAGCGCGCGTGAGATTCCGCCGACGGTGGCGTACGTCCCGCCGGGATTGAGGGCGCGGGCGTAGTCGAATGGCAAGCGATTGGTCTTGGTATCCAGAATAAGGTCGTAGCGTTCCCCCCTCTTTGTGAAATCTTCCTTTTGGTAATCGATGACGTGGTCATAACCGATGGAGCGCATCAGGTCCAGCTTCTCCGCGAGATCGACGCCGGTTACTTCGACGTCATGTACTTTGGCGATTTGGATTGCAAGGGTCCCGACACCACCGCCAGCGCCGTTGATCAACACTTTTTGCCTGGGTTTCAGCGGCCCTCTTGCGAGCAGGCCTTGATAGGCCAGCGTCCCCGCCTCTGGGATCGCCGCGGCTTGCTCAAACGTCATGCACTCCGGCTTTCGTGTGCTGCAAGCGTATGACCGGACCATCCTGGCGGCGGCGCGTCAGTCGATCGTTCTATGCTCATGTTGATTGGAAGAACCATCCAGCCGAGATACTTCCAGAAAAACAGCCCAAAGGAAGCGATCGTCCCCTTTGCTGTGACTCCGGTTGCGCCCGCAACATGTCTCAACCGAAAATAAAGCAGAATCGTTATGACGGACGCGCCGAGAAGCATCATCGCTGCTCTACTTTTGGCTTGACGCTTTGCGATGATGAGCAGCAGCGTAAAAGCAACAATCAGCACGCCTTCTTCATGAGAAAACAGTGCACAAAGAGCGGCGACACAATAGCCAACAAGATATTTCACCGCAGGACGAGACAGATACCGTTCTGCAAGCAACATCCCAAGCAACAGGAAACAGGCGGCCAGGCAGTACGGACGACCGGAGATCCACGCGACTGCTTCCGAGCAGGGGACAGCGGGGCGGTGTCAGTGGTGAAAGAAAACAAACGACTTACGCGTTTGTTTCCTGGAGAGTTAATGGGAAGACAAATCCAAAGTAGCGATGTCAGTGCCGAAGATAGAGAGGACATATGTAGCCGCCGCAACAGCAGAAAGAGAAACAGGCCACTCAACCAATGCAACAGTACATTCGCCAGATGAAATGGACCGGGTTGAGTCCCCAATGCTTTTCGTCGATGGCCAAGCTCAGCCAGAAGAGAGGACGATAGAAGGACCCTCCGCTCCCGCGGAGGTCTGAGGCAAACGATACGGGAGATTGAAAGTATTTCAGGCTCGCGGCTAAAGAAGATAGAGATGGGTTCTGTATGATCTGCGGTGCATCGTCATAGGAGGCAAAACCTCCCGTAAGGGCGTGAGCATAGAGCACCGCTGTCCAAAGAATACTGGCCGAGAGATAGGTTGCGACCGGACGACAGCGGCACCATTGGGCCAGGCGCACGTAGAGTCTTGTATTCATCATTTATTCCATTGGGTGCCGTTAAGAGTATCCATGATTGCTGGCTGATATTCTCACGTCGTTGTGCGAATTCGATTTGCGCCGATCCTCGGGCCGCGCCGCAGACATAGCGCACCTCATCGTTAGCTTTGCGCAGAGCCGCCCACGGCCAGCGAAACGTCCGCCACGACAGCAACCGCTGCTTCCGCTCAAACGCCCCCGGCCTGGGATCCCTCCATCCCCGAACCCGACCCCACAAAAAAACCGTCATGACCACTCTATCCAATCGGCGGTGCCTGCACGTTCGCGTATTCGTAGCGCGTCGAGTGATGGTTCTTGAACCCGTCAGACGAAATGTCGATTTCGTCTTTCAGAGGCAGCCCTTTGCTCTTCGAAATCCAAATCTGCCCGTCCGACTTTACGTCCGGCTTCGCTCTCTCCGAGTGCGTGCCGTACACCGCGCCTCCTCCGATGCTGTACAATTTGACGCGTCAGCGGCGAGACGTAACATTCAAGGAGTCCGGCCAGGCATGGCAGTTTTCAAATTGCCGGCCAAGAGCGGAGAAGGAGCCGCCGCCGCGGTCTAAAAGCAAATGATCACTCTTCTTTCCATCATCGCTCTAGGTTTCTTCCTCGGCATGCGCCATGCTACCGATCCAGACCACGTCATCGCGGTCACGACCATCGTCAGCCGCCAGCGCAGCATCCGCCAAGCTGCTTTGATTGGCGCCCTCTGGGGGCTCGGTCATACCATCACCATTCTCGTTGTCGGCTCCGGAATCATCCTGTTCGGCATTGTCATTCCTGCAAGAGTTGGTCTCACCATGGAACTCTCGGTTGGGCTGATGTTGATTCTGCTGGGAATTCTCAATCTCTCCGGGATCATGCGCTTGATTACAGAAACGGTCACGCCTTCTCAGCCCGGTCATCACTCTCACCCGCACGGGCACGGCGACTACATTCACAGCCACCCGCACGGCCACAGCCCGGAGAAACACGGCCATTCCGAGGACGCTACACCGGTCGGCTGGATGGATCGCATTTTTGGCCGGATGGGTCTCTACCAAATCGTCCGGCCATTGGCCGTAGGCATAGTTCACGGCCTCGCGGGTTCGGCAGCCGTCGCCTTGCTCGTGCTCACAACGATCCGTGTTCCATCCTGGGCAGTCCTATATCTTCTCGTCTTCGGCATTGGCACCGTCGCGGGCATGATGCTCATCACCGCGGCGATTGCCGTTCCCTTTACGTTTTCCGAAAACCGCTTTGCCCGTCTCAATCGTGGCTTGGCGCTAGTCTCCGGACTCGTGAGTCTTGCCTTCGGCCTTTTCATTGTCTATCAAATGGCTTTTGTGAACGGACTCTTCTCGCACAATCCCGCTTGGGTCCCCCGTTGATTCTCTTTGTCAGACTCTGGCTGGTTGTGGGATCTTCTCGCATGTGCTAAAGGAGGCTGTTGCGGGAGTCTTGCCGCCACCTGGCAGGTAGGGGAAGCAGGATCGGTTGCTAGCTGCTTCGGCTAACCGTCAACATTGCGAGAGCACCATCTAACGTTTGCCGGGCTGTCTTCTCACGAGCCACAAACAGGGTGCCGCACGGAAACGCTTCGACGCGGTTAGGACCAGGACGTCTATTTTCCTGCTAACTAATCCAAGTACTGGTTATAAACAAGAAGGTTTTGTAGCAACTCATATAAATCGACTAGAATCGACCGCAAACGTTTGTCCTGTTGACTCGGGGAAAAGGGAATCACACGCATCGGCCTATTAGACCTACGGGAACTTGTCATGACTCTTTCATTTTCCTGCAGGGCGGCATGCTCGTCGCCGCAAACTGAGGGAAATTTATGAGCCCTAAATCTGCGCGTAAAAACGACCAGCAAAATCTCGCGAAGCCAGAGAACGACACCCCGGCTGAGCACCTGAATGACATCACGATCGTGGCCATTGGAGCTTCCGCAGGCGGCATCGAAGCTGTCACGGAGCTGATGAATTACCTCCAGAGGCCTTCGTCCTGGTGCAACATCTTGACCCCAAGCATCACAGCATCCTCACGGAGTTGCTCGCCCGGAAAACCACCATGACCGTAACGGAAGTGTCGGAAGGCCTGCCTGTAAAGGCCAATCACGTTTATGTCATCCCGCCAAATGCGACGATGTCCATTTCCAACCAAACGCTGCATCTCAGCCCGCGCGAAGAATCAGGCGCCATGCACATGTCTGTGGATTACTTCATGCGCGCCCTCGCCGAACAGAAAGGAAATCGCGCCGTCGGCGTCATCTTGTCGGGTTCGGGCACGGACGGAACTCTGGGAATGGCGGAGATTCAGGCCCACGGCGGCATGGCCTTTGCCCAGGACGAAGCATCTGCCAAGTATGACGGAATGCCGCGAAGCGCGGTCGTCGCAGGCCATGTGGACTACGTGCTTTCTCCCAAGGGAATTGCCAAGGAACTCGCTCGCGTAGCGCGTCATCCCTATCTTTCTCGCAACGCTCTGACTTCTGCGGCCGATTCTGCCCCGTCTCCCACGCCTGGAAGAGCAAACTGTCAACCAGCTGTCCAAGTCCAAGAGAACGAGAAGTGCTCCATTTCTTGGCCGATGGCAAATCCAATAAAGAAATTGGGTCGATTCTTGATCTCAGCACGAGGACTGTGGAATGTTACCGCGCTCGCATTATGCTCAACTGGATCTTCACTCGACGGCTGCACTGGTGCGCTACGCCATCAGAAACAAAATCGTCGAAGCGTGAGCCAGATGTTTTTCCACGAAGTATCAACTGTCAATCCGCTCCCGGACGTTCAGATTGTTCTTGTCGAAGGCGGTGTCACTTCCCAGGTGATCAGTACTTCTCTTCCTACGATACCTGCCAAACGTCGATAAAAGAGTGCCCGGCTTTTACAGACGCTTCCCACGTTCGAGCCGTCCGTTGCAGCCTGCTTGCGTGTTAGACCGCAGTGACTCCCCGTCAAGTAGGCGTGTCGGGTTCCGAAGGAAGCTGGCGGGCTTGCGACCTTTTAGCAGAGTTCTGTCGGCATTGTATAATATTTGGTAAATATTTCGCTGTCGTTTTTGATTCTGACTTTTTATTCCCATGCTAGGTGAAATCGACAGCTAGGAGAGCAAGCTTCCTCAGAAACCAGCGTCACTTCTTAAAGACTTCAATCGTCCTTGCGTTTTTTTGGCTTCCGATTAAGTGGAAAAACCACTTCGATGTGGGCGTTCCCTGGCCATCTCCGTCCTTCCACGGAGGTTTCCCGCTAGATTGTACAAAAAGGAGGAACAAATAAGATTGTATAAAAGGGGACAGCGCAGACCCTAAGAAGTATCAACAATGTAGTGCCGCACATTGAGTGCAGCGAAGTTGCCAGAGGGCTTGGCGGTCTGGGACCGTGGACATAACCCGGCAGGAGCAATAAGGTGTCGAAATCCGCAGGACGCGCAAGCACGGTGAAAGTTTTTATCGCTGACAGCAGTCAACTGAGCTGCCAATTGATAGCGGCGGCCGTGCGACGTGGCCGGTACCGGACCAGGGTGGTTGGGTATGCGACTGACGCGGTAGGAATTCGCGAAGGACTCGAAGAGAACGATGCCGACGTTGCGGTCATTGGCGCTCGTCTGGAAGAACAAGCGCTGGCTGGTTTCGATGTGACGCGAGAGGTTATGGCTTCGCGCTCCAAGCCAAGGGTGATCATAATACTCGATTCTAACAAACCCACGATGGTGGTGGAAGCTTTCCGAGCAGGGGCAAGCGGCATATTCTCTCGGGATCAATCGTCCGAGCTGCTATGCAAGTGCATTCACGCAGTGCACAAGGGGCAGGTGTGGGCGAGCAGTAAGGAATTGCGCTTCGTGATCGAAGCGCTGGGTGCGACTCCAGCGGCAAGACCAATCTCTGTGCGAGCGACGGGCTTGCTCACAAAGAGGGAAGAAGGCGTTGTCCACCTGGTAGCCGAAGGTATGACCAATCGCGACATTTCCCAAGAACTTAAACTCAGTGAACACACCGTCCGGAATTATCTGTTCAGAATCTTCAACAAAGTGGGAACTTCGAATCGACTTGAATTGGCTCTTTATGCGATCGACCGAAGAGAAGGCCATGAGCCGCAGAATTCGCTGACTGCCATGGATGAGCCGCATACAGCCGCGAATCAGGCCGCTTCCTCCAGGCGAGCCTGATCGGCAAGTCCTGCTGGACGAACTGCATTTCTCCGTCATTCCCCGATTCTGAACGATCACCAGTACGGAAATTCGCTAAAGGCTTTAGGTTGTAGGAACGGTCGTAAAGTAGCGTACCTGCTAAAATTCTGTCGGACGACCACTCGCCTTACGCTGACAGTTTATCCAGGTAGGCGACTTAGTTATCTACGAGCTTCTATACGGTCCTGCCAACACTCAGCAGAGTCCCCTTTAGCCACCGTTCCGATCATGGCTCGTGCGTGTACCTGCATGTATAAGAGCGCACAGAGACGTTTGTACCTAGTATTGGGGGTCAACGTCTCAAGACGTTTCGGGCAATATTTTGATGACTTTCCTTCTCTTGTCTGTTCCCCCTGACGCAGCTAATGTGCAATTCGAGAGAGTGGTGGGGGTGCCAGTTGAATCTTGTACGGCCAGCGAGAAAGACCCTCCGGTTCCTGCTGCAAACGGCAGTCACATTCTGGTGGACGAATGGGAACGGGGAGCCGCGGCAGGGAGAAGGCCGCAGCCGTGACGTGAGTGAGCACGGCGCGTTTGTTTTTGCGTCTTGTTGTCCGCCGGTTGGCGCGAGTCTGACACTCAAAATTGATCTGGAAGGAATCCCCGATGAAATCGGACGCCTCCCGGTTGAGGTGGAGGGTGAAGTCCTTCGGGTCGAGCAATGCCCGGCTGAGCGGGGAATGCTGACGGGTGGTTTTGCGGTCCAATATTGAAGAGATCGTCCGAAATGAGTGCGAGGACCGATCTCCAAGGAATTCGGCAGCGTGAATCTGCCGAGAGAATTGCGGATGGCGTTAAGCAAGACAGTGTTCGAACGGCTTAAGCCGACCGTAAGTTGAACGTAATTAAGGGCTTACAGGATTTTAGGCTGTAAGTCACAGGGCGGAGCTCTATGCTTTCTGAGTCAATGGCCACGGTGGAGAGTCAAGTTTGTGATGGTCCCTGGTATGCGCTCTACACTCGCCACCAGCATGAGAAAATGGTGGATCAGATTCTGACTAACAAGGGATTTAACACGTTTCTTCCGCTCTACGCGACCACGCACAATTGGAAGGACCGCACCAAAGCACTCTCGTTGCCCCTGTTTCCCTGTTATATATTTCTCAAAGGTGGCATCGAGCGCCGACTCCAGATCCTTACAACGCCGGGAATATATGGACTTGTGTCCAGCGCGGGCCAGCCGGCCGCGATTCCGGACATCGAAATCGAAGCGATTCGACGAGTCGTTGATAGCGGCGCGAGGGTGGAAGTGCATCCCTTCCTGAAATGCGGCAACCGAGTCCGGGTCAAGTGCGGGCCCTTAACAGGAATCGAAGGGATTCTCGTGCGAAAGAAGAATATCTCTCGCCTGGTGCTCTCCGTTGAGATATTAGGGACAGCAGCGGCCATCGAAGTTTCAGCATTCCAGGTTGAAGCAGTAAATGTCGCTCGTCCTAGAGATTCCAGCCCCGGGTCAGGAGTGGGATCGCGGCACACGCTGAACTCGGAGGCCATTGCTGTGGCTTAGAAGAAAAGAGATGCCGGCAATGCCAAAGAAACTGAAGCAGAGTGGGCTGTAAGCCTCCTAGTTGAAGCGAGAGTCGCAAGCGAGGATGTCATGAGAAAATGGTTGTATGTAACGGCAGCAATATCGCTATTTTCGTTTTCGCTTTCCCTGCGGGCACAAGGACAAGCTCGAAAGGACATCAAGAGCGAGAGCGCCAAGGTGCTGACCGCGGGTGATATCACTGCGCAACCGACGAAGGC
>Ga0209736_1000338_pt1 | contig 15048 bp, 18 predicted proteins | sample BlaSpr_A8_Ref_M3_FD_187992 | JGI IMG/M metagenome (GOLD analysis project Ga0209736, IMG submission 187992) | Forest soil microbial communities from Thunder Bay, Ontario, Canada - Black Spruce, Ontario site 2_A8_Ref_M3 (SPAdes) (version 2) | ecosystem: Environmental > Terrestrial > Soil > Boreal...
TGAGCGATGTCGATGCCAATTCAGAACCTTCACATTGGGATGCACGTGCGGCACCCGCAATACGGCGTCGGTGAGGTGAAAACACTCACCGAGCTCACTGCTGATATTTCCTTCGATGATACGCGGCGGACGATCGCTCCCGCGTCGAGCGAGCTCACCCCGGCGGAGCCGACCGCGGCGGTGTCCGAGCTGCAGGTGCCGCTGAGCAATTTCATCCGCGAAACTGCGCACGTTATCGTGGAGGCGCTCGGGCTGGAGAAAGATGACACGATTGTGCAAGGCATCGCAAACCGGTGGCAAAGGGGCACCCTCGTGCTGCGCCCGGCTGATGCGTCGGTGCAGGCGAAGGAAGTGCCGCTGGAGACGTTCTTTCACAAGATCGTGATGATCCGCAACAACCTGCGCGTGCTCGAGCAGAAGGTAAATGCGATGTGATTGCTCCGCCTTCGTAGATATCGCGAGACGAGGGGTGATGACTCCGGGCTGGAATACCGCCCGACCAGTAATGCGACTACAATCAATTGCCCCCGATTATCACGAACGCGAGCCGCCCGTGACACCGACACACCAACCTGAGGGCCTGACCTTCGCTCCGGAGTACGATCAGCCCGTGCGTTACATAGAACGCACGCGGAGTTGGTACCAGGCACTGGGTTACCCCAATGTGTACCAGTGGGCACACTACGTAGGTGTGCCGTTCGCGCCGCTGAGGAAGGCGCTCGCTCGTAGCTGCGTCACGTTCGTCACGACTGCTGCTCGCTATCAGTCGGACAAGGGGCCGCAGGGGTCCGGTGCGCCTTACAACGCCGCGGCAAAGTTCTACACCGTCTACAGCGGCGATACAGCGCTTGAACACGACCTGCGGATCTCGCACGTCGCGATTGATCGCGTGCACACGAGCATGGAGGATAGCCGCTGCTGGTTTCCGCTCGATGCACTCCGTACCGCTGTCGCGACCGGGCGAATTGGCGCCCTTGCAAAGCGATTTCACGGTACACCGACCAATCGGAGCCAGCGTCAGACGCTGGAGGTGGACTGTCCAGAGATACTGCAGCGCTGCATCGACGACGGTGTTGAGGCAGCGATCCTGCTGCCGAATTGCCCCGTGTGTCACCAAACCTTAGGCCTCGTTGCCCGTCAGCTGGAGAGCCAGGGGATCTCCTCGGTGATAATGGGGTGTGCCAGGGATATTCCCGAATACTGCGGCGTGCCCCGCTATCTCTTTAGTGATTTTCCGTTGGGGAACCCCGCAGGTCGTCCACAAGATCCCCAATCGCAAGCGGCGACACTGGAATGGGCGCTGCGCCTGCTTGAGTCGGCGCCGGGGCCGCGCACGACGCTGCAGTCGCCATTGCGTTGGAGCGAGTCGGCAGCGTGGAAACTCGACTATTGCAACGTAGAGAAGCTAACGGCCGACGAGATCCGGCGACGCCGCGAGGAATGGAACCAGGCGCTTACCGTGGCTCACGCGGTTCGGCAGAAGGGCTCGAATCTCTAAAGGGTAGGGCATGCAATCGATAGCAGGGAGCGCTTCCGACAATGCAGTTCGCACCGCCGCGTGGCACGTCATCCCGTTGCTCGCGGTCGGCTACATCGTCAGCTACATCGACCGGGCGAACGTCGGGTTCGCTGCGCTGACAATGAACCGCGACCTCGGGCTCAGCGCGACGCAGTTTGGATTTGCAGCAGGCACGTTCTATTTCGGATACGTCCTTTTCGAGGTTCCGAGCAACCTCGCGTTGCGGCGGTTCGGAGCGCGCCGTTGGCTGGCACGCATCATGATTAGCTGGGGCCTGGCAGCGGCCGCGACTAGTCTAGCGGTGGGACCCGTCAGTTTTTCTGCCTGCCGTTTCCTCACGGGTGTCTGCGAAGCCGGCTTCTACCCTGGCGTGATGTTCTACCTGTCAACATGGTTTCCGGTTGAGGTGCGAGCCCGCGTCTTCGCCTGGTTCAACGTCGCCAATCCGATGTCGTCCGTCATTAGCGGGCCGTTGTCCGCAGCGCTGCTCAAAATGAACGGGGTCGGTGGTCTCGCCGGCTGGCGCTGGCTGCTTCTGTGCGAGGGACTCCCGGCCTGCGCGCTCGGCCTGTACACGCTGTATGCGCTGCCTGACCGGCCGCGCGACGCGCGCTGGCTGACGGACGAGCAAAAGGACGCGCTGGAGAAGAGGCTTGCTGAGGAGAGCCATCCTAGTGCGTCGCGTGACGTGTGGTCTGCCTTGCGAGATCCGCGCGTGCTCATCCTGACATTTTCGTACTTTTGCCTGATCGTCGGCGTACTGGGCGTTACGCTGTGGTTGCCGCAGATGCTGAAACAGCGAGGCCTTTCAACGACTGCAATCGGTTTCACATCCGCGTTCCCGTACCTGGTGGCAAGCATTGGGATGATCGCCTGGTCCTTTCGCATCGATCGCTCGCGGGCATACCTCGGTAACTATGTCACCGCCTGCGTGGTAGCAGCCGGCGGATTTGCGCTGTCGGTGTCCGTGGACTCATTGCCGATCATGATCGCGGGCATTTCCCTCGCCTTGGTGGGCATGAACTCATGCAGGCCGGCGATCTTCAGCTTGCTTCCCAGGTTTCTTCAAGGCGCTGCCGCTGCGGCCGGGATGGCGTTTGTAAATTCCGTCGGCAATCTCGGCGGTTTCTTCGGCCCGTACATGATTGGGTGGTTGAAGGACGCTACGGGATCCTTCACGGCCGGTTTGTATGGGCTCGCAGGTATGCTGACTCTCGCGGCGCTCTCGGCGCCGCTGATCAAGCTTGTCAGGCGCGAGCCACTCTCAGCGGGTCGCACATAACTCCGCGCGCAATCGCATCTGCATTACCCATCACCGGTGGTCTTACGCCCAGATCGTCTGCCTCGAAGCGGACATTTGTGAGCGGCAGAAACGGGTCGGACTCGGACATCGCATGTCAGATCGAGTCTGAGCTAATACAATTAAGGACCTGCCGCATGAAACTCAAAGACGCAGTCGTTCTCATCACCGGGGCCAATCGCGGTATCGGCTTGGCCTTCGCTCAAGAAGCGCTCGCTCGCGGTGCGCGCAAGGTCTACGCCGCCGCGCGCAATCCCTCACAAATCACCCTCGCCGGCGTGATCCCCGTAAAGCTCGACGTCACCTCCGCGGAGGACGTGACTGCGGCCGCCCGCGCATGTCAGGATGTGACCCTCGTCGTGAACAATGCCGGCATCGCGCGCCTGGGCGGGCTCCAATCCCCGGAGACGCACGACAGCGCCCGCACACACTTCGAGACCAATGTGATGGGCGTCTTGCGAATGATGCAAGCCTTCGCGCCCATTTTGAAATCCAACGGCGGCGGTGCCTTTATCAATGTGCTATCCGTGGCCAGCTGGATCAATTCCGGCGCCATGACCGCTTACGGCGTCTCCAAGGCCGCCGCCTGGAGCCTGACCAACGGGCTGCGCAACGAACTGAAGCCCCAGCACACCCAAGTCTTAGGATTGCACGTGGGCTTCGTCGACACCGACTTGACCAAAGGACTCGACGTCCCCAAGGCCTCCCCGCAATCCGTCGTCCAACAAGCCTTCGATGCGCTAGAAGCGGGTTTAAGTGAAGTCCTCGCCGATGAGTGTTCGCGGACGATCAAGCAAGGACTCACCGCGACTCCACCGGTTTACATTTAAGATCCACCAAGCTGGAGCTCGAAAGGGAATTGCGCCGGCGCGAGGGCAAGGGCGGCGGCGCCAGATTGACCTGCCACCTTCGCCTCGTTCTTTCGGCATCCGGCTCACGTGTGAATCAGTCGCCCACCTGCCAACGCCCAATTTTCTCTGCTGCGTTGCCGCAACTACCGTCCCCGCAAATCAGATGGGCCATGTCGAATTGGACGCTCGTCATTCGTCGAAGCTTTATGAAGTCATCATCTCGCGCCGCCTTATTGGCGAGCTGGGGCGGCGCGCTCGATAAGCTCGTGCGACCATCTCTAACCAACATATCGTCTAGACCCAAACGATTTCTATCGAGGAGCACATAAGATGATCACAATCTCAGCGTTCAAGTGGGTTCCGGAGTTCGCCCAAGGGCAAGTGCGAGACTTGCGCGCACGTTGGGCGCTGGAGGAAGCTGGGCTGCCCTACCAGACACGCCTGCTCGCGCAGGGAGATCAGGACAAGCCGGAGTACCGTGCGCTGCAACCCTTCGGCCAGGTGCCAATACTCGAAGAAGACAGCCTCGTGCTCTTCGAGTCCGGAGCAATCGTGTTGCATATAGGTGAGCGCAGTGAGGCGCTGCTGCCAAAGGAAGCCGGTGCTCGCGCACGCGCGACGCAGTGGCTGATATCAGCGCTCAATTCGATTGAACCCTTCATGATGAATGTCGCGGTAATCGATCTCTTTTACGCGCAGGAGGAGTGGGCGAAACTACGGCGCCCGGGTGCCGTGGAGTTCGCGCAAAAGCGCCTGTCGAGCCTCTCCAAGTCACTCGGTGACAAGTCCTTTCTCGATGGCGATCGCTTTACCGCTGGCGACCTAATGATGACGACGGTCCTGCGCATCCTGAAACACACCGACATCGTCTTGAGCGACCGGCGTCTGGCAGCGTACATCGAACGCTGCACCAGCCGTCCAGCTTTCAAGCGCGCGCTCGACGCGCAGATTGGAGATTTCAAGAAAGCCGCATGAAGAAGGTGCCTCCCCGCAGATTAAAGGTGTCACATGGTCGAAACCCCGCAAGTGCAGGCAGCTCAGGCAACCCGGTGGTTGCATCATCGGCGCGTCACGGACCCACAACTGTCTGTCACGACTGGTCGCTTTACTGTCGAGATTCTAGAGTTCCAGCAGCGTGGAGACGACTACGCCGACCGTCGTGAGCGCAAATACGACGAGGTAGACTATCGACAACGCGAGACTCTTGATTAAGGCGCCTGCCCAAGATTTGGCGAATACCCGCCGAACCGCGATTGCCGTGTAGATCGCCACCGACCAATTGAGCAATGTCTGTAAGAGGCCGGCAGCACCCTGCAATTTCGGCCAGGCACGTGCGGCGTCGAGCGCCACAAGGATCACAATTGCGGCCGAAAAATACAAGGCGAACAAGTGCACGAAGAACAGCAGGTGCTCCGCATAGCGGAATCTCGGACGCCGGTACATCAGCATGTGCAGAAATGCGACCAGCGGGAGGAAGAAGAACATCGCCTTCGAGGTCGTCGACAGCATGACGCGCACGAAGTTGGCGCTGTTGTCCCGCACAATCTCGTTGCAGACGTGCTGAAGCCTCAGATTCCAGTCCGGGTGCAGCGCGAACATCTCGGGATGGATGTCTTCGCAGCTCTCAACGCCAGGCCCGCGGAAACCCGCGGCATGGTCGAAATGGATGAATTCGCCGCTCGTATGTGAAAACGAAGCAATCAAGAAAAACGCGATGCTCAAGACCAGGTAAAGGCGAAACGGAGGCAGGTATGCGATGCGCCTGCCCGCGACGAACTCCTGGGTGAGCTTCCCCGGTTTGAACCATAAATAATTGAGCGTGCGCCACAGCCTGGAGTCCGAATGGGTCACGCCCTCCAAGAGCTCGTGCAAGAGTTCCCCGGTGCTCGGAACGTGCACGTCGGCGGCCTGACCGCAATTTGCGCAAAATCGCCCGAATAGCAGCGCGTCGCAGTTCTTACAGCGCGCGGGCGGCGGGGCGACCGCGTCCTGCTCCGTAACCGCGCCCCCGTTTGATTCGCGAGACTCCGCGGACGAATGAGTTGTTGGTGGCGCGACCTTTTGCACGCCCGCACTCTATCAAAACGTGGAGTGCCTCATCATACGAATTCCTGACGTCGTGGGACATATCGCGGGTCCCGGCTGGGTGTGATATCGGCATATAGTAGCGCACCATCGAGTGACCGCTTCATCGCATTGCTTTCTAGTCTTCGTTCGTCCGGTGTTGGCCGGAGCGCGCCGGTCGCTAGCGGAGATCGCTTTCTGTTCACTGCGTAATCAGTAGAATTGCTCTCGATTTTACTTTGGAGGTTAACCGCCATTGAACACGGTCGAATTGACATCGACTGAAACGCTAGGCGCGGCGCGGGCTCAGGATCTGCGTGCGTGGCTTGTCGATGCCTTCGACGGTAATTTCACAGATGAGGATTGGGCGCACACGATCGGTGGCGTACACGCATTAATCCAGGACCGGCGCGGCATCGTCAGTCACGGCGCGATTGTGGCCAGATCCGTGCTTTGTGACGGTCATTCGCTTTGCGTCGGTTACCTGGAAGCTGTAGCTACACGGCCGGATCAGCGCAGGCACGGATACGCAAGCAGGGTGCTCAGGAAGCTCGGCGAAATTATCGCTCGCGACTATGACATTGGCGCCCTATCGACGAGCCTACAAGCTGTTTACGCGCCTCTTGGTTGGGAGTCTTGGCACGGCCCATCTTACGTGCAGACGCCTCACCGGCGCGTGCGCACAGCGGATGAGGACGGAGGTCTCATGGTGCTTCGTACGCCTCGCACGCCACCCGTTAATATCGGCGGCGATATCGTCGCGGACTGGCGCACCGGCGATGTCTGGTAGCTCTGTCCACACGGGCGGCGCTTCCAGGACTTTAAAAGAAGCGGTTTGGTGCGAATGCTGACGCCAAGTGTGATCAGCGTGTGAATTTTCGCGGTATGTGGGGCGTAAGGCTACGTAGGGATACATCGGTGGGCGAGTCCTGGGCTCGAGCCTTTCAGTCTTGGGTCTTTGACCGGCCAACTGCGGCCACCGCTGGTCTCGAAATCACTTCCTGTAAGCGGCCGCTTTCAGAACCTATTTCCTATTTCGTAGGGGGTGGTGCGTTAAAGCGCGTAAAGCCTGCCGCTTGTATCTTCCAAGAACCGTTGTCCCGTTTTAGGACTTGAAGCCAACCGCCATGGATTTCCGTGCCTGCCCCATCCTTCCCCGGTATCGTGACCGTGTACGGCCCAGCAGCCCACGCCATATTCTCGCCGACCTGTACTCGTTCGATCGTGTGATCGAACTTCAGACCCATCTTGAGTTCGGCAGCTATCCGCGCATCCATTTGCGATTTGCCCGATACCATGCCGTTAACGTTTATGTCCACAGCATCTCGCGACCACAAGGCTGCCGTTTCATCAACATTCCCACTGTTGAAGGCCTCAAAGAACTTCGTGATGACGGCCTTTACCGCCGTATAGCTAGGCTCTTGGGCGCAAGCTGGCATCGATACGAGCAACGCCATGACAAGCGCACATGACCACTTAAGCCGCATCATGGCATCCCTCCCTGAGTGAGATCGCGTTAGCCGACACTTCATGGATGACGAGGAAACTAGTGCGAGTATGTGCCAGTTAGGCCATTGCGAACAACACGCGCTGGACGTCGAGGCCGTGACCCGGGCCCAATGGACAGCCACCGACACGCAGTCGGAGCGGACTAGCGACAATGCGGAGTGCGATGTAGGCTTGGACCAAAATACCTAGGGAGGGGATATGCGATCTGCTCACCTCATTGGCCTAATTGCTGTCTTCGGTTCAGTCTGGTTGCTTCAGAGTTGCGCCGCGATTCGGCAGACACCGACAGCAGCGGCGGCGGCAGGACCAACGGCACGCATTACAGTCCTCTATGACGCCTTCGGTAAGGAAGCGACATTGAGCAAGGACTGGGGCTACGCCGCGCTCGTGGAGATCAACGGCAAGCGCATTCTGTTCGATACCGGTGACGACGCGGACGTTCTTGCGAAAAATGTTAAAGCCAAAGGTGTTGATCTCACCAAACTGGACTTCGTGGTGTTATCGCACAGTCACGGCGATTATGTGAGTGGAATGTTCTATTTGCTGAGCGTCAACCCAAAGGTCAAGATCTACGCGCCAAAGGAAGGCTTTGGCATATTCGGCTCCGACCCGCCGAGTAAGTTTTATCGCAAGGATGAGTCGCTTTAGGCAATTGTCACATGATGAAATCCGTGCCCATCACTGCCGTTCTAGCTGCCATTTCGGTGTCGGCATGCGTTTCCACACCTGGCGCCCGGCGCTGCACAAGACGGCGACGGTCGCTGACCGGCCAGAACTGGACCTGTCGGTAAACGTCAGGTGTGCAGCGTTTGCGGGTATTCACCACCGACAGCTATCTGGAGACTCACTCGCAGGTGTTTGGCCAAGCGGCACTACTCAGAATCTAGGACCAGTCAAACCTAATCCCGTCGGGCTCAAGGTTCGGACTTTACCGATGTGCTCGCGTGCCCAGGCCTGCCGTATTTGCGCTCATGCGGTTAGAGTTCTTATTCATTCAACATCAAGGCCGGGCGATGCAGTCTGAAGACATTCTCGTGATTGGCGCCGGCCCAGCCGGTCTGGCGACCTCGGCGTGTTTGCGCCGCGAAGGACTGGCCCATGTGGTGCTGGAGCGCGAAGGGCAGATCGCCAACCCCTGGCATCGACATTACGACCGGCTGCATCTGCACACTACCAAGACTTATTCCGGCCTGCCCATGATGCCGTGGCCGAAGGCCGCGCCGCGCTACCCGGCACGAGAACAGGTGGTGCAGTACCTGAAGGCGTACGCGGCAGAGCACCACGTTGCGCCTCGCCTCGGCGTTACTGTGCACGCCGTGCAACGCAGAGGCGACCATTTCACAGTGGATACGAGCGCCGGTGTGATGACACCGCGGATTGTCGTCATGGCCACGGGTTACAACGGCGTGCGAAAGCTGCCTTCGATTCCCGGGCTGGACAGCTTCCATGGCTCGGCCATTCACGCTGGTGTTTACAAGAACGCCGCGCCCTACCAGGGTAAACACACGCTGGTGGTGGGTTGCGGCAATTCGGGCGCAGAGATCGCGCTCGATTTAGCCGAGCAGGGGGTGGATGTAGCCATGGTGGTGCGCGGTCCCGTGCATGTGGTCCCGCGCGACATGTTCGGACGCCCCACCCAGCACACTAATGTCCTGCTCTCGTACCTGCCGCTGGGGCTGCGCGATGCTATTGCTATGGGCACCATGGGCCTGGTGGTGGGGGACCTGTCGCGCTGGGGCATCGTGCGGCCGGCGGTGGGGCCCAACCGCATGATCGAACAGTCCGGGCGTATTCCCATACTCGACATTGGCACCATCGCCATGGTCAAGCAGGGCAAAATCCGCGTGCTGCCGGCGGTGCAGGAAATCCTTTCCGACAGGGTGCGTTTCGCAGGCGGTGTCCAGCATCCGTTTGAGGCCATCATTTTTGCGACCGGCTATACATCGGGTCTGGATAAAGTGATCAAAGGCTTCGAGACCATCGCCGATGCGCGTGGCAGGCCGAACCGGTTCGGCGAGGAGACCGGCATATCCGGGTTGTACTTTGTCGGTTTCAAGAATCCTCCTACCGGCGCGCTGCGCGAGATCGCCCTCGAGGCTCCGCGGGTGGCCCGGTCCATTCGCACAGCCGTCGGCGGTAATGTGGCCATGGATGCTGCATAGGCTACAGCAACCAGTTGAGCCGGCCGACAACCTGTTGAATTCAATGTCCGGTTTAGAGGAGGCAGTTCGAATGCTTCTACTACGGAAATCAGTCTAGAGGCCGCCGCCAATTCGACGTCCGTTCCCACCGCTTTCCCACAGGATCAACGTGTTGACACCAAACTCGTTTCCCTACGGGTCCTGAGGCAAGCCGGGACGTGGAGCGGGCGATGGGAATCGAACCCACGCTGGCGGCTCCTCAAAGCCTATAAAATGCGGCGTTTCGTGATGCGCCGACGGCTGCGTGCGATTGGCGTGCGAATTTTCGCGTTATGAGGGGCAACGTAGGACTACGCGAGATAACTGCTCCGTTTGTCTTCGGTTTCCGCTGTCGGACCCCAAGCAGGTCTTGAGCTTTTCCGACAGCGGCCGGCGCAAGCGGAGAGCGCGGTCTTCATTCGCAGATGTGCGTGTCGAGCTGAGCCTATAGCGCAAGCACGAGCCTTATCCCCGCCTCCACATCACGCAATGATTCAGCAGGCAGACGCCCGACCTTCTCGGTCAGCCGCTGCTTATCCAGCGTAATCAGCTGTGACACGTTAACGACCGATTCCTGGGGCAGGCCGCTGGCGCGGCGCGTCACGCGAACGTTGCCGGGGGCGTCAGCTAATCGCATGTTCGACGTCATCGCCGCGCAGACTGATGTGCGGATTGCACTTTCGTTGAATTCATTCGACTGCACTATCAATACAGGTCTACGGTACCCCGGCCCAGAGCCTTGAGGCTCGCCAAGCGATGCCCACCAAATCTCGCCCCGCCGCATTACCACTTCTCTCTTGGCAGGGACCGAGCCTGTGCATCTGCAAGGAATGGATCGATGGCGGAGTCTTCCTCGTTGTTTCCATACACGGCGTCGAGTTTTTCACGAACACCGGAAAATCTCTCGCTGTTGACATATGCAGTCACGGCATTCGTATAAAGCTCGCTACGCGACCAGCCCCGCGTTTTGGCGAGTCGGTCAGCCTCTTCGAAGAGGGAATCCGGAATAGAAATTGCGGTTTTCATTAACTTAGTATAACCGTGGTTATACCACTCCTCAAGCGCAATAGACCAGCGAGTCGCAGAGGCTGTAAAGGGCTTGCGCCATGGCGAATGCCGGAACGACCGGAATGGAAGAGTTTGCTCGGCGGCGGCCGCCGGCCGGAACTCGCCGGGGCTGCGGTTCCCGGCCGAGTTGCCGGCAATCAAGCCGCAATGACTCAGATCGACCGACTCCGGTCTATCGCTTCGAACGACACCTGATGCGTGTGACTGGCCTGTGATTCGATGCGTTCTTCTTTCGCAATCGATGCGAGCAAATTTGTTTCAAGCGCCAATGCCAAGTCCAAATTGGAAAATAGGCATCCGACGCTATTCCTTCTTATACCCTGCTTTGACTCCGGCGGACCAATCGAGGAATCGGACCGCTTCTTCAAGTTGCAGCGCATTTCCGGTTTTGGAGTCTGTCGCGTGTGCAGCACGTATATCTTCACTTGACAACCCAGTCCATCGACCCTGGCCTGCGCGGACTCCAAAGACATGTTTGACGGGCAGCAATCGAGGGCCGACTGGCATCATCACGAGAATCTTCTCGGCCTGGAACTGGCGAACGACGACGCCACCGCCATTTTCTACGGCTTCTTGCAAGTGTTCCAGCAAAGAATCTCGATGCGCTGCGTGGTATCCGATGACCCCGTCGTCTGAGACATCATATGTACGGGCGCCTAAATAAGACGTCGCCACAGTAACTTGCCGAAGGCCTTTGAGCGCCAAGATCTGATCAAAGAGCTGTAACACTGGCTTCATAAGCCCTCACGAATCGCCGATTAGTGCGCCATACGTAGTCGAGCCGCTGCCGCCTTCAAGGACATGCCCCGGACCATAGAAGATATTCCCCAGCGCACGAGCTGCCGCGACTGTCTGCGTTTGAACGGTTCGACGAAGGATCCCAGCTACGACGAGAATTTCCCGCTGGAGAAAAAAGTCGATCCAGTTATATATCGCCCGCTCCGCCATGCGCGTCAACGGGGAAACCCTCGTTATTCGTCGAGAAAGGCGTCAATACGTGCTTCAAAGGAGTGGAGCGGGCGATGGGAATCGAACCCACCCGGGAGCCGCTTCCGAGCCTTTAGAACAATCGGTTTGGCGCGATGGCCGATGCCGCTTGGCTCGAGTACTTCTCCGACGGGCCCAACGCTTCAGTATTCGCAAAGCCAATCGAATCTACCCGGTCACTTCTCGTCCCGTCCTTGTCATTGTTTGAGGTGTTCAAGCGGGTTAGCCAGCAGCGCAGTGAGGACGACGCGTTGAGAGCCGTCGCTGTTATGGAACAAGGAAGCGTCGTAGATCTCGACCGGGCGACCGCCATAGAAGCCGCGCGGCTTTCGATCCTGCACGGGATAGCGATGGCGGACAGCGTAATGCTCGCAACCGCGCAGCGACATCGCGCGACGCTTTGGACGCAGGATTCGGACTTCGACGGTTTGCCGGGAGTCAAGTACTTCGCCAAGCGTTAGAGATTTCTGCGGGGGCGTGCTATCGGCCCAAAACCAGTCAGTCGTCTCGCCCTATTACTCCTCCCGAAGCCGCCATTCGCGCATATACCTGGACCATACTTGCAGGCCGCGATGGTCCAGCGCACTAGCAGTGGTGCAGATGGCGGCCGGTTCTTGTTGTGAAGCTTCTTCTGCTCATGTTCGAATGCAACTGCGCGAGGCGTGTCGCTGTCCTAAGAAATACCGTCCCGACCCAAAAATACAGAGGTCTCAAATGAACATGCACCGAGACGTTGTTCCAAGGCTTCTCATGCCCACGTTCGCACTTCGCGCCATCCTGGCCGCCCTGCTGCTTTCCATCGGTGACGTCGTCCTTGCCCAGCCCACTCCGGCGCCCTCCATGGCGGAGGACCCGAGGATACTGCCCTACGTCGAGCCAGGTCAGTTGGTCAATATCGGCGGCCGGCGTATTAACCTGCACTGCACGGGCGCCGGCGGCCCGACGGTCATTCTGATGGCTGGTATATTCAGCTGGTCGGTGGTCTGGTACAAAACCCAGATCGTGACCGCGCAAAAAACGCGCGTCTGCGCCTTCGACCGAGCCGGCTACGGCTTCAGTGATCCGGGGCCCCAGCCGCAGATCCTCTCCGACGTGGTGGACGACCTGCATGCGGCGCTCAACGCCGGGCCCATATCGGGACCGTATGTGCTGGTGGGGCACTCTTTGGGTGGCATCGAGGCGCGCCTCTTCGCGCAACGCTGGCCCAAGGAGGTCGTCGGCATGGTCCTCGTCGATACCAGTCCGGCCGGAGAGGGGCTCATCGACGAGAATCAGCCGGGTTTCGATGAGGTGGTCGGGAGAGAAAGCTACGCGGCCGATCTGCTGCGTTGTGCCTTCTTGGTCGCGAATGGACCCCTCGACCCGTCCAGACCGGAATACGATGACTGTACGTCTGCGGCTGCCTTGCCGAGCGACACGCCCGCCGCGTTCAGAGCGATCTGGCCTCAGTTCTTCACCGCCTACTATTTCGCGGATAAAGTCTCTCTCATGTCATCGCTGTATACACACCGTTACGACAGCGTCGATCACCGCCGCCTTGGCGCAATGCCGCTTGTCGTGCTCTCGACGGAGCACTCATGGGGGAAAAGCGGCACGCCCTCCGACGTCTGGTTCCACCGATCCTACTCGAAGATCTGGATTGCTCTGCACGAGGCCCTCGCGCACCTCTCCTCGCGTGGCGTACACCGGATCATCAAGGGATCAGGTCACCACATTCAGTTGGATAAGCCGCAGGCGGTCATCGACGCCGTGGACGAAGTGCTCCGCCAGCTCCACACCGGGGCGAAGCCTTGAGACGATCTGCGCTGGCCATCCTGGAAGCTGCCATTGCTGACTGACGGGTAGGGGCACATTGCGGACCTAAGAAAACCACCGTCAGCGCTCACGAGTTTGGGTTCACACAAAATATTCTTGGGAATTGCTGCGTGTGACTGTACGTGTGAATGCTGGGGCAACGTAGGGGGTACCTCAAGCTATGAGGCAAGCCCCAAATCGGCGCGCATTCCCAACACTTTCCCACAGGATCAATGTCTTGACCCTGATCTCGTAACCCTACGTAACCTGAGCTAGCCTGGATGTGGAGCGGGCGATGGGAATCGAACCCACACGGGCGGCGCTTCCGAGTCTTTAAAACAAGCGGTTTGGTGCGAATACTGATACCAAGTGTGATTAGCGCGTGAATTTTCGCGGTATGTGGGGCCACGTAGGGCGACGTGGGGATACTCGATGTGCGAAATCCCGGGCTCGAGCCTTTCAGTCGTAGGTCTCTGACCGGCCAAATCCGGTCGGAAATGTTCTACAGGTGGGGACGAATGCGCAAGAGCCGGCGCGGGTGCGCGGCAGTTGGCAGAACGCTATTCAAGCAGCGTCGGCACCGGCGCATCGGGCTGGGATGCACGGGCGGAGCGGAGCATGGCGATGGCCGCATACGCTATGACGCCCGTGACGACCCAGCGCATCAGCGTAAGGTGATCGCCGAGCATTTTAACGAGCGGAAAAGCAGCGATCGTGCCGACGATTCCGCCGAGCGTGAGCCCGACCGCAACCGCGGGTGCAAAGCGGCCGGAGCGCAGGAAGCCGAGACTCGCCACCGGGATCAACACGCCGTCGCTCGCGATCATGATCGGATAGGCGGCGATCGGGTGCATTCCGAGGACTGCGAGCAGCGCCATCGAGGGCGCATAGTTGCCGATGCCGACGCACATGAGCGCGCCGAGGACGAAATTTGCCACCACCGCCAAGGCGAACCGCCAGCCCGCGAGGCCCATCGCCGAACCGGTCGGCGGGATGATGCCGAGGTTGGTCATCGTGAAGAACCCGGCGGCCAGTAGCAGGGCCACGCCCATGAGCACCTGGATCACGCGGCGACGCATTCGGCTAACGATGCCGGCGCCGATCCAGGCGCCCGCCCCGGCACTGATGACCATTGCCAACAGGAGCACGGGCTCGACCGGGACCGTCGTGATAAAGAGCGCCGAGCTGAAGAGGATCCCCACGGCATTGCCGACGTTCAGAGTCCCCGGTATCAGCTCGTCCGGCGGGTGCCCGCGCAGCTTGAACAACGCCGTGATCTGCGCGTAGTTCCCGATGCCGAGCGTGTCGAGGAAGCTCGTCACGCCGCCGATCACGACGTCGCCACTGGACGGGCGGACCGGCCAGCGGTGCCTGCGCGTCGCGAGTACCCAGGCGACCACGACGGCAACCTCGACCGCCGCGAGGCAGGCATAGACAATCACCAACGCCGCTGACATACGCCTCCCGCGGCCGAGATCCCACCTTGCCAAAACAGCGTCGGCCCCTTTTTAGTTTAGCCGATTCCTGCTAGTCGCTCTCGAGAGCCCTGTCCGGCAGCTTCGGGTCACCTTGGTACATTACCGCGCAGCACCTAAACTGGCGTGTTAATAAATTCGAACGTAATGACCGGTCTGGAGCGGCAAATCGGTCGCTAACCGGGCCAAAACCCGTCAGTGACGGTGCCGAAAATTCTGCCGTGAAGCAGGCATTCGCAGGCAGCGGTAAAGCTGGTGCTGACACGCAAATTAGCGAGGCGAAGTGCTTGACGGGTGATTC
>Ga0209736_1000339_pt1 | contig 15042 bp, 10 predicted proteins | sample BlaSpr_A8_Ref_M3_FD_187992 | JGI IMG/M metagenome (GOLD analysis project Ga0209736, IMG submission 187992) | Forest soil microbial communities from Thunder Bay, Ontario, Canada - Black Spruce, Ontario site 2_A8_Ref_M3 (SPAdes) (version 2) | ecosystem: Environmental > Terrestrial > Soil > Boreal...
GCGTGACGCCGATGCTGACGAGCGCGTAGATGCCGCCGATGAGCAGGCCGTTGATGACGGCCTGGGCCACTGTCTCCCACATCTGGCTCGACCGGCGCTTAGATTTTCAAGAGCGGCTTGCGGGCGTCTTCCTTCGGAAACACGCTGGCGAGGTCGCCATTCTGCCACTGCACGCCGACCGGGTGACCGTAGATGTTCTTGCCGTCGGGACCGAATTTCACCTTGCCGCCCGGCGCCATGGCAGCAAAGCCCGAGGAGACATCGAGCGCCGCGAGCGCTTCGCGCACCTTCTGCGGATCGGGCGAAGCCGCCCGCTCCAGCGCGTCGACCAGCATGAAGGTCTGGGCGACCAGGCCGCCGGCATATTCGAACAGGAATTCGCCGGTGCGCTTCTTGTATTCGGCGTTCACCTTCTCGCAATCGGCGTTCATGTCGTGATTCCAGTGCGCCACGCCCTGCAGACCTTCGGCGAGCTTGCCGACGTTCTTGTAAAAATCGGGAATGACAAAGCCGCCGGAGCCGCCGTTGATCGCGATGTTGAGGCCGACCTGTTTGATGGTGCGCACGATCAGGATCAGGTCGTTCAGATAGGAGACCGAGAACAGCGCATTGGCGCCGGACGCCTTGACCTTGTTGATCAGCGGGCTCGCGTCGGTGAAGCCGGCCGAATAAGGCTCGAACATCACGAGTTCGACGCCCTCGGCGGGCGCCAGTTCCTTCAGTCCATTCGAGGTCGAGGTGCCGAACGCGGTATTCTCGAAGATCACCGCGACCTTCGGCTTGTCGCTGACGAGTTTCGACATCCGCAACTGCGCCTGCGCGAACTGCGAGGCGCGGGCGAACGGCGTGAAGGTATAGGTGCGGCCCTTGTTGAGCTGGTCCGAGCTCGAGCCGGTAATCAGCGGCACCTTGGCGCGTTCGGCGACTTCGCTGGCGATCAGGGTCAGCGCGCTGGCGTAGCAGCCATGGATCGCCGACAATTTGTTGCCGGTGATGAGGCGATCGGTCTCCGTGCGCGTCACCGTGGTGTCGCTCTGTACGTCGGAGATGATGAGGTTGAGCTTGGCGCCGCCGAGCGATTTGATGCCGCCCGCGTCGTTGACCATCTCGACCGCGAGCTTGGCGGCGGCGGCGCAGCCCACCCCGATCTGCGCCATGCTTCCGGTGGTGGGATACAGCGCGCCGATATTGATGGGATCGGCGGCCCAGCCGCGCAGCGGTACCGCGCCGAAGGCGCCCGCGGCGAGAATGCCGCCGGTCTTGAGGAGGAATTCGCGGCGGCCCTGCCGCTTCGACAGGGACCGATCGAGGCCAGTCTTCCGATCCGTGCCGTCCTTGCCGACAGAATTCTTGCGGTCTCTCTTCATGACGTTTCCTCCTGCGCGATCACGGTTCAGGCTGTTGTCCGCCTGCTCTTTCGGACGGTAGCCCCATTCAATATTGTTTACAATACAGTTATCGATATTATTTTCATAATTGAAAACTTCAGCGGGCTTGTTATACTTTTGGTTGCCCAACGCGGCGGGCGCGTCTTCCAAATCGGGAAAATGATGGCCGGAAAACCACCCAAGCTCGCGGCAGCCCGCACGGCCAAGGCCCGTCAGGTACCGGCGCCGGCGCGAGAACCGGCCGCCGTCATCATCGCCAAGCGCATCGAGGAGGACATAGTCCTCGGGCGGCGTCAACCGAGGGAGCGGCTGGTCGAGCAGGATCTATGCGACCTGTTCCAGACCCATCGCGGCGATGTCCGGCTGGCCTTGTTCGAACTCGAAAAAAGCGGCCTGGTGGAGCGCATCCCCAATCGCGGCGCGATGGTTCGGGGCTTGACGCCGCTGGAGGTCAAGGAGATCTACGCGGTCCGCGAAGAGCTCGAAGTGATGGCGGTCCGCATCATCCCGTTTCCCGTTGCGCCCGACGATATCGAGCGGCTGGAGGACCTGCAGCGGCAGCACACCGCGGCCGTTGCCGCGGGCGACTTGCTCACGGTATTTTACAGCAACCTCAGTTTTCACCGGGTGCTATATGGCCTGTGCGGCAATGCCTGCCTGATCGAAACCATCGATCTGTTGGCGCAGAAGGTTTACGGCATCCGATCCTACGCCAGCGCCTTTCCGGAATCGCTCGACCGCGCCCGCCGCGACCACCTCGACATGATCAAGGCGCTGCGCGGCTCGCGCCGGGACGACCTGGTGGCGCTGACGCGGCGCCATCTGAAGCCTTCGCCGGAAGCCTACATCAAGGACTACGAGCGGCGCTTCGGCAAAGCCGATCTGGCCGCGGCGCATTAAGCGGCGGCGCGCTATTCGGCGCTGCTCACGAGCTTGATCCGCGGCTCGGCTGCCTCCATCAGGCTGCGGTAGGCGGAAAGATAATCGAGCGCCATCCTTCGCGCGGTGAAGCGCGCCTCGAAGCGCTTCCGAATCGTGGGTCTGCTCAAGGTGGCAAGGTGGTCGACCGCGGCGACCGCGCCGATCTCGTCCTCGACGACAAAGCCGGTCAGCCCTTCCTCGACGATCTCCGCGACCGAGCCGCGGTTATAGGCGATCACCGGCGTGCCGCAGGCCATCGCCTCGATCATCACCAGGCCAAACGGTTCCGGCCAGTCGATCGGGACCAGCAATCCGATCGCGCCGCTCAAAAATTCCGATTTCTCTGCGTCGCCGATCTCGCCGATATAGTCGACCAGCGGATTCTGCTCGATCAGCGGGCGGATGAGTTCGTCGTAATAATCCTTGTCGGCGCGGTCGACCTTGGCCGCGATCTTGAGCGGAATGCCGCATTTGGTCGCAATCCTGATCGCGCGGTCCACGCCCTTTTCCGGCGCGATCCGGCCGAGCACCGCGAGATAACTTGGCCGCGACGGTTGCGGCATCAACAATTTCTCCGGCAAACCATGGTGGATGGTGCGCAGCCAATTGGCTTGCGGAACCGGGCGCCGCTGGGCGTTCGAAATCGAAATTACCGGAATCGATGAAAATGTCGTGAACACCGGCTGGTGCTCGGGCAGGTCCAGCCGGCCGTGCAGGGTGGTCAGAAAGGGTGTCGGCTGCCGCGAGAACAGCGAGAACGGATAATAGTCGAGATGAAAATGCAGAAAGTCGAACTCTTCATCGTCGCATTTCTGCCGCACGCGCTCCAGCATCACCATGTGCAGCGCGTTGGCGTCGCGGACCGATCCGTCGAGACGAAGGGCTTTCGGCCATGTCGCGTCGAGCTTCGCTGAGGTCCGGGAATCGCCGCTGGCGAACAGCGTAACATCGTTTCCCAGTGCTACCAGTTCCTCGGTCAGCCAGTGTACCACCCGCTCGGTTCCGCCATAAAGTCGGGGGGGAACAGCCTCCGTCAGCGGGGCCACCTGCGCGATGCGCATCTCACCGTCTCCTTGTGCTCATGGAATGATTAACAGCCCCGCTTGGCGTCGGCACCGGCATGCCGCAGAGGGAACGTTTTCGCATTTGCGAAGTTCCCCGATGATGCGCACTTCTTCCACATCGCGGTCTTGCGGACGCTACCGCGCCTGATCAGCTTTTCGTCATCCCCTCATGCCGCCGGATTGTCGCGCGGTCATGGCGGCGCGACGGGACAGGTGTCCGCGGCATTCGATCGAAAAAGGTGCGTTCGGTCAGGATTTCGCTCTCATCCAAAGGGTTTCGCTGCCACATGGACAATCTTTCAGGATACGCCTATCGCCCGCTTGCATTCGTTCTGCGCTACCTGCGCAAGCGGCTGACGCCGCACGTCGTCATCTTCGTATCGGTGGTTGCGGCGGTTGCCTGTTCGGTAGGCACGCAATATGGCGTCAAGCATCTGGTCGACGGGTTGTCGGCAGGGCCAGCCCACGCAGGGCGCGTATGGCTGGCATTCGTTCTTCTCATGTCGCTGATAGCGGCCGATAACTTCCTGTGGCGGATTGCAAGCTGGACCGCGAGCTTCACATTTGTGGGAGTGACCGGGGATTTGCGCCGCGACGTCTTCCGGCATCTCACCGGCCACGCGCCGAGCTATTTTTCCGACCGGCTGCCGGGAATGCTGACCAGCCGGATTACCGCCACCTCGAACGCGGTCTTTACGGTGGAGAACATGTTCGTCTGGAACGTGTTGCCGCCCTGCATGGCCACGATCATGGCGATCGTGCTGATTGGAACCGTGAGCCTGCCGATGGCGGCGGGCCTCATCGCCGTCGCAGGCGTCATGGTGTTTGCGATGTTTCACCTGGCGGCGGCGGGCAAGCCGCTGCATGACGATTTCGCCGACAAGGCCGCCGCCGTCGACGGCGAAATGGTCGACGTCATCAACAATATGCCGCTGGTGCGGGCCTTCTGCGCCTTGAGTTTCGAGCACGACCGTTTTGACGCAACCGTCAACCGGGAACTGACGGCGCGCGGCCGCAGCCTTCGCTATCTCGAAAAGCTGCGGATCATGCACGCCGGAATCACGGTGGCGCTGACGATCGCGCTACTTGCCTGGGCGATCGTGCTTTGGCAGCAGGGCGGCGCGACCACCGGCGACGTGGTGCTGGTCTGCACGCTCGGACTCTCCATTCTGAGCGCCACGCGCGATCTCGCGGTGGCGCTGGTCGATGTCACCCAGCATGTCGCCCGCCTGACCGAGGCAATCGCAACCCTGTTGCTGCCGCACGAACTGCGCGACCACCCCGAAGCCGGACCGCTGGTCAAGAGCGGCGCGGCCATCGCCTTCAACAACATCTCGTTCCGCTATCCCGGCGGCATTCAGGTGTTCGACAAATTCAGTCTTCGCCTTCAACCCGGGCAGAGGGTCGGGCTGGTGGGACAATCCGGCGGCGGCAAATCCAGCCTGTTCGTGCTGCTGCAGCGATTCTACGACGTCCAGCAGGGCAATATCACGATCGACGGCCAAAACATCGCGAGGGTCACTCAGCAGAGCCTGCGTCAGGCGATCTCGGTGGTGCCGCAGGACATCTCGCTGTTTCATCGCTCGATCCTGGAGAATATCCGCTACGGCCGCCCCAACGCCACCGATGACGAGGTGCTGCGCGCGGCGATCGCGGCGCGCTGCGATTTCGTCGAAACCCTTCCCGAGGGCCTCGACACCATGGTTGGCGACCGCGGCGTCAAGCTGTCGGGCGGCCAAAGGCAGCGCATCGCCATTGCGCGCGCGTTCCTCAAGGACGCGCCGATCCTGCTGCTGGATGAAGCCACCGCCGCGCTCGACAGCGAATCCGAGGAAGCGATCCGCGAGGCGCTCGCCCGCCTGATGCGCGGGCGCACGGTGGTTGCAATCGCCCACCGGCTGGCGACGCTGCGCCATTTCGACCGCGTGGTGATGCTGAAGGCGGGCCGGATCATCGAAGATGGTCCGCCGGATCGCCTGATGCAGGGCCAGGGCCCATACCGCCAACTGGTAACGCAGGAAATGAGCCGGCTCGCCAAGCACGCCGCCTGATCCAGTGCTGGCAATTGAGTTAGAGTTGCGTTTAACGTTGGGCGCCCGGGGGCACCGATCGAGAGCATATGGCAGCCGAAGTCGCTACCCAAATCATCACGGCGCGGACCGTCGAACCGGTAGCGGAATCGCCGTTCTATATCCCGATGACCGGACCCGCGGCGCGGCCGCGGCGCTCGCTCAAGCACGACGACACCTTCATCGTGCTCGACAGCCATGGCGATATCGGTGCGTCCGCCGGCGGCCCGGACGGTCTGTTCAACGCCGACACCCGCTATCTCGCGCGGCTTGAGCTCGTGCTGGACGAGGTGCAGCCGCTCTTGCTCGGCTCCAACCTGCGCGATGACAATTCCGCATTGACCGTCGATCTCACCAATCCCGACATCTATCGTCAGGGCCGGATCGTGCTGCAGAAGGACATGCTGCACATCGTGCGCACCATCTTCCTGTGGCGCGGAACCGCCTATCAGCGGATCGGCGTGCAGAACCATGGCGACCGGCCGGCGAGCTTCGATCTGACGCTGCTGTTCGACAATGATTTCGCCGATCTGTTCGAGGTCCGTGGCGAAAAGCGCCCGCGCCGGGGCATCGGCTCCAGCAGGCTGCTCGGTCCGGCGGACGTTTCGTTCGAATACCAGGGGCTCGACGGCAAATCGCGGGGCACGGCGCTGCATTTCGACCCCACGCCGACCCGGCTTTCCGTGAGTGCAGCGACCTATCACCTCGATCTGGCGCCGCAGCAGGTCTCCGCGCTGTTTGTCGGCGCATCCTGCAACAAGCCGGCCACGTTCCGACCGGCGCCGTTTTTTCGCGGATTGCTGGCGCATCGACGCGAAATGCGCCGCTCGACGATGGGCGCCGCCAGCATCGAGACCTCGAACAACATATTCAACGAGGTGCTGTGCCAGTCGATGGCCGACCTCAACATGCTGATGACCGATACCCCGCAGGGACGCTATCCCTATGCGGGCATTCCCTGGTATTCGACGACGTTCGGCCGCGACGGAATCATCACCGCGCTGCAGATGCTGTGGATCGATCCGCGGGTAGCGCGTGGCGTGCTGCGGCGGCTCGCCTTCTATCAGGCCAAATCGGTCGACCCGGCCTCCGACGCCGAACCCGGCAAAATCCTGCATGAAATGCGCGGCGGCGAGATGGCCGATCTGCGCGAGGTGCCGTTTGCGCAATATTACGGCAGCGTCGACGCGACGCCGCTGTTCGTGCTGCTGGCTGGGCTCTATGTCGAGCGCACCGGCGACACCGAAACGCTGGTCGAGCTGTGGCCGTCGATCGAGGCGGCCCTGCGCTGGATCGATGGCGCGGGCGATCCCGACCGGGACGGATTTGTCGAATACCGCCGCGCTTCGGAACAGGGGCTCGCCAATCAAGGCTGGAAGGATTCCTACGACGCGATCTTCCACGCCGACGGCCGGCTCGCCGAGGGGTATATCGCGCTCGCGGAAGTCCAGGGATATGTGTTCGCCGGCAAGAAGCTGGCGGCGCGTTGCGCCATGCGCCTGGGACTTTCGGAAATGGCCGGGCAACTCGTGACCGAAGCGCAGGCGCTTGCCACGCGCTTCGAACAGGCTTTCTGGTGCGAGGAACTCGGCACCTATGCGCTGGCGCTCGACGGCGCCAAGGAGCCCTGCAGGGTACGCAGCTCCAACGCCGGGCAGTTGCTGTTCAGCGGCATCGTCAGCGAGGATCGCGCCCGCCTGGTCGCGGCCGATCTGATGCGGCCGCATTTCTTTACCGGCTGGGGCATCCGCACCGTCGCGCATGGCGAAGCGCGCTACAATCCGATGTCCTATCACAATGGTTCGATCTGGCCGCATGACAACGCGCTGATCGCGATGGGGTTGGCGCGCTATGGCCTCAAGCATTCGGTCGCCCATTTGTTCAAGGCGCTGTTCGACGCCGCCGCGTACATGGATTTGCGGCGGCTTCCCGAATTGTTCTGCGGTTTTCGGCGCGAAAGATCCCGCGGACCAACGCTCTATCCCGTCGCCTGCGCGCCGCAGGCGTGGGCGAGCGCGACGCCGTTCACGCTGCTGGAGGCCGCACTCGGGCTCGAATTCGACGCCGCGCACGGCGAAATCCGGCTGCGTAATCCGCGTCTGCCGGCGTTCCTCAACGAGGTGGTGCTGCGCGATCTCAGATTGGGACCTTCAAGCGTCGATCTTCGGGTCAGCCGCCATGGCGATGAGGTGTCGCTGGAGGTCCTGCGCACACGTGGCCGGATCCAGGTGTCGATCGTGCTGGCGCATTGAGGTCAGCGCTTGACCGGAGGAGGCCGCATGCGCTTTGCACGTCTGTTCATTTTCATCACAGCCATTGCCGGGTTGGCGATTGCCGCGTCGCAGGCGCAACAGGACACATCCCCGCCGCAGGCGGGCACCAACGCGCCGCAGCCGGCGCAGCAACCAAATGCGGCCGCTCCCGCCGTACCGAAAGAACCGGCGCCACCGCCCTCGGTCACCATCATCGGCGCGAAGGAAGCGCACGGCGTACTCGGCCGTGACGTCCGCAGCCCGGCCGACGAGGACATGGGGCGCATCGTCGATGTCATCGTCGACCGCGCCGGCGTTGTGCGCGCGGCGGTGATCGATTTCGGCGGTTTTCTCGGCGTCGGCAGCCGCAAGATCGTGGTCGACTGGAACGCGCTGCATTTCGGCCACGTCGCCGACAAGGGCGACAGCATCACGCTCGAATTGACCAAGGACCAGGTGACCGCGGCGCCCGAGTACAAGGAGGATGCGCCGATCGTGGTGCTTGGCGCAGCCGGCAGCCTGAAGCCGCTGCAATTCAACCCCTGACTATTTGGAGATGCAACCTGTTCGCGCGCTCGCCCAGGCAGCCGGCCGCCCCGATTGATGACCACCGCGGCCGGGCCACTGGCGGCGGTGATGACCCGCTGTTGTCAGAACCCATGGCGCGGAGTGCAACGCCGACGCCTTCGCACCGGAGTTTGCGTGGCCTCGACTGGTTTATCTTTTTTCTTGCGGATGTGCAGACCGGATTCGGTCCGTTTATCGCGGTTTACCTGACGACGCAGAAGTGGACCCAGGGCCAGATCGGTTTTGTGCTATCGATTGGCGGTCTCGTCGCGCTGATCGGGCAAATGCCGGGCGGAGCCATCGTCGATGCGGCGCGCTCGGAACGACTGGTCGCCGGCCTTGCGGTTGCCACCATCGGCGTCTGCGCGCTGGGATATGCCGCATGGCCGATTTTTCCGGTGGTGGCGGCCGCGGCGACGCTGCACGCCGCCGCGAGCTGCGTGCTCGGTCCGGCGATTGCCGCGATCAGCCTCGGTCTGGTCGGGCCGCTGGCGATCGGCGAGCGGTTCGGACGCAACGCCCGCTACGCATCGCTCGGAAACGGCGTCGCTGCGGCCGTGATGGGCACGGCCGGCTATCTGCTGTCGAGCCGCTCGGTGTTTCTCGTTACCTTCATCCTGGCAATTCCGACGTTACTCGCGCTCGCGCGAATTCGTGATCGTGAAATTGATCCTCAGCGAGCGCACGGTGCGGTGGCGCGCAAGGTACCTGACGCCAACGCTACGAGCGTTCTCCATCTGGTGCGTCAGCGTCCTTTATTGATCTTCGCCTTGAGCGTGCTGCTGTTGCAGCTCGCCAACGCGGCAATGCTTCCGCTGATGGCGGGCGTGGTGACGACGCGATCAAGCCAGTGGGCGCCGGTATTGATCGCCGCCTGCATCATCGTGCCGCAAGCCATCGTCGCGCTGACATCTCCATCGGTCGGACGCAAGGCGCAACAGTGGGGACGGCGGCCGCTGCTGCTGCTCGGTTTTGGCGCGCTGGCGATGCGCGGCCTGCTGTTTGCGACTGTCAGCGATCCCTATTTGCTGGTCGCGGTGCAGGTCTTCGACGGCGTTACAGCCGCAGTCTTCAGCGTGATGATTCCATTGGTCGTCGCCGATGTCGCATTCGGCAGCGGCCACTTCAATCTGGCGCAGGGTATTGTCGGCACCGCCACCGGTATCGGCGCATCGCTGAGCACCGTCCTCGCCGGCTATGTCAGCGACAGGTTCGGCAGCCCTGTCGCCTTCACCGGGCTCGCCGGCGTTGCGGCTTTGGGCGTTGCCATGATCTGGTTTGTGATGCCGGAGACGCGGCGGACCGCGGGCTGATCAATGGAAATGATCTTGCATTCGGACCGATCGGGCGTAACAAACTCGAATTTGTCCGCGAACATCATGAAGCGCGGCGGCGATCGGAAACTGCGTCATGGATAACGGTCTAGATAGTCAATCTGTCGAGAGCATCAGGTCACCACGCAGGACACTGCCCGGGCAGGTCGTTCTCGTGCTGCAAGGCGGCGGCGCGCTGGGGTCCTATCAGGCCGGCGTCTATCAGGCGCTGCATGAAGCCGGGATCGAGCCGGACTGGATTATCGGCACCTCCATCGGTGCCATCAACGCAAGTCTCATCGCCGGCAACGCGCCCCAAAACCGATTGCCGAAGCTGCGGCAATTCTGGGAGCGGGTGGAGCAGCGTCCGACCTGGAGCTTCCCGGCGATGTTTTCCGGCGTGGGCGAAACGCTGTCCCACTGGGCCACGCTGGCCAACGGAATTCCGGGATTCTTCAGACCCAATCCGCTGGCCTTTGCGGGTGCGGATTTTCCCCTTGGCTCCGACAACGTCGGATATTACTCGACCGAACCGCTCGAGCAGACGCTCAACGAGCTCGTCGACTTCGATCTCGTCAACCGCTGCCGGCCCCGTCTGACGGTTGGCGCCGCGCATGTCCGGACCAGCCAGATGCGATATTTCGACAGCCGCGATTGCCGTCTTGGCGTCAAGCACATCATGGCATCGGGCGCGTTACCGCCCGCGTTTCCTCCTGTTCGCATCGACGGCGAGCTGTATTGGGACGGCGGCATTCTGTCGAATACGCCGACCGAGGCGGTATTCGACGACAATCCCCGCAAGAATTCGCTGATTTTCTCGGTCCATATGTGGAACCCGTTGGGTGCCGAGCCGACGACGCTGGCGGAGGTGCTTAATCGGCAGAAGGATGTGCAGTATTCGAGCCGGATCGCGAGCCATATCGCCCGCCAGGAGCAGGCGCACCGGCTGCGCCATGTCATCAACGAACTCGCCGCCAGAATCCCGGAGGCCGAACGCAACAGCGAGGCGGTGCGTGAACTGGCCGGATACGGCTGTTCGACACAGATGCATGTGGTGCTGCTGCAGGCGCCGCAGCTTGAACGGGAGAACCACACCAAGGATATCGATTTCAGTCCCGCTGCCATCAGGCAGCGCTGGGACGCAGGCTACGCGCATACCAGGGCGGTGCTCGATCGTGCGCCATGGGTCGGCGAGTTCGATCCGCTGTCGGGGGTGATCCTTCACGAGCAGACGGAGATGTTGCCCAGGGCCGCCGAATGACAACCCGGATCCGCCTCGCCGGGCGCGCGATCAGGAGGACAGCGCCTTCCGATAAAGCGCGCCGTACAGCGCCGCGGAAACATCCCAGCTGAACGACCGCGACATCGCGCTTCGGCGCATCGAATAGAGGCGGTCCTTGGCCATGAAGGTTGCGAACGCCCGCCTGATGCCGCCCAGGAATGATTCGGTCGACGGGGAATCGAACAGAAATCCGGTTTCGCCGTCGGTGATGGTTTCGGCGAGCCCTCCGGTCTGGTGGCCGATCGGCAGCGAACCGAATTTCTGCGCGTACATCTGGCTCAGCCCGCACGGCTCGAAACGCGACGGCATCAGCGTGAAATCGCTGCCGGCAAAAATCCGCCGCGCCTGTCCGTCGTTGAAGCCGATGACGACCCCGATCGCATCCGGCCTGCGGCGATGCGCATCGACCAGCGCCTGCTCGATCTCGGGCTCGCCCGAGCCGGTGACGATGATCTGTCCGCCGGCGTCGATGATCTCGTCGGCAGCCGACAGCACGAGGTCGACGCCCTTCTGATGCACCAGCCGGGCCACGAGGCCGAAGATCGGACCGCGCGACAGCGCCAGACCGAACTGCTGGCGAACGTAATCCGAGTTCGCCTGCTTGCCCTCCCAGTCGCCGGCGGCAAACGGCTGCGCCAGCTGCGCGCAGACCCGCGGATCCCAGCTTTCGTCGATGCCGTTCAATATTCCCGTCAACTGCTCGGCATCGGAGCGGCGGCGCAGCAGCCCTTCGAGCCCGCAACCGAGCTCCGGCGTGGTGATCTCCCTGGCATAGGTCTCGCTGACGGTAGTCAGATGCGAGGCGTAGATGAGGCCGCCCTTGAGGAAGGACAGTTTGTCGTAGAACTCCAGCCCGTCGATATGGAAGGAGGCCTCGGGCGCGCCGATCCGGCGCAGCGACTCTTTTGGGAACAGGCCCTGATAGGCCAGGTTGTGGATGGTCAGGATGGACGGGATCTTGACTTCGTTCCAGGCGAGGTAGGCCGGCACCAGCGCAGCCTGCCAGTCATTGGCGTGCACCAGGTCGGCTGCCCAATTCTTGTCCAGGCTGCCTGCCGCGAGCTGGGCAGCCACCGAAGCGAGCCGTCCGAAGCGCACGTCGTTATCGGTCCAATCCCGGCCCGACGCGTCGCCGTAGGGATTGCCGGGGCGGTCATAAAGTTGCGGACACAGCACAACGTAAACGGGCATGCCGTCCCCGGTCGACGCCAGGCCGAGCTTGCAGGCAGGCATCTGGGCGAGCGGGGGACATTGGCCAACGATCTGAATATGTGCGAGTTGTTCGACAACATCGCTGTAGCCCGGCAGCAGGATTCTGACGTCGCTCCAGAGCCGGAGCGCCCGGGGCAACGCCGCCGATACGGCCGCGAGCCCGCCCACCCGGACGAAATCGTCCATCTCCGTCGTGACGAACAGTACTCTCAAAATGCCCTCTCGGCCGCGCCGGCTTAATATTATGCAAGAATGGTTCCAGTTTGTCTTGGTGACAGATAGGAAGCCGGGCGGGCGGGTGCCAGCGGCCCTGGGCATTCGTGCCGGGGAATCGCTTCCCCAGTCGAGCGCGGCAATTTAGGGTCACGCCTGGCCAAGGCGCTGGTCAAGGCGCTGGTCCAAGGGAGTCTGGGATGACGATAGCTGACAACGGTGAGGCTAATTTGACAAAGGCCTTCGGCGGTCTTCGGGTGCTCGATTTTTCGACCACGATTGCCGGCCCGCATTGCGCCCGGATGCTGGCGGACATGGGGGCGGAGGTCATCAAGGTGGAGTCCGCCGACGGCGAGACGATGCGAACCCGTCCCCCCGTCCGTAGCGGCTGCTCCACCACCTTCGGCCAGCTCAATGTCGGCAAGAAAAGCCTGGTTCTCGATCTGAAGTCGCCGGAAGCGATCGAGATCATCCGACGGCTTGTCGCCGGCGCCGATATCCTGGTCGAGAATTTTCGCCCGGGCGTGATGCGACGGTTGCAGTTCGATTACGGCGCGCTGCGCGAACTCAACCCGAAACTGATCTATTGTTCGATCTCCGGCTACGGCCAGACCGGGCCGTCGGCCGAATTGCCGGCCTACGCACCCGTCATCCATGCGGCTTCGGGTTACGACATGGCGCACCTCGCCTACCAGCCCGGGCGATCGCGGCCGGACTATTGCGGCATCTATCACGCCGACGTGCTGACAGGCGTCTATGCCTTCGGCGCCATCTCGGCGGCGTTGTACCAGCGCCACGCCACCCAACGAGGCCAGCACATCGACGTCTCGATGCTGGAATCGATGCTGAGCCTGACCCTGAACGAAATGCAGTGGTCGCAATTCCCGGTGAAGCAAACCCAGCGGCCGATGTTCGGCCCGGTGGAAACCGCTGATGGCTACGTGATGCTGGCCATCGCCAGCGAGAAGACCGTCCAGGGTCTGTTCAAGGTCATCGGTCATCCCGAATGGATGGCCGATCCGCGCTTTGAGAAATATTCCGACCGCCGCGAGCATTGGGGAGATCTGATGGACGGCGTCGAGGCGTGGTCGCGCACCCTCACAACCCGGAAATGTCTCGCCGCGCTGAACGGCGCCGGCGTGCCCTGTTCGGCCTATCGCACCGTCGCCGAAGCCTTGTGCGATCCGCAGATCGCTCATCGCGGCGCGCTGACCGAGGTGCAGGATGGCGGCGGCACGTTCAAGGTATTGAACCTGCCGTTTCGCATGTCGGGAACCGACGTCTCGGCGGGAAAGCGGATATCGACGTTGGGCGAACATACCATTGCGCTGCTGAAGGAGGCCGGACTTTCGGACGACAAAATCGCGGCCTTCTCGGGCAAACCGCTGATCGCGGAATTGCGCTGACGGCAAGCACGTCTCGACGACATCACATTTCACGTGCGGCCTTGCCGCGGCCGTCGATTCCAGCCAATCTGACGCGCAGTCATCGCGATCCGGAATACCGGGCGGACGACATCCAGGAGGGAGCATCCAATGACGGCGGTATCGCGCGCGCGCGGCTTGGGACGAATTTTCCTTGTGACGGTATTTGGCGTTGGCCTGTTCGCAGGCGCGGCCCACGCCCAGAAGCAGGGCGGCAGCATCACCGTCGGCCTCGAACTCGATATTCCCGGCTTCGATCCGTTGAAGGTAGGCGTGTTCGATACCTCGGCGGAAACCGCGGCCGCCGCCATCTTCGATACGTTGACGACACTCGACGACAAGGGCGAGCCGGCTCCGAAGCTCGCATTGTCGTGGAGCCATTCCGACGACTTCAAGACCTGGACATTCAAGCTCCGGCCGGGAGTCAAATTCCACGACGGCACGCCTTTCAACGCGCAAGCAGTCAAGGAGAATTACGATCGCTGGAAGGACCCCGCCAACAAATGCCGTTGCGCGTTCTACATTTCCGCCATCAATGACGTGCAGGCGACCGACGATCTGACGCTCGTCTATCATCTCAACGACCCCGCGGCGAACCTGCCTGCGAATCTGACGGTCCCCAACAGCACGACCACGTTCCAGTCGCCGACGGCCTGGAAGACCAAGGGCGACGAGTTCAATCGAAACCCCGTCGGCACCGGCCCTTACATCCTGAAATCCTGGACCGCGGGCGACCGCATGGTGCTCGAACGCAATCCGGACTACTGGAACAAGGGTCATCCATATCTCGACCGGATCGTGCTGAAGCCACTGCCGGATGCACAGTCGCGCTTCGCCAGCCTGCAATCGGGCGAGGCCGACATCGTCTGGGACGACGAGGCCGACGCGGACAACATCCAGAAGGCCCAGAAGGACCCGAAGCTGACCGTGCATTCTTATGCTGGTTCGGGCGCTGCGGTTAACGCCATCAATACCAAGGTAGCGCCTCTTGACGACGTGCGCGTTCGGCAGGCCCTGGTGATGGCGATCGATCGCAAGAAGATGGCGCAGGCCGTCACCAATGGTCTTGCGAGGCCCGCGACCAATCCTTACGGCGACGGCTCCTGGGTGAAATGCAAGGACGACGGTGCGCTGCCCTACGACGTCGAGAAGGCCAAGGCGCTGATCAAGGACTACGGCAAGCCGGTCGATTTCAAGATGATCGTCACCGCGACGCCACGCGGCCGCACCATAGGCCAGGTGCTGCAGCAGTTCTGGAAGCAGGTCGGCGCCAATATGGAGATCGAGCAGATTGATCAGGCCAGCTTTCCTCCGCGCGCTTTCATGCGCCAGTTTCA
>Ga0209736_1000340_pt1 | contig 15035 bp, 9 predicted proteins | sample BlaSpr_A8_Ref_M3_FD_187992 | JGI IMG/M metagenome (GOLD analysis project Ga0209736, IMG submission 187992) | Forest soil microbial communities from Thunder Bay, Ontario, Canada - Black Spruce, Ontario site 2_A8_Ref_M3 (SPAdes) (version 2) | ecosystem: Environmental > Terrestrial > Soil > Boreal...
CTCCGGCGGGCAGACCAGTGAGAGAAACTTGGACTGTGCCGGTGAAGCCATTGAGCGGGTTGACAGACAGTTTTACTGCCTGGCTCGTGGCGCCTTGCTGGACGTTAACGGAATTTGCGGAGAATGCGATGGAGAAGTCGGGCTGGGGAGGAGGAAGAGGGGGAGGAGGCTGAAAGCTGGACGAGCCACCGCCGCAACCGATTTGTGACAGCAACAAAAGAGCGAGCGACAAATCCGGGGCGCGTGGCCTTAGCGGTCCCATCGAAGAACCCCACGTTTCTTGCGCGTCCCAGGCTGAGGGAGCCATGTCGGCGGGAGAAAGCGGCAAGAGCCTGGACGCACGGAGTAGAAAGGGTTACAGTGCCCCACTTTAATCCAATACTGTTAATTGTCAAGTTAAGAAATATTTTGAGAGGAGAAAAGGAAGGGGGAAAATCGAAAGGCGGCGGGGACTGAATGTCCGCGCCGCCCCGAGGAAAATCAGAATAGGTGAGAGTGAATTAAATGGTTTTGCTTGCCGGAGCGCCGACGGGAGCGTTCGAGCTCTTGGCAAAGGCGTTGTGTGCGGTATCCTTCTCGGAACTCTTATCGATTTCGATAGAGCCTTTGAAGTAGGCGCCGTCTTCGATCATGATGCGGGCGGTCGTGAGATCGCCGTTGACGGAGCCGTCCTTCTTGATTTCGATACGGTCCTTGGCGCGAAGATTTCCCTTCACGGTGCCGTAGACCACCACCTCGCGGGCGATGATATCGGCGGTGACCTTTGCGGTAGTCCCGACCGTCAGCTTCCGCTCATCAAGCTGGATCAGTCCTTCGACCGAGCCGTCGATCAGCAGATCTTCGTTGCCGGAGATCTCGCCTTTCACGTGCAGGCTGGCCCCGAGCCGCGCGGTGGCGCGGTCCGCGGTTGCACCCAATGGACGCATGGCATCTGTACTCATTGCGGGTTTATCCTCCCAAGTCGCCGGAGCGGGCTTCGGCGGCTGATTCGTTGGAAAATTTTTCAGCTCCGGTTGCGCGGATTGCGGCGTTTCCGGTTTCTTATTGCCCCACATCGGTCCCTCCCAAAGGGATAGCACCACCCCGTGCAAAAAAACGCTTGGGGTATTGCAAACTGTAGTCCTCAGTATGGCGAACGGCAAATGCAGTCTTGCTTGGCCGTTCGTGAAAGTAACTGGACCTTTGGCCAGTGTGTTCGTCCTGTGTTCGCGGTTAAGTTTGGGTAAATTTTCGGAGATGCTTGAATGGAAGATACTGAGTACGAAACATTGCCGCGGTTAGGAGCTCGGCCTTTCAGGGACAGGTTGCGTGGCTAAGAAATCTGCTTGAAATCTTTTTGAGTAGGAAGCCAAGAGTTGTTCGATACGTTCGGGGTGGGGCGATTTGAAGACAAAACCCGCGTGATGATATTTTGTGATGCGGTAGACGATTTCGGGATCGTTGTAGGCGGAAGTGTCGGGGTGTTCCTGGCGGGCGAGGGAAACAATCACTCCGGCATAGTCGTGACTGGTGTGGGGCAGTTGGTAGGGCTGCTTCCCTGCCCCCACTTCGAGCCGCGCCCACTCGCGCCATAAATTAATGCCGGTGGCTGCTTCAATTACATCTGAGATATAGGCGCCGCCGACCCGCGCGGCGACTTCGAGGAAATAGAATTTTCCATCGGAGTGTGCTTTCAAGAACTCTGCATGCGTGACGCCCCGGAGGAAGCCGAGATCGTCGAGAACTTTGCGATTGATTTCGAGGAGGGTTTTCACCTCAGCGGAATCGCGCGGGAACGTGCGAGTGGTGAAAACGCCGCCTTGATGCGAGGTTTCGAGCGGGGGCGCGCCGTAGGCGTGGGCTTCCGCAAAAACGACTTCACGTTCTGAGGCCACGCTATCGACGTGGTAGACGCTGCCGGGAACGAATTGTTCGAGCAAATAAGTGGATTGTTTGTCGCCGAGCTGATCGAGCCAGGGCCAGAGTTCGGCGGGTTCGTGAATCTTTTTCATGCCGATTCCCGAAGCTTGCGAGCGCGGCTTTAGCAGCCAAGGCGCAGGGACGCGAGCCATGAACTCGCGCAAGGCATCGTAATTAAGGACAGGCACAAACTCTGGCACGGCGATTCCCACTTCTTGTGCGCGAGCGCGCATAGCAAGTTTGTCGCGGAAATAGCGGACGGTGGTTAGGCCCATGCCGGGAATGCGCAGGTGCTCGCGAAGGGCCGAGACGTTTTCCATGTCGAATTCGTCGAGCGCGACGATGCGGTCGATCGGTTGCGATCTGGCCGCGAAACTTACCGCATTGATCAGGTCTTGCACTGGAAGTTCTTCGGGCATGAAGAACATTTCGTCGATGAAATCGCGCGGCCAATCTCCGTCTCGGAGTTTTTCTACAGTCAAGAGGAGAACGCGGCAGCCGATGGCTTTGCAGCTACGAAGGAATTCCTGCCCTTTTTCGTAGGAGCTGACACAGAGGATGGTGAGAGGACGGCTCTCTGGCATCGATGACCCCTAAATGCTGTGCGGCTGATGCGAAAATGGCAGCGAACAGCCGCGCAACAGGTGCGGATTATACTTCGGTCTAGCGGGCCGGATACAAGAATTGCAGAAAGGGACCGACGCGCTGGGCCCAAGCGGCTTCGTTGTGCTCGCCGCCTTCGATGCGCTGGTAGTGCAGGTCGCGGCCGAGTTGCCAGCCTTTTTGCAAAAGCACGTCGCGAAATTGTTCGACGTCCTGGACTATGCGCGGACCTTCGCGAGTGCCGATGTCCAGCCAGATGCTGGGGCGCGGATTTACATTCGCAGCTGCCGCGAAGCGATGCATGACCTGCTGGTTCCACCAAACGGAAGGCGAAAGCGCGGCGAGTTTTCCGAAAACATTTGGAAGTCTTAACCCTAAATAAAGAGAAACGAGTCCGCCGAGCGAAGAGCCTCCGATGCCTGTTTTTTCGGAGCCGGAAAGAGTGCGGTATTCACGTTCGATGAAGGGCTTTAACTCCAGGATGAGGAATTTTGCGTAACGATCGGCGCGGCCACCGCCAAGTTTCGGAACGCGAGTCGGAGTGTATTCGCGAATGCGGGCTTTTCCAGTGTTGTAGATGCCTACGATGATGAGCGGCTCGACGGTGCCAGCGTTGATGGATTGGTCGGCGGTTTGGCCGACGTTCCAGTCCATGCCAGGAATGAAGGAAGTGGAGGGGTCAAAAAGATTTTGGCCGTCGTGGAGATACAGGACAGGGAAATTGCGCCAGGGGTGATCGTCGTAGCCGGGCGGGAGATAGACGACCAGGTCGCGCTCGTTTCTCAGGAAGCGCGAGCGGAAGCCTTGGTGTTTGCGGAGGTTGGGAGCGCTCACGGCGCGATGGTTACCAGCAAGTCTTTGGCTTCTACATGCTGCCCTGGCGTCACCAGAAGTTTTATCACTCGCCCTGCGATGGGCGCATAGATATTCGATTGCATTTTCATGGCTTCGAGCGTCAAGAGTTTGGCTCCGCGTTCTACAGGATGATTTGCTTGCACGGCGATTCCGCTGATTACGCCGGCTGTTGGCGCGGCGACCTGGCCTGGATCAGCAGGGTCGGCCTTTGGGTGCGCGCGTTCGACGACTCGCAATGCTTGGTCTCGCACGTTTACTTCGCGTGGCTGGCCATTCAACTCAAAGAACAGCGTCCTTGTTCCATCGGGGTGCGGATCGCTGGCCGTCAGAAATTTGAGGATGAGCGTTTTTCCTGGCTCGATTTCAATGGTGATCTCTTCGCCGGAAGCCAGGCCGTAGTAAAAGGCGGGCGTGGGGAGGACGCTGACGTCGGCGTAGGTCTGGCGGAATTTGTCGTATTTAATGAAGACATCCGGATAGAGAAGATAGCTCAAAAGGTCGTGGGGAAGCACGGCGTGGCCTAATTTTTTCTCGAGGGTGGCGGATGCTTCGGCGAGGTTGACTGCTTCCAGGCTTGCGCCTGGACGGCCTTTGAGCGCAGCGGCTCCGCGAAGGATTATTTTTTGCAACTTGGGGGGCCATCCGCCGGGTGGAACACCCAGAACGCCGGAAAACATTTCCACGACCGAGTTAGGTAGAGAGAGATCGTGATTTTCGTCGAGTTTGAGAAGATCGGCGGGTTGAAGTTCATTGGCCATTAGAAAAAGTGTCATGTCGCCGACGACTTTGCTCGAGGGAGTCACTTTCACGATGTCGCCGAAGAGTTGGTTCACTTCGGTGTACATTTTTTCAACTTCGCGCCAGCGGTGGCCTAATCCCATGGCGGCGGCTTGTTCGCGGAGGTTCGTGTATTGGCCACCGGGAATTTCGTGTTGATAGAGGCGCGCGGAGCCGGCCTTCGGGCCTGAATCAAATGGCAAATAGTGGGTGCGCACCGTTTCCCAATAGTCGGAGCACTCGTTGAGCGCTTCAATATCGAGATTTGTGTCGCGCGGGGTGTGACGCAGCGCTTCGACGATGGAATTGAGATTAGGCTGGCTAGTACCGCCGCTCATGGCGGCGATGGCAGCATCGGCAACGTCGGCGCCGGCGTCCGCGGCTTTCAGAACGGAGGCGGAATTGATGCCACTGGTGTCGTGCGTGTGAAAGTGGACGGGGATGGCGATTTCTTCGCGGAGGGTTTTCACTAGTTCGTAGGCTGCGTAAGGCTTGCAGAGGCCGGCCATGTCCTTGATGGCGAGAAAATGTGCGCCGAGTTTTTCGAGTTGCTTGGCCATGGCGACGTAATATTTCAGCGAATACTTCGGGCGGGCTTTGTCGAAGATGTCTCCCGTGTAGCAAATGGCCGGCTCGCAGACAGCGCCGGTTTCGAGGACGGCGTCGATGGAGACGCGCATGTTTTCGATGGAGTTGAGCGAATCGAAGATGCGGAAGATGTCGATGCCTTGGGCGTAGGACTCGCGGATGAACTCGACGATCAGGTTGTCTGGATATGAGGTATAGCCGACGGCGTTTGCGCCGCGGAGAAGCATCTGAAAGCAGATGTTGGGAATGCGATGGCGAAGATCGCGAAGGCGCTGCCATGGATCCTCGTGAAGAAAGCGCATGGCGGTGTCGAAAGTTGCGCCGCCCCACATCTCGACGCTGAAGAGGTTTGGGAGGCGTTGAGCGACGGCGCTGGCAGTGGCGAGCAGATCGTGTGTGCGGACGCGTGTGGCCATCAGCGATTGGTGAGCATCGCGAAAGGTCGTGTCCGTGATCAGGAGGCGTTTTTCTTTTCTTGCCCAGGCGGCAAATTTCTTTGGACCTAGTTTCTGGAGCAATTGACGCGTTCCGGGCGGCGGGTCGATCCCGGGCACGGAGGGCAGGGCCGCTTTTTCCAGTGCTTTGGGGACTGGTTTGCCTTTTACTTCAGGATTGCCATTGAGAATCATGTCGCCGAGATAGGAGAGCAGTTTTGTGGCGCGGTCGCCGCGACTTTGGAGGCGAAATAATTCAGGCGATTCGTCGAGAAAAGAAGTTGTTACTTCGCCGGCGCGGAAGCGCGGATGGTTAACGACGTTTTCGAGGAAAGGGATGTTTGTCTTGACGCCACGAATCCGGAACTCCCGGAGCGCGCGGTCCATGCGCTGGCAGGCTTCGGGAAGTTTTGTGCCCCACGCCGTCACTTTTACAAGGAGAGAATCATAGTAGGCTGCAAGGACGGCGCCGGCGTATGCCGTGCCGCCGTCGAGACGAATTCCAAATCCCGCTGGGGATCGGTAGGTCGTGAGCTTTCCGTAGTCGGGCGCGAAATTCTTTTCCGGGTCTTCGGTGGTGACGCGGCACTGAAGGGCCGCGCCGTAGAGTGGCACGTTTGCCTGTTCTGGCAACTCGAGGGGCTCCTCGTGGAGCTTGTGGCCCTGCGCTACGAGGATTTGCGAGCGCACCAAGTCGATACCGGTCACCATCTCCGTTACAGTGTGCTCTACCTGAATGCGTGGATTCACTTCGATGAAGTACCAGTTCTTCGCGTCGACGTCGTAGAGGAACTCGACTGTGCCTGCATTCCGGTAGTTCGCTTTTCGCGCCAGCCTCACTGCGGCATCGCATAATTCCAAGCGGACGGATGACGGCAAATTCGCGGCCGGTGCTACTTCGACGACCTTCTGATGACGCCGCTGCACAGAGCAATCGCGCTCATAGAGGTGTAGCAGATTTCCGTGATTGTCCGCGAGAATCTGGACCTCAAGATGGCGAGCGCGAGGCAAATATTTTTCCAGAAAAACCGAAGCGTCACCGAAGGCAGATTTTGCTTCGCCCTGAGCTTCCTCAAGCCGTTGATCCAGCTCGCTCTCGTTGCGGACTACGCGCATGCCGCGCCCGCCGCCGCCCATGGCGGCTTTCACGATGACCGGATAGCCGATTGTGGCTGCGAATTTGCGCGCTTCGGCTGCTGAAGTTATCGATTCTTCCGTTCCCGGGAGCACCGGTACGCCAGCTGACTCCGCCAGCCGTCGCGCGGCCGTCTTGTCTCCCAAGAGTTCGAGCAATTCCGGCGTAGGGCCGATAAACGCGATACCGGCTTTCTGGCATGCGCGGGCAAATGCTGGATTCTCGGACAAGAAGCCGTAGCCGGGATGGATGGCGTCGACGCCTTTTTCCTTGGCCAAGGCGACGATGCCTGCGATGTCGAGGTACGCCACCACCGGGCCCTTGCCTGCGCCGACCTGGTAAGCTTCATCCGCTTTGAAGCGGTGCAGCGCCAGACGGTCCTCTTGCGAATAGATTCCGATGGTGCGCAGGCCGAGCTCGTTCGCGGCGCGGAAAATCCGTATGGCGATTTCGCTGCGATTGGCAGCGAGCAATTTTCGAATGGGTTTGTTCTTCTTCATCCCTGAGCCGGCAAGAAGCTTACGCGAAACTTTACATTGTTTCATGCGTACATGAGGCGATTCGAGCACTTTTTTCGATTTGCGAGACAAGCAATTTGAATGCAGACGATAGAATGCACCAAGAAGCGGGCCGAGGGCATCCGCGGGAAGGCTAGTTACTCTGAAATTATGGCCTGGCTGGTGCGACGGTTGAGACCGCGAAAGGCACGGCACTTTTCAACTGAGCAAGTTCCGATTGGACCGTGGCCCAGGCTTTGGGGTCGCGTTTTGTCGCATAGGGGGCGTCAGGCTCCGAAAAAAAGTGCAGGATTTCGTCCCGCAACTCGGTAGACATGCCAGCAAACTTTTGATTGGCAAGTTTGTCCAGGAGTTTGGCGTGGGCGTCGTCATTCATCGCGTATTTGCCTGGCCCGGTGGCTTCGCCCACGTCAAAATTATCGTTCGGCAAATCGAGGTGGCCGTTGCTTACGTCTCTGATGAGCCTGCGGTACTGGTCTAGCGTGGAGTTAAAGCTTGCGCGGAACATACGCTGAGCCTCTGGCGTTGGGGTCTTGAACTGGAGAACTTTGAGCGGACCGAATTTGGGAATCAGTTTGAGGAGGAAAGCGAGAAATCGTTCCCGAAAAGTCGGCTTTTGGTAATTTCTGCCCCACTCCCGCTCATAGTTGGATTTGGAAAGATTGTAGCGAAATTTTTTCCTGGTCATGCCCGGCAAATCCGTCTTGATTTCATCTTTTTTGAGACTCCATGCAACCTTTGTGGCGGTCGGGATGGTTTTGCTGACGGCGTGACGATAGGAGTTGAGGGCTTTGTCCTCGTCGAGGAGGACATCTCTTAGCTTCAGACCGTAGGTCTGCTCAAACGCACGATCGAGGAGGTCTTGCGAGACTTCAAAGCCAATGAGGTCGTGATAGCCGTCGGGCGCGTAGCTCTCGTGTGCCACTTCGAGGACGTCGAAACCGAACTCCGTTTTAGTGTGAGCCAGCGGGTCTTGCTCGTACGAAACGGTGTCGCCGTACTTTTTTTGGAGTTTGGGATAGAGAAGGGGAACGGCGCGATTGGTGGCGATGCGGTGGCCGTCATTGTCGGCGGCGTAGTGGGCCAGCGCGCCGACCGCGAATGCATATTCGTCCAAATCGTTTGCATCGCGAAGCAGAGCTTGCACAAAATCTCCGCTTCGCACGTAGTGGGTCAGGTCGCTGAAAAAATGGCTGCCGTATGGATAATAGCCCATATCCTGAATGATGGAGCCACCGTAAGCGTAGGCTTGCGCTTCGCTCAACTCCTCTTCGGTCGAACCAGGAAAACGCGCTAGCAACAGGGGCTTGATGTGCGTCTCCCACACGGCATCGATGATCGCTTCGTGGGCGAGCACGGCGTAGGCTTTGGAGGGGCTTGGCCAGATGAGCGTGCATACGAGTATGCAAACGAAAATCCTGCGCAAGCTGTAAATCATTTGGCGTGTGGTTCGAGAGGACGCGGATTTTGGCTCGACGCGCCAGTTCGCGCCATGACGCCGAAAAGGCTTATGGCTTGAGCAGGGGTTGTGCATAGCGAATGGGCACTCCGAAGTTGGAGCCGCCGAAGCCCCTGACCACGGCGAAAGTCACGCCGATCACCTGACCGTCGCGGTTTATGAGCGGTCCACCGGAGCCGCCGGAAGTGGTTTGGGCATCATAAACAATTTTGTCGGCTAATACGTCGCCGATGTGTCCCTGCGTCACGAGCGGCCGGATGAGCTTGCGTTGTTGGAGTTCGTCCACAATTTTTTTCGGGTCGCCGCCACTTATTCTGACAATGTCCTTTACGGTGTCTTCTCCGGCGCGTGCCAGGATGGCGCTTATTCCAGTTGCGTAGCCGAGTGAAATCAAGGACTGCCCGCTGACGGCGGCTTCTTTGCGACCGTCGAGTTTTAGAATGGGACGTTTCAATGCGGAAATGTCGCCGCGAAGAAGGGCGAGATCGGCTTCATCCGAGATCTGCGAGATGTTCAGCGGAATGCCGGCGGCCCCCTCGGGGAAATAGGCGGTCATTTCCGCGATGGTTGGTTGCAAGCCTTGCTGCGAGGCGGCGCCTAGTTCTTCATTCTTCCACCAGGGCTGGGCAACATGATGGTTGGTGAGGACTTCATTTTGGCCGACGATGAAACCCGTACCGAAGAAATCTTCGCGAACTTCCGGGGCGCGGCCCTCGAGGCTGTAGACCACGTTGCCGTCGCTGTCCTTGAGGGGCTCGCCGTCGGGATTGATCGCGCCGTAACGCAACGGACGATGCGAGCTCTGGTCAAGAAAGGAAACGGAGACGTGGAGAAGGCAGACGCTGGGAGCGTTGGCTCGAATGACGCCTTCGGCGGCGTCAGATTGAGTTTCTACTTTTTTCAACCGGCTGGTGGTCTCATCCAACTGTTTGCGGAGGCCGGAGACTTCGCTGGCGTCCGCGGCGGAGAGTTTCTGGCGAAGATCGTCCGTTTGTTTTTGAAGCCGTCGTTTTTGCTCGGTGATGTCCGATTGCACTAGCTCTTCGCGGGCTTTATTAGCCTCGGCGACGAGGGCTTCCTCGGTGTGTACACCGTGCTCGAGCTGCGCAATCACAGAATAGGCGCGCCTGGTTTCCCTATCCGCGCGCCGCGTGAAGAGCAGAAAAATGATGGAGATGAGTGCGGCAACGCCGAGGAGGGCAGAAACGCCGATTTTGAGCGCGCGACCAATCGAAAACGCGTCGCGCGTCATTTTTTCGGTTACCGCAATGGCTTGAAACGCGGTGTGGGCAATGTCTTGGCCTTCTTCCGCGATGCGGGATTTCAGCTGTAATTCTTCGAGGGCATGCTTATCCCGCAACTGCACGCGCACACGGGCCAGTAGCTCCGCGGGTTCCCAAGGGGGCGTCAGCACGTCGTCGGCGCCGAGGTCCAGAGCGCGCGCACGCATCGCACCACCGCCGCTTGCGAAGAGAATCACGCGCGTGTTTGCGGTGGAACCAAGGCCTTTGATTTCCGTGAGAGAGCTGCAACAGAGGACATCGGCGAGGTCGGCAGAAAGAAGAAACACATCAACTGTGCCGGTTTGGACGACGCGGAACCCTTCCTCCTGCGAAGGAGCAGAGGAAACTTCATAGCCTGCGGAACGCAGCACGTCCTGGAGTTGCTGGCGCAGTGCGTCGTCAGGCTCGACGATCAGAATGTTTTCGCGCTTGGTGGTCAAGTTTGCTGGTTTCCTTCGCAGGGAAAAGGAAGCTGGCCCCGCCTCGTATGTTTGACGCGTTTCGCTTCGAGATGGTCACAAGGATTTCACATAGTAACCGGAAATGGAAATAGACGCATGTTTGCGGCTTCGCCGGGAGCCGACTTGCGTCGAGCGCACAAATTGCCAGGCTGAAATGAGTTAGAAGACGGCTACACACCGCAACAGGAGCGACTTGCGTATTAGGGGGGGCGAAATGCCTCGGCAGCGGTGAGCTTCAGTATTTCCTGAGAACACCGATGACACGGCCCTGAATTTTGACGTCATTCGCGGCTACCATAATCGGCGCCATCTCTGAATTGGCGGGTTGCAGGCGGATTTTGCCCGCGCCCTCGCGGTAGAACCGCTTGAGTGTGGCTTCCTCGCCGCCGATCAGAGCCACGACGATGTCGCCCGCGTTGGCAACCTGGGTCTGTTCACAGACGACGTAGTCGCCATCCATGATGTGATCTTCAATCATGGAGTTGCCTTTTACCTGAAGCACGAAGGAGTTGCCGCCGCGAGCAAAATCGCCCAGCGACAGGGTCTCGCGTTCTTCGATGGCCTCGAGCGGGCGGCCGGCGGCGATGCGGCCCACGAGCGGCAGCTCTTGAATCTTTCTGTCACTGATCTGTTCTTTGACAGGCTTGGGCAACTGCAAAATCTCTATAGAGCGGCTCTGGTTGTAGCCGCGGCGTATGAATCCTTTTTTCTCCAGCGTGGTGATGTGCTTGTGAACGGTAGCAAGTGAAGTTAGCTTCAGGCCTCTGCCGATTTCTTCAAAGCTGGGGGCGTAACCGTGCTTGTTGTCAAAAGAAACCAGATAGTCCAATACTTCTTTTTGACGTTTTGTCAGGGTCATCGTTCGCCTCCGCACGGACTGGAGAAACACAACAACTTTAGGCGAAAAGAAAGCGAACGTCAAGCAGGAATTCCTCTTCGCGTTACATTCCCTTCCCTGCGGTCTCACTTCTAGAAATGATATACACACGGTCTGGGCAATTCTCGGGGTAGTCTTATCCGCGGCGAAGCTTCAGGCCGAGGATCCTTGTGGAATGATTCTTGGTGCGGAGGTGCAGGATTTGGACGTTTACTCATACCTCCAAAGCTGCGAGCGGTACGGTTCCAGCTAGCTGACGGAAGTGCTATACACATAATTATGCTTCCCAGACGCGAGTCTCTTCCAGCTGTGACTACAGCTGCTGTCGTTGCCATCATTTTCGGCACGTTCGGCGTGCTGGGAGGCTTGTTGATTGAAGTCTCAATGCTTCTGATGCCTGATGCACGGACTTCCGCAGGCCGTCCGGCAATACCGCCTGGAACCAGGACGATGGTGGGGTTTGTGTGGCTCTTCTTGATCGGGGTAGCTGTGTTCGGCATTTTTGTGGGCATAGGTATCGTTCGCCGCCGGAATTGGGCGCGCATCAGTATTCTCGTGTGGGGCGGCTTCATGGCTGTGGTCTCTGCAATCACGATCCCAGTCTTATTCTTCGTCTTCAGCGCCATGCCGGGCATGATGCCGAAGGAGGCTGACGCTGCTCCAATCATTAGCATGATGAAGTGGATTTCAGTCTTGATCTATGGAATTCCGTTGGTAGTCGGCATTTGGTGGCTGGTGCTGTTCACGCGTCCGCGAGTCGCGGCAGCTTTCGCGGCCCCGGCTGAATTAGCTCCTTATCCGACGACGATGGATGTCTCCGGATTCCCACTGCCCCAGCCCACAGCCACAGCTTCCCTGGCTCCCAAGCCTGCGTGCCCGCTGCCGCTCATGATTTTTGCGGGCTTTCTGATCTTCTCGGCTTTTTTCATGGTGTTACTCGTTCTTGTGCCGGTGACGAGCTCTATGCCTTTCTTCTTTTTTGGACATTTCTACAGCGGCCTCACTGCCAAGGTCATCCTGGGACTCATGGGCCTCGTGTTTGGCGCCGCGGGGGTGGGGATGTTCAAGCTAAAGCCTTGGGCGCTGCATACCATTCTGGTGCTTCAATGCGTGTTTCTTGTAAACGGGATTCTGTCTGTTCTGAATCCGCATTTTCTGGCTGTGATGCAGGAAGCGATGCAGCGCGCGGATGCTGAAAACCCTGCCTTCGCTGGAGGCAATCCGTTTCTGACGGGATCCTTTTTCCAGACGATTATGATTTTTAGTTTGTGCTTCAGCGTGGCCCTGATTGCGCTTTTGCTCTTCTATCGTTCTCGCTTTCTCGAGGCGGCATCTGCTGCGAAATCTTGAGACGGTGTGACACGGCGCACCCCGGGACAATTCCTGGCGTCTTTTCTGTAACGACACATTTTTGAGCGGCGGTCACTCTTCCCGCTTCACATGGGCCGGTGTGGTATTCTCTTGCTGTCGGCTCCGGGCGGCTGGATCGAGCATCCAACCTGGATTTCGTACTGCCCATCTAACAAATCGAGCCACACTCCCTCAGGGGATTCGTCCGGGAGTTCAGTTACAGCGGAGCCTTGGTCACTATGTCAACTTTGATTGAAACGCCGCCAGTGAAACACAAGCGCGAAGTGATCGATCGCGCGGTCATTCGCTTCGCCGGTGATTCCGGCGACGGGATGCAGATTACCGGCAGCCAGTTCACCAATACCGTCGCGCTTTACGGCAACGATATCGCTACCTTCCCGGATTTTCCCGCGGAGATACGCGCTCCTGCCGGCACGCTGCCCGGCGTGAGCGGCTACCAGCTGCATTTTTCTTCAAGCGATGTGTATACGCCAGGCGACTCCGTCGATGTACTTATCGCCATGAATCCCGCGGCGTTGAAGATGAATGTCGCGGACCTCAAGGCCAACGGGATACTCATCGTAAACTCCGATGCGTTCACGGAAAACGACCTGCGCAAGGCGCAGTCCAAGACGAATCCGCTCGAGGATCATTCGCTGGACAAATACCGGCTCTTCTCCGTGGAACTGGAGCGTTTGACAAAAGTAGCGCTCGATCATCTAGGCATCGACGCCAAGTCCATCAGCCGGTGCAAAAACTTTTTTGCGCTGGGCATGTGCTACTGGCTTTACAACCGCTCCATGGAGCCGACGGTACGGTGGATTGACGCGAAATTTAAGAATAAGCCGCTGCTCGTCGAAGCGAACAAGCTGGCGATGAAGGCTGGGTATTCGTATTGCGAAGCCACGGAAGCGTTCCAGATCAGTTACGAGATTCCGCCCGCGCAGCTTGCGCCCGGTTTTTACCGCAACCTGAGCGGGAATCAGGCGCTTGCGCTGGGGTTCGTCACCGCCTCGCAAAAATCGGGGCTGCGGCTTTTCCAAGGGAGCTATCCGATTACTCCGGCGTCGGACATTCTGCACGAACTCTCGCAATACAAAGATTTCGGCGTGATGACCTTTCAGGCCGAAGATGAAATCGCGGCGATCACCAGCGCGATCGGCGCGGCTTACGCGGGCGCGCTCGCCATCACCACGACTTCGGGGCCTGGCATGGCGCTGAAGACGGAAGCGCTGGGTCTCGCGGTCGCCGTGGAAATTCCGCTGGTCATTTGCGATATTCAGCGCGGCGGCCCTTCTACGGGATTGCCGACGAAGACCGAGCAGGCGGATCTTTTGCAGGCGCTCTTTGGGCGTAACTCTGAGGCGCCGATTCCTATTATTGCCGCGGCCACACCCAGCGATTGCTTTTGGGCCGCGGTCGAAGCCAGCCGCATTGCGATCAAGTACATGGTTCCGGTGATCATTCTATCGGACGGCTATCTTGCGAACGGCGCCGAGCCGTGGAAGATTCCGAACGTCGATGAAATCCCGGCATTCCCAGTGAAATTTGCGACGGAAGTCAACGGTCCGAACGGGTATTTGCCTTACAAGCGCGATCCACAGACGCTCGCTCGTCCTTGGGCCGTTCCTGGCACACCGGGGCTCGAGCACCGTGTCGGTGGACTCGAGAAGCAGGACGTTACCGGTAACATCAATTACGAGCCGCTCAACCACGAAAATATGGTGCGCATCCGGGCGGCAAAAGTTGCGTCCATCGTGCAGGAAATTCCGGATGTCGTTCCCGCCGGCGACGCGGAAGGCGATCTTCTGATTGTCGCTTGGGGCTCGACGCACGGAGCCATCACGGCCGCCCTGAAAGCACAGCGCGCGCAGGGCCGCAAGATCGGGCACGTGCACTTGCGCTATCTCAATCCGCTGCCGTCTAACCTCGGCGAAGTGCTGCAGCGATACAAGACGGTTCTTGTTCCCGAGCTCAACACGGGCCAGCTTCTTTGGGTGCTGCGCGCGAAATATCTGGTCGATGCCATCGGCCTCAACAAAATTCAGGGCCGGCCGTTCAAGCAAGTGGAAGTCGAGCAAAAGATTGAAGAGATTCTTGGAGAGATTTCCCGATGAGCACTGCCACGCTGCCACCTATCACGCCTCTCACCAAGAAAGATTTTCAGACCGACCAGGAAGTTCGCTGGTGCCCAGGGTGCGGTGATTACGCGATTCTTTCGGCCGTTCAGTCCGTTTTTCCTGATCTCGGGATCAAGCGCGAAAATTTCGTGGTGGTCTCCGGCATCGGCTGCTCGAGCCGCTTTCCGTATTACATGAACACGTTTGGCTTTCATACCATTCACGGCCGCGCGCCTGCGGTCGCTACCGGTATCAAGGCGATTCGCCCAGACCTCGAAGTGTGGGTCGCAACTGGCGATGGCGATGCGCTCTCCATCGGCGGCAATCACACGATTCACATGTTGCGCCGCAATGTCGGCCTGAAAGTTTTGCTATTCAACAACCGCATCTACGGTTTGACGAAGGGCCAGTATTCGCCTACGTCGGAGATCGGAAAGAAAGCAAAGTCGACGCCGTTTGGCTCGCTCGATAGGCCTTTTAACCCTATTTCGCTTGCCATTGGCGCGGAAGCCACTTTTGTCGCGCGCTCCGTTGATGTGTTCCAGCAGCACCTCAAAGAAACTCTCAAACATGCTGCGGCACATAAAGGCTCAGCGTTCGTCGAGATTCTGCAGAACTGCAACATCTTCAACGATGGCGCGTGGTTCAACCTTACCGAGCGCGACGCGCGCAGCGA
>Ga0209736_1000341_pt1 | contig 14996 bp, 16 predicted proteins | sample BlaSpr_A8_Ref_M3_FD_187992 | JGI IMG/M metagenome (GOLD analysis project Ga0209736, IMG submission 187992) | Forest soil microbial communities from Thunder Bay, Ontario, Canada - Black Spruce, Ontario site 2_A8_Ref_M3 (SPAdes) (version 2) | ecosystem: Environmental > Terrestrial > Soil > Boreal...
CGATCTTCTGCTCCGGACTGACAACCAGTTCTCGCTGCTTAGGACGTCCTCGTGGATTCGACATGATCCACGATAACCCCGTTCCCTTATTTATACAATATATTTATGACTCAGGAGACTAGAACTTATCTCGTAAGTGCTTTGGGGTCGCCAAAGTCCTTGAAAAAACGGCCATTTAGACGGGGCCAAACCATTTATGAGATGGCTTCCGTGAAAATGTATGAATTTTATTCTCATGAGATAAACTTCGAGAAGCAGGTTCCGGAAGCATGTGACCTACTAGCTTTCCCCACTTCTAGTAAGGCAATCACTGTATTGAATGAGACAGGCAAACCCCGTAAATTAGCACTCCCGGCTAGAATTGAGCGACTGCCCTCATGATTCGCTCCTCGATGAGCGGTGATGTCTAAGAACATCCTGATCGTAGATGACAACGATGTCACGCGGAAAATCACTCGGCTTTTTCTAGAGATCCAAGTAGGCTTTGAGGTCTGCGGCGAAGCCGTTGATGGCGTAGACGCCATCGAAAAAGCGAAAGAACTGAAGCCTGACTTAATTCTCCTCGACTTGGCGATGCCTCGAATGAACGGCATCGAAGCAGCCTCGGTGATCAAAGGCATGATGCCACAGGTATCGATAGTTCTATTCACGATGTATAAGGAAACCGTGGGCAATGCACTGGCTTCCGCCGTTGGTATCGACGCAGTACTTTCTAAGCTTGACGGTGGGTGGAAGCTACTCGAAAATGTTCAAACTCTGTTACAGATTGTCTAAATATTCCTCAGGATTATTCTAGCTATGAGTGCCTTGTTCCTTGAGAAGCCTTTGGAACCAGGTCTCAACTCCTGATTGCGTAATCGGAAACTTACCACCTCGCCACGAGGCCGCTTGACTTTCGCGGGAGCGCAGAGAAAAATTGACCCGTTCCTGCGCAGAAAATTCGGTGCGATAAGCGCCTGATTTTTTGTGTTTTCCGGACTTTGCTGTCAGCCTCGCCCACATCGCTGCAACGCACTAGGAGGCATTATGTCTTCCACTCCTTACATCGGCGGCAAGAATATCGAAGTGCCGCCCTCCGCATTCTCCGACGTCGTCAATCCTGCAAATCAGAAGCCATTCGCGCGCATCTTCATGGCGCGAGAGCAACACATGCGCGCCGCGATCGATGCCGCGGATGCGGCGAAGAACGCGTGGGGCGCGACGCTCGCCGCTGACCGCGAGCGCATTCTAATGCGCGCGGCCGATGAACTTGAGAAGGCTTCCGAGGGAATGATTGAACTCTTGATCGATGAAGCCGGGTCGACCTTTGGCAAAGCTCATTTTGAAGTTCCGTTCGCCGCAAACCTCGTTCGCTCCATTGCCGGCGAAGCTCGCCGGATTCGTGGTGACGTATTTCCTTCCGATGTGCCAGGGATGATCTCCATGGCCATCCGCCGTCCGCTCGGAGTCGTCGCCGGAATTTCTCCCTTCAACTTTCCAGTCGTGCTTTCTCTGAAGAAAGTTGCGTTTGCGCTGGCCTGCGGAAACACGTTTGTCCTGAAGCCGTCGGAAGAAACCTCGCTCATTGGATTAAAGCTGGCGGAGATCTTCGAACGCGCAGGAGTGCCGGCAGGAGTTTTCAACGTAGTTCCTGGCGATGGTCCAACGCTCGCGAAAGTATTGTTTGACGATCCGCGCGTGAAGCTTGTCTCATTTACGGGATCGTCTGCGGTCGGACGAATCATCGCGGTCGAATGTGCCAAACGCGGCAAACGTTGTGTCCTGGAAATGGGCGGAAAAAGTCCGCTGATTATCCTGAAGGACGCGGATTTGGATTACGCCGTGGACACCGCTTGCTTTGGAATTTTTATCCATCAAGGACAAATCTGCATGGCGGGTTCGCGCATCATCGTCGAAGCGCCGATTTACGAGGAATTTCTAAAGCGCTTCGCAGCGAAAGCGCAGACGATGAAGGTAGGCGATCCGCGCGATCCGCACACGGTGATTGGCCCGTTGATCCGCTCTTCCCAGTGCCCCATGATCGACAAAAAAATCAAAGACGCAGTCGCAGCGGGCGCACGGCTGCTAACCGGCGGAAAGTACGACGGAAATTTCTATCACCCGACAGTTGTCGCGGATGTGACGCCGGAAATGGCCGCGTTTCGCGACGAACTCTTTGGCCCCGTCGCCGCAGTGACGAAGGCCAATGATGCGGATCACGCCTTGGCGCTCGCCAATAGTTCCACCTACGGCTTGTCGTCCGCTGTGCTCACGAATAATTTGCAACTCGCGATGCGCTTTGCTCTAGAACTCGAAGCGGGTATGGTCCACCTGAATGGTCCGACGATCCACGATGAAGGCACGGTCCCTTTTGGTGGAGTGAAGGATTCTGGCATGGGCCGCGAAGGCGGCCGCTGGTCCACCGACGAAATGACCGAAGTGAAGTGGGTCACGATTCAAACGGGCCGCCGCCAATATCCATTCTAGCCCGGCCCCAATCCGCAACTCTTGTAGGGGCACGATAAATCGTGCCCTCTTCTATACGCCCCGCGCGATGATCACATATCGCTGCTCCAGGGTCGCACGTCTGCTTTCAGCGCGCGGCCTACCTCGCCCACGAAAAGGGTCATACGCGCAATCTTCATCCGCGGCTTTGGCGCGGAAACTCAGAAACGCCGTAGGCGCGCCACATCCCTCTAAACTTAGAGAATCTCTGTCCGATCAGATATCAAAGAAAACCGTCTCGCCTTCGCCCTGCAACTTCACGTTCCATTCCAATTCTCCCGTCCGCCCCTGAATCTTCTTCGCAATCAACGTTGCTCGTCGCGCAGGTTCGACGAGGTTCAATGCAAAATCTTCCGCGTTGCTCGGTTCATCCGGAAAATAAATCCGCGTAATAAGCCGTCGCAGCAAACCACGCGTAAAGACCGAAACCGCAAGGTGCGGCGCCTGCAATTTCCCATCCGGTCCGGGAACACGCTCCGGTTTAATCGTCGTAAATCGGAAACGTCCTTCATCGTCGGTTGGAACGCGGCCATAGCCGCTAAAGCCCTCTTCGATTGGTTTTTCCTGCGGATCATCCGGATGCGCATATTTTCCTTGCGAATTGGCTTGCCAGATTTCAACGATCCCGTCGGGCACCGGTTTGCCGTCGCCGTCGAGAATGCGGCCCGAGATTTCCACGTGCTCGCCCGAAACACCCTCGCCCGCCAAGTTGTCCCGGTAGAGCCAAGAGAAACCAATGCTGAAAAATGGGCCAACGGTTTGCGAAGTGGTCGCACGAAGGCTCATGACTTTTCTCCATGAGCGTGAGTTTCCATCGGAGTACTCTCCCGTCCGCTCAGAACTATATCGAAACGGTAGCCCAGCGCTTGCGAGGGAATGGTCGTCTCCCAATCGAACACCGAAATAAGCCGGTTGCGCGCTTTCTCATCGTCCGTGCAATTGAAAATGGTGTCGTAAGGAATCAACGGATCGCCCGGAAAATACATTTGCGTTACCAAACGCGTGGCAAACGCAGGACCGAAGAGCGAAAAATGAATGTGCGCCGGCCGCCACGCATTATAGTGATTTCCCCAAGGATATTCGCCCGGACGAATCGTCACGAATCGATACCGGCCTTCGGAGTCCGTTAGCGCGTGCCCACAACCTGTGAAATTCGGATCAAGCGGAGCATTGTGTTGATCTCTGCTATGCAGATAGCGTCCAGCGGCATTGGCCTGCCAAACTTCGATCAGTGTACTTGGCACCGGCCGCGAATCTTCATCGAGAACGCGCCCGCTCACAACAATACGCTCACCAACAGGGTCGCCAGAATGTTGCCGCGTCAAATCGCAAGCCTTATCGTCGGCGATTTCCGCTCCGAACACCGGCCCAGTAATTTCAGAAAGCGTGTGAGGAAGAGCCACCAGCGCCTGCAACGGAGCCCGCTTCAGCGAAGAAACATAAGGCGGGTGCAAGTGAGGCGGCTGCGTGCCGGGGAAGACTCTCCGGTAGCCCGGAATCTTGTTCATGCAATGCTCCTCCCGGTGAAAATTCAACCGCGCCGGGCATTCTATGGCACTCCACCAAATTCCCGCAATATCGATTACCGAAATGTTGGCCGCATATCGGTCAAAAAAGTGTATTCTTTATCGCTTGCATCGATTTTCTCGATAATCGTCTCCAGGGAGATTCGAATGGCTGCCACCTTTTCTGGTGCGGACTCGAGGCAACAAGTGCCAAGCATGCCCGCTTCGAAACAACAAGTCACAAATAAAACTGCATCGAAACAACAAGTCGCGAGCGGAACCGTTTCGAATCAACAGGTCCCGAGTGGACCTGCTTCGAAACAGCAAGCCGCGAGCAGGACTGCTGCGACTCAACAAGTCCTCAGCAAACTTGTTTCGAACGCGCTTCCCGTCGCGCCGCTCACGGTGCCGGCACAAATTGACGAATACGCCGGCGATCCCAACTTTATGACCTCGCTGGCGCGAGGACTCGCCGTCATCCAGGCGTTTACGCAACGCCAGCGCGAACTCACCGTCTCTCAAATCAGCGCGAAGACGGGTTTTTCGCGCGCTGCAGTGCGGCGTTGCCTTTATACGCTTGCCAAACTTGGCTTCGCTGCTTCCGATGACAGCAGGTATTTTCATCTGCTGCCCCGCGTCCTGGCCCTCGGTCATTCCTACATTTCTTCCATGCCCTTAGCGGCGATGGCGCAGCCGATTCTGGAAAATGTCAGCCACATTTTGCATGAGTCCTGTTCCATTGCAACACTGGATCGCACAGATATCGTTTACATTGCTCGCGCGAACGTGACGCGGATCATGTCGATCGATCTCGTTGTTGGCAGCCGCCTCCCGGCATTTTGCACTTCGATGGGCCGCGTTTTGATGGCCGAGCTCCCGGCGGAGAAGCTCGATGAATTTTTGGCCCGTGTCGATTTCAAGCGCTACACCGAGCGAACCGTGGCGAACGCCGAAAAACTTCGACAAATTTTGCGATTAGTTCAACGCAATGGCTACTGCATCGTTGACCAGGAACTGGAGTCTGGCCTGCGCTCCATGGCCGTCCCTGTTCGAGATTCCGCCGGACGAGTGGTTGCAGCGCTAAACGTCGGCGCCCACGCGCAACGCGTTTCCATCCAAGACTTGCAGGTTCGATTTCTTCCGCAGCTTAAATCCGCCGCGCAAGAGCTCAGCCTGATTGTGCGATGACGCCGATCCGTAGCGCCGCAAAAACTCAGCCTGTTTGTGAAACGAGCATTTTTTGGAGGGGAAAATAGCAAGAAAAAAAGTTGGCGCCGCGGAGCGATATTCGCACGAACGCCCGATTAAAAACTTGACAGCGGCGATTCGAAGCATTAGACCTGCACGCAATACGGGGTGTATTCAGGTTTTCGATGGAGCCAATCGTTGGTTCGAATGGTTGTTTGGAGGGGTGAATCATGAGGCGAAGTTTAGGGGTATGGGCCGTCCTCGGGATTGTGATTCTGTGTGGCTGGGCGAAACCAGCGTATTCGCAGGCTGGCGCCAGCGGCGCGCAGTTGAATGGAACCGTGAAGGACGCCAGCGGAGGCTCGGTCGCAAAAGCCTCGCTCACGTTGCGAGAGGTGAACACCAATCGCACATACAGCGCCGTTTCGAACGACAACGGTTTATACGTCATTCCCAACCTCCCATCCGGCACGTACGAATTGACAACGGAGGCACAGGGATTCGCCAAGTCGACCCAGACAGGAATCGTGCTGACGGTGGGCCAAGTCGCGACTATCGACGTCAATGTCAGCGTTGCCCAGACGGCGGAAAAAGTGGTGGTCACAACAGAAACCCCGCCGGTCGAGCCCACGCGGACCGAAATTAGCCAGGTGATCAGCACAAATCAAATTCAATCGTTGCCGATAAGCGGCCGACTTTTCACGGATTTTGCTCTTCTGACTCCCGGCGTCACGACTGGGCGCACGAGCCTACAGTCCACCATCACCGAAGCGGAAGTCACGCGGATTTCGTTTGGGGGTATGCGCGATCTGAGCAATTTGGTCACGGTAGATGGCGCCGATACCGTAAACACGGCGACGGGTTCACAGCGGGGCACACCATCGCAGGAAGCTGTGAGCGAGTTTCGCGTCGTCAATAATGGATTCGGAGCGGAGCAAGGACGAGCGATGGGCGGGATCGTCAACATCATCACCAAGTCCGGCACGAATGAACTGCACGGCTCGCTCTACGATTATATTGAGAACGATGCGGTCAACGCACGTGCTTTGCTGCAGCTGGCAGCGACTTCGACTACACCTGGAGCACCAAAAACGCTGCGACAAAACCAGTTTGGCGGTACGCTCGGCGGAGCCATCAAGCAAGATAAGACCTTCTTCTTCCTCAACTATGAAGGCCAGCGCCGCGCGGAAGCTCCCATCCAGTCTCCGGAGTTGTTGAACAACCTCGCTTTAATCAACTCCGCTAAAGCTATCTTGGGAATCTCCCCCGAAGACATAGGGAAGCTGAAAACTCAGGATAGCGACCGAGGACTCGTCAGAATCGACCACCAAATCAGTAAAGACCATCGGCTGATGCTGCGATACAACATTGAGGATGCGCGCAATTTGAATGTCCTTGTTGGCGATACCCTGGACGGCGGAGGAATCGGAGCACCCAGCAGCGGCCACAACAACTACTTGCGGGATCAGGCTCTGGTAGGCAGCGTGACTTCTCAGTTGACGCCCAACCTCGGAAACACGGCCCTCGCCCAGTATGCGCGGCGCCATTCGAATTTCCCTGGCGTAACCGGGCAGCCTAATCTGGACCTGCCAAACTCGCTTCTCATGGGGCACAACTTTGGAGTGTTTGATGCGACGTATGAGAGCCGCGGTCAGTTTGCGGACTCGGTTTACTGGGTCAAGGGCGCGCATCTAGCCAAGTTCGGTGTGGACTACAACCACGTGAATGACCACATCATATGGCCTGGCTTTTCGCCTATGCGAATCGTATTGCCAGGGATCAATTGTTTGGTGGATTTTGCAAACTACGTGGACCAACTGAAAGGGAAACCGCTGCCTTACCTGACCTCAAATTTTGCCGAAGGGCCTTGCCCGCTCGCTCTAGGCCCACAGAACGCTACTCTACCGCCATTTCCAGTTACTCCAGGGCCTAATCCTGCCGACGCTGCGAATGGCACGCCGGTCGTGTTCTGGCCCTCCCCTCTCGGAACAGCGGACAATTCCGTCGTCAATGGCACGCTGCCACCGCCCGTGAATACGAACTGGCAGACGGCGTACCCGGCGTCCGCGACGCCCGACTATTTTTCCGACATCACGCACAGCTACTACGGTCTCTACGCGCAGGACCAATGGCATCTGACTGCCAAGCTGACGGTGAACTATGGGCTGCGCTGGGATTTTGAGAGGGGTTTGCAAAGGCAGATTACGCCCAACTACAAAGGTTTTCAACCCCGGGTGGGACTTGCCTTTTCCCCAGACAGGCACACGGTTATTCGCGCGGGCTTCGGAATATTTGACGATCGCTACAATCTCTCGTTCCTCTTCGTGACGTTCCCACAGAGAGCGGTAACCTATTGCCTGGACCCCGCGTGTTCGACTTCCTTTCCATTTCCCGGGGTGCGCAAAGGCGGATTCAACGGCACCTACTCGCTCAGCCAGTTACCGTTCGTTGCTGGAGCGACGCCTTTTGGCATCGAACCGGCGGATGCAGCAGCGAATCTGATTCGCTTCGGCACGTATCAGCCGGTCCAGATGGTTACCAATTTGGCGGCCGGTAAAGTTTCTCCCGTGGGCAACGGCACCGTAGAGACGGCCAGCAAGATTCCTTACTCTGAGCAAGGCAGTCTGGAAATCGACCGTGAGATTGGAAAAGGGCTGGTCCTTAACGTCGGTTATCTTTTTGTTTCCGCACACCATCAGGTCCGCGCGGAAAACCTAAACGTTTGTCCCACGGGCGGAGCGACGACAGGATTGTTTACGTGCGCGCCCTCACCCGCACCCTTACCTGGGTACCCCACGGGGAAAGCCACTTTTAGCGGCGTTCTTGTACCAGTCGGCCTGATCTACTACACGGACAACAGTGGAAATAGTGTCTACCACGGAGCAACGGTTTCGGTAACTGAACGGTTCGGAACCAATTTCCGGCTCAACGCCAATTACACGTTTTCGAAAACACTGGATGACGGCACGTTCACTACGTTTGTCAGCACGCCTCAAAACCTTTACAACAGGGCGGCGGAGCGGGCCAATTCCAACCAGGATGTGCGCAACCGGTTTGTGGCCAACTTCTCCGCAACTGGACCGAAAAATAGCTTCCTGCGCAATACCGAACTCAGTGGCATCGTCACGCTGCAAGGCGCGCGCCCCTTCACCGAATTTGTTGGATTCGACGCCAATGGCGACACCAATCCGGTGACTGACCGTGTGGGCAACTCAGCGCGCAATACCTATTGGGGCGACCAACTGAAGACCGTGGACATCCGCATCTCACAGTATTTCAAGTTCCGCGAGAAGCAAAAAATTGAAATAGCGTTGGATGCATTCGATCTCCTCAATCGGCCTAACGTCAATGAGGTTACTTCCGTATACGGAACGTATAATTTCTGCGGTGGACAGGTACCCACGCGATACAAGGATGCTGCTTCGCTGAAAATTCAAACGGCTCCGACATCGTTTATCGGGTCGTGCCCTGCGGCTGGCCCGCCGTTTCCGAGTCCGATTTTCGGCGCTCCCAGAACAATGTTTAATCCGAGGGTGTTTCAGCTTTCCCTGAAGTATTCGTTCTAGGGCTTGCGGCGCATTGTGGAGCGAGAAGTGCATGTCGTTCCACCCTGCACGCCTATTTGCAAGCAGCAGGCTGGCCTGACGTCACGGACTTCTCCCTTCCTTCCGGAGCAACTAGCGTTGCAGGGCGATCGAGCGAATAGGCTTATACTGAGCGGCGCGAGGCCAGTTCCCTGTGTTCTTTCCGAAACGACACGCATTGCGAAGGCTCCATGAGGGAAGGAAGGCGCAATGCCGCTGACGTTAAAAGATGTACGAAAGATCGCCTTATCGCTCGCGAACGTAGAAGAAGGCACATCCTACGGAACGCCGGCATTTAAAGTCGATGGCAAGCTGCTCGCACGCCTTCGCGAGGATGGAGAATCGCTCGTTGTGGGCACGACTTTTGAAGAGCGCGAAGAGATGATGGCCACGCAACCAGAGACCTACTACATCACCGATCATTACCTGAAATACCCGTGGGTTCTGGTTCGACTTTCACGAGTCCACTCCGACTCGTTACGAGATTTGCTCAGAAGAGCCTTGCGATTGGCTTCCATGAAGCCTCGGCGCGCGCCCGCGCGACGGCGGGCCGACCCCTCGCGGTGAGAATTCGAGCAGGAGCAAGGCTGAGGGCAACATGTTTCTTAACGTTCGAGGAGGTATTCGCATGGATGAACGCCAGCGTTATGAGGAGGGCATGAAAACGCGCCGCGCCGTCTTGGGAGATACGCATGTCGATGCGACGCTAAAAAACCGAAACGAATTCACGGACGCGTTTCAGGATTTCATCACGCGTTACGCCTGGGGAGAAATCTGGAGCAGGCCCGGCCTGTCAAAAGAAACGCGCAGCATGCTCACGCTGGCCATGATAGTGGCGATGAATCGTCCCGACGAGCTGCGCATGCATTTGCGCGCGGCGTTGAACATCGGTGTAACGCGCGAACAGATTCAGGAAGTGCTTCTGCAGAGCGCAATCTACTGCGGCTTGCCTGCGGCGAATTCCGCGTTCCACATTGCGATGGAAGTTTTCTCTCAGCAACAGGCGTGAATCATTTTATTAAGATCATGCATCGCTGAAGGCGACACTAGGTGAAAACTCAAGTCGGAATTGTCGGCGCCGGACCTGCTGGCCTGTTGCTATCCCACCTCTTGCACCTGCAAGGAATTGAATCGATTGTGCTTGAAGCGCAGAGCCGGCAGCACGTCGAAGAGCGCGTGCGCGCGGGCATACTCGAGCAGGGCACGGTGGATCTGCTGAACGAAACGGGCGTGGGAGCGCGAATGATGCGGCAGGGCCTTGTGCATCATGGAATCGAATTGCAGTTCGGGCGCGAGAGGCACCGCATTGATTTCATGGAACTCACGGGCGGTAAATCGGTGATGGTCTATGCGCAGCACGAGGTGTTGAAGGACCTCATCGAGGCGCGCATCGCTGCCAAGGGGCAGCTTTTGTTTGAAGTTGAAGACGTCACCGTGCGTGATTTTGACGGCAGCAAACCAAAGATCCAGTTTCGAAAAGACGGATCGCTGCATGAGCTGAGCTGCGATTTCATCTCCGGGTGCGACGGCTTTCATGGCGTGTGCCGGACTTCCATTCCTGCAGGAGTTTTGAAAATATTCGAACGAATTTACCCGTTTGCCTGGCTGGGCATCCTCGCGCAGGCTCCGCCTTCCTCGAAAGAGCTTATTTATGCGTATCACGAGCGCGGCTTCGCTTTGCTCAGCATGCGTTCGCCGGAGATTTCGCGGCTTTATGTGCAATGTCCGCCGGACGAAGACATCGCAAACTGGCCGGATGAAAAAATTTGGCAAGAACTTCATACGCGGCTCGAGTGCGTCGATGGCTGGAGGCTCGCGGAGGGGCCCATAATTCAGAAAGGGATCACGGGAATGCGCAGTTTTGTGGTTGAGCCGATGCAGTACGGCAGACTTTTCCTGGCCGGCGACTCGGCGCACATCGTCCCTCCGACCGGAGCCAAGGGACTCAATCTGGCTGCGGCAGATATTCGCGTGATTTCGCGCGCGCTTGGGGAATACTACGCTTCCGGGAAAACGCAACTCCTGGACAGTTACTCGGCGACTTGCTTGCGACGCGTGTGGAAAGTGCAGCGCTTTTCCTGGTGGATGACCTCCATGCTGCATCGCTTTTCTGACGACAATCCGTTCGACCAGCGCCGACAACTCGCAGAGCTGGATTATGTGACGAGTTCGCGAGCCGCTTCTGCGTCGCTTGCTGAAAATTACGTCGGCTTGCCGATGGATTGGAGCGTTCGTCCGCGATAGAGAGAGGAAAAGAGAGTGCCGATTACGAAGCGATATCAAACCGGCCTGGTGGTTCTTTTTTTCATTACATGGGGCAGCGTTTTTCTCGCTCGCATGAGCGTTCTGTATTTGGCGCCGTTTATTGCGCCGGATCTCCATCTGAGCCACGCGCAGGTTGGATTGCTGGCGTCGGCCTTGGCGATTGCATGGGCTACGTCGGGCCTGATTTTCGGAGCAGTCTCCGATCGCATTGGACGGCGGCCCGTTCTAATCCCAACCGTATTTCTGTTCTCAGCGCTTTCCTGGCTTTCGGGCCTCGCAAGGTCTTTCGCTGAGTTGCTCCTCATCCGAACATTATTGGGAATCGCAGAGGGTCCCACGTGGCCGACGATGACTTCCATGATTGAAGCGACTTCCGAGCCGAAGAGCCGCGGACGCAACATCGGAATCGTTGTAAGCGCTGGCGCTCTTGTGGGGCTTGCGCTGGCGCCTGTGCTGACCACGCAAATTGCTGCGCGTTTCGGCTGGCGCTGGGCGTTTTTCGTCACCGGCATCCCCGGGATGATTCTCGGCATCTTGATTTGGAAATTTGTGAAGGAACCAACAGAAGGGGAGTCCGAGCCTCATCAGCACGCTAAGCCTTCGCTCAAAGATTATTTGTCGCTCCTCCGGTACCGCAATATGTTGCTTTGTTGCGTGGGAGCGGCGGGCTTCATGACTTGGCTGTTTGTCATGCATGTGTTCGCGCCCTTGTACATCACGGAAGTTTCGCAGCGATCCGCAACGTTAGCGGGGTTCATCATCGGCGCGGGCGGGCTGGGCGCTTTTATGTGGGGCTGGATTTTCCCGTGGATATCCGACCGCGCAGGGCGTAAACCGACGCTGATCATTGTGGCGCTTATTTCCGCGACCGCGCCGCTGACGTATCAGGTTCCCTTTCTGATTGCCCATCCGTGGCTGATGGCCGGCGCTGGGTTTCTTGCGAACGGCGGGCAGGGCATCGCAGCGCTTGTCTTGGTGCTCGTTCCGACAGAAAGCGTTCCTGCAAAGTTTGCGGCGACTGCGATTGGGCTGGCGACACTCGTTGGAGAAATTGTAGGTGGCGCGATGGCTCCTGCGCTGGCGGGCGCCGCAGCAAATTTCTACGGACTCGTGGCGCCGCTTTGGATTGCCAGCGCCGGAGCGATATTGGTTTTACTCGCGTCTCTGTTCATGACGGAAACAGCCCCATCCAAGACAGGGGAGCGAAAGATGGCCCAATCTATGATCTAAAACATTTTGAGATCTTTGCGTTGTCTGCGGTTAAATGGCGCGCCCGGCCAGACTCGAACTGGCGACCCTCTGCTTAGAAGATAAATCCAGAAGTGCTATCTCGTTGCTTTTCCTTGGCTCTGCGTACTTCTTGCATCATGGTTTTGTATGGTCTTCGGACGTTAATGGACCCATGTTGGACTCAACTTGTCGCGATATGATTCGTAATCCATAGCCCTCTCTGATCTGGTGTCCGATACAGGCCGAATGGCCTCGCGGAAAGAGCCCATGGATTATTCAATAAACCAATCCTCGAACCTTAGGCTCCGGTCTATTATTCGGATGGCTCTACGGTGGAGCTCACAAGCGAGTAAAGAAAAAACAAGACACCTATGCCAATCAGCGCACCGCCAATGCATACTAGAACGACGAACGCGATGGGCCGTGACCACACGAGACAAAGCGCCTCAATCAAGAGCCCTGCAATCACAAAGACGCCTGAGATGCGAAGCCGCCGGTCAATGGAGCCGCCCGGACGCATCAGCTTCCCCCATCCCAGAACTTCACTTTGTCTCCCCAGTGACCCACGTTGTGGACTACATCGTGACATCCACTCGACACGCAGGACAATGTGTTCGCCTTTATTGCAGGTAGAGTAGCCGGATCCGCGTTGTGCGTGGCACCTTGCTCGAAGGAACGCGCTCCAAGATGGCAATGGAGACACTCGCGGTTGTTAAACGGTTTGTAGAGCTTGATGTCCTGCGGTAACGGCGGTTTTCCCAGATAGTAGATGTAAAGATGTCGCAAGCCGCCGAGCTTCGCTTTGAACGTGCCAAACATAGCGTAGTCCGCATGGCAGGTGTAGCAGGCTTCGTCTGCTGGCACACGATGATTCTGATAGTGAGCGGCCGCGAGATACGAGGGGTCATCTATGTACAGACTCTTTCCGTAGGACTCCATGATGTGGCAGGAGAGGCAAAAAGCGGTGCTTTCGGAGCGCTGCATTTGATTTTCCATGCCGGCTACAAGAGAAAAGAGCGGAAGAAAGAAAAGCACGCCGAACGCAAGAATCTTCCCGGTGCTGCTCACAGTGAGCGCGGGACGCACAACAAGAACGCAGGCCAGCGCGGCGCTGAACAGAACGAGAGTTACGATGGCGATGGTCGGCATCGGACAAGGAATTCACTTCACTTCTTCAGAGTGCGAATATAAGCGACGAGATCCTTGATCTGTTCTGGTTTTAGGCTCTTAGCGTACGCGGGCATTTTGCCTTTGCCGTTGCCGATGATTCCGGCGAGCTCATCATCACTTTGCTTTTGAACATCCGCAGAACCGAGATCCCGAACCTTGTTCGCTTTGCCGACGGTGGTTTCGCCCTTCCCATCTGCGCCGTGGCAGACCGCGCATTTTGTTTTGTAAAGGGTTTCGCCGCCGGTTTGCGCCTGCGCAGGCAGCGGAAGAACAGCGAATCCCACGCAAAGTAAGAGAATCAAGGCTCCTTCGCCTGCGCACCGTGTTTGTCGATTCATGTCTCCTCCTGAAAAGTCACAGCACAGATTTCAGAACGCATATCGTATAGAAAGCGTATACAGATTGCCTCTGAAATTTCTTGGCGCATAGATGTCCTGCACTGCTTCTCCACCCGTCGTCCCGAACGTCGGATCCTCGTGATATCCGTAGTAGTCCCAAAAGGCTTTTCCGGTCCACTCCTTCCTGAACTTGTACTCAAGCCCCCCGTACGGGTGCAGCCACTTGGAATTGAGCGGACCATTGACCTGATTGGGGATCAACTCCTGAGGGTCGAGGCGCAGGTTCGAACCACTTGTGCCAGTGAGGTTGGCGCCCAAATGCACGGTCAATTTGTGAACCGGCCGGTAGGAAAGATCAAAAAAGCCGTAGTTAGAATTGTTCGTATAAGTAGAGAGTTGCTGCACCAGGCCCGGCACGTTCGGGCACGCTTGTATGCCTGGGCCGGGTTGACCAGCGGCGACGCTGATGTAGCAAATCAGGACTTGTGAGTAGACATCGTTGTAGTCGTATCCAATTTCCATCCCGAACTTGTCATTGGGCTGGATCATCGCGGAGACGCCGTAGGCACGATTGTGCTGCGTGTCGTTTTGTTGGAACTGGTTGTTGCGGGATTCCCAAATCAAAACATTGCCGCTCAGGTTGAGCCAGTTGGTGACATTGTATTTCGTGCGGACTCGGTATTCCTGCGACTCCTTGGGGCTGATGCGCGTGAACGTTCCGTCCGCGCTGAAAAGCTCCATGTCAAAACTGATCTTCCACTGCTGGTTCGGTCGAGCCCAAAGACCCAATAAGCCGGAGTATTCGTTGATCGGCGGCACGATTGCACTAGCCGGGCTGAAAGGAGGGACGGAGACAAAACCGATGGAACTGTCTGCGTTCAGCGTGCAGCTGGCGGGGAGGTTGGCTTGCGTAACCGGCCCAGGATTCACAACGGCGCAAGCTCCGCGGGCGGCCGTAGCGGCGGTTGGGCCCGGATAAAAGACTTGGTTTAAGGCTTCGTAAAAATTGTCGGAGATGTAGCGATGCCGGTAGCGGAATCCGATTCGTGCGCCGAACTTCTTGGAAAAGCGGTAGTCAAATTCGGCAAGATTGGTTTTCTCCTCTTGTTTAAGGAAATTGCTGTCGATAACCATCGAGAGGTCCGGAGCCGAACTCCCGTTGTGAGTTACCGTACCGGCCACCGCGCCCAACGGTGGCGCGCAGTTGAACGGGACGGGGGCGGGTGGTGTAA
>Ga0209736_1000342_pt1 | contig 14995 bp, 12 predicted proteins | sample BlaSpr_A8_Ref_M3_FD_187992 | JGI IMG/M metagenome (GOLD analysis project Ga0209736, IMG submission 187992) | Forest soil microbial communities from Thunder Bay, Ontario, Canada - Black Spruce, Ontario site 2_A8_Ref_M3 (SPAdes) (version 2) | ecosystem: Environmental > Terrestrial > Soil > Boreal...
AGGCTGGTTCGATGCTGGGCTCGGGGGCGATTGTAGTTTGCGACGATACGACGTGCATGCTCGATATGGCTTTGAATGCAGTGCGATTTTATCGCAATGAATCTTGCGGAAAATGCGTACCTTGCCGAGTAGGGTCGCAAAAGATGACGGATTTGCTGGTGCGGTGGACGCACGGCGGGTTGCCTGAAAAACAGTACCGGGCAGATCTGGCGTTGATCGATGAGCTTTGCCAGGCCATGAGTCTGACATCGATTTGCGGGCTTGGGCAGATCGTTCCGGCGCCGGTGCAATCGGTGTTGAAACACTTTCGCGAGGAAGTGGACGCGCATGTTTTAAAGGGAAAGTGTCCTAGCGGGATTTGCTTTACGGCCGCGGCGCGTGCGGGAGAAGCACAGCGAGTTGGGATTCGACCGTGAGTGAAGGAGTGAAACAAATCAAGAAAAGAATTTACATAGAGTTCACAGAGAGCGCAGAGGACACCGAGAAAAGAAGGAAGAGACGAGCATTGTGAGCACAATCAGCAGACTGCCGGAGCTTGTGGAGATCACCATCGACGGGCGACCTGTACAGGTCGCCGCAGGGACGAGTGTGTTCGATGCGGCGCGGATGAATGGGACGCCGATTCCTACGCTTTGCCATCTGCAGAATGAGATGCCAGTGGGAGTTTGCCGGCTGTGCGTGGTGGATACCGGGGCGCGGGTTCTTACGGCTTCGTGCGTGCGGCCTGTCGAGCCGGGAATGAAGGTGGTTACGAATTCCGAGAAAGTTTTGAATGCGCGGAAGACTTTGCTTGAGCTTTTGATGGCGGATCATCCTTCTCCTTGCGCGCGTCAGGAAAAATCGGGCGACTGCGAATTGGAGACTTTGGCGCGTGCGGCGGGAATCACGCAGCCGCGATTTGCAAAACGGACTGTTTCGCGAGGGATTGATGATTCTTCGCTAGCGATTGCGGTCGACCACGATGCTTGTATTTTGTGCGACCGATGTATCCGCGGGTGCGACGAGATCAAGAATAATTTTGTGCTTGGACGGATGGGGAAAGGCTATTCGGCGGGAATTGCATTCGATCTCAACGCGCCCATGGGCGACTCGACGTGCATTTCGTGCGGGGAATGCATGGTGTCGTGCCCGACGGGCGCGCTGACGAATAAGACGCTTGTTGGCACGTCAATTGCCACGGGGCCAGACGCGCAGGGATTCGAAGCGGAAGAGCTTTTGCAGTTGCCGGTGTTCAAAGGAGTTTCGGGAACATTTCTCGAGTTGAACCGCGGAGCGATCGTCAAACGGCGATTTCATCCGGGAGAGATTATTTGCCGCGAGGGCGAATTCGGTTCGACGGCTTTTTACATTCTCGAAGGCAAGGCGCGTGTTTCGCTGTCGGCACCGATGGCGCACGTGAAAACGCAAGGCGGAGCAAAAGGCCTTTTCAAGAAACTCACAAGCACGCTCGCGGCTCGGGACACGGACATTCGCGCCGAAGAGACTCGCGACAGAACGATTCCGATCGATGCTTCGGTGGACCTGGCATACGGGAATCCGGTGGCTGAACTCGGTCCCGGCGATCTTTTCGGCGAAATGACGTGCATGAATTTTTACCCGCGTTCGGCGACTGTGATCGCGGAGACGGATGTCGTGGCGTTCGAGATGCTGCGGAACGTGCTCGACATCATGATGAAAAATAAATCGTTTCGGGCGCAGATTGACCAGAACTACCGGCGGCGGGCGCTCGAGAATCATTTGCGCGGCGTGCCGATGTTTGCGGACCTTTCGCCGGATTTTATCGAGCATTTGAAGGAAAGCGTGGAGTTGCAGAGGTTTGCTCCGGGACAGGTCATCGCACGACAAGGCGATGCGGCAAATAGTTTTTATCTCGTGCGCATCGGATTCGTGAAGATCTCGGAGATCTATCCTGGCGGGGAACTCGTGCTGGCGTATTTGTCGCGCGGAGATTATTTCGGGGAAATTGGGTTGCTCGGCGGCGGCGTGCGCACAGCGACTTGCACAGCGCTGGACCATGTGGAAGTTGTGCGCATTTCGGGCGACGATTTTCGGGACATGATGGATCGCTTCCCAAGCGTGCGGCAGGGCCTTGAGGTTGTGGCGGCAGAACGAGCTGCGCAAAATCAGCAACGGATGCAAACCGTTCGCAGCGTGCCGATTGACCAGTTTCTTTCGCAGGGTTTGATGGAAGCGCAGAGCCTGCTCATTCTCGATTTGCAGAATTGCACGCGCTGCGATGCCTGCGTGAACGCCTGCGCAGATGCTCACGATGGAATTACTCGGCTGGTGCGAGAAGGATTGCGGTTCGAACAATACTTGGTGGCGACTTCGTGCAGGCAGTGCCGCGACCCTTTGTGCATGGTGGGGTGTCCAGTGGGATCGATCCGGCGGCGGAATTCGCTGGAAGTGATTATCGAGGACTGGTGCATCGGCTGCGGGCTGTGCGCGCGGAATTGTCCGTACGGAAATATTAATTTGCATCCGTTCGAGGTGATGGTGGAAGACCTGGAGCGGCCGGGGCGAAAGAAAGCGGTAGTGAAGCAGAAGGCCACGTCGTGCGATCTGTGCACGCACTTGAAAGAGCCTAGCTGTGTTTACGCGTGTCCGCACGATGCGGCGCACCGCGTGGACCCGCGGACATTTTTTTCGGAGATGCTGGGCGGCGGGACGGCGAAGTGAAGGTGAGAGGATTTTTGCGTGCGGATTGATAAGACACAACGCGGATGGGCGATCGCGTCGCTGGCCATTTTTGCCGTCTTCACGACGATGTACGTGGCTTATGCAGTGAATGCGCCTAGCGGACCTAGTGGCGGCAGCGCGCCTGGTTTGGCTTTTGGAGTGATCGGATTTGGCTTCATGATTTTCGCGGCGCTGCTTGGAGCGCGAAAACGAGTGCCGACTTGGCGGATTGGACGCGCGCAAGCTTGGATGCGCGGGCACTTGTGGCTGGGATTGCTGAGCTTGCCGGTGATTTTGTTTCATGGCGGATTTCATTTTGGCGGAACGTTGACGCGCTTGCTGATGTGGCTGCTGATTATCACCGTGGTGAGCGGGATTTTTGGGGCAGCGCTGCAACATTTCGTGCCGCGGGTGATGACGACGGACGTGAAGCTGGAAACGATTTACGACGAAATCGGAAATGTGCGGAAATTGCTGCGCGAAGAGGCGGACCGCGCCGTCGAAATGGTCTGCGGTCCGATCGGCCTCGGCAAATCGGCAAGTGAGGAAGTTCTGCGCGCCGGGGGACTAAGCGCGGCTCGGACGATGGCTACAACCGGCGGCGGTGCAGTGGTGGCGGCCGCCGTGGAGACAGTTGTGCTTACCAAAGAGGAGTGCGCCCCCTTGCGCAAGTTTTATTTGAACGAAATGCGGCCGTTTCTTGAGCAGCCGAGGCACCGCGGATCGCGGCTTGGCGACGCGGACAAAGCGCATGGGGCGTTTTCCGGTTTGCGGACGCTGCTGCCGCAAGGGGCGCAGGCGACTTTGCAGGATTTGGAAGACATTTGCGATGAGGCGCGGCAGCTTGTGCGGCAGGAGCAGCTTCATCATTTATTGCATGGTTGGTTGCTGGTGCATATTCCGTTTTCACTGGCGCTGATTTTGCTGGGGGCGGTGCATGCGGTGATGGCGCTGAAGTATTGAAGAAGTGGCGAGTGACGAGTGGCGAGAACACGAACAACTAAGAAATTGGCGCAGCGGATCGACCTGAATTATTTCAAGAGGCCGACGGGGTTGAAGCGCGCGAAGTTTTGGCTGAGCGTGGGCGCGCTTGCGCTGGCGCTGGTTTGGATTGGCTGGCACGGATTCACGCGGGACTCGCGGGTGTATTCGAGCGGACGGATGAGCGGAGCGCACGCGGTGCTGGAGACGGAGTGCGCGGTGTGCCATGTGCAAACGGCTGGCGCGTTTTCTGCGAAAGCCGCTGACAGCGCGTGTTTAGCATGCCATGACGGGCCGATGCATCACGCTGCGCAGACGAGGACGCTTGGTTGCGCTGAGTGCCACACGGAGCACCGAGGGCGAGTGAGTATTGTTGCGGCGAAGAACGAGAGTTGCGCGCAATGTCATGGCGATTTGAAGACGAGCGGCAGCGCGGCGCGCTATGCGGCGCACATCTATAGCTTTGAAGATGGACACCCGGAGTTTGCGGCGTTGCGTTCCTTTGGCGCATTGCCCGCGAGTGATCCTGGAACGATCATGGTGAATCATGCGATTCACATGAAACCGATCCGGCGCGTGCCTAACGGGCCAAATGTGCAGCTGGAATGCGGGGATTGTCACCAGCCTGGGGCTGTTTCGACGGATTGGAACTACGCCGATGCGAACTACACGGCTGCTAACACTAGTTATTCAGAGCAAGACGAAGTGCTCGCTCTGCGGCCCGGCGCTCTCGGACGGCCGATACCAAGGAGTGGGCGCGAGCTGATGGCACCGGTGAGATTTGCGTACGCTTGCGCGGGCTGCCATTCGCTGAGCTTTGACAAACGCTTCGACGAAGGCGTGCCGCATGACAAACCCGAAGTAGTGCACGCGTTTCTTGTGAAGAAATTCGGAGAGTTCATTGCCGCGCATCCTGGCGAGGTGCGGGTAGTGCGTGATCCTGGGAGGGATTTGACTGGTAAGCCGCTCGCGCCGGAGGTGCGTGTGCTCACGCCGACGCAGTGGGTGGCGGAGCGTACGGCGGAAGGGGAGGATTTGCTATGGCGCAAGACTTGCAAACAGTGCCACGCGCTTTCTACAGCAGAGAGAGAGCGTGGGACAAGAATTCTGCAATCGAACCGGCGGAGTGATGAACCTCCGGATAGTGGCGCGTCAGCTGGAAGATTGCCAGAAATCGCTCGCGCCAGTGTAACTTTGCAGTGGATGCCGCATGCGAAATTTGATCATGACGCGCACCGGGGATTTTCCTGCGTGGGCTGCCACGAGAAAGCGCTGAACAGTACGGTGACGAGCGACGTCCTCTTGCCGGGGATTGCGACTTGCAGGGCTTGCCACGCGCCGGGTCCGGAGCACGCTGAGTCGCGATGCTTTGAATGCCACACGTATCACGATTGGTCGAAGCGGAAGGAAGTGAAGCCGGCGTTTACGCTCCCGGCATTGCGTACGGGCGGACGCTGAGAGCGGCGCGGATTTTTTGAACCAGCCTATTTGTTGATGAGCGCCATCATGTGTTCCGGATAGCGCAGGCCGGCGGCGGCGCCGTGCGGAGCGATTTCTTCAATGCGGCGCAGGTCGTCTTTCGAAAGTTGCACTTTCAGCGCACCGAAGTTTTCTTCCAGATATTTGCGGCGCTTGGTCCCGGGGATAGGGATGATGTCGTCGCCCTGGGCGAGGAGCCAGGCCAGAGCTAGCTGGCCTGGAGTGCAGTTTTTTTCTTTGGCGATGGATTCGACGCGGGCGACTAGATCGAGATTCTTCTGGAAATTTTTGCCCTGAAAACGTGGGGAAAAACGCCGGTAATCGTCGGGCGCGAAATCCTCGAAGCGCTTGATCTGGCCGGTTAGGAAACCGCGTCCTAACGGGCTATAGGCGACAAAGGCGATTCCTAGCTCGCGTGTGGCGGGAAGAATTTCGTCTTCGGGGTCGCGTGTCCAGAGAGAATATTCCGATTGCAGCGCGGCGACGGGATGGACTTTGTGGGCGCAGCGAATTGTTTCCGCGGACGCTTCAGACAAACCGATAAATCGTATTTTCCCTTCACGGATAAGCTCGGATAGCGCGCCGACGGTTTCTTCGATGGGCGTTTTAGGATCGACGCGATGCTGGTAATAGAGATCGATGGTGTCTACGCCAAGACGCTTGAGGCTGGCGTCGCAGGCGGAGCGAACGTAGGCGCGGGCGCCGCTAACGCCGCGGACGTTTGGGTTTGTTTTGTCGCGGACAATTCCGAATTTTGTCGCGAGGAAGACTTTGTCGCGGATACCGCGAATGGCCTTGCCGACTAGAATCTCGTTGTCGCCGTAGCCGTAAACGTCGGCGGTGTCGAGGAAATTCATGCCGAGCTCGAGAGAGCGGTGGATCGTGGCGATAGATTCGGCGTCGTCGCGTGCGCCGTAAAATTCGGACATGCCCATGCAGCCGAGGCCGAGCGCGGAAACTAAGGGGCCATTTTTTCCGAGATGACGTTGCGGCATTTGATTCGCTCCCCAAGTGTTCAAGAGATTGGATGTAGTGCCGAGCGATGTGGATACATATTGGTAAGCGGCTACGTAGGCTGCGGGTCAGTAGTGGAACATGCGAGACCAGCAGCGACTGGTTCAATCGGGAGGGGAGTGGAAGGGACCGTAAGCACTTGCAAATGTGGAGGCGGACCGCATCACGAATAGCTTGAATACACTGGGGGAACAAGTGACAGAATGGGTGGCGAGCAGAGAGGGATGGTTGAGGAGGGGGCCATGGAGGAAACGAGGCGCAGGTTCTTGATGACGCTGGCCGCGGCGGCGGGTTGTTCCGTCGCAACGCCTGGCGTTGTGTTCCCACAAGTGCGAAACACTAAACCCTTTCCTACGCCGCCAGCGGCGGCCGAGACTCGGAACCCCGCGGAGCAGGATGCGGCAAAAACCGACCCTCAGAGCGCTAAGAGAGCGGCACTGAAACAGAACGAAAAGGAGTTTCGTGCGGGCGTCGAGCGTTTGTATCAGTTGGCTAGCGAATTGAAGGAAGAGGTCGACAAGACAGTGACGACAGATGTTTTCTCGGTGCAGATGTACAAGAGGACCGAGCAGATTGAAAAAGTTGCGAAGTTGTTGAAAGGGAAGGCGAAGGGATAGTGAGTAGCCAGTGAGTAAGTAGTGGAAAAGACGGCCATGGGGCGAAAGCAACTGAGTTTCTCCAAATAAATTGAGATGGAACCGGGTGAAAAGCGTAGAGATTCGAATTAGGAGAGCGGTGACGGCAGATGTCCCTGTGCTGCGCGAATTGATTGAGGCGTCTGTGCGGAGACTGCAGGCTGAGGACTACACTCTGGAACAGATGGAAGGGGCCCTGGAATCGGTGTTTGGTGTAGACAGCCAGTTGATCGCGGACGGGACTTATCTTGTTGCGGAAGGCAGAAAAGTTGAGGCGTTGCCAGACGCGGAGAACTCCGTCGACGAAAAAAATCCGGGATCGGAATGGGTCATAGCAGGTTGCGGCGGTTGGAGTAAGCGCAAAACGCTTTATGGCAGCGATCACTGGACGGGGCGAGAGGACACGCTGCTGGACCCTAAGCGCGACGCGGCGAAAATCCGGGCGTTCTTTATTCATCCGGCATGGGCGCGACGCGGTGTCGGAAGCAGAATTCTTGAAGCGTGCGAAGTCGCGGCTCGCGAGGCGGGTTTTACGAGTTATGAAATGGGAGCGACATTGACGGGAGCAAAGCTCTTCGGCACGAAGGGTTATGTTGCCGTGGAAAAAATCGAGGTGCCACTGAAAAACGGGCTGTCGCTTCCTGTTATCCACATGGCAAAACGGGCTTAGGGCGAACCCTTTCAAGCCGAGTTTCTCAGCACAAGAGCAGCGGCCCACTTCAGAAACCGGGCCCTACCTGGGATCGAGAACGGGCCGGATAGTTTTGGAAATACGGGTTAGCTTCCCATCAGAAACAAAGGTTTGGCTTCAAAGCTTGAGAATTGCGGTCGGAGACGCTCGGTATTGTAGTGCTCCTTGATGTCCACAATTTTCTTGGTGGAGGTAATCGTTTCGATGGGGATGTTGCCGTAGCTGCCGTTGTGAAGAACGACGAGGCGGCCGTGGACGCCCTTTAAGAGCAGTTCGAGGGCGATATTGCCGTAAGCCATGGGAACGATGGAGTCCACAACGTCAGGGTCGCCGCAGCGGGCCAGATAGCCGAGCTTCTGGTTGACCACTTCAATCGTCTTGCCCTTGTTAAATTTCTTCGAGAGTTCCTTTACCTTGTCCGAGACGATATCGCCTATACCCCCTAGCTTCTTGTGTCCGTAGGCATCCGCCGTCTCGCCCTCAAAAATCATTTCGCCCCCTTCGAACATCGCTCCTTCCGAAACGAGCACGGTTGAGTAGCGGCTGGGGTTTTTGTTGCGGTCATTCACGAGAAGTTCGGTGAGGCTCTCGATATTGAATTTATATTCGGGGATAACGCAACGGTTTGCGGCGCCAGCCATGGTAGGAAGCATTGCCGTATAACCAGCATAGCGGCCGAAGACTTCGATGACCATGAAGCGCTCGTGAGAACCCGCCGAAGTGCGGAGATCATTGACGAGCTGCAATGTGCGGGTGACGCAGGTGCTGAACCCGATGCAGTAATCGGTGCCGGGGACGTCGTTGTCCATGGTTTTGGGAATGGCGATAACTTTGAAGCCTTCTTTGTGGAGGCGGACGCCGTAGCTGAGTGTGTCGTCGCCACCGATGGGGATGAGCGTATCAATGCCAAGCCAGGCCAGATTCTTGAGGACTTCTGATGTGAGATCGTTTTTCTCTGCGTTGAACCTGTCTTTTAGATGGGCCGGAACGTTGGATTTGCTGACGCGGCCAGGATTCGTGCGCGAAGAATGGAGAAAAGTACCGCCGGTGCGCGCAGCGCGATCGACCACTTCCTGTGTGAGAACCAGGAAATTGTCGGAATTGTCGTAGTCCTTTTCTCGGACCATGTCCACGAGTCCGGCCCATCCGTGGCGGAAGCCGATGACTTGGTAGCCCTCATGAAGCGCCCGGATAGTGACGCCGCGGATTGCGGGATTCAGACCGGGGACGTCACCGCCACCAGTGAGGATGCCGATCACGCCTTTTTTGGTGTTGACGTTTGCCATAGCACAGAGCCCTTTCCGACAAAGAGTGAACCGACAATTATCCACGGACCGCGCAAATTTAGAAAGCGCGGATCGAGGGAGAATTATCAGACGACGGGACTAAATGACGCGCCACCCCTCAAATCAGGGTTGAATTTGTGTGCCGAGGACCCCGAGGAACTTTGCGAGCCAGGAGTGCAGGGCGGGCCAAGCTGGTCCAGTGACGAGGTTGCCATCGACGAGGGCGTCGGTCATGGGCAGACTTACGTAGGTGCCGCCGGCGAGAGTAACGTCAGGGCCGGTGGCGGGATAGGCGCTGCACTTCTTCCCCTTGAGGACGTCAGCGACGGCGAGAATTTGCGGGGCGTGGCAGATAGCGGCGAGAGGTTTGTTGGTTTTCGAAAAGTGATGAACGATCTCAATCACCCGAGGGTTGAGGCGCAGGTATTCGGGCGAGCGGCCGCCGGGGATAATGAGGGCGTCGTAGTCTTCGGGCTTGATGTGGTCGAAGGTGGCGTTGAGAGCGAAATTGTGGCCGCGTTTCTCCGTATAAGTCTGGTCGCCTTCGAAATCGTGGATGCAGGTGGGGACGAAGTCGCCGGATTTTTTCCCAGGACAGACGGCATGGACGGTGTGGCCGACCATCAGAAGCGCCTCGAAGGCCACCATCACTTCGTAGTCTTCGACGTAATCGCCAACAAGCATGAGAATGGATTTCTTGGACATGTAGCCTCCAGAGGAATTGTAACTGAGGAAGAGAGCGGGGCCAAAGCGGGGCAAAAAAAGTGGCGAGCCTGTTTGCGGGTGGCACAGCCAATCCTGGCTGTGCAGCGTGTTGCGGGGAATGCAAGACCATCGCTTGCGAGTGATCTTATGGTGCAAAAGCGTGAGCACAAAAACCGGGCAGACAAGAGTGCCTGTCCTACCGGGAGTCATGAGGAAATCGCGTCTCAAAACGAGACGATGAGGTTTAAAGCGATGGAACATGAGATGGCGGCGCGAAAAAACAGCGTCTGGCATGTCAACCACACTAATTGCGACCACGCTATAAGCTCATGAATCTAAACAGCTTCTGAGCGAATGCGGGCCGCCGCGGTTTATCCCGCGGTGTGGCGAGCCAAATGCAGCTAGAATGCCGGCGTTTACTTCGCCGGACTTTCCGGCTTCAAGGACAGATCGTGAATCAGGCTAAGCGAATAATCGTAGTGTGTCTGCTCGCCGTACTCGCGGCGGCAATTGGCGGGACAGTTTCTTTGCGGGCTCAGATTGCTGAGCTCCCGGAGACGAAACGCAAAGTCAGGGTGCTTGTAAAACCTCAATACCCTGAACTTGCCAAAAAGTTGAGCCTTTCGGGACTCGTGAAAGTCGAGGTAATCATCGGGCCCGATGGTAAGGTGAAGAGAACGCACATCGTCGGCGGCCATCCTGTGCTGGCGTCGGAGGCAGAAAAAGCAGCCTTGCAAAGCGAATTCGAACCCGGGCCGAAAGAAACAACAGAGGTCATCGAATTCAAGTTTAGCCGTCAATGAGCTTTTGAATTCCTTTGAAAAGAAAACGGGCGGCTATCCTGGCGAGGGATAGCCGCCCGTTTCGTTTGAGTCTGATGTTAGTGTGCCTGGGCCTGCGAAGCGACGGCAGGTTCAGCCGAATCCTGAATAGTGAGCATGTCCGTGCGCACCTTGTCCCACTCCAGCAGGTTTAGACCATAGGAAGTGAACAGGCGACGGATGTGCGCGGAGTCCCAGTTCAGAACTTTTTCAAGCACGGGAACGAGTACGCTCATGGCGTTGTCGCTGAGTACGGTGCGCTTCGCGACGCGGGTGATGAACTTGGCTTCGGACACGGCGATCGTAAGACCGTCGTGCTGATTGACGTGCATCATCACGGGAATATCGGAGCTTCCGTCGCCCATGTAGATGATGTGGTCGTGGCTGATGCTCAGTTCGGCGCGGCGCTCTTCGAGAACGGTGATTTTGCCCCATCCCGCAGAGGCGCGAACGATCGACTCGACCTCGCCTGTGGCGTCATTGTAGCGGAAGCGCGTGCCGAAAATATTTTGCGGCGGCACAATCCCTTCGAGCGCAGACTGAATAATTTCCTGCGGAGCCGCGGAGATCACGTTGAAATGAAACTTGTAGCCCTCGGCAAGATTGTCCAGCGCACGCGCGAAGAGCGCGACGTTATGCTTCAAGCGGATGCGCTTGCCGGTTTCGATCAAGTGGTCGCGACGAACCCGGCGGAATTCTGGGTCGTGCAAAATCAAATAGCTCAGTTCGGCGCCCTGTTGGACGAGGTTCATCTCCGCAAGGCCCTTGACCTTGTCGTGGAACCCATGAAAACCGATGAGCTCTGAGAGAGCGACTCCCGAGTCGTTGAAGCTTAAAGTCTGGTCAAAATCGCTTGCCAGTAAATAATGCTTTAGCATGTCCTAGTACTCCTTCTTGCTCCCTAAATATGCTCGCCTTAGGCGAAGCCGACCCGCCCTGGGTGCGGTGCCAGTACCCCCTACACCTACAACGATAGCGTCGTTCACCTGAGGGGACCCACGAATTATTTTGATGGGTGCTATGCGTTAAAAACGTGAACGAATCATTATACCTCGATTAGATGTGTCCTAAGGTTAAAAGGTACAAAGGAAAGGAGATGGGTACCATTTCAGGTACTGAAAAGCAGCAAAACGCGTGTCTAGAAGGAGATACCGACAGCGAAGGAAAAGTGAAAAAAGTGCTCCGTAACATCAAGCCGGAAGGTCTAAAGGCCGAGGGCCTTCATCTTGGGTTCTTCGTAGACGTCGTCCTCCCCGGGGTAGCGGAGACGATCCTTGAAACGGCCGGTTTCGGCCGCCAGGGCCCAGACCAGGCTCTCCCCGGCGGGGAGGGTTTTCGGCTGGAGGCGGAAGGCCTCGTCTTGAAAAGCCAGGGAAGCGTCGATCCATTGCCAGCCGGCGGTCTCGAAAGCGGCCATCACGTCGGGAAGGACGAGGGCGTTGAGGGTGTTGTAGTGGATGAGGAGTGTATGGCGAATGTCGCGGCCGAGGACGTCAATGGCGAGCTGGCGGTAGAAGGAAGCGCGGTCGAGAAGATGCGCGATGAGGTAGTCGCGATAGGGTTGGATGCTGGCCTTGGGTTCCTTTGCGAGCCGATCGGCCATGCGTTCGTTGACGTACCAGTCGGAGGCGTCGATGGTGACGTGGCCCACGCGATAGCCGCTTTCCTTGAGAAGTGTCCGAAAGCGGTCGCGCTTGTCAGCGGTGTCGCCTTCTTTGAGAAACGGATAACGGAAGAGAAGAGTTTTGTTGTGATAGGGAGCGATGACCTTTTCGTTTTTTAGGAAATCGACAGCGAAGTCGGCGTAAGGGGTGGGTCCGCAATAGTTCAAGTGGGAATAGGAATGATTGCAGATCATGTGGCCGGCCTGGTCCCACCCCGAGAGCAGCTTGGAGCCGTCGGATTCGTCGACGCGCATGCCGCAGACGAAGAGAGCGGCTTTGATGTTGCGGCTGTCGAGAGCTTTTAGGATGCGGGAGTTGGCATCGGGCCATCGGAGGTTGGCTTCGAGTTTCAGGCGAGGGTCGTCCATGGTGATGGCGAGCTGGGGGCGCAGGGCGTTTGTGTTGCGCGAAGGAGCGGGGTTTTGGTTTGGGCCGGACGCTAGAAGCGCGTTGGTGAAGAGCGGGGCACAAGACACAGCGGAGATGGTTTTGAGTGTCGAGTCGAGAAATTTGCGGCGATCCATGGTCATCACCTCAGTAAAGTGAATTGAGCCAACTGCGGGCGCGAGCGAAAATGGATGTTAGGGATGACGACGTTGCTGTGTGAACGGATTCGACAGATTCGTCGGTGACGGAATAAAACGCGCCGTTGCCCGAGTGTTGATAGAGGCGCTGCATTTCGGCGCGATTGAGAGGACGGGCGCCGCGGCGGCCGAAGACGGCAAGTTGGTTGCCGGATTCGTCGACAGCGCGGTCGCGGTCGATGCCTTTGGAAATGGCGAGCGCGGGGCCGCGCGTATGTGCGGTGGCAATTAACTTTGGAGTGGGCCGCGGGCTGAAACCGGAGAAGTGTGCGGGATCATCCCACGGCGAAACAATTTGCCAAACGCGCAACCCGTAGACCCCATCCGCCACAAACGCGTACGCGCTCCCCGCAACCATTCCGATCTTCACGTCGTACGTATCGTTCATTTCCCCGTTTCCGCCAAATTCCTGTTCGAGGATCGGCGCTTCCGGATTTTCCACATTCACGACTGCCACTCCGTACTCTCCGTCAGCCACATAAGCATAAGTCCGTGCCACGTACACGTTCCTCGCATTCCCGGTTGCCACTCTTCCCTTTGCCGTCATTTTTGGATGTGCCAGGTCCGTCACATCCAAAGTTTTTAGTCCGTAGCGATCCACCACAAATGCATAACGGAACTGAACTGCGATCCCGCGCGGATTGTCCAAGTCAGGAGCGCCGATGGTGGTTGTCACGCGAGGCGCGAGAGGATTGTCGAGATCAACGACGACGAGAGATTCGTCCGTGAGGATGTAGGCATAAGTGCCGGCGATGGTGATGCGGCGCGCGCCTGTGAGGATGCCGTTGGGATTGAAGGCAAGGGCACGCTTGAGGAAATTGTTGGCGGGATTGCCGTCGAGGAGCGTGCCTACGCCGGGGCTGCTGGATTTCAGATCGGGATTGCCGATGACGACCAGGCCTTCTTCCTTGTCGGCGACATAAAGAAAACCGTAGAGGAGATGGATGGACTGCTCTTCGTTTTCGGGGAGACGCTGGCGGAGCGGATCGACGCCGAGGGTTGTCGGTGAAGCGACGGCCAGCGCATTATTGGTTGGCACGAAGAAGCGCTGGCCAAGCGGAGAAACGGGAGCCGCGGTCATGCGCTCGGAAAAACCTTTGTTGTCGATGTTGGCGATGTCATAGACGCGGAGCCCGCCGGTGCCGGTTGCGGCATAAGCATATTCGCCGCGAGCTTGGATATCGAGAACGTTGCCTTCGTGGCTTGACGCGATCGAGAGTTCGCGGCGATGGTCCACGAATTTTTTGTAGTCAGCAGGATAGGCGATGCGCTGGAGGTCGCTGCCGTAGATGGCTTCGGGTTCGTCGTGCTCGGCGACGGCTACAGCCTCGAAGCCTTTTTTGCCAGTGGCGACGTAAACGTAGCGGCCCATGAAATTCATGAAGTTTGTGCCTTGTAGCAGGAGCTGGGCCATCCAGGCGTTGTTGTCGTTGGCGGCGGAGACGTGGCAATCGCTGCATTGCTTTGTTTCTTTCGCCCGAACGGTGTGCGGAACAAACGTGCTGAAAGCTTGGCCGGAGAAACCCGGGGCGGAAATGGTTTGTTGCGTGTAATACAGCCAGTCGCGGTTCGCATTTTGCGAACTGACGAGTATCGCGCAGGAAGAACGCGCGGGAGCGATGCGGTGGCCAGTGACGGTGCCATCGACGCCGAGCATGTAGATGTCGTCCCGCAGGACTTGAAAATTGTAGCTGGTGTAGTTGCGCGTAGTGAGGCCTTCATTGTGAAGCATGGGTTTGCGCGCGTTGGCGGTCATCTGCAAATGACAACCGAAACAGGTTGGCGTCCAGGAAGTGTGGCAGGAGTAGCAGGTCATGGAAGAATTCGCGTGGGCGAGATGGTCATCGTCCTGCGGCATTTGTGATCCAACGTTGCCGTCCTTGGTCATTAACTTGGCGCGGAACGATTTCATGCTGAAATGCACGTTCCCGGGCGTGACGGAATCGGTGGTTTGAACGATCTCCCACGCTTTGTTTTCTTCGGACATGGAGCGCTGAAGCAAAGCGCCATCGGCGCGCCATTCGAAGCGGCGAAGGCCCCATGGCGTGCGCAAAGTGTCGAGGTGCCGGCCGCCGTCGGGAGCGGCGGGGCCCGAAGTGAGGAGACTTGCGCGGTTGCGAATCGTGCCGTGGCAATCGATGCAGTCGATTTCAACCGCGGCGCGAGGTTCGCCATAAATCTTTCCGTTGCCGTGATTGTCCGGCCCAAAATGGCAGTCGTTGCACTGCATTCCTTTTTCTAAATGAATGTCCGCGAGATGGACGGCTTTCCCGAAGCGGTCAGGATCATCGAAGTCGATTTGCTTGCCATCCTTATCAAGCCAATTGCCTTTGCGGTCGTGATTGAAGACAGAACGGAACACCCAGCCATGGCCGTGGAAATCGGCGAACTGCGTGGTTTTCAATTTCGCGTTGAATTCGGGACTGCCGAGATTTTCTAGAAACTTCTCATCGCTC
>Ga0209736_1000343_pt1 | contig 14992 bp, 7 predicted proteins | sample BlaSpr_A8_Ref_M3_FD_187992 | JGI IMG/M metagenome (GOLD analysis project Ga0209736, IMG submission 187992) | Forest soil microbial communities from Thunder Bay, Ontario, Canada - Black Spruce, Ontario site 2_A8_Ref_M3 (SPAdes) (version 2) | ecosystem: Environmental > Terrestrial > Soil > Boreal...
AGCAAGCCGATCTGAAGCGCGCTCAGGCCAAGCGCGAACTTTCTCTGGCGCAGCGCAAACTTCTTGCGGAGATGCAGTCCCTCTATGCCGAGGCCAGCACGGCGCTCAATGAACTGGAGGGATTGAGCCGCTCGGCGCAATTGGCCGAAGAGAGTCTCCGGCTGATCACGCTGCGCTACAAGAACGGCGAGTCCACGGTCCTCGAAGTGGTGGACGCGCAAACGACGTTTTCTGCAGCGAATAATGCCTTTCAAGATGGCGCCGTTCGCTACCGGGTAGCCCTGGCAAACTTGCAAACTCTAACGGGAGTGTTGACAACTCCATGAAGGCGCAGATGACTACGCGAACTCGAATCGGCTTCAGACCGATGGGGGCCGCGGCCCTCGTGGCCGGAGCGCTATATTTGTTGGGCGGCTGCAGCAAGGCGGAGAAGGAGAAAGAGCCGGTCGCCAGCGTGGAAGTCACACCTGCGGCAAAGAGTTCCATCGCGCAGGTGATTTCGGCGCAAGCGGTGGTGTTTCCGCTGCAGCAAGCGACGGTCGCGCCGAAAATTACCTCCACGATTGCGGAGTTCAAAATACAGCGCGGCAGCCACGTGAAGAAAGGACAATTGCTCGCCGTCTTGGAGAACAAAGATCTGGCTGCCCAAGCCCATGCAAGCGAGGGCGATTTTGCCCAGGCGGACGCGGCCTACGTCATGACGGTAAACGCCGGCCTGCCGCAGCAGCTCCAAAAGGCCGAGCTCGATGCCGCTTCGGCGAAATCCGCTTTTGACGCCGCGCAAAAAGTGTATGACAGCCGCAAAGACTTGTTTCAACAAGGCGCCATTCCGCGCCGCGACTTGGACGCCGCCGAGGTGACGTTAACGCAGGCGCGTAGCCAGAACGAACAAGCGCGCAAGCAACTCGCTGATTTGCAGCGCTTAGGCAAGGACCAATTGTTGAAAGCGGCTCACGGGACAAGGAATTCTGCCGAGGGACACTACCGAGCCGCAGCCGCGCAGCTTAGCTACTCTTACATTCTGAGTCCTATCGACGGCGTGATTACCGATCGTCCGCTTTTCGTGGGCGATCTCGCGCAGGCGAATCAGCCGATTCTTACCGTAATGGACACATCAAAGCTCATCGCCAAAGCTCACATTCCGCAGTCCGAGGCGGTGATTCTGAAGGCCGGAGACGCTGCCGAACTGAAAGTCCCCAATCTGGATGAGCCGGTGAAGGGGCGCGTCAGCCTCATCAGTCCTGCGCTCGATCCTGGAAGCACAACCATCGAGGTCTGGGTGGAAGCACGGAAGCCCAATCCCGTGCTGCGGCCGGGGATGACGGTGAGCGTGTCGATGACCGCCAAAACCGTCAAGGACGCCATCGTCGTGCCCACCGCTGCGGTCTTCAAGAATGCCGAAGGCGTGGATTACGTTTTACTGGCTGGATCGGACGAGAAGGCCCACCAAAAAGTCGTGCAGTTGGGCGTGCGGAACAGCGAACTCGTGCAAATCGCGAGCGGCATCAACGTCGGCGACCCCGTGGTCACCACCGGAGGCTACGCTGTTCCCGACGGCACAGCGATCAAGATCGAAAAGCCTGGCGCCGGAGAAAAGGACGCTGCCGGCAAACCTGACGACAAGAAAAACGACGACAAAGACGACAAGAAGGACGAAAAGCCTGGAGCTTCCGCAAAGTCTGCTGCCAAGGACAAGGAGTAGTCGCGCATGGATCCTCGTCCGGCAACAAATGACGCCCAGCGCGGGGCGACAGAAAGCAAATCGCAGACGCCGTGGTTTCACAGGCTTTCCCGTCCCGTCCTTTTCCTCACCATCAGCTTGGCGCTGATCGGGGCCTACCTCGCTCTCACGATTCCCATCTCCGTTTTTCCCAACACGGATTTCCCCCGCATCGTCATCGGCGTCGACAACGGCGTCATGCCCATCGACCAAATGCTGGTGACCATCACGCGCCCGGTCGAGGAAGCGGTGAACAGCGTTCCCGGCCTTCAGAAAGTGACCTCCATCACGAGCCGCGGGTCCGCCGAGGTCGATCTCTTTTTCGACTGGACGTCCGACATGATTCTCACCCTGCAGCGCGTCGACGCCGTCGTCGCGCGCCTGCAGTCCGAACTGCCCAACACCGCAAAACTGGAAACGCACCGGCTCACCTTCGCGGTATTTCCCATCATCGGCTACAGCCTTACCTCGGACACTGTTCCGCAGAATAAACTTTGGGAGATTGCGACTTACGATCTGAAGCCGCGCCTCAATCGACTCGACGGCGTAGCCACCGTCATTATTCAAGGTGGACGCGTTCCGGAATTTCAGGTCACGCCCGACCCTGCCCGTCTGCTCGCCTCGGGCGTCACCGTGCAGGACATCCTCGATTCCATTCGCCGCACCAATCTCATCGATTCCCCCGGCCTGATCGAAAGCGGGCATCAGCTCGTGCTCGGATTGGTCAGCGGACAAGTGCGCACGCCCGAACAAATCGGACAGATTGTGGTGAAGAATTCTCCGGCAGGCGTCCCCGTTCGCTTGGGAGACATCGCCGCGATCGCGCCGTCTGTCGCGCCCGTCTACACCGTAGTTACCGCCAACGGCAAGCCGGCTGTCCTGCTGAACGTAAATCGCCAGCCGGAGAGCAACACTCTCGATGTCGCCAACGAGGTCCACGCGCTGATCCAGGAACTCACGCCAACGCTTCCTCCTGGTGTGCACCTCGAGCCGTTCTACGATCAATCCACGATCGTGCACGATTCCATCGCCAGCGTGCGTGACGCCGTGCTCCTCGGTATCGTGCTCTCTTCCATCATCCTGGTGCTTTTCTTGCGTGACTGGGGCACTTCGCTGGTCGCCGGCTTGGTCATTCCGGTAACGCTTTTCATCACCTTCATCGTGCTCAAATTTACCGGCCAGAGCTTTAATTTGATGACCCTCGGTGGCCTCGCCGCCGCCGTCGGCCTGGTGATCGACGATGCCATCGTCGTCCTCGAAAACATTGTGTTGCACCGCGATGCCGGACAAGGCCGTTTTCAGGCCATCCAAAGCGCCTTGCGCGAACTCACCGTGCCGCTCATCGGCTCGACCATCACGCCCATGGTCGTTTTTCTTCCGCTGATTGCCATTACCGGCGTGACCGGCAGCTTCTTCCGCGCCCTCGCGGTCACCATGACCGTTTCCCTCTTCACTTCGCTCCTGCTGGCGTTGTCGTGGACACCCACGCTCAGCCTTTATTTAGTGCGGCGGAAAGATGCGCCGGAATCGCCCGCAGGGTCACCCGAAGGCCAAGTCGACGCGGCCGCGCTGCTCGCTGCGGAAGAAGCGCATCTCTCCGGATTCTTTGGACGCATCGTCGACTTCTACGGTAGAACCATGCAAGCGGTCTTGAAGCGGCCCTGGACCCTCGCCGTGGGGTCCCTGGCCATCATTATTCTATCTGTGGTCTGCTACAAGCTTCTCGGCAGCGACTTGCTTCCTGAAATGGACGAAGGCGGCTTCATTCTCGATTACTTCACTCCGCCGGGCAGCTCTCTTGCAGAATCCAACCGCATCCTCCAGCATATCGAACAGATTCTGCGCGCGACTCCCGAAGTGGAAAACACTTCCAGGCGTACCGGGCTGCAACTCGGTTTGGCCGCCGTCACCGAAGTGAATCGCGGGGATTTTACCGTCAAGCTCAAGCGCGATCGCAAGCGCCCGATCGATGAAGTCATGGCGGACGTGCGTTCACAAATCAAGCAAACCGAGCCCGCAGCCGAGGTGGAATTCATTCAGGTCTTGCAGGATATGATCGGAGACTTGACCAGCCAGCCCGAGCCCATCGTCATCAAACTTTTCTCCGCCGATGGCAACCTGCTGAAGCAGACCGCGCCTCGCGTCGCCGACGCCATCGGCAAGGTCCACGGCGTCGTCGACGTCCTCGACGGTATCGAAAACACCATCAGCGGTCCCGCCGCGACCTATCAAATCGAGCCCACGGTGGCCGCCCGCGCGGGATTCACTCCCGAGGAAGTCGCTCTGGACGCGTCCGCAGTCCTGGAAGGCCAGCCTGCGGCAACTCCTGTTATCGTGAACGACCGCGCCTACACCATCCGCGTGCGCTTTCCCAACCAGAATCGTTCCTCTCTCGACCAGATGAGCAACACGCTGCTCACCAGCTCCACCGGACGCACCGCCACGCTGGGATCCTTGGCCACCTTGGTCACCGAGCCCGGACAAACAGAAATTCGCCGCGAGAATCTGCAGCGTTTGGTTGCCGTTACCGGCCGGTTCGAAGGTGTGGATCTCGGTACCGGCATCACCGCCGTAAAAAAGGCCGTTGACGATCTGCATTTGTCTTCGTCGATTCGTATCGAGTATGGCGGTACCTACGAAGAGCAACAAAAATCGTTTCACGACCTGCTGGTGGTCCTGTTCCTGGCGCTTCTTCTGCTCTTCGTCGTGCTGCTCTTCGAATTTCGCACTTTCTCGGCGCCCACCGCCATCTTGGCTTCCGCGTTGCTCTCCACCTTTGGCGGATTTCTGGCCCTGCTGGTCACTCAAGAAACGTTCAACGTCGCTTCCTTCATGGGCATGATCATGGTCATCGGTATTGTCGCGAAGAACGGCATTTTGCTTCTCGATGCCGAGCACCGCTTCCGTGAACTCGGCCTTTCGGCCGAGGACGCGATGATTCAGGCCGGACGCCGCCGCTTGCGCCCCATCGTCATGACCGCGCTGGCCACCATTGCCGGCATGTTGCCCCTGGCGTTCGCCCTCGGCCAGGGTTCGCAGATGCTCCAGCCGCTGGCCATCGCCGTCGTCGGCGGACTGCTCAGTTCCATGGTTCTTTCGCTCATCTTCACTCCCGCGATTAACTACTACCTGCAGCGCGGCAAAGCCGCCGCCTAATTCCGGCCGCGCGGCGCACACCTTCTCGTTGTTCGCGGAATGGCCGCTTCATTCCACGGATGGCCACGGACGGACCGGTTGCAGCGCAGGAGCGCCCTGGCGGTAGGCGTCGGCCTGCCATACTTCCGATAGGCGACCTACTTGAGCGTTCCAGGCAATGCCGGACCTGGACTGGCCTGTACCGCCGGCGTAGTCTGCGCAAGCGCCGCCTTCACCGATGCCGGAATCTTGTCCGCATTCTTCACCAGCACGCTCACCTGCCAGATCTGCGTGTCGTTCAGCGCTCCGTGGAATGCCGGCATCCCCGTCATACGAATCCCGTTTTGCACTTTCCAATAGCTCTCCCAGGCCTCGTCATCCGTCACGCCCGTTCCGTGAAACAGTTCCGGCGGCTTCGGAAACATTCCCCCGCCGATGGCCGTCTTTTCCTGCCCCGAAAGCCCATGGCAAACCGCGCAATGCTGTTTGTAGACTTCCACGCCCGCCAGCAGGTTCTTCTCATCGGCGGGCACACCCGGTTCCGGGTGCGGCAACTTCTGCAGATAGGCGTCAAGCGCGATGTGCGCCAGCTTATGTTCAAAGGGCATTTCCGACGCCGAGCACGCCACCGGCGCGCGCCCCGTCGCAAAGTAAAAGTACACGCCCGCTGCCACGCCTAGCACGCCCAGCACAATCCCGATCACTAAGCCTTTAAGCATAACTTCCAAGTCCTCCGGACCTATTGGTTTTCACCACCATTTGCTTGCTGCGGCGCTAGTCTATGTTCCTGTGTCTCATTCTGCACCTAAAAAAACATTTATCCTCAGCCTCCCCGGTGCCGGGAACTCCGCCTTCGCGTTCGGCGTCCGGTAACCATTCGCCCTCCAAAGTCGTCTTATCTAAGTGTAGGGCCTCGTTTTCGGCAGGCTGCCAGCGACCTGGCGGCCACCTAGGCCATAGTTGGTCCCCCTTTGGTACACGCGCACGTAGGGCGTTCTCGACAGGAGCGAAGGAATGGGCGAAGTGAATTCCGTAAGTATTCCCGAATCGAGGCCGCGCAGCGCCCCTGCCGCCTCGACCGGCAAGAGCCGCTGGTGGGTTTGGCTCCTGATCGTCGGCATCATCGCCGCCGTCGGCTTCTGGTATTTCCGCGGACGCTCCGCCACCCAGGCTCAAGATGCGTCGCAGGGCGCGCCCGGTGCCGCCCCAGGCGGCCGAAAAGGCGGCGCCTCGGGGGGCGCAGCCGTTCCCGTGGTTGTGGCTACGGCCCAGCGCGGCGATCTTCCCGTGTATTTCAATGGCCTCGGCACCGTCACGGCGTTTAACACCGTGACCATCCATAGTCGTGTCGATGGCCAGATCGTCAAAATTAATTTCACCGAGGGTCAGTTCGTTCACCAGGGCGACTCGCTCGTCGAAATCGATCCCCGCCCCTTCCAGGTGCAGCTCGAACAAGCCGAAGGCCTGTTAGCTAAGGACCAGGCACAGCGCAAGGACGCCGAAGTCAATTTCGAACGCTTTCAGTTGCTCTTCAAGGAAGGCGTCATTCCCAAGCAGCAGCTCGATACTCAGGCAGCCCAGGTTGGAACCTTTGACGGCTCCATCCGCAGCGATCAGGGCCAAATCGATAGCGCCAAGCTTCAGCTCTCTTACAGCCGTATCACCGCGCCCATCAGCGGTCGCATCGGTTTGCGGCTGGTCGACGTCGGCAACATCGTTCACGCCTCGGACCAGAACGGTCTGCTCGTGATCACCCAGCTTCAGCCCATCGCCGTTATCTTCTCTCTGCCTCAGGATCAACTTCCCCAAGTCAACACCAAGCTTCGCAATGGCGGGCAGCTCACCGTCGATGCCTTTGATCGCGACGACACCAATAAGATCGAATCCGGCAAACTCCAGACCATCGACAACCAGATCGATACCACCACCGGCACCTACAAACTCAAAGCCGTCTTCGACAACAGCAAGAATCTTCTTTTTCCCAACCAATTTGTGAACATTCATCTCCTGGTCGACACCAAGGCGAACCTCGTCATCGTTCCCGCCGCCGCCATCCTGCGCGGGCCCCAGGGAACGTATGTCTACTCGGTGGAGACCGGCAACGTCGTCAAGATCCGCACCGTCACCATCGCGCAAACGACCGGCAACTCCGTGGGCCTCAGCGCCGGCCTGAACGGCGGCGAAATAGTGGTCATCGACGGCCAGGACAAATTGCAGGACGGCAGTAAGGTCAATCCCGCCGCCCCCTCGGGCGGCGCCCGCTCGCAAAGCACCGCCAGCACACCACAGCCGCCGTCCGGCACACCGGCTGATACCCCGACAGCCTCACCTTCCGGTCAAAAGCGTCAGGGACAGCCGGCGGGCCGCTCGCCCGGAAAACCACAATGAGTCCATCACGGCCGTTCATTCTGCGGCCCGTCGCCACCACCCTATTGATGGTGGGCATTCTCCTCGTCGGCTTTGTAGCCTATCGCGAGTTGCCGGTCTCCGCCCTGCCGCAGGTGGACTATCCCACCATTCAGGTACAAACGTTCTATCCTGGCGCCAGTCCCGACGTTATCGCTTCGGCCGTCACCGCGCCGCTCGAGCGCCAGTTCGGCCAGGTTCCCGGTCTCAACCAGATGACTTCCACGAGCTCCTACGGCAGCTCGATCATCACTTTGCAATTTGCCCTGGACCTGAACATCGACATCGCCGAACAGGAAGTACAAGCATCCATCAACGGCGCTTCCAATCTGCTCCCGCAAGGTCTTCCCAATCCCCCGATTTACAGCAAGATCAATCCGGCCGACGCGCCCATCCTCACTCTCGCCCTCACTTCCGACTCTCTGCCGCTCTCGAAAGTCGAAGATCTAGCCGATACCACGCTCGCGCAGAAAATCTCACAGCTTACCGGGGTCGGCCTCGTCACCATCAGCGGCGGTCAGCGTCCGGCGGTCCGCATTCAAGCCAATCCCACGGCCCTCGCGTCCTACGGCATCAGCCTCGAAGATCTCCGCACTTCGCTCAGCCAGGCCAACGTCGATCAAGCCAAAGGCACCTTCGACGGTCCGCACCAGTCCTACACCATCGGCGCGAATGATCAGCTCGTTTCCAGCGCAAGCTATAAGCCGCTCATCATCGCCTATCGCAATGGCGGGCCCGTCCGCCTCACAGACGTGGCCACCGTCCTCGACGGCGTTGAAAACGTTCAGCAAGCCGCCTGGGCCAACACCAATCCCGCCGTCATCATGAACATCCAGCGCCAGCCCGGCGCCAATATCATCGCTGTCGTCGACAGTATCAAGAAGCTCCTGCCGCAGCTTCAGGGCGCGCTCCCCGCCGCCGTCAAAGTACAAATTCTTACCGACCGCACCACCACCATCCGCGCCTCGGTCTCCGATGTTCAGTTCGAACTGATGCTCACGGTAGTCCTCGTGGTCATGGTCATCTTTCTCTTTCTGCGCAGCATTCGCGCCACCATCATCCCCAGCATCGCTGTGCCTCTTTCCATCGTCGGCACTTTCGGCGTTATGTACCTGCTCGGCTACAGCCTCAACAATCTTTCCCTGATGGCCCTCACCATCTCCACCGGCTTCGTCGTCGACGATGCCATCGTCATGATCGAAAATATTTCCCGCTTCATCGAAGAAGGCGAATCGCCGCTGCAAGCCGCCCTCAAAGGCTCCGAGCAAATCGGCTTCACCATCGTTTCCCTCACCGTTTCCCTGATCGCCGTGCTCATTCCGCTTTTCTTCATGGGTGACATCGTCGGCCGCCTCTTCCGCGAATTCGCCGTCACTCTCGCCGTCACCATCATCGTCTCCGCCTTCGTCTCTCTCACGCTCACGCCAATGATGGCGTCCAAGCTGCTTCGTCATCAAAAAGAAGAAGAGCAGACCTGGTTCTACCGCAAATCCGAGCACGCCTTTAATTCCATCATCGCCTTCTACGGCCGCACTCTGAAATTTGTCCTGCAATACCGCAAAATCACGCTCTTCATAACCGCCGCCACTCTCGTCGCCACCATCCTGCTTTACATCTACGTTCCTAAAGGTTTTTTCCCGGTGCAGGACACTGGCGGCATTCTCGGTGTCTCCGAAGGCGCGCAGGACGTTTCGTTCCAGGCCATGGCACAGCGGCAGCGCGCCCTCGCCGAAGTCATCCTCAAGGATCCCGCCGTCGAAAGCCTTTCTTCTTTCATCGGCGTAGACGGCATCAACACCACGCTCAACTCCGGCCGCATCCAAATCAATCTCAAGCCCCTCAACCAGCGCAAAATCTCCGCCTCCGACGTCATCCGCCGCCTCCAACCCCAAGTCGACAAGATCGAAGGCATATCGCTGTTCCTTCAGCCCGTTCAGGATCTCACCGTCGAAGATCGCGTCAGCCGCACGCAATTCCAGTATTCGCTCGAGGACGTCGACGGCAAGGAACTCGCTTACTGGGTTCCCCGCTTCATCGAAAAACTAAAATCGCTCCCGCAACTCCAGGACGTCGCCAGCGATCAGCTCAATAACGGCCTCCTAGCCACCCTTACCATCGACCGCGATACCGCCGCGCGCCTGGGCATCCTGCCTTCCGACGTTGACAACACTCTTTACGACGCTTTCGGCCAGCGCCTCGTCTCCACCATTTTCACGCAGCTCAATCAGTATCACGTCGTGCTCGAAGTCGATCCGCAATTTCAGCAGAGTCCCGATTCCCTCAAGAACATCTACGTCCGCTCCTCGGCGGGCCAGGCGCCATCCTCCGGCTCCGGCACTTCCATCACCGCCACCAGCGGCTCCGTCAGCACCACGCCCACCGCTCAGATTCCCCTTAGCGCCTTCACTCGTTTTGATCCCGGCGCCGCCGCCCTCACCATCAATCATCAGGGCCAGTTTCCCGTCGTCACTCTCTCTTTCAATCTCGCTCCCAGCGCTTCCCTCGGCGATGCCGTCACCGCCATCAACACTGCCAAAGACCAACTCGGCATGCCGGCGAGCATCCAGGCTACCTTCCAAGGCACTGCCGCCGCTTTCCTTCGCTCGCTAGCCAACGAGCCCATTCTCATTCTCGCTGCGCTCATCACCGTCTACATCGTCCTCGGCGTTCTCTACGAGAGCTACATTCATCCCATCACCATTCTTTCCACTCTTCCGAGCGCCGGCGTCGGCGCCATCCTCGCTCTTCTCCTCTGCCGCACGGAATTCAGTATCATCGCCCTCATCGGCATCATTCTCTTGATCGGCATCGTCAAGAAAAACGCCATCATGATGATCGACTTCGCCCTCGAAGCCGAGCGCAAGGAAGGGAAGTCCCCGCTCGACGCCATCTACGAAGCTTGCCTCCTCCGCTTCCGCCCCATCATGATGACCACCATGGCCGCTCTTCTCGGCGGTCTTCCGCTCGCTCTCGGCTCCGGTGTCGGTTCCGAGCTCCGCCGCCCACTGGGCATCACCATCGTCGGTGGTCTCCTGCTCAGCCAGCTTCTCACCCTTTACACCACGCCCGTCGTCTACCTGGCTTTCGATTGGATTGCCCATCGCTTCGAGGTCCGCTCCGGCGGCCCCATCGAAGAGCCTGCTCACGGAGACTAGCGCGTGAACATCTCCTCCAATTTTTCCACTCCGTTCATCCGCCGCCCCGTCGCCACTTCCTTGATCACTCTCGCGATTTTTCTTTCTGGAGCCGTAGCCTTCCGCTTCCTTCCGGTCGCTCCACTCCCGCAAGTCGATTTCCCCACCATCAGCGTCGGTGCCAACCTCCCCGGTGCCAGCCCGGAAACCATGGCTTCCGCTGTGGCCACTCCTCTCGAGCGCCAGTTCGGCCGCATCGCCGGCGTCACCCAGATGACTTCTTCGAGCGGCCTCGGCTCCACCAACGTCACTCTGCAATTCGATCTCAGCCGCGACATCAACGCCGCCGCCCGCGACGTCCAGGCCGCCATCAACGCCGCACGCAGTCAGCTTCCCGCCGACCTTCCCGGCCAGCCCAACTACCGCAAGGCCAATCCTGCGGATGCTCCCATTCTTCTGCTATCTCTCACTTCCGAGAACATCCCTCCCGCGGAAATCTATGATGCTGCCGATTCCATCCTGGCGCAAAAAATTGCCCAGGTCGAAGGCGTCGGCCAGGTCTTCACTTGGGGCAGCTCTAGACCCGCCGTTCGCGTCGAGGTCAATCCCAATCTCCTCAACAGTTACAACATCAGTCTCGAGACCGTTCGCCGCTCCCTCCAGTCTGCCAACGCCAATCTAGCCAAAGGCTCCCTATCCACCGCCAATCGCGCCTGGACCATCGCCGACACCGACCAGCTCTTCAAAGCCTACGAATATCAGCCTTTAATCGTCGCTGGACACGTTGGCGCACCCGTTCGCCTCGCCGATATCGCCCAGGTCAGCGATTCCGTCGAAGACGTCCGCAATCTCGGCCTCACCAACGGCCACCGTTCCGTCATGCTCGCCGTTTTCCGCCAGCCCGGCGCCAACATGATTGAAACCGTCGATCGCATCTTCGCGCTGCTCCCGTGGCTCCGCGCCTCCGTTTCACCGTCGCTGCACCTGGACGTCGCCGTCGATCGCACCACCACCATCCGCGCCTCCGTTCACGACGTCGAAATCACCCTGATCATCTCCATCATTCTCGTCATCTTCGTCGTCTTCGCTTTCCTGCGGAATTATTGGGCTACCGTCATTCCCAGCGTCGCCGTTCCGCTCTCTCTCATCGGCACCTTCGGCGTCATGTACCTCTGCAACTACAGCATCGACAATCTGTCCCTCATGGCCCTCACCATCTGCACCGGCTTCGTCGTCGACGACGCCATCGTGGTCATCGAAAACATCACCCGCCACATCGAAGCCGGCATGAAGCCCTATGACGCCGCCATCAAGGGCGCCAGCGAAATCGGTTTCACCGTTTTTTCCATGAGCACCTCTCTCGTCGCCGTTTTCATCCCGATTCTGATGATGAGCGGCATCGTGGGCCGCCTCTTCCGCGAATTTGCCGTCGTTCTCAGCGTCGCCATCGGCGTTTCACTCTTCGTTTCCCTCACCGCCACGCCCATGATGTGCGCCCGCTTCCTCAAGCATGACGAAGGCAAGCACGGGCGCGCCTATCGCTTCTCCGAAAATGCTTTCAATCGCCTGCTGCGCACCTACGATGTCAGCCTGAAGTGGGTCCTTCGCCACCAATTTCTCATCCTGCTCGTCACCATCGGCACCGTCTGCCTCAATGTTTATCTCTTCTGGGTCACTCCCAAAGGTTTTTTCCCGCAGCAGGATACCGGCCGCGTCAATGGCCAGATTCAAGGCGACCAGGATCTTTCCTTCGCCGCCATGTCCCAGAAGATGCGCTCTTTCGTCGATATCGTTGGCAAGGATCCCGCCGTCGAGTCCGTCACTGCCTTCACCGGCGGCGGCAGCGGCGGCAGCACCGCTCGCATGTTCGCTCAGCTGAAGCCCTTAGGTGAACGCAAACTCAGCGCCGACGAAGTCATTGCTCGCCTTCGCAGCAAGAGCCAAAACGTCCCCGGCGCCGCTCTTTATCTTCAGGCGGTCCAGGATCTCAGCACCGGCGGCCGCGGTGGTGGCGCTCAGTATCAATACACGCTGCAAGCCGACAATCTTGACGACCTGCGCCACTGGGCTCCCCTCATTCAGAAGCGCCTCGGCTCCGTCCCCGAACTCCGCGATGTCAATTCCGATCAGCAGATGCACGGCCTCGCCAGCAACGTGGTCATCGATCGCGACACCGCCAGCCGCCTCGGCGTCAGCGTTTCCGATATTGACAACGCGCTGGGCGACGCTTTCGGCCAGCGCCAGGTCTCCAACATCTACAAAGGTCTCAACCAGTATCACGTCGTCATGGAAGTTGCGCCCGAATTCCAGCAGGATCCCAACGCCCTCCAGGCTGTCTACGTGCCCTCAAAATCCGGCAAACTTGTTCCCCTCAGCGCCTTCGCCCACTACGAATACTCCAGCACCGCCATCTCCGTGAATCACCAGGGCGTCTTCCCGGCCATCACGCTCTCTTTCAACCTCGCCCCCGGTGCTTCCCTCGGTCCCGCCGTCCAGCACATCACTCAAGCCACTCACGACCTCGGAGTTCCCAGCTCCGTTCACGCCACGTTCCAGGGCACCGCCCAGGCTTTTCAAGACTCCCTTTCCAACCAGCCTGTTCTTATCATCACTGCTCTTCTCGCCGTGTACGTCGTCCTCGGCATCCTCTACGAAAGTTTCATTCATCCCATTACCATTCTCTCCACCATTCCTTCCGCCGGCATCGGCGCATTGTTGGCCGTCCGCTTCGCCAAACAAGACCTCAACATCATCGCGCTGATCGGCATCATTCTTTTGATCGGCATCGTCAAGAAAAATGCCATCCTCATGATCGACTTCGCCGTGCAGGCCGAACGCGGCGAGAATCTCTCCCCCGTCGATGCCATCTACAAAGCCTGCTTGCTGCGCTTTCGTCCCATCATGATGACCACCATGGCCGCTTTGCTCGGCGCCTTACCGTTGGCTCTCGGCACCGGCGTCGGCTCCGAATTGCGCAAGCCCCTCGGCATCACCATCGTCGGCGGCCTCATCCTCAGCCAGATGCTCACCCTCTTCACCACTCCCGTCGTCTACATCTACATGGACCGCCTGCAAACCGGCATCGAAAATTTCCGCTCCCGCCGCCGTGCCCCCATCCCCGCCGAAGCCCACTCTGACTAACTTCCGATGCATTTTCCCGCGTAGGGGCGCAGCACTGCTGCACCCCAGCTCGCCCGGGCCACAAACCCTCTAAATTGTCGATTTTTCTTCTTCCGATTAGCGACGCTCAACCAGCTTCACGAACTTCCAATCAACCATCCCGTCAAAAACACCAATATCCCGCCCACCACCACCAGAAACGTCGCCTGCAAAAATGGCGTATCCATGAACCGGTGCCGGATGTACGCGATCGCCACCAACTCCACCGCCACCACAATCCCCGCAATCAGCGTCGCCAAATGAAAATTCGATAGCAGGAACGGCAGCGTGTGCCCAAGCCCCCCCGCCGTGGTCATCAATCCCGTCGCCAGTCCCCGCACGATCGGCGAACCCCGCCCGGTCAGTGACCCGTCATCGGAAAGCGACTCCGCAAACCCCATCGAAATTCCCGCACCTATTGACGCTGCCAATCCCACTCGGAACGCATCCCAGCTGTTGTGCGTCGCAAACGCCGCCGCAAACAGCGGCGCCAGCGTCGACACCGATCCGTCCATCAGCCCCGCAAGCCCTGGCTGCACCACTTGCAGCAAAAATAATTTCCGGTGCGATTCGTCTTCCGCCGCTTTCGCGTGCGTCGTCAGATGGCGCTCTTCCAGTTCCCCGGCGGTCTCCGTGTGTTTCCGCTCTTCGTCCGCCAGCTTGTTCAGCAGTTCCCGGGTTGGCGCATGCGTCACCCGGTCCGCCGATCGCTGATAGAACCGCACCGCCTCCATCTCCATCAGCCGCGCATGTTTCCGCGCCGCATTCACGCGCAACGGCCGGCTCAGCCACAACGCCTTGCGCTGCAAGAATCCCTTCACGTTTTCCCGCCGGATCAGCGGTATATGATCCCCGAACCGTTCCCGGAACATCACGAATAGCCGGTCCCGGTGCCCCACTTCCTCTTCCCGCATCGCCTCGAACATCTCCGCCGTCGCCGGAAACGTTTCCTTCAACGCATCCGCGAACTCACCATAAATTCTGCCGTCTTCTTCTTCGTTCTGAATCGCCAGAGCCAGAATCTCTTTCTCCGACAAATCCTTGAACTTTTTCAGCATCCGTCCGCCCCACGCTCTCCCAAACGCTCGCAGAATCGCACAATCCTGCTTGCAAGTCACGCCGCGCTATGATTCCGCGGCTCCCCATTTTCGATTGATTGCTGCTGCTGGTGGCAATGCTGATTTCTAGCGTCGCTCTCGGGCGGCCTCGCGCCGCCCGCCGCACGCGCCTACCGCTCGACTTCCATTTCCGCTGGCTTGCTCCCTGCACTCTCGCCCCGGCTTCGCGGATTCTCCGCATAGTCCGCCATTTCCAGCCGCAGATTCCCGGCATTGGTTGAAAATCCAAGTCCAGTCTCGAAATCCACCACTCCCGCGCGTATCAGCTTCTGTATCTCTCCGTCAAAGTGCTGCATGCCCTCGGTATCTCCGTCGCGCAT
>Ga0209736_1000344_pt1 | contig 14973 bp, 14 predicted proteins | sample BlaSpr_A8_Ref_M3_FD_187992 | JGI IMG/M metagenome (GOLD analysis project Ga0209736, IMG submission 187992) | Forest soil microbial communities from Thunder Bay, Ontario, Canada - Black Spruce, Ontario site 2_A8_Ref_M3 (SPAdes) (version 2) | ecosystem: Environmental > Terrestrial > Soil > Boreal...
CTCCGGCAAATGCGCGGGCGCCGCCACCGGCGAATCGGTAGACTTGGCAGGCGCTTCGCGCCGAAATTACGGGGCCGAAGCGGCCCCGTCTGTTAATTTTCGTGAACCAAGATGAAAACCCCCGAGAAAGTGCCGCCCATCGCCGTCAACCGTAAAGCGCGCTTCGATTATTTCATCGAGGAGCGCTTCGAGGCCGGCATCTCCCTCATGGGGTGGGAAGTCAAAAGCATGCGCGCCGGCAAGGCGCAGATCGCCGAGGCCTACGTATATTTGAAGGGTGGCGAGGCTTTTCTGTTCGGGGCGCATATCAATGCGCTGAATTCGGCATCGACCCACGTGGATACCGACCCCACTCGCACACGGAAGCTTTTGCTCAACAGGCGCCAGCTCGATCACATGGTCGGGGCGGTCGAACGGCGCGGCTACACCATCGTGCCGCTCGAACTCTATTGGAAGGCGGGCCGTGCCAAGCTCGAGATCGGCCTCGCCAAGGGCAAAAAACAGCACGACAAAAGGGCCAACGAGAAGGACCGCGACTGGCAGCGCGATAAAGGCCGGATCATGAAGGCCGCCCGCCGCTGAAGCGCCGAAGCGGGGACCTGAAGTGCCGACTCCGGTTGGGCCGCCGGCACGTCAATTTGGATGACGGGCCAAGAGCGCGTAAACTGTTTGCTCGATTTGGGGCCGACCGGTTTCGACATGGGTTGCGAAACTGCAGGGGCGTACCGAGGTGCAGGTTCCTCGTAAAACCATTTGCAAACTTATAGTTGCCAATCAAGACAACTACGCTCTAGCCGCCTAATCGCGGCTGAACCCTGACCGGCCTGTGCTGATGCGAACGGTTCAGGGGTAGCGCTCATCAGCTAGCGGGGCACACGTGTCTGGGGTGTGTCCAACGAAAAATTACCGGGCTGGCTGCTTGCTTTCCCTGCCCGTTGGGTAGCGAGCGGTGAGAACAATAGACTGGGCTACGTACGTAGAGCTTGTAGCGTAGGACTTATGGACGGGGGTTCGATTCCCCCCGGCTCCACCATTTGGGTCGTCCGACAGCATCCGGAAAAATCCGAGGACTTCCACTAAACCCGCATAAAACGCGGGTTTTTTTATGCTTTTAGAGTCCTGGGAGCGACGGAGTTTTCCATTGACTTCCGGGGGCAACTGGGGGCGATCTTGGGGGCAACTGCCCGAACCCGTATAGGAGGGCGTCAGGCCGGATTTCATCGAGCACCAGCTCGCGCACGCAGTGCGCGATCCGAATGGACGTGCTTACAACCGGACGGCGCATTTGGCGGAGCGCCGGAAAATGATGCAGGCCTGGGCGGATTACCTGGACAAGCTCAAGAACGGCGCCGACGTGATTCCGATTTTCAGGCAGGCTGACAGTCTTGTGCACCGTATCCCAAATTCCAGAAACCCGACAGAAAAGCGCCGTGGCATTCGGGCAGCTGCGGCGTATCCTATTGGTGTGCCGCAAACCGAGGCTCTGATCATGGAAACGAAGTTGCTGCAATTGACTGTGGACGAGCGCATCAAGCTTGTCGAAGATCTCTGGGACAGCATAGCGGCTGACCAGGGCGCTCTTCCGATTACCGCCGATCAGAGAATCGAACTCGACCGCCGCCTCAACGCATACGTGGTTGACAAGAATCGTGGACGAACGGCGACGGACGCCGTTCGCGACATTCGCCGACAGTTGTGACCGTCGATGTCCGGCTCCGTCCGGAAGCCGAGCAGGACCTGGCTGAGGCGGCCCGGTGGTATGAGGTGCAGCGGCCCGGTTTAGGCCTAGAATTCCTCGATGAGGCTTTGGCGACTTTTTCGGCTATCGCCGAAAGACCTCTCGCCAGCGCTGCGGTTTACGCGTCATTACGTCGCGCGCTATTGCACCGATTTCCCTTAAGGAATTGAACCTTTAGGGTGCGCCGGCGCCAATGCTCGTTTTTGGGAAAGTTCGCGATTTCCCTGCTCGGAAGCGGCCGCACGAGTCGACCGTCGACCGCCGTCGCCCGGGACATTTATACGAATACCATTGCTACAGCCCGGCGGCCGCGACGTACATGTCGGTAACCGCAATGTCTCACGCCTTGGAGGAACTTGTCGGTCGGTTCGACTGGGTCGAGCGAAGTCCGCTTTCATCGTGTCGGGCTGGAGCAGGGCACCCATCAGCGTTATATATCGCCCTGGCCCGCCATTCGGTCAAGCTCTCAAACCGGCGTATTCGTTGCGAAAGACGCGGCCGTGGTTGTTTGTTCACGGACTCTGGATGATCGCCCTGCCTCGAAGCTGCCGCTCAGCGCCGGCAGCAGTGCCCTCAGGGGCAACTCCTTGGGCAACAGCTATGCTTAGAGTCTAGCGCGCGTGGCTGTCTGCTTCTGCAACGGTCGATGCAGATGGTTTCTTCCCCGCAAGCATTCGTAGCCGTTCTTCTGTAAGCCAACGAGCCATATCTGATGTCATTCGCACACCGTGGTCGTCTGGATACTGGTTTGCCAGCTGTACGAATGCCTGCCAAAGCTTGTCATCAATGTCTTTCACCTGGAGCCTCCCCCTAATTGTTTTCGCGTGACGCCACCCGGTGCGCGTGCGGTAACGCACCGACAGTGCCACTCGCAAGCGAGCCACTGGGTGCGCCGCATGTGAACACCCTCAGAGGACGGCGCGGCCACCATGACGCCTTTCGCTGGAATGTCCCCGTGCGGCGCATTGAGTGGTTCGCACGTACCGTCCACGTATACGCCGTCTCCCTGGGCAACGACATGCCGCTAAAACTGTAGGCGCGTGCCGCACCGGTCCCTATCGTTCGTCAACTCCTAGACGGCCCGCGCTGTGAAAACCCAGGGTTGTATGTCGGTGACATCATGAGGTAGCGCTGAGCGGCTCTCAGCCGTTCCTGAGCGGGCCACAGGGGCATCCTGGGCAACTCTGGCTGTCTCTCCATCCGGGCCGCCGGCGGTCACGACAGGCCACCCAGGGGGCCACTTTGCATAATCGAGTCGCTGGCGTTCAATTACCGGCACCACAACACAATTGCCGCGCGCCTGAGGCGATTGAGCGGCCGTCGCTTGCATGACTGCCCGGGCAGCGAAACGGCGCTGATGTGCTACCCTTTAATTCACCTGTATGAGGTGTCTGTGTCAGCTGCCGTTTGCCGGAACGAGGATGCAGACTCTATTTATCAGAAGCCGTTTCGCTGAACCGCCAGGATCTTGTCGTCATGACGCGGATTGAAGTACCGAATTCCTCCGGAAGGCGCAGGTCTCGCGGGGGTTTCGGGCGTTGGCTCGCCATATTGGTGCTGGTGCTCGCGGCCGGCGCGGGCTTGTGGACTTGGCTCACGTTGGCATGGGCGTATGCCGAAGGCGAGCGCGCGGGCGTGCTGCAAAAATTCGTGCGCCGCGGTTGGGTCTGTAAAACCCAGGAAGGGGAAATCGCGCTGTATTACGGCGGCGGCCAGTACATGGGCGCCGCCATCTCGCCTCAATTATGGGACTTCAGCGTGCGCGACAAGTCGGTCGCCGAGAGCTTGAACAAGGCCGTGGGTCACCGGGTTCAGCTGCACTACACGGAGCATCCGGGAATACCTACCCCGTGCTTCGCGGAAACTCGCTTCTTTGTGGATCGCGTGACCGTGACCGACAACGAGCCGGCGCCCGCCGCCCCGCCGTCGCCGGCTTCGGGTGCGCCGATGCCTGCTCCGGCCCCGTCCAAGCACTAGTCCCTAAGCAAATTGCCGCCGCGAATTCGCGACCTGCTCGGCGATGCTGACCGCAGTTCGCAGCGCCAGAAGTCCGTCCTCGCCGCTGACCGCAGGGGCGCTGTGGGTCGTCACGGAGCCCAAGAACGCGACGATCTCATCTTTGAGCGCATCACCCTGCTCGTAGTTGCTCTCTTCGATGGCGACCTGGGGGATGCCGTCGGCACCGACGCCCGTGCCCTTGCGGATCACGGTCAGTATTTTCTCCTGCAAATCAATCGAGATATAAGCGTCGTCTTGGAATAGACGCAGCTTGCGTTCGGTCTTCAGGCTCACGCGGCTCGCGGTGGCGTTTGCAACACAGCCGTTGGCGAAGCGCAGGCGGGCATTCGCGATATCGACTTCTCTGGAAAATACGCTGGTGCCGATCGCATCGACGGCCACCACCGGGGAGCGCACGATGCTCAATATCAAATCGATGTCGTGAATCATCAAATCCAGCACCACGTCGACGTCCGTGCCGCGATATTTGAAAGGCGCGAGGCGCGCCGACTCGATGAAGCGCGGAACGGTCAGGGTGGGCTGCACCGCCTGCACCGCGGCATTGAAACGCTCCAAGTGGCCGACTTGCAGGACGCGGTTGGCGCGGCGCGCCACCTCGATGAGACTCTGCCCCTCAGCCACGGTGACGGTCATCGGCTTCTCGACCAGCACGCTTGCACCCGCGTCGAGAAAATCCTTGGCGACCTCGAAGTGAAGCGGAGTCGGGGTCACGATGCTGACGGCATCGACATGACCGAGCAGTTCGCGATAATCGGCATAGGCTGCAACACCCAATTCCGCGGCCACAGCAGACCGCGCCTTCGCAGAAGGATCGGCCACTCCCACCAAATGGGAATTGGGCAGGCTCGCGTATTTCTGCGCATGAAACCGGCCCAGATAGCCGACGCCCACCACTGCCGTGCGCATCAAGGCGGCGCGTCTCGCCGCCACTTGCTGCGGGCCCGGTAATCCTGGCGCATTTGCAGGGTCGCTCCGCCGATGATCGCGAGCGCGGCGCCGGCAAAGCACGTCAGCCCGCGCCAGACCGTCCAAAGTCCGGCCGACAGCGACCACAGCATCGCCCCAACCGCCAAAATCACGCCGATGCCGATGCAAACCCAAGGTTTGGCCTCGTACAGTGTGCGTGGGGTCCAGGAGCGCATGTCGCGATTCTACTTCGTTTACAATCGCGCGCATGGCTATCCGAAGTGTTCTCGCGCGCGCAGGATTGACCAGTCCGTGGTCGGCGGAGCTTGCGATAGCTGCCCTCGGGCTGCTGATCGGCGTGGGCCTCATGCCCGTTCTCATTTTCTATGCAGGTGTCGCAACGCTCGGCCGCTACGACGGAGCCAGCCTTGGACACCTTTATCGCAGCCTGTACGAGGGCCTTGGGCAAGCCTCGATCGCCTCGTGGGTGGTGCTGCTCGGGCCGTATGGCCTGTACCTGCTGTTCAGGGGCCTGCGCGCCTGGTGGCGAGCGAGCGCGCACTTAACCTAATTCATCATTCAAGTTCTGCGCGCGGCGAACGCTAACTGAAGGAATGAGCGGAACTACTTGTGCTATCGGCGAAAGTTCTGCGCATCGCGAATTCGCCCCTGTCATCGGTTCCGATCACGCCAGGGTGACGATCTCCATCGGCTGCGCCACGCTCGATCGGCACATATCCGCAACCGCAGCCCGCAGCGGCTAAAGGCCTTGGAGCTCGTAATCGCGCGTGAATAAGTCGCGCTCGAACCGCCTTATGTCCTCATCGACTTGAGCTGCGTCACAGTTTCGCGAAGTCACTGAGTTCACGCTGTCGCAATTTGGGAACATGGAGCCACGGCAAAATGCCGCAGGGGGAAGAAGATGGCGAGTCATGAGAAGAGCCGGAATGAGCCGGAATCGACGTTCAGTTTCGCCGTTGGCGAACTTGGGCAGGCAGTGCTTGCGCACAAGCCCGCCGTGGATCCCGCACCGCCGCCCGAGGCGGTTGACGAGGATTGCGGTGTCGATCCTTACAACACCTCCGGCAGCTTCGAGCGCAAGAACCACTGGACGCGGGTCGGCAAGCGCTAGCCGCTCGGCGTTGACGCGTGCCCTCAGGGCGACGCCTTGTGGTCGCGGCTTACGCGAAATTCGCTATTGGGATACCAGCGCGGGAACCGTCGGGTGTTTGCGACGCGCAGGCCGACTCCGTAGTACAGCCTCAGATCATCAAGCGCACCGCGCACATCCCAATCGGGTGAATATTGATCGCTCGGTTGACGATAGCGATGCGCGATGTAATCGTCGAGTTGCGCCCGGCCCCAGACGGGCCCGCGCGCGGCGTCGTCAATCCCGCCTCGTTCATACAACGCCGGTACGCCGGCGTTCGCAAAGCTGAAATTATCCGATCGGAAATACAGTCCATGCTCCGGCTTCGGCTCGGGCGTCACCTCCCGGCCCTGCAACAACGCCGCCGCGCGGGCGTACTGTTCCAGATCCGTATTCCCCAAGCCGAATATGGTCACATCGCGCGTCGGACCGCCGTTGCGCAGACCGTCCAAATTGAGCGCGGCGACGGTATCCCTCAAGGGGAACACCGGGTGCACGACGTAGTATTCGGAACCCAGCCGGCCGGACTCCCCACCGGTGAGCGCCATAAACACGATCGACCGATCCGCGCCGGGCTTGGTGCGAATGAAGGACTGCGCCAAGGCCATCAATCCCGCCACGCCGGACGCATCGTCGATCGCTCCATTGAAAACATTATGCCCGGGACGCGCGGGGTCGCGGCCCAAATGATCCCAGTGGGCGGTGTAAAGGACATATTCACGGCGCCGGCCGGCGCCGGGCAAAACTGCGATGACGTTACTGGAGGAAAACTTTCGAACGCTGTTATGCAGCGTCGCGTCGGCTTGCACACCCATCGATGTCGCCTTGAAGCCGGCATGCGCGGCCGCCGCCGCCGCCGCCGCAAAATCGAGCCCGGCCGCGGCGAACAATGCTCGCGCCGCATCCTTCTCGATCCAGCCTTCGATAACCGCGCGGCCGGCATTCCCGTCCGCCGCAGCAAGGTACAGCTGCGCGCCCGTCCAAGTATTCTGGATCACTTGCCAACCGAAGCCCGCCGCATCGGCATCGTGAATGAGCAGCACGCCGGCTGCGCCTTGACGGGCAGCCTCCTCGATTTTGTAGTCCCAGCGGCCGTAATAGGTCATTGCGCCCCCCTTGAAGACCTGGGGGTCCTTGGTGGCGTATCCCGGATCGTTGACCAAGACCACGACGGTCTTGCCGCGCACATCGATGCCGGCGTAATCGTTCCATGCATATTCCGGCGCGACGATGCCATAACCCGCGAATACGAGGTCGCTGCGCCGGAGTTCTGCCTGCGGCAGGCCGGATTTACTCCAGATGACCATATCCTTGCCGTAGGCGAGGTTAAGCGTCGCGTGAGATCCCGCGATCGACAGTGACGCATCGGCGCCGGCGACGGACTCGACCATCGGCACGGGTTGCAGAAAACTCTCGCCGATCCCCGGCTTGAGGCCCAATTTACGAAACTGTTCGACCAGGTACGCGACCGTCTTTTCCTCGCCGGCAGTGCCCGGCTTGCGGCCCTCGAAGTCATCCGATGCCAGCATGCGGACATGGGTGCGAAAGACCGCTTCATCGATGTCGGTGGAAGGCGGCGGGAGCTTCGGCTTGACCGCACAAGCGGCCAACAGCAGGCCCGGCAGGGCTAAAACGCCCCAGTGGCTCCAAAATCGCATGAATTTGCGCACTCTAAGGTTTCAGCCGCGGCGCGGCCAATACAGAAGCACTACGGCACCCAGGCAGGCGGCAGTCGCCACGTGTGCCCAGCCGCGCCACGGCCGCGCGGTGACCTGCCCGAGGAAACTCCCCGCGCTCGCGAGGGTCAAACCGGCGAATGCGATCAAGCTCCCGATAAGTTGCGGCAGTTCGGGCGATAAATCGGGGTGTTCGCCGGCCAAGACGCAGAACACGATCAGGACGGCGCCCAGGCCAAAAGTGATCGATGCCGCAGACCCCAGCACAATACCGATCAAAACCGTGAACGGACGCATACCTTAAGGCTCATATACACTTGCTAGCAGCCACAGGCTTCTCTAGCCTTGGAGGGAACTCTAAGGATCGCAGTTTACAGGAGAACGGGTACGGTGATGACTAATAGGCCTTGGGCCAATCGCTCGCGGTGGATTTCCGGCGTCGCCGTCGTTGGGTGCGCGGTAGGGCTTGCGGCCCTGCTGGGCGCCGCCATGACTCCACCCGCCGCGGTTCCGGCGGCGGCCGCGGGCGCGGTGCTCGCGCCCACGGAACAGGAAAATTACGTCGCGCGCCGGGTCGCCGACATCGTCGCCCGCGAGCACTACCGGCGGGCGCCGCTGGACGATCATCTCTCGAGCTTGATTCTCGACCGTTATCTCGATGCCATCGACGGCAGCAGAAGCTATTTCTACGCGAGCGATATCGCCGAATTCGAGCGCTTTCGGTACCAGCTCGACGATGCGATCAAAGCCGGCGACGTGGAGCCCGCGTTCGTGATCTTCCGGCGCTATCAACTGCGCAGCCGCGAGCGCATGGCCTATGCCATCGAATTGTTGAGCAAGAAGCCGGACTTCGAGATCGACGAATCGTTCAATTTCGACCGCGAAAAGGAACCCTGGCCGGCGAACAGCGCCGAAATGAACGAGCTGTGGCGCAAGCGCGTGAAGAACGACGAATTGTCGCTCGTGATTGCCGGGAAGCAGTGGACGGAGGCTGCGGATGTATTGCGCAAGCGCTATGAACATGTCGCGAAGCGCATGGACCAGAGCAAGCCCGAGGATGTGTTCGAGGCCTTCATGAATGCCTTCGTGTTGTCCTTGGATCCGCACTCGAATTATTTCTCGGCGCGCAACTCCGAGGAATACAACATTCAGATGAGCTTGAGCTACGAGGGTATCGGCGCGTCGCTGCAGCTCACGGACGATTACGTCACCGTGATCGACGTCATCGCCGGCGGTCCCGCGGCCACCAGCGGCAAGCTTGCCGCCAATGACCGCATTACCGCGATCGGAGAAGGCAAGACCGGAGAATTGACCGACGTGATCGGTTGGCGCCTCGACGACGTCGTGCAGAAGATTCGCGGGCCCGGCGGCACGCAGGTGCGCCTGCAGTTGTTGCCGGCGGGCGCGGCTCCGGGTTCCGCGCAGAAGGTCGTGGAATTCACGCGCAACCGCGTGTCCCTCGAAGCTCAGGCCTCGCACAAGGCGATGCGGGTCGTGCAGCGCAACGGCCGCGACATGAAAGTCGGCGTCATCACCGTGCCGAGCTTCTATCAGGACTACGATGCCAGCCGCGCCGGGGCGAAGGATTATCGCAGCACCACCCGCGACGTGCAGCGCCTGATCGGCGAACTGAAGAAAGACGGCGCCGAGGTGCTGATCATGGATCTGCGCGCCAACGGCGGCGGCTATCTGCCCGAAGCCGAGTCGCTCACCGGTCTATTCATCGACCGTGGTCCGGTGGTGCAGCTGCGCGACACCACCGGCCGCATCGAGGTCGACGATGACCCCGATCCGTCCGTTTACTACAGCGGGCCGATGATCGTGCTGGTCGATCGGTTCAGCGCATCGGCATCCGAGATATTCGCCGGCGCCATCCAGGATTACGGCCGCGCGCTCATTGTCGGTCAGCAGACGTACGGCAAGGGCACGGTGCAAAACGCGCACCCCCTCAATTACACGATTTTCGGACGCAAGCCGGAGTTGGGCCAGCTCAACGTGACGATCGGCAAATACTATCGAATCACCGGCGAGAGCACCCAGGATCGCGGCGTGACTCCCGACATCGCATTGCCCTCGCTGATCGACGCCAATGAAGTCGGCGAAAGCACCCGCGATCGCGCCCTGCCCTGGGATCACATCGAACCGGCCGCTTTCAGGGTTGAAGGCGATTTGAAATCGACGACGGCTGCCTTGGAGAAATTGCACGTAGAGCGCACCGCGAACAGCGCCGATTTCCGCTATCTGCACGAGGATATTGCCGCACTCGAGGCGATGCGCAGCCAGAAGACGCTCTCGCTGAACCTCAAGACACGCGAGGCCGAGCGCAAACGCGTGGAGAGCGAGCGGCTCGAGCGGGAGAACACTTGGCGGGCCGCGCACGATGTCAAGCCGGCAAAGTCCTTGGAGGAAATCAAGGACGACGCGGCGGCGGGCATCCTGCTCGATGAAGCGTCGCAGATCGCCGCCGATCTCGCGGTCGCGGCGGCGCGTCGGGGCGCGCCGACCCAGGCGCGGCGCACCGACCTGCACTAGGAGCCTGTCTGAGTATTCAGGCAGGCTCGTACTAACGCAGCAGAAGCGTGTACAGGTCCCAGTAATCCTCCGCCATGACGTTCCAGGTCGCCGCGGCCGCAGGCGCGAGCGAGTCCGCGGTGGGCACGGTGTCGGCGTTGTTGCGGTACTCGCATTTGGCGCGCAGACGGTCCAGCTTGGCCTTGAGCGCGACGGAAACTTGCTTCTGATTGAACACGGCGGCCTGCGCCTGCTGCACGCGCTGCATGTAGCTCTCGCAATCGGCCGGCGTACCGAAACTCATCTCGTGAACTCTGCGCGCGACAGCCTCTTTGGCGCGCGCCGCGAGCCCAAAGGCATCCACGTGTTCGCACAGCAATTCGGCGAAGCTGATGATGGCCAGATTGATGTTGCGGCGTGCCGCCAGCGAGATTCCGGGAAAATCACCCGCAGCTTCGCGGTCGACGGCGCTGCGTTCGGCGTGCAGGTCGCCGACCGCCGCGTCCGCGATCACGACCTGGTGCCGCAGCACTTCCAGGGATTTCTGACAGCGGCGGCGCTTGAAGTAGTGCCAGAACGCGGTCAGGCGTCCGATTTCCGTCTGCGCGTCCGCCAAATGCTGGCGCTGCGCGTCGGCCTCGGCTGCGGCCGCCTCCAATCGTAGATCGACATCCGTGAGCCGCCCTTTCTTCTCGGCCGCGGTTTCCGCGTTGTGCTTCGCTCTCTCCCGCGCCTCTTGCTGGCGCGTAAGATCGGAGGCAAACGTCGAGAGTTGCTGGTGGCAGGTCTTCCACAACGCGCGCAATTGATAGAACACCAGCGCGCCGAAGCCGGTCTTCGGGTCGCCGAGCAGCTCGCCAAGCGCGTCAAGCTGCTCCTGCACGCGTATGGTCGCGCCTTCCTGCTGTTTGAGGCGATCGCGCAGCAGATGAAATTCGTCCTGGAGGTCGGCATAGGCCTTCTTCAGGCCAGCACGGTTCTGGAAGAGCTGCATGAGCCGCTCTTCGTCGGCACTCACGGCGCCCCCGTCCAAACCTCCTTTGAGAAAACTTAAGCGATCGATCAAAATCCCGCCTTCGCCTCGAGCGTGAGCTTGCGGGACATCCCGGGCTTTCCAGGGCAATCCAGGCCGCTAAAAGTGATGGCCCCGCTCGGCACAATATTCCAGCCATTTATTTAACATCATGTTCCGGGTCCAGCGCTGATCCAGTTCACGCTTGAGGCGCGTCTGCAGCTTGGCGAGATGCGGGTGGCGCTGGAATCCGCGGAAGCTGCGAACCTCGGCCAGCCGGGCGTCGTGGTACACGCACACCTCCAAGTCCGGATCGCGAACCGGCGCCGCCTCGGAATCGAACTCATATGTGAGACGGAACACACTGGTATAGCGGCTCAAGTCCTGCGGGATGAGATGCAGATCACAGTCCGAGGGGGCGTGCGACACGCGCCGCGCCGTCACTGCGCGAAGGTCGCTGACGAGCCAGCCCAAGCGCACGAAGTTGCTCTCGTACAGCGTCATCAGGCCGACGAAGCTTCCGGGCTGCGCCCTCCAGGTTGTCTCACACCATTGATCCGCTAACATGCCCCGACTATACCATGCACCTCGAAGAAGTCAGGGCCGCAGGCGCCGCTCGATGCCGGTGCGGTCGAGAATTCTGCTCGATATTTCCTCGATCGAGACTTCGGTCGCGTCGAGCATCGGAACGCCATGCCGCTCGAACAGCGATTCCGCCGCCCGCACCTCGAACGCCACTTGCCGGGCCGATGAGTAGCGGCTGTCCGGGCGGCGCTCATTGCGGATTTGCTGCAATCGATCGGGCTTGATTGTCAAGCCGAATAATTTACGCGCGAACGCTTCGAGCGCGGGCGGCAGATTGCGCGACTCGAGATCGTCCTCGGTCAGCGGGTAATTTGCCGCAAATATCCCGTATTGCATCGCTAGATACAGGCAGGTCGGCGTCTTTCCGGAGCGCGAAACGCCGACCAGGATCACATCGGCGCGCTCGTAGTCGCGCACGACCGAACCGTCATCGTTGGCCAGCGCGAAATTGGTGGCGTCTATGCGCGTGGCATACGCATGCGTGTCAGCCATGCGATGTGTCCTACTTGCGACATGGGTGGATTGCGTCTTGAGTTCGTTTTCAAGGGGTGTTAGGAAGGCGTCGAAAAAATCCAAAAACAATCCGCTGCTGCCGCGAACCACGTTGCGAACATCCTCCTGAACGAGGGTGCTGAATATGATCGGCCGCACGCCTTCTTGCGCGCCGACCAAATCGATCTTGCGAACCGCCTCGATCGCCTTGTCAACCGTGGCGATAAATGGCACAGTCACCTGGCGAAATTCGATGCCGTCGAACTGCGTCATGAGACTGTGACCCATTGTTTCTGCTGTAATGCCCGTTTGATCGGAAACAAAAAACACGGTTCGTTTGATCACGGTTGCCTCGGAAATTGGCGCATCGTCGCCGGCAAAGTGTTTCACTTAACTCTCCGGCCCACAAGCAGCGCGGTATGAAGCCCTACATCATCCCCTTCGAACAATTGAGGAATAAGGATGTTGAACTCGTCGGCGGCAAGAACGCGTCCCTAGGCGAGATGATTTCCGCTTTGGCGAATCTGGGTGTCTCGGTGCCCGGCGGCTTCGCGACGACCTCGCACGCGTATCGCGACTTCCTCGCGCAGGACGGGCTCGATGAGCGTATCCGCAAAATTCTCGCCGAGCTCAACGTCGACGACGTGGAGCGGCTTGGCGTGGTGGGCGCGCAGATCCGCGGCTGGATGCTGGCCACGCCGTTCCCGAAGCGGCTGCACGACGAAATCCTGGACTCCTGGCGCAAAATGCGCAAGGCCGCCGGCGCTGCGGATGAATTCGCCGTTGCGGTGCGCTCCTCCGCCACGGCCGAGGATCTGCCGGAGGCATCCTTTGCGGGACAGCAGGAGACTTTCCTGAACGTGCGCGGCGAGGAGCATTTGATGACCTGCGTGCATGAGGTCTACGCCTCGCTGTTCAACGATCGCGCCATATCCTACCGCGTGCACAACAATTTCGATCACAGCGCGGTTGCGCTGTCCGTCGGCGTGCAGCACATGGTGCGCAGCGATCTCGGCAGCGCCGGCGTCATGTTCACGCTCGACACGGACTCCGGCTTTCGCGACGTGGTGTTCATCACCTCCGCCTACGGCCTGGGCGAGACGGTCGTGCAGGGCGCCGTCAATCCGGACGAGTTCTATGTATACAAGCCGGCATTGCGCGCCGGCCGCCGCGCGGTGCTGCGCAAGAATCTCGGCGGCAAGGCGGTCAAAATGATCTACGGCGATCCGGGCTCGAAGGAGCGCGTCCGCACCGTCGATGTGGCGCCTGCCGATCGGAATCGCTTCTCGATCGACGAAGCGGACATCGCGAGTCTGGCGAAGCAGGCGCTCACCATCGAAGAGCACTACGGCACGCCGATGGACATAGAGTGGGGCAAAGACGGCGCCACCGGCAAGATTTACATCCTGCAGGCGCGTCCGGAAACGGTGCAGAGCCGCGCCGGCCGCACGATACTGCGATTCACGCTGAAGGCGCGCTCGAAAATGCTGATCAGCGGGCGCAGCATCGGACAGCGCATCGGCGCGGGACCAGCGCGCATCATCAAGGACGTGAAGGAAATGTCGCGGGTCCGGGCCGGCGACGTGCTGGTGGCCGACATGACGGATCCGGACTGGGAACCGGTGATGAAACGCGCGTCCGCCATCGTCACCAATCGCGGCGGGCGCACCTGTCACGCCGCGATAATTGCGCGCGAACTCGGCATTCCGGCGGTCGTCGGTTGCGGTACCGCCACCGCCGCGATCAAGGAAAGCCAGGCCGTCACGGTGTCGTGCGCCGAAGGCGACACCGGCTACGTTTACGACGGCATGCTCGAGTACGATCAGCGCACCATAGAAATGGATGCCATGCCGCCGATCCCGGTGAAGATCACCATGAACGTCGGCAATCCCGACCGTGCTTTCGATTTTGCCGGCATACCGCACAAGGGCGTCGGCCTCGCGCGTCTCGAGTTCATCATCAATCGCATGATCGGCGTTCACCCGCGCGCGCTGCTGGAATTCGACAAGCAAAGCCCCGAGCTCAAGGACACCATCGCCAAGCAGATCGCGGGCTATGACGGTCCGGTGAATTTCTACGTCGACAAACTGACCGAAGGCATCGCGCAAATCGCCGCGGCGTTCGCGCCGGAGCCCGTGATCGTGCGCCTCTCGGACTTCAAGTCCAATGAATACGCGAATCTGATCGGAGGCAAGAATTACGAGCCGCACGAGGAAAATCCCATGCTGGGCTTTCGCGGCGCCTCGCGCTACATCGACAAGGTATTCAGACCCTGCTTCGAACTGGAATGCCGCGCATTGAAGCGCGTGCGCGACGAAATGGGACTGACCAATGTCCAAGTCATGGTGCCGTTCGTACGCACCTTGAGCGAGGCGAAAGCCGTCACCGACTTGCTCGCCGACAACGGCCTGAAGCGCGGCGACAACGGCCTGAAACACATCATGATGTGCGAATTGCCCACCAATGCCCTGCTCGCGGAACGTTACCTCGAATTCTTCGACGGCATGTCGATCGGATCGAACGACATGACGCAGCTCGCGCTCGGCCTGGACCGGGACTCGAGCGTGGTAGCCAAGTCATTCGACGAGCGGGACGACGCGGTCAAGGCGCTGATGGCCATGGCAATCAAGGCCTGTAAGGCGCAGAACAAGTACGTCGGAATCTGCGGCCAGGGCCCTTCCGATCATCCGGAGCTGGCGCGATGGTTGGTCGAACAGGGCATCGACAGCTTGTCCCTGAACCCGGACACGGTCGTCGAAACCTGGATGTTCCTGGCCGGCGACACCCCGGCCGCCAACGCAGGCGTCGTCACCCCGGGCGCCGCCAAGCCGACCGCGAAGGCCCGGAGCTAGCGCGGCGCGGCGGCTCAAAGCTCTGCATGGGG
>Ga0209736_1000346_pt1 | contig 14943 bp, 11 predicted proteins | sample BlaSpr_A8_Ref_M3_FD_187992 | JGI IMG/M metagenome (GOLD analysis project Ga0209736, IMG submission 187992) | Forest soil microbial communities from Thunder Bay, Ontario, Canada - Black Spruce, Ontario site 2_A8_Ref_M3 (SPAdes) (version 2) | ecosystem: Environmental > Terrestrial > Soil > Boreal...
CTCGTGCCGTTGGCGATGGACGCCAGCGTTCCCATAGAGCAGGGTACTACGAGCATGGAGTCGACTTCGTAGCTTCCGGAAGCGATGGGGGCGCCGACGTCTTTGTTGGGCAACACCTCGATTTTCGTGGTGGCATGGCCTAAAAGCCGGCTCGGCAATTGCTTGAGGTCGCCGGAAGAGAGGCTGAGTTCTTCGGCGAAGAGGCGTTGGCCGGTTTCGGTGACGACGAGATGAATGCGGGCGACGCGAGGATCCTGCTCGAGAAGGGCGAGCGTTTTTTGCGCTAAGACGGCGCCGCTGGCTCCGGTCACACCTACGGTGATGGTTTGTTGTTGCGTGGTGGGCATGTTCGTTCGCGAATAATTCAGTCTCGCAGCCGGTTGTGGGCAAGTCAAGAAGGCGCGGCGAATCGCCAGATTGGCACGCTATACTGAAAGCCTGGCCCAGGAGGAAAAAGATGGCGACCGTGCAGACTGCCAGAGAGCCGCTGGAAGTAGCGATGGAATTTATCAAGCGCATTAATTCCGGGAACGTGGACGCAATTTGCGAGCTGATGACGCAGGGGCACATTTTTCAAGACGCGCTGGGGAAACGATTTATCGGACGCGAGACGACGCGCGAGGGTTGGGGCGCGTATTTTAAAATAGTCGCGGATTACCGCGTTCACGCCGAGGAATTTTTCCAGACCAATGAAAGGCTGGCGATTTTTGGCACGGCCAGCGGCACCTACGCCGGGGGCGGTTATGCGTCGAAAGAAAACTTCTGGGAAGTTCCGGCGGCGTGGGGAGCGGTGATTCGCGATGGACTCGTTGCGGAATGGCGCGTTTACGCGGACAATCAACCGCTGCGGAAATTGATGGGCGAGCAGCAGACGTAGAATTGTTGCGCTGACCAATTTCATGAACGAACAAAACCTGCGTGAATTGCTGGATTTGGTGCGCCTGGGGGCGCTGCCGCCGGAGCGCGCGGTGGCACGGCTGAAGCATTTACCGTTTGAAGATTTGGGATTTGCCAAGGTGGATCATCATCGAGCGCTGCGGCAGGGCTATGCGGAGGTGGTGTTCGGCAAGGGGAAAACGCCGGAGCAAGTGGCGGAAATTGTGAAGTCGATGCTGCGCCAGAAGGGCAGCCGGCAGAATATTCTGGTTACGCGGGCGGACGCGAAAATGTTCGCGGCGGTTCGGCGTGCGAACGCTGGAGTGAAGCGATTGGCGAAATTTCATCCGCTGTCCGGGGTGATTACGATTGAGCGCAGCCGAGAGATTACAGGTAAGGGGCAGATTTTTGTGGTATCCGCGGGGACTAGCGATATTCCCGTGGCGGAAGAAGCGCTGCTGACGGCACGAGCGATGGGGAATCGCGCCGAGCATTTGTATGACGTGGGAGTTGCGGGGATTCACCGGCTGCTGGAGCATCGCGAAAAATTGACGCAGGCGCGGGTGATTATTTGTGTGGCGGGGATGGAAGGGGCGCTGCCGAGCGTGGTCGGCGGGTTGGTGGCGGTGCCGGTGATTGCGGTACCGACGAGCACAGGGTACGGCGCGAGCTTCGGCGGAGTGGCGGCGCTGCTGGGGATGCTGAACAGTTGTGCTTCGAATGTGACAGTGGTGAATATCGATAATGGTTTTGGGGCGGCTTGCGTGGCTTCTTGCATCAATCGGCTTTAATTCTTAAGCAAAATCCAGACCGGTGTGTCACGGCTTTAGGAGGACTTTCATTACGCCTTTTCTTTGCGCGAATTGAATGGCGGTTTGCGCTTCGCTCAGAGGAAAGGTGCGGCTGATGAGCGGCGTTGGATCGACCTTGCGGGAGCGAAGAAGGGCGATGGCTTTGGCGAAGGGACCGCAGCGCGAGCCGATTACGGTGATTTCTTTGACGACGATCGGCCAGGTTTCTACCGGTGTGGCGCCGTGGAAAGTGGATTTGAGAACGAGAGTGCCGCGCGGTTCGGTGATCTGCTGGGCGAGCGTTAATCCCGTGGGTGAACCTGTGGCTTCTACCACCAGTGCGTAGTTCTCGTGAATGGTTTTTACGCCGCTGGCGTTCCCGCGGACACGTTGCGTTTTCACTTTAGCAAGGCGGGCTAGGGCTAGTTTCTTTTCGTGCTTGCCGTACATCACTATATTTTGCAACTTTGTGCGCAGGACGCGGGCGACTAGCTGCGCAAGTTTGCCGTCGCCGAGGACTGTGGCCTCACGGAAATGTTCTATTTTGATTTGTTCGAGGATTTCGCAGGCGGCCGCTAGAGGCTCGATGAAGACCGCTTGCTGATCGGTGACGGAGTCGGGAACGGCGTGCAGATTTTCGAGCGGCAGGGCAAGATACTCGGCGAAGGCGCCGTCATGGGCGACGATGCCGAGCACGGTGCGGCGCGCGCAATGCGTTTTTAGGCCGCGTCGGCAAAACGCGCAGACCGGCCGATAGCCATACGCGGCACAGGAGACGTTGATCTCGCCGGTTACGCGCTTACCAAGCAAGTGCTTGCTTTGCTGCGCGGAGAGGCCGCGAACCTCGGCGACGTCGCCGACAAATTCGTGGCCGGGTGTGCCGCGAAAATTGTGATAGCCGCGCAAAATTTCAATGTCGGTGTTGCAAATTCCCGCGAGGCGCACGCGAACTAGGGCCCAGCCGGGGCGGAGCTTGGGCAGCGGTTTCGAAATAGGAACTAAGTTTGCGTTGTGGACCCGGAAGGCCAGCATTGGCATTTCGATGCAAGTGGATTGTAGCAGCGAAAGAGCACCCCGGCGGTGCATCGTGCGACGGCGGCAAATACGGCGTAGAATCTGGTCGATTGGCTTTTCGCGGCTTAGGAGAATGCATTGCGTTTGCTGCTTGTGGAAGATGACGATCGCATCGCGCGATTTGTGGCCAAGGGGCTGCGCGAGCAGGCGTATGCCGTCGACGTGGTGGCGAAGGGAGAGGATGCGTTATACCAGGCGGCGATCAATTCGTATGACTTGATCATTCTGGATGTGATGATTCCGGGGAAAAATGGATTTGAGGTGTGCCGCGAGTTGCGACGCTCGGGGCAACGCGTACCGGTGCTGATGTTGACGGCGCGCGATTCGGTGGAGGACCGGATAAGCGGGTTGGATCACGGCGCCGACGACTACCTGACGAAGCCGTTCGAATTTCGCGAACTGCTGGCGCGCTTGCGGGCGCTGCTACGGCGTTCCGGGGAGTTGCGCCCGGTACAGATTGCGGTGTCGGACCTGGTGCTGGACACGGGAGCGCAAACGGTGTCGCGCGGGGGGCGCACGATTCCGCTGACGACCAAGGAATATGCACTGCTGGAATTTCTGGCGCGAAATACCGGACGCGTGGTGGGACGAGCGGAGATCGCCGAGCATGTGTGGGATGAGAGCTTCGATCCCTTTTCGAATTTGATCGAGGTGTACGTGAACCGCGTGCGGCGAAAACTTGATCTCAATGGAGCGAAGTCTTTGCTGCATACGCGCCGAGGCGCAGGATATTTTTTTGGCGTGGTGAGCGAAGACGCAGCGGAGAGCCGCGAGGCGGAAAGCGCGCCGCCTGCGAGGGGCAGAGGGAACACGCCAGGCAGGAAGAGCCATGCTTGATTCGGTGCGGGTGCGGCTCACGTTTTGGTATACGGGAGTGCTGGCGCTGTTTTTGGTGGTGCTGTCGCTGATTACGTACTTTATTTTTTGGCGCAGCACGCTGCGACGTACCGACAGCGACCTTGCGGAGCTTTCGGAGGCGTTCTTGACGACCGTGCAGGCGGAGATGCTGGACAATCACGGACCGGAGGCCGCGAAACTGGCGACGCAGGAAGCGATCGTGGAGCACCGGTTTCGCGATCATGTGTTTGCGGTGTTCGATCCCAAAGGGGAGTTGCTGATTTCCTCGCAGGATTTACCGAACGACACTTCACCCGCGGGGCTGCTGGCGTCGCCTGCGTTTCGAAAGCTGGTGGACGACTCTGCGCGCACAGAGCGGCTGTTTGAAAACGTAAAAGGAGGCAGCAACGGGTACCGCGGATTGGTGAAGAAGTTTCCGCTGAAGGGCCAGACATACACGCTGGTGATCTTGCAGTCGCTGCACCCCCAGGAAGAAATGCTGGAGGAGGTGCGGCATACTTTTGATTGGGTGATTCCGATCTCGGTGGCGCTGGCCAGCCTCGGCGGATATTTTTTGGCGCGGAAGAGCTTGGCTCCAGTGGTGAGCATGAGCACGCAGGCGGAACGCATCGGCGCAGAAAACCTGAGCGAACGCTTGCCGGTGCAGAATGCCAAGGATGAGTTGGGGCACCTGGCAGCATCGTTCAATCAATTGTTGGAGCGCGTGGACCAATCGTTCGAGCGGCAGCGCCGATTCATGTCCGATGCTTCGCACGAATTGCGGACGCCGGCGGCAATTTTGCGAGGCGAGGCGGAAGTGGCGCTTTCGCGGAGCGAACGGCCGGCGGAGGAATACCGCGAGTCACTGAGCGTGCTGCATGCGGAGGCGCAACGGCTTACGCAAATTGTGGAGGATCTGTTTACTTTGACGCGGGCAGATGCCGGCCAGTATCCGCTGTCACCGCGCGATTTTTACTTCGACGAGCTGGTGGCTGATTGTACGCATACCACGCGGTCGTTAGCTTTGGCGAAACAGATCACGCTGACGTGCGAGGTTCCGGAAGAGTTGCCGGTCCGGGGGGACGAAGGTTTGCTGCGGCGCATGATTTTGAACCTGCTGGACAATGCCATCAAATATACGCCGCCGGGCGGACGGGTTATGGTGTCGTGCGAGCGGGCTGGAACTGAATACGCCCTGAGCGTCACGGACACGGGTCCGGGCATACTTGCGGAGTTGCAGCAAAAGGTGTTCGAGCGATTTTTTCGCGTAGATAAAGCGCGGACACGGTCGGAAAACGATGGCGGCGGGGCGGGGCTGGGACTTTCCATCGCGCGCTGGATTGCCGAAGCGCACCAAGGGCGATTGATTTTGGCGCGCTCGGATGCCACCGGAAGCACCTTTAGCGCATTCGTGCCGGCGCAAATTGCCGTGCCCTCTCCCTCTGCCAGCGTTTCGCGTTAATCGCCGGTTTATCTCACTTCCGATAGCTTTCCGTTTATGCGGCTCTGCACGCGCTTTACTGCAGTCGTTTCGCACACGAGAGGAATCTCACTTTAAAGCCTGACGTTGATGGTAGCTAGAACGATGGCGCCCGTACCTGGGACCGCTGTCAGGAGTGACGATCTATGAAGTTTGTTCGCACAGCGTTGTTGGTGGCGGCGGTGGCCGCTTTATTGTCTGCGGAGAACGCTGCCGCGCAGGACACTAGTCCGGCCCCGGCCTCAACACCGGAGAATTCGCTGGCCCAAGCGAACGCCCCGACGCAAGCGAATACTCCGGCCGGGGCGCCAATGCGTCTGACGTTGCAGCAAGCCTTGGATTTGGCGCGGAAGAACAGCACACAATTCAATGCCGCAGTGACGAATGCGGGGTTGGCGCGGCAAGACCGGCGGCAGGCGTTCGACGCCCTGCTGCCCACGGTTACCTACAACAATTCCGCGAGTTACACGCAGAGTGCGGGGCCGATCGGTGCGAAGGCAACGGGTGTGCCAGTGATCTTTATCGCCAACAATGCGGTGCACGAGTACCTCAGCCAGGCGGACGTGCACGAGGCAATTGACGTCGCGGCGGTCGCCAATTTCCGGAAGCTAGCGGCGGCGGCGGCGGCGGCGAAAGCACAGGCGGAGATTGCTTCGCGCGGGCTGGTGGTGACGGTGGTGCAGAGATATTACACGATCGCAGCGGCACAACAGAAGCTGGAAACGGCAAAGAGAAACGCACAAGAGGGCGAGCAATTTCTAAAGATTACGCAGGACCTGGAACACGGTGGAGAAGTGGCGCATGCGGACGTGATTAAGGCCGAGTTGCAGAGCCGGGAGCGCCAGCGGCAGCTTCAAGAAGCACAACTGAGCTGGCTGAACGCGCGGTTGGATCTTTCGGTTTTGATTTTTCGGGATTTCAACGACAACTTTGAAGTGGCGGAGGATTTACATGCGGCGGTGCCGCTGCCGACACTTCCGGAAGTGCAGGAGAGGGCAGCACGAGACAATCCCGATGTGCGCGCGGCGCTGGAAACGGTGCGCGAGTCCAATCACGATGTGTTTGGCATGCGTGCGGGGTATCTCCCGTCATTGACGTTCGATTATTTCTACGGCATTGACGCGCAACGCTTCGCGGTGAACAGCGTGGCGGCTAACGGGCAAAAATTCTCGAACCTGGGCTCTTCCGCGGTGGCGACGCTGAACATTCCGGTCTGGAATTGGGGAACGACGCAGAGCCGGGTGAAGCAGGCGGAATTGCGACGCGACCAGGCCAAGCGTGAGCTTTCGCTGGCACAACGGAGGCTGCTCGCGCAGATTCGCTCGTTGTACGCGGAAGCGGAGACGGCGCTCAGCGAACAGGAAGGACTGAGCCGCTCGGCGCAATTGGCAGAAGAAAGCCTGCGGCTGGTGACGCTGCGGTACAAGAACGGCGAATCCACGGTGCTGGAAGTGGTAGATGCGCAGACCACGTTTGCGCTGGCGAATGGGGCGTATCAGGACGGAGCGGTGCGCTATCGCCTCTCGCTGGCGAATTTGCAAACTCTAACGGGAGTGCTGACAACTCCATGAATACAAGAATGACTTTGGGTGAGCCGATGAATTTGAAGAGCGTGGCCGTTGTGGTTGCGGCGATCGGGCTAATGATTTCTTTGAGCGGCTGCAAGAGCGCGGTGAAAGAGAACGAGCCGGTGGTCAGCGTGCAGACCACGCCGGCACAGCGAGCGCCGATCTCCGAGACGATTTCCGCAGAAGCGGTAGTGTTTCCGCTGGAGCAGGCGACGGTGGCACCGAAGATTACCTCTACGATCAAACATTTTTTCGTACAGCGTGGCTCGCGGGTGAAAAAAGGGCAATTGCTGGCGGAGCTGGAGAATGCGGACCTTTCGGCGGCGGCCGAGTCGAGTAAAGCCGATTTCGAGATAGCGCAGGCGACTTACGTGACCACAGTCGGCGCCGGTTTGCCGCAGCAGATACAAAAAGCAGAACTGGACGCGGCGGCTGCCAAATCTGCCTTTGAAGCGCAACAGAGAATTTACAATAGCCGGAAGGAATTGCTGCAACAGGGAGCCATTCCGAAGCGAGACGTGGATGCAGCAGAGGTGGCGCTAGCGCAAGCACGAAGCCAAAACGAGCAGGCGCAAAAGCAACTGGCCGACCTGCAACGGTTGGGCAAGGAACAATTGTTGAAATCGGCGCAGGGCTCGCGTTCGTCCGCGGAAGGCAAATATCGAAGCGCGGAAGCCCTGCTCAGTTATTCGCAAATCAAAAGCCCGATTGATGGAGTGGTGACAGACCGGCCGCCATACGAGGGCGATCTCGCGACAGCCAATCAGCCGATGCTCACGGTGATGAACTTGAGCCGGCTGATCGCCAAGGCACACATTCCGCAAGCCGAGGCGGCTTCGCTGCGCGTGGGGAATCCCGCCGAACTCAAAGCAGCGGGCTTGGATGAGCCGGTCAAAGGAGTGGTGACTTTGGTAAGTCCGGCGCTGGATCCGGGAAGCACCACGATTGAAGTGTGGGTGGAGGCGAGAAAACCGAATCCAGCGGTGAAGCCGGGAATGACGGTGCCGGTGACGATGGTGTCGAAGACGGCAAAAGACGCGATTGTCGTGCCCAAGGACGCGGTGTTCAAGAATGACGAAGGCGCGTACTACGTGCTGTTAGCGGGGTCCGATGAGAAAGCGCATCAGAAAAAAGTGCAGGTGGGCATCCACGCCGCAGATCAGACGCAGGTACTGGGCGGAATCAACGAGGGTGATCCGGTGATCACGTCCGGCGGGTACGCGGTACCGGACGGAACTAAAATCAAGATTGAAAAACCCGGCGCGGACGAGAAGGAGAGCGCGGACAAGAGCGACAAAGGCACCGACAAGACAGACGACAGCAAGAAGGATGGCAAGAGCGATCCGGCCGAGAGTCAGAAAGACAAAAAAACGGGTGGTGCGGCAAAGCCTGCGGCTAAGGGCAAGGAGTAGTTTCGATGAGCGTTCAGCCCACTTCCGCGGAAGTCGCACAGCCGACGGCAAAGACGGAGATGCCGTGGTTTCGGCGACTCTCGAGCCCGGTCCTCTTTCTGATTGTCAGCTTAGCGCTGGTAGGCGCTTATCTCGCGTTCACCATTCCGATTTCCGTTTTTCCGAATACTGATTTTCCGCGCATCGCTATCGGTGTGGACAACGGCGTGATGCCGATTGACCAGATGCTGGTGACCATCACGCGTCCGCTGGAGGAGGCTGTCAACAGCGTACCGGGCCTGCAGAGCGTCCGGTCGACTACGAGCAGAGGATCCGCCCAAGTGGATTTGTTCTTCAGTTGGGGCTCGGACATGATCTTAACGCTGCAGCGCGTGGATGCCGTGGTGGCACGCTTACAACCCACGCTTCCGCCGACGGTCAAGGTAGACACGCATCGGTTGACCTTTGCCGCGTTCCCCATCATCGGCTACAGCCTGACGTCGGATACTGTTCCGCAAAACAGATTGTGGGAAATCGCGACCTATGACTTAAAGCCGCGCCTCAATCGCTTGGACGGCGTTTCGACGGTGATCATCCAGGGTGGCCGAGTTCCGGAGTTCCAAGTCACGCCGGAACCTGCGCGGCTGCTGGCCGCGAATGTTACGGTCCAGGACATTCTTGATGCTTTGCGCCGTACAAATCTTATCGATTCCCCGGGCCTGATCGAGCACGACCACCAGCTTGTGCTGGGACTGATTAGCGGCCAGGTGCGCAACCCCGAGGAGATCGGTCAAATCGTTATTAAGAATTCGCCGGCAGGCGTGCCGATACGCGTAGGAGATATCGGGACGGTCGCGTCTTCGGTCGCGCCGGTATATACGATGGTCACCGCCAATGGGAAGCCCGCGGTGCTGCTCAACGTGAATCGCCAACCGGAGAGCAATACGCTGCAAGTGGCGAGCGAGGTCCATACACTGATCCAAGAGCTTGCGCCGGGACTGCCTCCGGGCGTGCACCTCGAGCCGTTTTACGATCAATCAACCATCGTTCACGATTCGATTGCCAGTGTTCGCGACGCGGTGCTCATTGGAATCGTGCTTTCTTCGGTTATTTTGGTGCTTTTCCTGCGCGATTGGGGAACTTCGCTGGTGGCTGGTTTGGTGATCCCGGTCACGCTGTTGATCACGTTCATCGTACTCAACTTGACCGGTCAGACTTTCAATCTAATGACTCTCGGCGGCCTGGCGGCGGCGGTCGGCTTGGTCATCGATGATGCGATCGTCGTGCTGGAAAACATCGTGTTGCACCGGGACGCGGGACAGAGCCGCTTTGAAGCAATTCGAAGCGCATTGAGCGAACTGACCGTGCCGCTGATCGGCTCAACCATAACGCCTATCGTCGTCTTCCTGCCGCTGATTTCCACTACGGGCGTGACGGGCACTTTTTTCCGCGCCCTGGCGGTGACCATGACGGTGGCACTGGCTACGTCGCTGCTTCTGGCGCTGACCTGGACTCCGACGCTTAGCCAGTATCTGGTACGCCGGAAGGACACTGTCGCACCGACGACAGCAAATACTTCCCAAGGACCGGATATGGCCGCTCTTCTCGCCGCGGAGGAAGCGCATCTTTCCGGCTTTTTTGGGCGCATCGTGAACTTTTATACGCGAGCGATGCGAGCGGTTTTGCGCTACCCGTGGGTTTTGGTGGGGAGTTCTGTGGCGATCGTCGTCCTGGCCTATGTGTGCTACAGCTTTCTGGGCACGGAATTCCTGCCCGAAATGGATGAAGGGGGATTCATTCTGGACTACTTCACGCCACCGGGAAGTTCGCTGGTTGAATCCAACCGCATACTGCAGCAGGTTGAAGAGATTTTACATGGCACGAAGGAGGTAGAAAACACTTCACGCCGCACGGGAATGCAGTTGGGAGTGGCAGCGGTTACCGAAGCGAACAACGGCGATTTTACCGTTAAGTTGAAAAAGGACCGGGACCGCGGCATCGACGAAGTGATTGCGGACGTGCGCGGGCAGATCGAAGAGAGTCAGCCGGGCACCAAGGTGGAGTTCATTCAGCTACTGCAAGACATGATCGGCGACCTGACAAGCCAGCCCGAGCCGGTGGTGATCAAATTGTTTTCGCAGGACGGCAAGCTTTTAAACGATACGGCGCCGAAAGTGGGCGAAGCCATTAGCAAGGTCAAAGGAGTGGTCGATGTGCTGAACGGCGTAGAAAACACTGTTAGCGGGCCGGCGATCACCTATCAGGTGAACCCGACGGTGGCGGCGCGCGCGGGTTTTACTCCCGAGGAAGTGGCTATAAATGCTGTGGCGGTCCTGGAAGGCGAGCCGTCGACTACACCTGTGGTACTGAACGATCGGGCTTACACGATCCGTGTGCGTTTTCCAGAGCAAAGCCGTTCTTCGCTTGAAAATATGAGCAATACGCTGCTGACGAGCGCCACCGGACGCTCCGCGACGCTCGGATCGCTCGCGACGGTGGTCAACGATCCCGGGGAGACGGAGATACGTCGAGAAAATCTGCAGCGCCTGGTACAAGTCACCGCGCGTCTGGAAGGGGTAGACATGGGAAGCGGCGTCGCTGCGGTGCAGAAGGCAGTCAAGGATTTGCACCTGCCCGCATCAATCCGTGTGGAGTATGGCGGCTTATACGAGGAGGATCGGAAATCGTCGCGCGATCTGTTGATGGTTTTGCTTTTGGCGCTGTTGCTTTTGTTTGCCGTGCTGTTGTTTGAATTTAGGACTTTTTCGGCGCCTACGGCGATTTTAGGATCGGCGCTGTTATCCACGTTCGGCGGTTTTGTGGCTCTCCTGGTCACCAGGACCACGTTCAACGTCGCTTCGCGAATGGGAATGATCATGGTCATCGGCATCGTGGCGAAAAACGGCATTTTGCTTCTGGACGCAGAACATCGCTTCCGCAATCTGAGCTTCTCCGCGGAAGAGGCGATGATCCAGGCCGGCCGCCGCCGGCTAAGGCCCATTGCTATGACGGCGTTGGCAACCATCGCCGGCATGTTGCCCTTGGCGTTTGGGATCGGCGCAGGCTCGGAAATGCTAAAGCCGCTCGCGATCGTGGTGATTGGTGGACTGATTAGCTCGATGGTGCTGTCGCTCATCTTCACCCCGGCGATTCACTACTACCTGTCTCGGGGCCGAGCTGTGCCTGCGTGAAGCCGCCGAATTCATTTGATTGAGCTGCGCGGCTGAGTCTCACTCCGAAATTATTTCGCGTAGGACCGGGCTGAAGTTTGGCCTTTGCCTTCGGTCACGGTGACGGTCTGGCCGGCGGCTATGTTCGCGAGATGATCGATTTGACCGCTGGGCCAGCGGAGTTCGATCGCGTCCGCTCTTTCATGTTGCGCTAAACCAAAGGTTAGGACGAGTTCGCTGGACGACAGATAGCTGGAGCCGCTGCGTAGCATTTGCATTTGAGCATCTCCACCGACTGTGACGCGCGCGACGGTGCCGATGCCATTGCGATTGGATTTTGTGCCAACTAGCTTCAAGCGCAGGCTGTGATTTGAGGCGCCGGGTTGCGCTTCGTTTCGGAACAGATAGGCGGGGCCGCCATTGGTGGCGAGCAGCAGATCGAGGCGGCCATCGTTGTTGATGTCGGCATAGGCGGCGCCACGGCCGACGCGCGGAGCGTTGAACGCCGGACCCATTAGGCTGGTCACTTCCTCGAATTTTCCTTTTCCCAGATTGCGAAAGAGATGCGGCGGCATGGCGTACTTGACGTTCGCTTGCACTTTCTGGATTTCCGGATCGATGTGGCCGTTGGCGATGAAAATATCGGGCCAGCCGTCAAGGTCGTAGTCGAAGAAGAAGCAGCCGAAGCCGAGGGTGAGCAGCGTAGCGCGGCCGATGGCGGACTGTGGTGCTTCGTCGACGAACAATCCTTTGCCTTCGTTGTGATACAGCGAAAGCATCTGATTGGAAAAGTTGGTGATCATCACGCTGGGATAGCCGGAGTGATCGTAATCGGCGGCGTCCACGCCCATGCCTGCGCGTGCCACGCCGTCTTCGCTGAAGGCAATTCCGGCGATAACGCCTCTTTCGGAAAATGTGCCGTTGCCGTTGTTGCGGTAGAGCTTGTTGGGTTGCGTGTCGTTGGAGAAAAGCAGGTCGGGCCAGCCGTCGTTGTCGTAGTCGAGGACGGCAATGCCCATGGTCTTCGAAGTGGGCTCGCCGAGGCCGGCTTTCTGTGTGACGTCCTCGAAGGTGCCGTCGCCGCGGTTGTGCCAGAGCCGGGCGCTGGTTCCCTTGTAGGACTCCGGAGTGCAGTAGGATTTGTTCTTGCCATCGAGCGTGCAGTAGAGGTCGCCTTCCGGCGTCCATTGCACGTAGTTGCCGACCACGAGATCGAGGCGGCCGTCTTTGTCGAAGTCGACCCAGGCGGCACTGGTGCTCAATTCGCGCGGGCCGGTGAGGCCGGCCTTCTGCGTGACGTCGGTGAACGTGCCGTTGCCGTTGTTGTGGAACAATCGGCTCTGCCCCAACGCGGTGACCAAGAGATCGTCGAAGCCTTCGTTGTCATAATCGCCGACGGCTACGCCCAAGCCGTACATTTCGACGTCGAGGCCGGCTTTGTGGGTAACGTCGGTGAACGTGCCGTCGTGATTGTTGTGATACAGCTTGGGCGTGGTGTGCTTCTGGGCGTGTGCGGGCCAGTCCATGCCGTTGACGAGGAAAATGTCGGGCCAGCCGTCGTTGTCGTAATCGATGAAGGCTACGCCGGGGCCGAGCGTTTCTGGCAGGAATTTCTTGCCGAAAGCTCCATTGTTGTGGATGAAGTGAAGGCCCGCTTGCTGGGTTACGTCGCGAAAAGTCACCGGGGAAGTTGCGGCCGCGCCACCGCGGTCGGGTGCTAGGCTCAGACTTGCGAGCAGAAAGACAGCCAATACGACGACGAATCCCTTCATTCTGTCCTCATGATCAATCGCGCCCAACGCCTAACGCATCGGCGACGCGATTGATGTAGTTGAACCACGATGCGATCAAGGTGATTTGGAGGATGCCGCGGTCGTCGAAGCCGGCGGCGCGGAGCTTGTCATGGTCGGCCGGAGAAACTTTGGTGGCGTCTTTGGTGAGCTTCACGACGTAGTCAAGCATGGTGCGATCCTGCTCGGCGATGGGCGCCGAATAGTAATCCCGCTGCAGCGCTTCGACCATGCTTTTGTCCAACGTGACGCGACGCAGAAACTCTGCGTGGGACTCGATTCAATAGACGCACCGGTTAGTCACCGAAACCATGGTGGCGATCATCTCGTGTTGGCGGCGCTGCAGCGGCAGGTCCGGGGACATCAATGCGCCGAAAGTGCTGAAGGCGTGGTACAGCGCGTCGGGAATCAGTGAATGCGAGGCGACAATGCTGGAGCTCTGGCCATTATTTGCCGGGTGAACGGGCGTCGCGTATTCGATGGGGTAGAGCTGGCGCTGTGCTTCCATCGCTTTCTTTACGCGCTGGTCTTCTTCCATGGTTACCGTTTTGATCCAGGCCATGCTTGCGCTCCTTCAAATTTAAGAGTCGTTGCCGCTGGCCGGCAAGATGCCGGCACCACAAACCCATCGCTTCCTTGACAGCGAATTCTCCTTCAATGCGAACCGCCGGGCTGGCTTGTTCTACGGACTACATTTGTGGCGATCGAACGTTTGCGTGCTGGTGCGGGTTGCGCGCCAAGCGCTACGGAAACATGTTCATGGATCGCCTGGCGCTCATTATTATCTTCAGGATGTGCCTGGCGATAAGGACCTGTGACCGCTTGCGAAGCCTCATCGGCCTTGAAGCGCAGATAGCGCTCTTTGTGTTCATTGGCTCGCGCTTCATCACCCAGACCGCTGTAGCAGAGCATCAAATTGTAATGCGCTTGCAAATCTTCGGGATCGATCGAGAGCGTCTCGTTGAACTCCATGACCGCATCGGCGTAGCGCTTTTGCAGAAATAAAATGCGGCCGACTTCGTTGTGCACCACGCGGTCGCGAGGATACTGCGCGAGAACGAGCTTGAGCCGCGCGATGGCGTCGTCGTAGCTGCCTTCTTCTTTCAGAATTCGCGCGTAGAAGAAATTGGTGCGCGCCAGCTCCGGCTTAAGGGCCAGGGCTTTCTCCAACACAATGCGGGCGCCGCCGGTGTCGCCTTCCTGCACCAGGGCGCGGCCGATGTTCACCCAGCCGTCGGGATTCTGCGGATCGACGTCCGCCACCTTCTGGAATGCCGCCGCCGCGCCTTTCAAGTCGCCTTGCAGAAAAAGCCCGATGCCGTAATCGTTCCAGCGAGTCCAGTCCTCCTTGGCAAGCGTCACCGCCGGCGGAGGTGCGGCCGCTTTTCGCGCGAGAACGGTGAGCGTCTTGGAATCCTCCGCGACGGTGATGACCGGCAGATTCGGAGCCGTTTTCATGTCGCCGGAAATGGTTGCCGGGTCGGCGGTCTTGAACAGCCATTTGCGGTCGTCGTAGTCCGGCGTCACCGCGCCATGCGGCTGGCTCGGATCCTCAGTGGCGCCGAACGCGAACTGCGTGTTCGACCACATGAATTTGCGGTAGTTCAGCCTGGCATGCAGCGTGATTTTGTCGCTGGCATTCTCCGGAATGTGCACACGATAGTGCGCGGTGTCCGCGGCGCCCGGCGGAATCAAATGGACGTATACCGTGGCGCGATTGGCCCAGGCGTTGCGTTTGTCGATGGGATGACCGTGCGCATCGATAAGCAGCGAGCGAAAAAAGTGCGCGCCTTTTTCCACGGGACCTTTGCCATCGTCGTCGACCTTGCCGCTCCAGAACAGCGTCTGGCCTTTTTCGTCGATGGCCTGCAGCTCGAGCCACACGTCGAACGCGTCGATCGTCCCGCCGGGGAAGAAGTGGCCGACCTTGCGCGTGCGCACGACGACGTCGACACGCACATCGTCA
>Ga0209736_1000347_pt1 | contig 14939 bp, 14 predicted proteins | sample BlaSpr_A8_Ref_M3_FD_187992 | JGI IMG/M metagenome (GOLD analysis project Ga0209736, IMG submission 187992) | Forest soil microbial communities from Thunder Bay, Ontario, Canada - Black Spruce, Ontario site 2_A8_Ref_M3 (SPAdes) (version 2) | ecosystem: Environmental > Terrestrial > Soil > Boreal...
ATGACCGAAAGGCTAAGCGCCAGCAGGCCATACCGCTCCGCGCCCAAGCCACGAACCAGGATGGGAAGGACCATGATTCCCAGCGCGCCAGACCAGACCTGGGCGATGAGTCCGCTACCGATGTTTTTCAAAATTCTTTCAGCCACTTATGTCTCAATTTTTGGAGGACGGGCCCTGGACGCAAGTAAGTTTTCACACACCACCGACCTGTAGTCGCGAGACACCTTGTTGCCGTTCAAACGATAGATCTCGAACCGGAATTGTTCGAGCACGTCAATAATGTCGCACAGCTCGTAACCGAAGGCGGCGAAGTGTTGCTCGTAAGACTCAAAGTAGATGAATTTCACCCGCGACAGCAGGCGGAGTGATCCTTCCAAGACGAATTTTTCATATCCCTCGACGTCGATTTTCAATAGTGCTATTTCCTGCGTGTCCGTGTTAATCATGAGATCATCAAGTTTGCAGACCGGGACGCTCACGCCCTCGGCGGAAACCGCGTTCTGATCATCCGAAACTTTATTGCTGAGCCTTACCGTACCCGTCTCTCGACCGCAGGCAACATTGAACGCCTTCACGTTGCTCGCCTTATTGAACCGGAGGTTGCCAACTAGATAATTGTGCGTCCGAGGGTGGCCTTCGATGGAATAGACCGTCCCAGAAGCGCCGACAATCTTGGAAGCCGCGAGAGTCAGCGTACCGATGTTGGCCCCCACGTCAATCACTGAATCGCCCTCCCTCAACAGACTGCGCAAGACCGTTTCATCGCACAGGCGCTCCCCTGGGTTCAACCAGAGCGTCGCTGAATACGCCGTGGGATAAAAGCGCAGGCGATAAGAGTCGCACCGGATTGTAAGAAACGAACAAAGACCTGTATGCCAAAGCAAGCGCGAAGCGAGGAACCTCAAGGGCCGTGGCTGGCACCGAAGCCTCGCTAGCTTGCCAGGTGCATTGGCAGTCTTAGCTCCCGATGCCAATCGAGTACTCAAGGTTGACATGCTTATGTTTGGCGCCCGTCGTCTGAGTTGGAATGGGAGTTGCGCCGGAATTTCGTCTTGATCCGCTGCGCCCGATCTTGCAGTTTAGAATATGCGGGGCGGGTATCATCCCACACCTCCGCTGCAAACGTCTTCCGAGGATCGTCTGCGTCCACCTGTTTCCATGTAGCCCTCCCGATTACAAAGATCGTGCCGCAGGCAAACGACAAAATCGCACCGAGCAGTGTAATCAACAAACGAGGGGGGCCCGACTTCTTTTCCGGCAAGTTGGCTGGGTCCAGGATTTTCACGCTCGGAATTTCTTTCGCTTCTGCAATCTTCGCCATTTCGTACTGCTGGGTCAGCGTCTCAAAAACCACTTCCCGCAGCTTCACCTCGCGATAGAGGTCGGCATAGGTTACGCCCAAGGCCGGCAGCCTGCGGAAACTGGGGTACGACGAATCGTCCACTCCTGGATCGGACGGTGGGTCCGCGCTGCTGCCGCGAAGCTGCTCCAACTGGTGGCGCAGTTCGCGGATCCGAGCCTGGATTGACCGGATACGCACGTTATTGTCGCTATAGATCTGCTGCAACCCTCGCAACTGTGTCTCGTTGGCGATCAATTCTCCTTGCAGGGTCACGACGGCTCCGACCATCGCCTTACCCTGCTCCTTGGGATCAAGCGTGGTGTTCTTGGTGGAGAAGTCACTCAGCTGTTTCGCTGCGGTATCGAGTTCCTGCCTCACCACCTTCAACCGCTCTTCGATGAAAACGCGCTCCCGATGAGCGGACGAGGTATTGACCTGAGCCAGCAAATGGTTCAGCTCGTCCACGTAGGCGGCGGCGAGCGCGGCTGCCCGCCGCGGATCCCTGTCCTCCACAGCGATCGTGATGATCTCGCTCTTCCGGTCCTGGGAAATGTTTGTCCGGTCCGCGAGATCTTCGCGGGCATCCTGGTCCCTCCGGTCGCGATAGACCTTCTTCAAATCGAACTTCTGGACCAGATTGTCCGCCACAGTGCGGCTGTTCAAAACGCCAATGAACACGGCTCCGGTATTGTCAATACCCAGCAGATTGGCGCTCAGCCCAGCCAGTCCGCCGCCCACCCGGCTGAGAAGCCCCGTCATCAGTGCCTCGGACGCGCTACCCCGCATATCCGGCGACATCAAGCGAGTCGAAGACTCGTAACGGTTCGGTACGAGGAGCGCAATCAGCAACGTGAGTAAACCGCCCACCGCTATCACTCGTGCCAGCAAAGTCCGCTCGCGCCACAATAGGGCGGTGCAATTCACCAACGCGGACTGTTCCTGCGGATGGGGACTCCGATCCGGCAATTCAATGTAGGGGTCGGGACCCGAAACCATTGTGCTTCGTTGTCCGGTCATGGAATACGCGAACCCCATTTCGGGCGGAATGTCAGACCCATCGAAGCCGTCCAGTTGGACTTGGTCTGGGCGGAAAGCAGCGGAAAATTCCACCGTTCATATTGCAGAGTTCCGGAGAAAAACAGATCCCGCTTGAGCTTGAGATCGGACTGCAGCGAGCCGTCGTCCAACCATCCGCCTTGTAAAAATTCACGGCTCACGCCCAGATGGCGATAGCCGACTTGGATCTTGCTTTCGGGAGACAGCCAATAGGTGCTGCGGAGCTGGATTCCACGCCCCGCCCTTCCCGCCCAGCTTCCGATGATATTTCCATAGTTGGTATAGCCGCTGCGGTAAGTAATGTTCTGGTAGTTGCTTCCTGCCGGCAACCCCGGAACGTCGGTAAAGACCCCTTCTGCCCGGAAGTCGAGCTTGCTGACTCGCGGCAGCTTTGACAGATAGACACCCGGACTCCAGCAAGCTCGCGCCGGAGATGCAAAAGGTGAAACGTCATCGTCTGAATAAGAATCCACGTAAACGGTGGCAAACTTCCTCAGATAAGGGACACGATAACTCGCGTCAAAACCACTGCGGCGGTCTCCCGGGTCGCCCGCATAGTCAACCGTGCCGCTGGGCGTCAGGCTGCTGCCGGTACTGGTGAAACTATTCCAAAAACTGCCCCACGTGAAGGGATGTCCCTTTCCTCCGAAGACCACGGTGCGCGAAAAGCCAAATTCCAAATTGGCCGTAGGCTTGAAACTGAATTTCTGTCCATGAACGAACGGCTGCGGCCGAAACAGAGTTGGACCAACGACGCCACTCGCATCCACAATGTAGTGTTGTCCTTGGAGTTGCCCGAGAAAAAATTCGACATTCATCGGACCCAGGAAAAGCCAGCGTAGGACACTCGGAAGCTCGAACGGTTGGACAGTGGAGATTCGAAACATATTGATGGGCTCGGCGTTTGTGCTCCACATCAAGGAACCGTTCTCTGTGGGCGCCCACCAGAGAGCCTGTTTGCCGAAAGAGTACTGAGTGTCCTTGAAGGTAAAGCTCACGTATCCTTCGATCAGGCGGGCGCGGTTGATCTCATTGAACGGCGTGTAGGGAGCTATCGGAACACCTTCGAAGCTCGCTTCTGCTTGCCGAACGGCTGCCGAAAAGCCCGGGGCAGAGGGGACACGTTGGTACTCCGCGCGTGCGTAAAATGCAAAGGGCCCCGCCGAGCCGTAACCGGAGAGGCCGCTATAAACATTTCCTCCTTCCTGAAAAGGACGCCCGTAATTGTTAGTCAAAGTTGTTCCGAAGTTGTAGCCGTCGGTGAGCGGGGTCCCAGAGATGCCGGTCACCCGCGTGTATAGAGAATCCAAGCGAACTTCCAAGTTTCTACCGCCGTCCGTTCTCGTCAGCTCCGGCTGGAATTCAGCCTCCAGCGCCTTATAAATGCGAGCCGCCTCCGAACCGTTCTCCTCGTCGTCCAACGGCATTAACGTGCTCGCTTCCTCCAATAAGTGGGCACATTGCAGCCGCGTCCATGGTCGCTGTCCGAACATCTCGCTCTGCACAAATCGCCATACTGCCAAGCGTTCAAATGCAGGATAGACCCAGCTGTCTAGCGGGACCGAAGGCGATCCCATATTTGAAGGATTGCGAGTTTTCTCCCCTGTGTCCGGCAATTCATCGAAATTGCTCCATCCTGCACCGCCGAGTTCGGGATCATGATGAGCACGATAGACCTGACGCGCAAAGTACCATCCAAGAGCGCTGCCAATTACAACATCGGAAGCGAAATGCTGCTTGCCGGTAACGCGTGTCAGCGTCACCGTGGAAGCCAGGCCATACGCGGCGAGCTTCGTCAGGGTCCCGGGATATTCATGCGCGATCACGCTTGCAACCGACCAGGCAATCGCGGAGTGCTCGGAGGGGAACGACGCCCCTCCCTGAAAGAGTGTTCCATTTCCGTTTCCGTCAAGCGGCCGGGGACGCTGGGTCATGGATTTGGACAGATATGTCACTGCCGTGCTGTTGAGAGCTGCCTCGCCAGCTAGAAAGCCCGTTTCGCGCAGATGGTCGTTGTGGACGAAATGTCCCCAGATGTAAGAAGCGCCGGCAGCGCCAATCAGCGAAAAGGTGGCGTAGTCGGAAATACTCTTGCTTCGGCTAATCTGCGAAGGTTTGTCCGAAACCTGCCGCGAGATCCAGCTGTCGCCCGCCATCAACGCGCCCGTGAAGGCGGCGAACGGAAGAAGAAATTGGGCGTCTTGCCGTTTCCAGTGGAACGGAGCGGTCCAGAACTGTTCTTGGTCGAGCGCCAGATGCTGGACGAAGGGCTTTAGGAGCCGATTTTCTGGATCCTCGCCGGCAGGCAACAACGTCAGTTGATACTCGTGGGGATCTACGCCCGGAACCAATGGCGTTGAATTGTCTCGCAATTCCGATTTCGCCGCCGGGGCAGGCAAAGACGGTCGCGAATCAGTCTGCGCGCTGCCCTGTTTGATCGGAAAAAAAATCACAAGCATAACTGAAAGGATCCAGAGCCTCATTGTGCCAGCCTAGAACGATTTCGCAACCTGAACGGCAATTCCGACAGCAGTCGCGAGTTGTGCTACCTGTAGAGTCGTCTTCCATCGCGAATTCGCGCTGAAAGCTTTCTCGGGTACAACAACCATGTCACCTGGCCGAAGTTCAGCGCTCTCTACTCCCCCGCTAAACATCCCTCCGGAGCCTCCGGCAACAGAACCGTCAGCGCGAATCACGAATGTCCCTTTCTTGTATGCGGTATTGCTCGGGCCACCCGCCTGGCTCAAATACCAGCCCGCAGACTTGCCGGGACGGTAGGTCACGGCAGTCGGAACGTAAACAGCGCCATTGACTATGACGGAGGTGGGAACCTTCGGAATGTAGATCGTGTCTCCAGCGCGCACCTGAACGTCCGCCGAAGTATTGCGCCAACGCTTGGTGTCCTTGGAGATGTGGATCACCAAACGTCCCACGGGCGGCGTGTTCTGCAGCCGGTCCATCGTTGACTGCCACTGCAAAAGGGCAGCATCCTTGGCGGCTTTCTTATCGGAATCTGAGTCCGGCTCGGCTTTCAAAGCTGCGCCTTGGTCCTCGACATTGCGCACCAGTTCAGCGCGATTGTGCTGTTCGACTTCGCGAACCTGCGCCCGTTCGAAAATGGCGCCGTAAGGATAGGCATCGGTCCGGAGACCTCCGGCTCGCTCGAGAATGGAACTCAGACGCTCACCGTCCTGAATCCCGTAGGTGCCCGGGTGCTGCACTTCGCCGGTCACCGTGATCACCGCGCCCACATCTCGCCAGCCGCCCAGTTGGCGAATCGTGAGCACATCGCCATCGTGCAAACGCATGTCAGTGTCGGGTTCGCCCGCTAGTGCGCGACCAATCGCGACGGTCTCATGCTCGGGGACTACGCTCTGACCGCCTTCCACGGTATAGCGAGTCAAGTCCGCGGTTTGGGTGAAGGCGCCGCGCTTCAATCCCCCGGCCGTCCGGACAAGTTCCACAGCGGTCATGTCTTGCCCAAGCGGGTACTTCCCAGGGCGCCCCACCTCGCCTTCGATGGTGACGGTTGGCGGATCGACCTTGGCGAGATTACGGTGGATGATCAGGCGATCCTTGACTTCGAGCGCAATGTTGTCTTTGTCGTCGCCCGCTAGCGCCCGCGCCAGGTCGACGCTTAGGACTACGAGGTTGTTGTCGCCCGCCCGGCGGAATATCTGAACCGTGTCGGTGGAAGCATCGGAGGTTAAGCCTCCGGCAAGATACACTGCATCCCGCACATGCGTGACGCCGTTTGTCAGGTGGTCGCCAGGGTCACGCACTTCTCCCGTGACCGTGATGACCGGCGGGTCCTCAAAGTCGAAGCGAGAGAAGACGCGTACCGTGTCGAACGGCTTCAAAACCACAGGCTGCTCTTTCGCGCTTAAGGCCGTGTCCAGATTGAAGGCGATGACCTGCGGTGCATAGTCGGGCGGATTCAAGCGGACGATTTCAGCATGAACCCTGGATGGTTCCGGAAGCACATCGTTGTACGATTTGATCAGGTCGGTGATCAGCATGCCTTCGCGGAAAGCGTACTTCCCGGGCCGAAAGACGTGGCCTTCGAGGTAGACGGTCTTGTCGGCGTAAGGAAGGATGGGCGAGATCTTGATCTTGTCGCCATCCTGCACTGCGAACTCCTCCAGCGCTTTCGCCACACTCTCTTGGTTGTTGTTTTCCGGAATGTCGAGGCGGAGCATGGTGCGACTTTCATGCGCCTGCACGCGTTCGACATCGACGTGACGCAACGTGCCAGAAGTCAGGACGCCACCGGCCAGTTCCAATACTTCGGCGATATTCTTCTCACCATGCAGTTCGTAGATCGCGGGGCGGCGCACCATGCCCTCAACGGTGATTTCAGGACCAAGAGGAGGAACCAGGACCGTGTCGCCCGACTGCAGCCGCTCGACACCGGAGCGAACACCGTGCAGCAGCAGATCGTAAACGTCGACTTCTTGAACCAACGTGTTCCCGCGATAGTGGCGCAGGGTGCGCAATGACCCGCGTGAGGTGGGCCCGCCCGCAATAAATACTGCGTTCAAAGGTGTGGAAAGCGAACTGACGTCATAAGCGCCGGCTCGTTCGACGTCTCCCACCACGTAGATCCGAATGCTCCGCAGTCGCGCGAGCGAGACATCGGCTTGCACATCCCGGAATTGGCTCTGCAAACTGGTTTGTACCAACCGCTGGACATCGCCGAGGCTGCGTCCAGAGACTTGCACCGAGCCGGCCTCGGGCAATGCAATCCTTCCTTCGCGGTCCACGACGCGGCGCAAGCGCTGTGAAACTCCGCCCCAAAGATTGATGCTGACTGAATCGCCGGGGCCCAGCACGTAGTCCGGACCAACTGGAAGATCCATAGGCAACTGATCGAAATTCCCGGTGCCATTGCGAAATATGTCATCCCCGAAGCGAACCAATTCGGGCGAGCGCCTGCCATATTGCGAGTACAGATCGTAGAGCGAAGGAACGTCTGCATAGGGATTTACGCGGTGACGCAACTGGGCATGGTCGGAACGAGGGAGTGGCGGCAACATCTTGCGGTCGTGGCGTGTATCCAGAGAGGCGCGCTGACCAGGTGAGTTCTGGTCCTGTGGGGTCCCAGCAACTCCGCCGGCGAAATCGCCACCGGGCTGCGCCAGTGAAGGGTAAGTCGGCAATCGGCTAGCGTCCGGGATGGTCTGCTGGCTCATCGAACCGCCTGATGAACTGCCCAGGCCGGGTATTGTCTGCTCGGATCGTGCGCGAATCAGTTCGGGCAGATCTTGGGGACGGATTCGTTCCATGGAACCCGAATCCGTCGGCATAGAATCAACCTCGTCGGAATCCTGCATTTGGGCCTGCTCGACGGCACGACGGCTGTCGGTTGCAGGCTCCGGCTGATTTCCATCCGGAGCGTGAGGATTGTACGGAGGCACCACTTGAGGACTAACATCCCTGCGCTGTTCCTGATCGGACCAATAACGCTCTTCCTGACTGGTACTGCGATTTTTAGCTCCAGTTCCCGATGTCGAACTCTCTTCTCCTTTTGTCTTCAGTGAATTACCGCCCACGGCCGGCTGGCGGCGGCGCTCTTCTGGTGTAGGCAGTGCTCGTATATATCGCCTTCTCGACACCTCCTGAGTCGCAAGGACCCGAATGTTCTCGTCCTCACGCAGCAGGCGAAAGAGTGCTTCATCAGTCAGATCTTCTGGCTCAAGGATCCTGCCCTGCTCAAATGCCTTTCGAACCAGGAGCTTCTTCACTTCCAGCAGCAGACCAGTTTCGTTCTGGAGAAGAGTAATCAGCCGCTCTGCCGAAAGCGATACGGTCTGCTCCGCCTGCCGCTCAGCTTGCGAACGCGATTCTTCGAGCGCCCGTGTACGGCCGTAAACGGGAGAATCTTGGGCGGACACCAAAGAGGTGCAGATAGCAAGCCAAGATGCCAGAATTGCTGCCTTGGCGTGTGGAGATCCAACCGGACAGAACATTGAGGAGTCTCTCCTTTACGAACGGGCGAAGTAAACTCGCCGGACTGACAAGATGCCTTTCAGAGGGGCTCGACGTCGCCTTCATCCACCTCGAGCATCACCGATCGCATGACCAGATCGACCGAGAGCACCAAGCGAAAGCCTTCTTTGCGCCGAACCATGATTCCTTCCGTATCCATGAGAGGCCCGCTCTTGACTCGGACTCTCTTGCCTTGGCGAAGGTAGGGATGAGGTTGTGGCCGCAGACCTGCGGACAGACTCGATTCCAACGCGCGGATCTCGGATTCTGGAACTGTGGCGGGCTGGCCCTGAAAGGTCACGAAGCGCAGCACACCGGGAGCTCGAAGAACACCCAAACGATCGCGAGCGTTGAGATTCACGAAGACATAGCCCGGGAACAGGGCCATGTCCAGTTCCTTACGGCGATCCCTCCAGCGACGAACGCTGCGGTACAAAGGAAGAAAGCAGTTCAATCCCCGGTGCTGGAGATGACGGGTAACCAGCTTCTCGTGCCTCGGACGAACCGACACGGCATACCATCGCTCGACCGGCAAAGGCTTTTCGCTGTAGACCAAAGCTTTGTCCGGAACGCCGCTCCGCGACGCGTCGTTGTCCGAGATTCTGTTCTCAAGCACCGTTTCTACTCCTGACCTACAGCTCCGCCATCTCAGTTACATTCGCGTTATGAATGTAACCTACTTATTTATCAATATGTTAGGTGACTACCAACGACCAGAACAACTAGATAATTGTCGTACCCACTAGTGATGGACGCTCGCGCAAGGCGCTCAAGAGTCCAGCTTCGGAACTCTCCAGCGGCTTTGTGCGAACGTCGACTGTTGCCCAATACAATAGCCCGCGATTCTTTTCCGGAGCGAGCGCAATGATCTTCATCTGCGGGTACCGGCCAAGCAAAAAACCGCATTGGGCGATGCGCTTGTCGGCATCGTCGAGCGTGAGAATCAAGATGTCGGGCTCGGCGTCCTCGATCATTTCGGTGAGTTGGTTCTCGTCCTCAACTTCACCAATGACCTCGATATCAGGTTGGTCCGCGATCACGGCAAGGACCAGCTCCCGCATCAGTCGTGGACGGTTTGCAACCAAAACTCGCACTCGCTTCACGAGCGTAATCCTCGCCGAACACTTCTACTTCATTGTTGAGAGGTAGTACAAGATTCAATTACGTACCCAGGCAGCATCTTCAAAGGCTGGTACCGGCGTACTACTGGGTACCATAGCTCTGGTACTCATCAGGGGTACTCGTCGAACACCGCTTTGCGAATCATGAAGTCCAAGAGTGGAAAGTCACGAGGTGTGTGTTACGATCAGCGCCTAGCTCGAGGGGGCTGGCTAATGCACCGGTTCGTCAGCGGAGGTTCGTCTTGTCTCTCGAGCGTATTACCGTCTTCCTTCTAGCGGAAAATTGTTTGCTCCGGGAAGCCCTGGTTCGTGTGCTGCGAAAAAAGGACGATATAGTCGTGGCGGGTGTAATTCCCTTCTCGCCTTCTGCTTTGGAAATGGTTTCGGCCGCGAATCCTGATGTAGTCCTGTTCGACTCCGCAAGTATCGCACTGGACGGCCCTCGCCTGGTTTCACGCATGCGCCAGATAGGGGAAAATCGCAAATCCATTATGGTGGGCATGGAAGAAGATGAAGCTACTTTTTTGCGAGCCGTGGCCGAAGGAGTCGTGGGTTACGTTCTGAAAGACGCTTCGGCCGCCGAGATCGTTTGCGCGATTCGAGCAGTCGCGGCTGGCGAGGCGGTTTGTCCACCTCGACTCTCGCTGTCGTTGTTCCAATGTGCTCGGGACGTTTCCATTGCCTTCAATCCGGCCCAGCAGGCGAAATTCGGCTTGACTCGGAGGGAGCAACAACTGGTAGGCCTGATTCGCCTCGGACTCTCCAACAAGGAGATCGGAAGCCGCTTAAGTCTGTCGGAGCAAACCATCAAGAACCACATCCATCGCATTTTGCGAAAGGTTGGCGCAAACGATCGTCTGGAGATTGTGGAGCGGTGCCGGGAAGAGAGCGTAAGACGGGTGAGCCTCCCGCGTCTAACCGGTTAACGAACATTGTCCCGGTCATACCTAGGTTCGGGTCGCTCTTCACCCCTGCAATGGTTGCGAGGCGCGCCTCAACCAGGTGCCCTGCCAGGAAGGCCAAATACTCACTGAGCGAAAGGCACTTCGAGTTTAAGTCCTTCACCACGGTTCCGTCCGTTCGGATGATCACAATGGCGCACACTTTGCTTGACTCATGGTGTCCAATGGAGCGATCAGGACTCCACATTCTGGGTCAGCCGCAACCAGTGCCACGATTGTCCGCACGCTCCTTCTAGGAACGGGCGGATTTCGAAAGGTCCGGGTCGCACGCAAAGGAATGGGAAAAAGCGGTGGGGCCCGGGTTGTGTATATCTGGCGCAACGAGAGATTGCCGGTTTTTCTTATTGCGGTTTTTCCGAAGAATGAGAAAGAAAACCTGTCGATGGCAGAGCGCAACGCGCTAAGGAAACGGGCCGATAGTATTTTCGAGGCCTACGGGAAGTAGCATGAAAACGCAATTCGAGCAGATGATGGATGGCTTGAACGACGTTGAGGCATTTCTTGCTGGGGAGCAAGAAGGATTCAAGGCACATGTGCCCCAGGAAGTTGACGTGAAAGCGATCCGAAATCGACTTGGCATGACACAAGCCAGATTCTCTAACTCGTTTGGGTTCAGCCTGGACGCTATCAAGCACTGGGAGGGAGGACGGAGGACCCCAGAAGCGCCAGCTCGCACTTTGCTCACCGTCATCGACAAAAATCCCGCTGCCGTGCTTACCGCACTGAATCCCGCTGCGTTCGCTGCCGCTGTCGGCTCTTCTAAACCCACCACTGTCCACGTCAGGGTTGGTCGAAAGCGTCAGACGCCTAGTGGCGTTACAAAACGGAAAGCTTATTCTGCCGAGGGCGGGAAGAGAATCACGAAGTGAAACTGAAAAAGAACAGCTTCCGATCGCGGCGAGCGCAAGGGAGACTCGTAATCGAGTGTACGAGCGACGAGTTCTTGAACCCGTGATTTCAACCCACGATCATAACGTCTCTAACGACTTTTCAAAGACTTAGGCGGCCACCTAGAGTCACGTAAGTCGTTCAAACTACAACATAAATCTGAAAAGACTGGCGTCGGTGGTTCAACTCCGTCCCTGACCACCATCACTCTAAAGATCTTGGGCGCTTTCGCCACGATTGGCTCATCGTCCGGGCCATCCGACGGACTAGACAGCCAACTCCGATGTTGAATCTACGAACCGGTGGTTTTGAACAATTTCGCAAGATTGTTGATATCGGCAGTACTCGCGTCGCCGATCACGAAATAGCGAAGTCCACCTTGATTCCATGTTGCGATGTTGAACGACATCTCTTTTGTCGCGGAAGAGCTTTCGTCCCATCCACGCCGGAACGCGCCTTCCTGGAAGACGAACACAGAGATTTCGTGTTTGCGCACGGTGTAGATCAAATGTGCGCCGGGTGATTGACCGGCGTAGGTCATGCGGCCTCCGAGGAGGGTAAATTCGGAGTTCTGGACTTCCGGCAAATCGAAGGCGAAGGGGATCTTTCCTTGAAACCAGGGCTTCACAGTGTGGCGATCCGTGGACACCACATCGACTCGCGATGAGCTGGCCAGCGCAGCGACGTGCAAGTCCGCGATTTCGCCGTAAGCCTGCTCTCTGTGGAATCGCTGCACTCCCAAGTAGGTTGTAAGCAAACTCGCGACCGCGAGAGTGGATAGCGCAGCCGCAAACATCCACGTCAGCCGAAAACTGCGCTGTGGTTTGGTTGCAATTTTGCCTTGTATCCGGCGCCGAAATTCAGCTGTCGGAGCGAATCGCTTTCCGGCTGTTTGAATGCCACGCTTCATCTGCACCCGCGCAAGAGCGTCTGCCGCGCACGAGGAGCAGCTGTGCACATGAGTATCAAAGGCGCGCATCTCCTCCGAGGGAAGCTCACCATCTAGGTAGGTGTCGAGTTTTACCTTCCAAGACTCACAAAGCACGGTTCGTCCCCTTTGTAATCGCCGCTGTCGCTGATCCTTCTTGCACTTGCAACTGTGGCCGCAGGCAATCGCGTAACGTTTTTCTGGCGCGCGATAAGCGTGACATCACCGTGCCTATGGGAATGGAAAGCGTTTCGGCAATTTCCTGATACGACATCTCCTCCACCTCACATAGAAGGATGATCTCGCGGAAATACACGGGCAGCTCATCGATCGCTTTCTGCAGCAACTCGCGGTTCGAGCGCTCAAATAGGATCGTTTCCGGCGTGTCGCTCTCAACAGCCAGTTCGGGTCCGTCCTCCTCGTTATCAAGAGGTACAGTCATGGTCACTTTCAATCCAGTGCGCGAGGTCAAGAACGTGTTGCGCAAGATGCGATACATCCACGCCCGGAAATTCGTCCCCAACTGGAAAGACGGGAACCCTTTCAAAGCCTTGGCGTAGGTCTCCTGAACCAAGTCTTCCGCCTCTTCGCGATTCCGCGTCAACCAGTGGGCGAAGTTGTACAACTGATCGAAAAGCGGCATCGCCAGTTCTTCGAAGGAATCGGATTGATGGCCCACTGCGGACATCCACACAAGATTAAACCAGCGCTGAGGAGTTTTATTCCCTTGGATAACAATAATTTCGGAGGGGATAAAGCACTGACTGGCCGGTCGTCCAGAGGCATAAGACATGAGTTGCGAATGGGGCTGGTAGACTAACGCCAACCATGTTCCAGCGCACGACGGTTACGCGACGCGAGATGCTGACCTCGGCGGCCGTGGGGCTGTTGAGTTTGCCCAGTCTTGCGTCGCTGGCGTGGCCGTCGAGGCGGAAGACGTTTGACGAGCCGAAGAGAAATCCTTATCGCGGTTCCGACGATCAACTTCTGGACGAAGTCGAGCGGGCCGCGTTCGACTTTTTCTGGAACGAAGCCAGCAGCACGACTGGCCAGGTCCGGGATCGCGCGCTGCTTAACGGCAGCGACCAGCGTCGGGTGGCCAGTATTGCGGCAACCGGCTTTGGACTCAGCGGCCTTTGCATCGGCGAATCCCGCGGTTACGGTAAGGCGGCGGCGATCCGGGATCGGGTGCGGCAGACGCTGCGTTTTCTGAAAGGGCGATTGCGTAACGAACGCGGCTTCTTTTATCACTTCATCGATATCGAAACCGGAGAGCGGGTATGGAACTGCGAACTTTCCTCGATCGACACTTCGCTTCTGCTCTGCGGCGTGCTGACGGCTCGCCAACATTTCAATGATGCCGAGATCCAGGATCTTGGAACTGCAATCTACGAGCGCGTGGATTGGCCGTGGATGCTCAACGGCGGCGAAACGTTCTCCATGGGATGGAAGCCGCAAGGCGGTTTCCTGCGCTCGCGCTGGGAACATTATTGCGAGCTCATGATGATTTACCTGCTGGCTATTGGTTCGCCTACGCATTCTGTTCCGAGCGAAACGTGGAAGACATGGACACGTCCTACTGTGAAGTTTCAGGAATTCGAATATATTTCCGGCAATGATCCGTTGTTTACTCATCAGTACTCGCACGCATGGTTTGATTTTCGCCACAAGCGTGACGCGTATGCGGATTACTTCGCGAACTCGGTAACGGCGACCGAGGCGCATAAGCGGTTTTGTATTTCTCTGCACGACGAATTCCCCGATTACAGCGCGCATCTCTGGGGAATCACTGCCTCCGATTCGGCGGCGGGCTATCAGTCTTGGGGAGGTCCTCCGCGGATCGGGCGACTGGACGGCAGCGTCGTCCCGTGCGCTCCTGGTGGTTCGTTGCCCTTCGTACAGGAAGATTGCATGCTGGTGCTGCGGACGATCCGCGAATGTTATCCGAAAGCTTGGGGACGATATGGGCTCGTCGATGCATTCAATCCTTTGACCGGCTGGTACAACCCGGACGTGCTCGGCATCGATCTGGGTATCACGATGGTGATGGCGGAAAATGCGCGTTCGGGATTCGTCTGGGACACCTTCATGAAGAATAAGGATGCACAGCGAGGAATGGAGAAAGCTGGATTCAAGTAGCGGTTGTCAGTTGTCAGTTGTCAGTTGTCAGTTCTCTGTCTTCAGTTCTCAGTCTTCAGTCGGTGGGAAGAGATCGCGCTTTCTTTTTCGTTTACTTTTGCGTTTACTCTTGGGTTACTAATCTATTGGTTATGCCCCCAATTCCCGCTAAGCTGTTCTAATTACAGTACTTAGTTCCATCATCTACATGAATAAGGACTTAGCTGGTCTCTCTGCGATTTGGCGTGCACTTTTCGGGGTGCGGGGTCGCCGCTTTTGACTGCTTGTCGTCCACTTATCGTCTACTTGTTGCCTACTTGTCAAAGAGCCGAAGATGGTTTTGCGGCGGATGATGGGTCCGTCTCTGGAGACGGGCGCAGTTTTCGATGCTGCACTGTCGGGGAATTATTGCGCGATTGCGATTCGGTGTCAGTGATTGTGGTACAAGAAAAATGTGATGAAAAAAGGCGGGTCGTGAGGCTCGGAAAATCCAATGCGCGAGACGGCCGTGGAATCCCACCCCTTCGGCTTCCCCC
>Ga0209736_1000348_pt1 | contig 14929 bp, 13 predicted proteins | sample BlaSpr_A8_Ref_M3_FD_187992 | JGI IMG/M metagenome (GOLD analysis project Ga0209736, IMG submission 187992) | Forest soil microbial communities from Thunder Bay, Ontario, Canada - Black Spruce, Ontario site 2_A8_Ref_M3 (SPAdes) (version 2) | ecosystem: Environmental > Terrestrial > Soil > Boreal...
CTTCAAGGAATCGCCGCGGAAGATGTCGGCGATTTCCGTGCTGATCACGGCGCGAAAGCCATAGTCGAGCAGAGCCCAAGGCGCATGTTCGCGCGAAGAGCCGCAGCCGAAATTCCGGCCCGCGACCAGCACCTTGGCGCCGCGCGCTTCGGGCTGGTTCAAGGCAAAATCCGGATTGGGTGAGCCGTCGGCTCGATAGCGCCAATCGGCGAACAGCTGCAGACCCAGACCTTCCTTGGTCGTCGTGGTCAAAAATCTTGCCGGGATGATTTGATCCGTGTCGATGTTGCTCGACGGAATCACCGCCGTTTTGGAATGCACACGAATCACGGGTTCCACTACAGCATCTCCCGCGGATCGGTGATCCGGCCTTGCACGGCACTCGCCGCCGCGGTGAACGGACTGACCAACAGGGTTCGCGCGCCCACGCCTTGGCGGCCTTCGAAATTGCGATTGCTGGTGCTGACGGAATACTGGCCCGCGCCGACGGTGTCGCCGTTCATCCCCAGGCACATCGAGCAGCCGGACTCGCGCCAATCCGCGCCCGCCGCCTTGAAAATGTCGGCTAAACCCTCCGCTTCGGCTTGGCGCTTGATCTCCTGTGAACCCGGCACGATGAGCAGACGCACACCCGGCGCCACTTTGCGGCCCCTGAGTATGCGAGCGGCCGCCTGCAAATCGGCGAGCCGTCCGTTGGTGCAGCTGCCGATGAAGACGACGTCGACCGGCTTGCCGAGCATGGCATCGCCGCTGTGAAACCCCATGTACCGCAGCGCCTTGTCGAACGCCTCGTCCCCGGCCTTGTCGGGGATGGACGACCCGATCGGGAGCACCATTCCGGGGTTCGTGCCATAGGTGATCATCGGCTCGACCAAGGAGGCATCGATGTCGACCGCGGCGTCGAACGTTGCGCCAAGATCGGTGACGAGATTCCCCCATCGGGCGCGCGCCCTGTCCCAAGCAGCACCCTTAGGCGAGCGCGGCCTGCCTTTGAGGTAGGCAAATGTGATTTCGTCCGGAGCGATCATCCCCGCGCGCGCGCCGGCCTCGATCGACATGTTGCACACGGTCATCCGCTCATCCATGGACAGCGCGCGAATGGCCGGTCCGCGATATTCGAACACATGGCCGGTGCCGCCGGAGACGCCGATCTTGCCGATGACGGCGAGGATCAAATCCTTGGCGGTCACGCCGGCGCGCAGCTGGCCGTCCACGTTCACCGCAAAGGTTTTCGGCTTGCGCTGCAACAGCGATTGGGTCGCGAACACATGCCCGACCTCCGTGGTGCCGATGCCGAAGGCCAGCGCGCCGAAGGCCCCGTGCGTGCTGGTATGGCTGTCGCCGCAGACGATGGTCATGCCGGGTTGCGTCGTCCCAAGCTCCGGACTGATGACATGTACGATGCCGCGACGCGAGTCGCGCATGCCGAACAGCTCGACACCGAACTCGGCGGCGTTCTGCTCGAGTTGACGCACTTGTTTCGCCGCCGCATCCACCTTGATCGGCACCTTACCGAACACCTGATCGGTGCTGGTCGGCGTCGAGTGATCCATGGTCGCGAGCGTGAGGTCGGGACGGCGCACCGGCAACTTCAAGGCCTTGAGCACGCTGAAGGCCTGCGGCGAGGTGACCTCATGAATGAGGTGCAGATCGATATACAGCACCGCCGGCGTGTCCGGCGTTTCAGCAACGACCTCGTGTGCCGCCCATACCTTGTCGAACAGGGTGCGCGCGGTCACGAATGTCACGCGTTCCCCGATTCCAACCAGGGCATGCGGGCGCGCAATTGCGCGCCGACCTTTTCGATCGAGTGCGTCAGATCCGCTTTCAGCAGCTTGGAATACTTGCGGCGGCCGCCCTTGTTCTCCGCGATCCATTGGCGCGCAAATTTGCCTTGCTGAATCTCGGTCAGAATCTTGCGCATTTCCTTCTTGGTGGCCTTGTTGACGATGCGCGGACCGCGCGTCAGATCGCCGTACTTGGCCGTCTCGCTGATGAAGCGATGCATCTTCGTAATACCGCCCTCGTGCAGCAGGTCGACGATCAACTTGAGTTCATGCAGGCATTCGTAGTAGGCGACCGCGGGCTGGTAACCCGCTTCGACCAGGGTCTCGTAGCCCTTGACCACGAGTTCGGTCGCGCCGCCGCACAGCACGGCCTGCTCGCCGAAAAGATCCGTCTCCGTCTCCTCGCCGAAAGTGGTTTCCAGGACGCCGCCGCGCGTGCCTCCGATTGCGTCCGCGTAGGCGAGCGCCTTCGCGTGCGCGCGCTTGGACGGATTCTGCGCCACAGCGATCAGGCAGGGCACGCCGCGGCCTTGCTGGTACTGGCGGCGCACCAGGTCTCCCGGACCTTTCGGCGCGATCAGCACCACGTCCAGGTCCTTGCGCGGTTTGATTTGCTTGAAGTGGATATTGAAGCCGTGGGCGAACAGCAGCGTCGCGCCTTTTTCAAGCACGCTCTTGAGCTCGGTGTACAGGGATTTTTGGGTGAGGTCCGGCACCAGCATCGCCACCAACTGGGCGCCTTTGACGGCTGCCGCCGGTTCCATCACCTTCAGGCCGTCTTTCTTGGCCTTGTTCCAGCTGTCGCCCTTGCGGACGCCGACCACCACGTCGTAACCGCTGTCGTGCAAATTGAGCGCATGCGCGCGCCCTTGGCTGCCGTAGCCCAAGACGGCGATGCGCGCTCCGCGCAGCGCTTTCTTGTCGACGTCCTTTTGCGAATACAAACGCATTAAATTCTCCTGTTACTCAAATCCATACCTGCAAAACGCAAGACCCCGCCAGACTTTGAGCCTCAAGCGGGGTCCGTTAAATCGTGCCGGCGCGTCATCGCGAAACCTGGCATGTTGGTAATATAGGAGCAATGAAGTGGTAATTCAACGAAAGGAGCGGCATTTCCTCCCCGGCCTCTAGGAGCTTCCTATGCCCGGGTTTCGGTGCCGAATATCTGATGAACCTCGATAGCAAGGACTCGGTTCCGCTGTGGTTGCTATACGAGAACGAAATCGAAGGGTGGCGCGCGACGCAAACACCTCCGGTTGCGCGCTGGCTCGCCGAGCAGAACTTCAAGGGTGAGAAGCACCGCGTTCTGCTGCTGCCGGATTCCGCGGGCGGGCTCGCCGCTGCGGTCGGTGGCTTGGGCAGGCGCATGGGGGAATTGTCGCTGTGGCATACGGCCGGCTTCGTCGAACGGCTGCCGCCGCGCCGTTTCCGGCTCGCGCAACCTTTCACGGCTGCTGAGGCCACGCAATTGTACTTGGGGTTTGCCTATGGGGGCTATCGTTTCGACCGCTATCGCCCGGCAAAGAGCGACATGGCGAGCGTCGAAGCGCCGCCGAATGCCGACGTGCAATTTGTGGCGCTGGCGGCTGAATCGTCGCGCATGGCGCGCGATTGGATCAATACGCCGGCGCAGGACTTGGGTCCCGCGGCGCTTGCGGCCGCGGCCCGGAAGCTCGCCGAGCGGCATCACGCCGCCTATCGGGAATGGGTGGGCGAGGACTTGCTCGCCCAAAATTTTCCCGCCATTCATGCGGTGGGGCGCGCCAGCAGCGAAGCCCCCCGGCTGGTCGAGGTGCGCTGGACGCCGCGCCCGGGCGAATCCTATCCGCGTTTGACCTTGGTGGGGAAGGGCGTCTGCTTCGACAGCGGCGGGCTGGATCTCAAATCGGGGCCCGGCATGGCACTCATGAAAAAAGACATGGGCGGCGCGGCGGTGGCGCTGGCGCTCGCGCACATGCTCATGAGCGTCAAGATTCGCGCCGAGCTTCGCGTGTTGGTGCCGGCGGTGGAGAACGCCGTCGGCGGCAATGCCTACCGGCCCGGAGACGTGCTGACCACGCGCAAGGGCTTGACGGTCGAGGTCGGCGACACGGATGCGGAAGGCCGCCTGGTGCTTTGCGATGCGTTGGCGCTCGCCGATGCCGAGCTTCCGGATTTGATAATGGACTTCGCGACCCTGACCGGCGCGGCGCGGGTCGCGCTGGGCCCGGAATTGCCGGCGTTGTTCGGCAACGACGAGGGCATCGTGCAGGAGCTCGCCGCCGCCGCCGCCGCGGAACACGACCCCTTGTGGCCCATGCCGCTTTGGGCGGGCTACGAGGATGACCTCGCCAGCAAAATTGCGGATTTGAACAATGTTGCCTCGTCGACTCTGGCCGGAGCCATCTTCGGCGCACTGTTCTTGAAGCGCTTCGTCAGCGAGTCGACGCCGTGGGTGCACATCGACCTCTACGCCTGGAATTCCAAGGATCGCCCCGGCCGCAGCATCGGCGCCGAGGCGCAAGGCCTGCGCGGCGTCTATCGATATCTGGTGAAGCGCTACGGCACGGGCTAGCGTGCAATAGGCGTTGCGCGGCGGGAACGCGCATGTTTATGCTCGCGCCTCCCATTCATTCGTAACCCATTCCTCTTCAAGCTTCAGGCCATGCCAAAAAAATCCGTTTCCGTCGATACCCGTCACTACTCGCGCATCGTGGTCGACGGCGTGAAACAGACGCCCAGCCGGGCGATGTTGCGCGCCGTCGGTTTCGTCGATGCGGATTTCGGCAAGCCGCAGGTGGGGATCGCCTCGACCTGGAGCAACCTGACGCCCTGCAACATGCACATCGATGAGCTGGCGCGATTGGCCGCCGGGGGTGTGGAGAGCGCGGGCGCCAAGCCGATCACCTTCAATACCATCACCGTTTCCGACGGCATTTCGATGGGCACGCCCGGCATGCGGTACTCCTTGGTATCGCGCGAGGTCATTGCCGATTCCATAGAAACGGTGGTCGGCGCACAGGGCTTCGACGGCGTGGTGGCGATCGGCGGCTGTGACAAGAACATGCCCGGCTGTCTGATGGCGCTGGCGCGCCTCGACCGGCCGGCTGTGTTCGTCTATGGGGGCACCATCCGGCCGGGAACCGACCAGCGCGATATCGTGTCCGTGTTCGAAGCGGTCGGCGGTTACGCGCAGGGTACGGTGACCGAGCAGCAGCTCAAATTCGTCGAGCGCACTGCGATTCCGGGGCCCGGATCATGTTCCGGAATGTATACGGCAAACACCATGGCGTCCGCGATCGAAGCGCTCGGCATGAGCCTGCCGAACAGTTCGGCCCAAGACGCAATCTCCGCGCAGAAGCGCGATGATTGCACGCGCGCCGGGGCAGCCGTGGTCGCCTTGATCAAGCTCGGCTTGCATCCGCGGCATATCTTGACCCGCCGGTCGTTTGAAAACGCCATCACCGTCGTCATCGCGCTCGGCGGATCGACGAATGCCGTGCTGCACTTGATGGCCATTGCCTCCTCCGCCAACGTCAAACTCAAGCTCGACGATTTCACGCGCATCGGAAAGCGAGTTCCGGTGCTGGCGGATTTGCGCCCGAGCGGGCGTTATTCCATGTCCGAACTCGTGGCCATCGGCGGAATTCAACCCTTGATGAAGACGCTGTTGGATGCGGATTTGCTGCACGGCGATTGCCTGACCGTCACCGGCACCACGCTCGGGGAGAATCTACGCCAGGTTGCTCCATATGCCGAAGGCCAGCAGATTGTGCGGCCGCTGCGCGACCCTATAAAGAAGAACAGCCACTTGGTGGTCCTCTACGGAAATCTTGCTCCGGAAGGCGCCGTTGCAAAAATTACAGGAAAGGAAGGGCTGCGTTTCGAAGGACGGGCGCGCGTATTCAATTCCGAGGAAGACTCGCTAAAGGGAATTCTGGAAGGAAAGGTACGGCCGGGTGACGTGGTGGTGATCCGGTACGAAGGCCCGAAAGGCGGGCCCGGAATGCGGGAAATGTTGAGTCCCACGGCCGCCATCATGGGCAAGGGCTTGGGCAAACAGGTCGCGCTGATCACCGACGGACGATTTTCCGGGGGCAGCCATGGTTTCGTGGTCGGACATGTATCGCCGGAGGCGGCGCTGGGCGGCCCGCTGGCGTTGGTCAAGACCGGCGATGGCATCACGATTGATGCGGAGCATCGTGAAATCACCTTGCAGGTCGGCGCGGCCGAACTCAAGCGCCGGCGCAAATCGTGGGCGCCGCCGAAACCGTACGCGCGCCGCGGGGCGTTGGCGAAGTATGCGCGGCAGGTCAGCAGCGCATCCTTGGGCGCGGTCACCGATCTGGAGCAAGTCACCTCGCGCGACTCAAAAAAATCGTGAAGCCGGCGCTTCAAGAAGGTCATTCATGCTGTAAAGTCGCGCTTGCAGTAAAGGCGCGATGTGTGTCAGTCTCTTTACTCGCCGAAGGGAACGAAGGGACGCTGCGTGGAAGATTGCGTACCCTTGAGACGTTGCAAGGGACGCGCATCGGATGATGCGCACGGCGGCTCTAGTTGAATCGATTCAGGGGTAGGGTCGCATAGACTTATGTATAAATACGAAGAGCCATCAATATTTTCAGGCAGGAGGGGCGCCGCCCTCATTGCCGTCATTCTGCTCCACGTGGCCATGGTTTGGGCGTTTTACACCGGGTTGGCCGGCAAGCTCGTACAGACGATTATTCCGCCGGTCGAAATCGCTCAGATCGACAAGCCCAAGGACGTCGACAAGCCGCCGCCGCCCCCGCCCAAGCTCGAAGAAATCAAACCCTATGTACCGCCGCCGGAATTCGTCGACATCCAGGCGCCTCAGGTAGAAACCACGGCGATCACGCAAACGACCCAGGTCATCAAGCCGACGGCGGCTCCGGTCGTGGCCGCGCCGCCCACACCCGGCACGCCGATCCGACAGGATCCGAAGCATCCGCTGAAGATCGGTGAGGACTATTATCCCGACGCATCCAAGCGTGCCAACGAAGAAGGCCGGTGCATCGTGCTCATGACCGTCTCCGCGGAGGGCAAGATCACCAATGAGTCGATTCAGACGACTTCGGGCTTTCCGCGCTTGGACGAAGCCTGTTTGAAAGGAGTGCACGGCCAGCGCATGCTACCGGCAACCGAAAACGGGAAGCCGATCGAGAAAACGGTATCCATTCCAATTGTCTGGAAGCTCACGGGCAAGTAGCGATCACTGAACCTTAGAGCTATTTTCTAACTATTACTTCGCTTTTCCATTAGAGGGAATCGGTCAATGCAAGAGACAGCTGTTGAAAACCCATATGGCCTTGGCGCCCTGATCCAGAACGGCGATATAATTGCCAGATCAATCCTTCTCATCTTGTTGATCATGTCGCTCCTGACCTGGTTCATCATGATCACGAAGTTCTTCGACCAGCGCCGGCAGCGCAAGCAGGCGATCGAGGCCGAACGGGAATTTTGGTCTTCGTCGAGCCTGACTGACGCACTGAGCAAATTGAAGGGCACCTCGAACCCGTTTCGTGCGCTGGCGGAAACCGGCAAGCAGGCTTACGAGTATCACGAGACCAACAAGACGCGATTGTCGGGCGCCATCGGCACCAGCGAATGGATTACCGAGTCGCTGCAACGTACGGCGGACACGGTGATCAGCCGCATGCAATCCGGCTTGCCGGTGCTTGCATCCGTCGGCGCCACCGCGCCATTCGTCGGCTTGCTCGGTACGGTCATCGGCATTTACCACGCGCTGATCGCCATCGGCGTCGCGGGACAGGCTTCCATTGACAAGGTGGCCGGACCCGTCGGTGAAGCGTTGATCATGACCGCCATCGGCCTCGCCGTCGCGGTCCCCGCGGTGCTCGGCTACAATATTCTGTTGCGCCGCAATAAGGGCGTGCAGGAAATGGTCAGCCATTTCACCCACGAACTGCATGCCTACCTGATCTCGGGCGCAAAGATGGGATTGGGCATGGACAAGGGATCTTCGTCGCCTCCGCCGATCATCGGCAAGCCACCCGCTCCCGCGGCCGCACGCTAGGAAACGAAGCTTATGGCGATCAATGTCGGTGGTGAAGAAGCGGAAGCAATGTCGGACATCAATGTCACGCCCTTAGTGGACGTGATGTTGGTGCTCCTGATTATCTTTATCATTACGATTCGGGTCATCATCCAGCAGGTGCAGCTGGACCTGCCCAAGGCGACTAACTTGCCGACGCAGACCAAGCCGGAAAACATCACCATTGCGATCGACAGGCAGGGGGACATTTATTGGAACATGAAAATCCTGTCCGGCCAGGAAGAGCTGAAGCAGAAGCTGCGCGGTATCGCGCGCGAGGACCCGCAGCCCGAAGTGCACATTCGCGGTGATGCCGCCGTCCGCTACCAGTTCGTGGGGCAGGTGCTCGTGGCCACTCAGCAGATCGGCATCCGCAAAGTGGCGTTCATCACCACCCCCGATCATTTCGGTCCCGGAACCTAGGAGACAGCGCGTATGGCCATGAGTGTAGGCGGGGGCGAGGGCCAGTCGTACTCCGATATCAATATGACGCCGTTGATCGACGTCATGTTGGTGCTGCTGATCATTTTCATCATCACGATTCCCAGCATGACGCATGCGGTGAAAATCGATAATCCGCTGCCGCCGCCGCCGAATTTCGTGCCGCCGCCGCCTCCCGAAGTGATCGACCTGACCATCGATTTCGACGGCACGCTGCTGTGGAACAAGTCCCCGGTGGACCGGGCGACCTTGCAGGGCTATATCAGCTCGGAATCGCAGAAATCGCCTCAGCCGGAGGTGCACATTTCGGTAGATAAGTTCGCGAAGTACGAAATAGTCGCGCAGACGTTGGCTGATTTGCAGCACCGCGGCTTGAAGAAAATAGGATTCGTCAATAACGACTATTTCTGATTTGGCATCCCTGGGTGGTATTACGGCGCGTCTTCCCCGGTCCGGGGTTACGCGCCGTTTGTTTGGATTCTGGGCGCAATGCCGCGTCGATTACTCAGCACAAAATAAATTCAAGACGAAGCGAGGTTTGGTAATGACTCATTCGATACTCGACGTTGGGCACCGGCCGGTAAGATCCCGCGCCGGCCATTTGAGCGCGGCGGTGATGCTCGCGCTGGTTTGCCTCTGGGTAAGCCCGCAGGCGGCGTTCTCGGCCGAAAAGGACAAGGGCCAGCAAATCAGCCGGGTCATCGCCAAGGAAATGACGGCGGCGCAGAAGGCCATGCAGGCGAGCCAGTGGGCCGAGGCAATCAAGAATTTGGAAGCGGCGGAAACCAAACCCGGGCTCAATGCGTTCGACAAGATGAAGGTAGCCGACTTCAAGGCATTTGCCTACGTCAAGCTCAACAACCTAAAGGCGGCGCAACAGGCCTACGAACAAGCCATGGCGACGGGTGCGTACCCACCGGAAGACGCGGCAAAGACCACACGCACGCTGTATCGTATAACTGCAAGCACTCAGCAAAATGCGAAGGCGATCGAATACGGCAAACAGGTGGCGGAATCCGGTACGGCCACTCCCGATGACCTGGGAATCTTGGCCCAGCTCTATTATCTGCAAAAGGACTGCAAGAACTCCGCTGTCTGGGCCGATAAGGCCGTTGCCGCCGCGCGCAAGGCGGGCGAGGCACCCAAGGAGAATCTTTTCCAGTTCAAACTGCAGTGTGCTTCCGATGCGGGGGACTCGCCCGCGATGGCCGCTGTGTTGCTTGATCTGATTCGTCTTACCAACAAGACCAACTACTGGAACACCCTGTTGCGGATCGAGCGGCAGGATGAGCGGGAAGACCGCAACACCTTGATGCTCTACCGGGTGATGTACGACACCAACTCCATGACCGCCGGAAGCGACTACATCGAAATGGCTCAGTTGTTGGGTGACGCCGCGCTGCCGGCCGAGGCACAGACGGTTCTCGAGAAGGCGATGAGCTCGGGGCTCATCAGTGACACGCAAAAGGAACGCACGACGCGCCTTTTGAATTCGTTCAAGGCGCGGGCCGAGGCCGACAAGAAGGGTCTGTCGCAATTGGATGCCGAGGCCAGCAAGAATCCGGCGGGCGAACTCGACACCAAGCTGGGCGAGGTGTACTACGGGGTCGGCGACTATGCGAATGCGGTGACGGCGCTCAATCGAGCCATTCAAAAAGGCCAGATCAAGCATCAAGACGAGGCGTACGTCTATCTCGGCCGATCGCAGGTTGCGCTGAAGAACATCCCGGACGCCAAGAAGGCCTTGGCCGCACTCAAGAGCGTTCCTAGCATGAGCCCGCGAGTCTTGAAATTGTGGACGCTGTACGCCGACACGCTCAAGTGAGACCGACAGGAGAAATGCAATGACCATCAAGGCCGGCGATAAAATGCCACAGGGTACGTTCACGCGCATGACCGGCGACGGGCCGCAAAAAATGACCACCGAGCAACTCTTCACCGGTAAGACGGTGGTGCTGTTTTCGGTTCCTGGCGCGTTCACTCCGACCTGCGATGCCAAGCACTTACCGGGTTTTGTTGAGCTGGCGGATCAAATAAAAGCCAAGGGTGTGGACACCATCGCCTGCACCGCCGTGAACGATGTGTTCGTGATGAACGCATGGGGCAAACACGGCGGCGTCGGCGACAAGATCTTGATGTTGGCGGACGGTAACGGCACGTATGTCAAGGCGTTGGGACTCGAGATGGACGGATCGAAATTCGGCATGGGTGTCCGCGGCCAGCGGTTTGCCATCATCGTCAAAAATGGAGTCGCCACCCAAGTGAACATCGAAGGGCCGGGCGAGTTCAAAGTCTCCGCGGCCGAATTCGTTCTCAAGCAGTTGTAGCGGCCGGCGCGCGAATTGTTTTGCTAGCTCTGCGGACTGCGCCGCCGTCTTTACGTCTGGCGGAAGCCGAGCGTATCGCGCGCGATCTCTACGGATTGGCCGCCTCGATCAGCGCGTTGCCGGGGGAGCGGGACTCCAATTTTCGCGTGAGATTGGCGGATGCGCCGGGCGTCGCCACGCCGGGCCTCGCTACGCGCGAATTCGTGCTCAAGATACAAGACGTGGCAAGCGACGCCGGCAGCAACGACTGCCTGGTGAGTGTTCTCGACCATTTGGCGGAGCAGGATCCCAGCCTACCGGTGCCGAGACTTTTCCCGACGCAGCAGGGAGAAGCGATCGGCCGCGTTACGCGTGACGGGATCGACTACGCCACCTGCCTCGTGAGTTTTTTGCCGGGGCGCCTGTTGGACGAATCGAGCCCAAGCGCGGCCCTGCTGCACAATATGGGCGCCACTTTGGCCCGCGTCGACCGGGCTCTGCAGGGCTTTTTCCATCCGTCGCTAAACAGGCGACTCGCGTGGGACGTGAGGCGCCTGCCCGAACTCGCGGAATTCTCGAGCTATATTGATTCGGCGCCGCTGCGTGAGGCCGTCGACCGGGTCTTAAGCGCCTTTCGCGCCTGCCTGCCCAGGCTTCGGAGCCTGCGCAGTCAGGCCATCCACGGCGACTGCCACGCCGCCAACCTATTGGTGGATGCCGACGGACAGTCGATCTGCGGCATTCTCGACTTCGGCGACATGATTCACGCGCCCCGGATATTGGAGCCCGCGGTCGCGATGTCGGAATTGCTGACCGAGGCCGTGGCGCCGTTGGCCTCGACGGGCGCAGTGCTGCACGGATATGCGCAGGGTCAGACTCTTCACGCCGGAGAGGTTGAATTGCTCTACGACATCGTCACGGCGCGTCATGCCGTGACCTTGTTGGTGCATGCCTGGCGCCGCCATCACGACCCCGAAGGCGCCCGCGTGCTGGACCAGGCGGCAGTGGACAGTGCGCGTTCGCTCGAAGAGCTGTTGAACACCGACGCCCAAGGTTTGACCCGCGCCTGGCACGAGGCGGCTGGGACCTCAGAAGCCGCAGGGACCCGCGCATCACGCGCCGTCGGGCGCGCCGCTGCGCACCCCGGAGCGCAGGCCGGAGCGCAGGCCGGAGCGCACGCCGCGGCGCCGGTTGATCTCGCGCGGCGGCATCGGTTGATGGGGGCCGGCGCCGAGCTGTTCTATGAAAAGCCGTTGCACCTCGTGCGCGGCGCGGGGGTCTGGCTGTACGACGTGCAGGGACGGGCGTACCTGGACGTATACAACAACGTGCCGCATGTCGGGCATACGCATCCGACGGTTGTGGCGGCGATTCAAAGACAAACGGCGATCCTCGCCACTCACACGCGCTACCTTCATGAAAATATTCTGGAGTATGCGGAGCAGCTCACCGCCCGGCTACCTTCGCATCTCGATGCCTGCATATTCGTCAATTCCGGCAGCGAGGCCAACGATGTGGCGTGGCGAATGGCGCAGATGGCCACGGGCCACCAGGGCGGACTGGTCATGGAGCACGCCTACCATGGAATTACGGATGCGGCGGCAGCGCTCACGCCAAACGTGGGACGGCCCGGTGATCCGCGAGTCGCTGCGATCGCGCCGCCGCCGCCCGGTTTGCGCGTCAATGATGAAGTGAACTCTGCGGAATTGGCCGCGGCGAAGCACGACGCCGATCAGGCAATTGCCGCGCTTGCCGGGCGAGGGATCGCACCTGCAGCCTTCTTTTTGGACACGGCGATCACCAGCAGCGGTATTTTTGATCCGCCTGCTGCCTGGGCGGCGGCCGTGACGATGCGCGTGCGCGCAGCCGGCAGCCTGGTCGTTGCCGACGAGGTGCAATATGGACTGGGCCGCTCCGGTTCGCATCTCTGGGGATTCGAGCGGCGCGGCATCGAGCCCGACATCGTGACCATGGGCAAGCCGGTGGGCAACGGCTATCCGATGGGGGTGGTTGTTGCCAATCGCGCCATGATCGAGGCTTTTCAGGCGAAATTCGGTTTCTTCTCGACTTTCGGCGGCAATGCCGTGGCGGCCGCGGCCGGACTCGCGGTCCTTAAGGTTCTCGACGCCGAACGACTCATGGCGAATGCGGCAGCCACCGGCGGCTATTTGCGCGAAGCGCTGGAGACCGTCGCTGCCCGCCACGAATGCTTGGGGGGGGTGCGCGGCACCGGCCTGCTGCTCGGTCTCGATGTGCTCGGGCGCGATGGTTCGCCTTCGAAACTGCGCTGCCGGCGGATTGTGAACGCGTTGGCGTCGGAGTTCTCCGTCCTGATCGGTTACGAGGGCCCCCAGGCCAGCATACTCAAGCTCCGGCCGCCGATGCCGTTCCGCCGGGAACACGCGGACCTCCTGATCCAGGCAATCGATGCCGCAGCCACCGCGGTCGAAATCTCTTAACCTCCCATCAAGCGCTCCAACTCCGGCACGATCTGGAACAAGTCGCCGACCAAACCGACATCGGCCACTTCAAAGATCGGCGCTTCGCCGTCTTTGTTGATCGCCACGATGGTGCGTGCATCCTTGATGCCCGTCAGGTGCTGGATCGCGCCGGAAATGCCGATGGCAATGTAGATATCGGGGGAAATGATCTTTCCCGTCTGGCCGACCTGCATCTCATTCGGCGCATACCCGGCATCGACGGCGGCGCGTGACGCACCCACGGCGGCGCCGATCTTGTCCGCTAAGCTCAACAGCAGCTTGAAGTTCTCCGCGCTGCCGAGAGCCCGGCCGCCGGACACCACCCGCTTGGCGGTTTGCAAATCGGGCCGATCGGTCGAACCGCTCTTCGCGCCCACGTAGCGCGTATGCGAGGGCAGGGTGACGCTGATGCTTTTGGATTCGACGGCGGCGTTGCCGCCGCTCTTTGCCGCCTCGAAGGAGGCGACACGCACGGTTGCAATGAGCTTTCGAGCGGGATCGGCTTCCACCGTCACAATGGCATTCCCGGCGTAGGTCGGCCGCCTGAACCGGTAGGCTCCCTCGACCGCCATCAAGTCGCTCACCTGCGGCGCACCAAGCAATGCCGCCACCCGCGGCATGAGGTCCTTGCCGAAGCTCGTCGAAGGCCCGAAGACATGCGTGTAGTCGGCAGCAAGCGCTGCGAGCTGCGGCGCGAAGATCGCGGCAAGCGGATGCTCGTTCTCGGGCCGATCCACCCGCAGCACCGATTTCACCCCCGCGACGGCGGCGGCTTGGGCGGCGACGGCCGCAGTATCCGCGCCCAACAGGACAATCGTGATTTCACTGTCCGGAATGCCGCTTGCGCAAGTGACGCACTTCGCCGTGGCGGGGTTCAGAGCTTTTCCGTCGTGTTCGCCGACAATGAGGACCTTGTGCATCAGATCAAACCCTTCTTCTTGAGTACGTCGACCAATTCAGCCACATCCTTGACCATCACGCCTTTCTGGCGCTGCGCCGGCGGCTCGGTCTTCACGGTCTTGAGCAGCACACCCGCGCTCACGCCCAGCGCTTCGAGCGAAGTCACGTCCAAGGGCTTCTTTTTGGCCTTCATGATATCCGGCAATTTCACATACCGCGGTTCGTTCAAGCGCAGATCCACCGTCACCACCGCCGGCAGGTCCACTTCGATGGTTTCCAATCCCGCATCGATTTCGCGCGTGACCGACGCCTTGTTGCCCGAGATCTCCACTTTCGAGGCATAGGTTGCCTGGGGTCGATCCCAGATCGCCGCCAACATCTGCCCGGTTTGGTTCGCGTCGTCGTCGATGGCCTGTTTGCCCAAAAAAATCAAATCGGGATTTTCTTTTTTGGCAAGGGCGAGAAACGTTTGAGCGGCGGTGAGCGGTTCCACGGGCGTATCCGTCTGCACCAAAATCGCGCGGTCGGCACCCATCGCGAGCGCGGTGCGCAGCTGTTGCTGGGTGTCGGCAATGCCGATGCTGACCGCCACGACCTCGATGTTCGTGCCCCGCTCTTTGATGCGCAAAGACTCCTCGAGCGCAATTTCATCGAAAGGATTCACGCTCATTTTTACGCCATCGAGCATCACGCCGCTGCCGTCGGGTTTGACGCGGATACGCACGTTGTAATCGACGACGCGCTTGATACAGACCATGATTTTCTGCATTGATTTTCCTTAAGCTGCGGTTTCCGGCTCGTCTTTGGCGGCCGCCTCGGCTTGTTGCTCCGCAAATTGAGTGCTGATTTTAGCCGCACACTGCCGCAACTTCGGCATGAAGCGCTCGAGGCCGCTTTTGAGCGGTACGGCAGAGGCCGCAAAGCGCACCGTCAAGCTGGCCAACACGCGGTCGTGCAGCAGAA
>Ga0209736_1000349_pt1 | contig 14928 bp, 13 predicted proteins | sample BlaSpr_A8_Ref_M3_FD_187992 | JGI IMG/M metagenome (GOLD analysis project Ga0209736, IMG submission 187992) | Forest soil microbial communities from Thunder Bay, Ontario, Canada - Black Spruce, Ontario site 2_A8_Ref_M3 (SPAdes) (version 2) | ecosystem: Environmental > Terrestrial > Soil > Boreal...
AAGCTCCTTTCGGATGACCAACTTCAAGCCCGACCAAACTTCGGTGACGGCGCACACCTTGATGTCAACGAAGCCGAGCGGCAGACCAACCTCTCGGATCGTGTCCTCCGTGATGTCGGTCGGAACCTTCGCTGATTTCTTCGGCCACGATATCCAAATCACACAGTCGGGCCGTATGCAGCCTCTCAGGTGGCCGAGCTCTTTGATCAGCGCCGCCTTACGGTCCACAAAGACATGGACTACGTCCGTGGATTTGCCGATTTTGGTGTCGAATGCGACGCCCGGTGGAATAGGCTGGAGCAGCCGCAGATAATTCGCGGGTGCGTTCTTTGCGAAAACACGAGTATTCGCCGCTATACCAAGCTTTTTGGCGAGGGGAGTCCCCGAATACCCCGGTGCCACAGCTTTCAAGAGGTAATGCGGCGTTCGCGGCGCATCAGCACCAGGAACAGAGGCACTCCGATCAGCGCGGTCAGCGCCCCGACCGGCAGCTGCCGCGGGGATGCGGCGATTCGCGCCAGCGTGTCGGCCAAGGTCAGCAGCGTGCCGCCCAACAGAATCGATGCCGGCACCACGATGCGGTGATTGCTTCCGGCGACCAGCCGCACCAGATGAGGCGTGACCAGCCCTATGAAACCGATGCCCCCCGCGGTGGTAACCGCGGTCGCGGTCAGCGCGGCAGTCGCGCAAAACAGCGCAATTCGCGAGGGCCTGAGCGCCACGCCCAGAGATTGGGATTCGATTTCGCCGCGTGCCAACACGTTCAAGCTGCGCGCTCCGGCGATGGCGAGCCCGCCGACCACCAACAACATGCACAATGCTGCGGGGGAGAAGGGCGCGAATGATAGATCCCCCATCAGCCAGAACAGCATGCCGCGCAGCCGGGTTTCATCGCCCAATGCGAGCATCAGGCTGACCACCGCTGCGCACCCCGAGGCGACGACCACGCCGTTGAGCAGCAGTCTTTGCGGCGTCCAGCCTCCGCGGGCGTGGGCGAGCGCAAACACCAAGAGCGTCGCGCCCAGTGCGCCGGCTCCTGCCGCCCAGTCGACGATCAAACCGCCGAAGCCCAGCAACATCGCCCCAAGGGCGGCCACGGCGGCTCCTCCGGAAATTCCGAGCACGTAGGGGTCCGCAAGAGAATTTCGCAGCAAGACCTGCATGAGCACGCCGGCGAGCGCGAGCAGGCCTCCGGTACTGAAGGCATTCAGGGCGCGCGGCAGGCGCAGATCCAATATCACTTCGCGTACCACGGAATCGCCGCCGCGAAGGGCCGCCAACACGCTGTCCACGCGCAAGGAGGTGCTGCCGACCGAAATGGCCAAGGCAAGGCTCAAAATCGTGAGCAACGACAATATTGGGAGCAGTCTGCCGGGTTTCATCAGCCGCGTAGCCTAAGAGCCTGTCTGAGTATGCCACGTGGCCCCTGCGCGGCGACCACAAGCGGCCATGGGTGTGGAACAATTGGCCCAATGTCCATCCAGCCAGCCATCGACTACATAGACAAGGACGGTTTTCGCGCCAACGTGGGAATCGTGCTGACTCGTGGGTCCGGGGAAGTGTTTTTGGGCGGCCGCGTCGGAGGGCGCGGCTGGCAATTTCCCCAAGGCGGCGTCAACCGCGGTGAACGCGTGGAGGAGGCGCTGTTTCGCGAACTCAAGGAGGAAATCGGCTTGGATCGCTCGGAGGTGCAGGTATTGGGCTCGACCCAGGGCTGGTTGCGGTATCGCCTGCCGCGACAATACGTACGCGACCGCTGCATCGGACAGAAGCAGCGTTGGTTTCTGCTGCAGCTCGTGGCCGACGAATCGAGGTTACGATTCGATGCCACCGACGCGCCGGAGTTCGACCGCTGGCGCTGGGCCGACTATTGGACGCCGGTGCGCGAAGTCGTCCATTTCAAGCGCAAGGTCTACGTGCGGGCGCTGCACGATCTCGGCAGATTGATATTCCCCGAAGGTCTGCCACCCTACCCGGAATGGTGGCCCGAAATCGCGGCCGCTCCGGCAAATCAACGGACGGGGTCGCCTCGACCCCGTTGACAGTGGCGCGCAGCGCCTGGGAACAGAAGCGCATGGGAATAGCGAAGCGCATGGGAAAACTAACCAGGCTTGACGACGGCAAGCACCACGATGGCGATAAGCAGTACCGAAGGCACTTCATTGAAGGCACGAAACCATTTGGCCTTGCGCGTGTTGCGATTCTCCGCGAAATCGCGCATCAGCATGTAGCAGAAAAAGTGGTATGCGATCACCACGAGCACGAGCAGCAGCTTGATCCGCAGCCAACCCATGGCAAGGTAAATGGGCGCCTTGATCAGCATCGCCGCCCCAAATCCAACGCTTGCGAGCGCGCCAATGGTCATGATCGAAAATAGGCGGCGCTCCATGAGTTCGAAGCGCCCGATGCTGATCGGGTCCTTGGCGTCCGCGTGGTAGACGTAGAGCCGCGGCAGATAAAACAGGCCGGCGAACCAAGTGACCACCGCGATGACATGAAATGCTTTGAGCCAGAGCATGAGCGTTCCCGTCCGAGCGTTCATCGTATACTAGTCTCCTACCCTTGGCGTGTGCGGTGCGGAATCGAGGTATGGCGGATTCGTTCGACAAATTGGTCGTCAGAACGCATGCGCCCAAGCGCCGGGCGGTGCTGCTTGGCGTGGCCGTGCTTTTGGGGGTCGGCGTTCTGTACGCCGCGTTCGAACTCGGCCGGTACGAGGCAGGCTTTCGCGTGGTCGATTCCGTGCGCGGCGCGTTCTCGGCAAGCGCGCGTATCCGCAATCTCGAAGCGGAGAACGCAAAACAGCGCGGCCAACTGGAAGCGGCCGAGGTGGCGCGGCGCGTCGATCACGAGGGCTACAAGCTGGTCCAGCAGAGCCTGGGCGATATGCAGAGTCAAATTGGGCGCCTGAACCAAGACTTGTCGTTTTACCGGGGATTGGTGCAGCCCGATTCGATCATTCACGTGAAAGTGCAGCAGATGCAAATCGTGCCGGAAACCCCTCCGGGTCAGTACCGCCTTAAATTCGTGCTGATGCAGACCGGCAAGCCGGCCAAAGAGGTGGCGGGCACTGCGGCAATCAACATCGACGGGCTGCTGCAGGGTAAGCCCTCGAGCTTGACTTTGGGCCAGGTCACGCCTACCCACCGCGTCAGCCTGGCATACTCCTTCCGTTACTTTCAGGACTATGACGAATCCGTGCACTTGCCGCAGGGGTTCGAACCGACGCGCGTCGGGGTCGAGATTCACAGCGGCAAAGACCGAGATCCCAGTCACAGTTTTCGACAGGCATTCGTTTGGAAGGCGCAGGGAATGTCGGTCGAAACCGAGGCAAACGGCAATACGTCGACCAAGGGTGAAGCAGATGTTCAAGTCGAAACAGAGTAAAAATGCGAACGTCGGCACTTTGATCGGCCCAAAGACTCGAATCAACGGCGATGTCGAATTCACCGGCGGCTTGCACCTCGACGGCTATATCAACGGCAACGTCAAAGGCGACTCGAACGAGAGCACCTTCCTGTCCGTCAGCCAGCAGGGCTCCATCGAAGGCTCGGTGATCGCGCCCAATGTCATCCTGAACGGCATCGTCAAGGGCGACATCGATGCGAGCAGCCGGATTGAACTTGGCTCAAACGCACGCGTCATGGGTAATGTTCACTACACCGTCATTGAAACGGCGGTTGGCGCCCAAATCAATGGGAAATTGATCCATCGGGCAGCTCCGGGAGGCAGTATGAGTGAACCCGGTCCCAAAGAGCGCCCGGAACTTTGATTGGCCGGCAGCCCACGGAGTAGAATGCCAGCATGAGTGCGACACATGAATTCCGAAACACGGGCGATTTGGCCCCCCCTCCGCCGAATGTGCTGGTTTTCACCGACGCCGCGGCGGGCAAGGTGGGCGAGCTGATCCGCGAGGAAGCGAATCCGAACCTCAAATTGCGGGTTTTCGTCTCCGGAGGCGGATGCTCGGGCTTCCAGTACGGATTCACCTTCGATGAGAAGATCGAGGACGGCGACTTTTGCGTCGAAAACCATGGCGTGCAGCTGCTGGTCGACCCGATGAGCGCGCAATACCTCATGGGCGCCGAAATCGACTACAAAGAGGATCTGCAGGGCGCCCAGTTCGTCATTCGTAACCCAAACGCGAAAACAACCTGCGGTTGCGGGTCTTCATTCTCGGCCTAAGAATGACCGCCTAGATGAGCGGCGGTCGTGTCGTGCCGGACGTGCTCGCCGCCGTCGACTTGGGCTCAAACAGCTTTCATATGGTCGTGGCGCGTCATTCGCACGGCCAGCTTGTCATTCTGGATCGGTTGCGTGAAATGGTGCGTCTTGCCGCCGGCTTGGGCGATAGCGGACGGCTGGATGACGCAGCGACCGAACGCGCGCTGCGCTGCCTGGAGCGCTTCGGGCAACGACTGCGCGCGATGAACGCCGACAGCGTGCGCGTGGTCGGCACCAACGCCTTGCGGCGAGCAAGGCGCAAGCGCTGGTTCTTGGAGCATGCCCGGGCCGCGCTCGGCCATCCCATCGAAATCATCTCCGGGCTGGAAGAAGCACGGCTGATCTACTCGGGTGTCGTGCACACGAGTCCGATGAGCCCGGACAAGCGGCTGGTGATCGACATCGGCGGGGGATCGACCGAGGCCGTGATCGGCGAAGGGTTCAATCCCTTGCTGCTCGAAAGCCTGTCGGTGGGTTGTGTGGGTTTGAGCGCCCTGTATTTCGACGACGGCAAGATTTCCGAGAAGCGCTTCGAACGCGCGCGCACCGCGGTCAGGCTCGAACTCGAGCCCATTCAGGAGGCTTACCGCAAGCTCGGTTGGCTGCAGGTATTCGGCAGTTCCGGCACGGTGCGCGTGATCGGCGATGTGCTGCGCCGGCTCAATTCCGAATCGCCGCGCATTACTCTCGACAACCTGCGCTCGCTTGCCGAGCGCGTCATTGCGGCGGGTCACGTGGACGAACTCGATCTCGAGGACGTGGACGCGGAGCGCGCACCGGTGTTTCCCGCCGGCCTCGCCATACTCCTGGAAATCGTCGAGAACTTCGCCATCGACCGCGTGCGGGTGACCGAGGGCGCCATGCGCGAAGGGTTGCTGTACGACCTGATGGGCCGCTTCACCGACGAAGACGCACGCGTGCGCAGCGTGCGCGCCATGGAGATGCGCTACCACGTCGACGGGGTTCAGGCGGATCGGGTCGAAGCGACGGCGATTGCCCTGCTCGAGCAGGTCGAATCCGAATGGGGGTTGGAGGATCCGCTGGCGGAGACCGCGCTGCGCTGGGCCTCGAGACTCCACGAAACCGGCCTCGACATCGCCCACTCCAAGTACCACCGACACAGTGCGTACCTGCTCCAGCACGCCGACATGCCGGGCTTTCCGCGCGAGGAGCAGTTGCTGTTGTCCGCCTTGGTCGGCGGTCATCGCCGCCAATTGTCTTTCGAATCGCTGGAGGATTTGCTGCCGCCCTGGGATCGCCTCGCGGAATTTCTGATCGTGCTGCTGCGCCTCGCGGTGCTGTTGCACCGGGGACGCAGTCCGCAGCCATTGCCGGAAGTAGAGCTTCGGGTCAAAGGCCGCACCCTGAATATGGGATTGCCGCAAGGTTGGATGAAGGAGCATCCGCTCACTCTCGAAGACCTCGAGCAAGAGCGGCTGTACCTCAAGGAAGCCGGCTTTCGCCTGAATATCGTTTGATCCGGTTACGGCTAGGCGTCGGTGAGCGGGACTCGCTCGTCGTACAGGCTGAGGAGGCGCGCTTGGGCGCTTAGGGCGTCGGCGCCTTCGGCACGCGAATAATGGCCGTCGCTATCCATCACCCAAGCTTGCGTGTCGTCTTCCAGATACAGCTGCAAATCCTCGGCGACCCGCGTTTGCAGGCCGGACTCCTCCACCGGGAACGCAACCTCGATGCGGCGGAATAGATTCCTATCCATCCAATCCGCGCTGCCGCAGTAGATCTCGCGCGCTCCGGCGTTCTCGAAATAATAGACGCGGGAATGTTCGAGGAAGCGGCCGACAATGGAGCGCACCTTGATGCGTTCGGACACGCCCGGCACGCCGGGCCGCAAACAGCACAAACCGCGCACGATGAGGTCGATGTCCACACCGGCGCGCGAAGCCCGGTACAGCGCTTGGATGATGGTCGGCTCGGTGAGGGCGTTGAGTTTCGCGATGATGCGGGCGGGCTTGCCTGCTCTGGCCTGGGAGCATTCCCGCTCGATCTTGGCCAACAGCGCTTGATGCAGGCTGAACGGCGCATGCAGCAGCTTGCGCAAGCGCGGGACGCGCGTCAGTCCGGTCAGCTGCAGGAATATCTCGTGGATATCCTCGCCGACCGATTCATCGGCCGTGAGCAGGCCGTAGTCCGTGTAGAGCCGCGCGGTCTTGGGGTGATAGTTGCCGGTGCCCAAGTGGCAGTAGCGCCGGAGGCCTTTTTCCTCGCGCCTCACCACCATCACGAGCTTGGCGTGCGTCTTGAAGCCGAACACGCCGTACATGACGTGGGCGCCGGCTTCCTGCAGCCGGGTCGCGAGTTCGATGTTCGCTTCTTCGTCGAAACGCGCCCGCAGCTCGATGATGACGGTTACGTCCTTGCCCGCGTGCGCCGCCTCGGCGAGCGCGCCCACGATCGCGGAATCGCTGCCGGCGCGATACAGAGTCTGCTTGATGGCGAGCACCTGCGGGTCGCTGGCCGCCTGCTTGATGAAATCCGTGACGGGACCGAACCCCTGAAACGGGTGGTGCAGGAGCACGTCGCCGGCGCGCAGCGTGGTGAAGATATCCGTGCCCATGCGCAGCCGCTCGGGAATGCTCGGCGCGAAATTCGCGTACTTGAGTTCGGTGCGGTCCACCAAATCGTATACCGCCATCAGCCGGTTGAGGTTCACCTGCCCCGAAACCTTGTACAGATCGTCGCCGGTGAGTCCGAATTGCCCGAGGAGGTAGGTGAGAATCTCGTCCGGACAGTCGTGCGCGGTTTCCAACCGGACGGCGTCGCCGAAACGCCGCGAGGCAAGCTCGCCTTCGACGGCGCGCAGCAAATCGTCGACTTCTTCCTGCTCGACGAACAAGTCGCTGTTGCGCGTGACTCGAAATTGATAGCAGCCGCGCATATGCATGCCGGCGAACAGCTTGGAGACGAAGGCCTCGACGATGGTGCCCAGGAACACGAAGTTGCGGCTGCCGAGTTCGTCGGGCAACTTGATCAGGCGCGGCAAGGAACGCGGGGCCTGCACCACCGCGAGACCGCTGTTGCGGCCGAAGCCGTCCTCGCCCTCGACCACCACGGCGAAGTTCAAGCTCTTGTTGAGTATTTTCGGGAACGGCCGCGCCGGGTCCAGAGCCAGCGGGCTCAACACCGGCTCGACCTCGCGGCTGAAATAGTCGGCAAGCCATGCGGCCTGAGCCTCGGTCCACATGTCGGGCGAGACGAACACCACGCCGTTTTGAGCGAGTTCCGGCAAGAGCACATCGTTCAGCAGCTGATACTGCTCGTCGACCAGGCGCACGGCACGGGTGCGGATCGCCTTCAGTTGTTCGGGAACCGGCAATCCGTCCGGTCCCCCTTGTACCGCGCCGGCCTCCAGCAGCTCCTTGAGGCTGGCGACGCGGATCTCGAAGAATTCGTCGAGGTTCGCGCATGAGATGCACAGGAACTTCACCCTTTCGAGCAGCGGAATACGGCCGTCCTTGGCCTGCTCCAGGACGCGCTGGTTGAACTCCAGGAACGAGAGCTCGCGATTGATATAGAGCTGCGGCGTTTGGAGGTCGGTGTCGTTCATTGCTGCGCAGCGTGGAGGTGCGTCTTGAGGCCTCAGTTGATCGAGATCCGCGATCGATCATCGCCGAAGCCGGCAGTCGAATCGTGGAGGACGGACGACACGCTAAACGCACTGACGGGCGTTTCGGCGGCCGGCGCGCCGGCCGGCGCTTCCGCGGCCAGCGGCCCGGCGGCGCCGGGAGCGCTCTGCACCGGCAGCAACTGCGCGAGCAGCGGCGCGGTGACAAGACGGAAATTCTCGAGCACCTGCGCGTGGAGCGGCTCGGCGCCCGGCAAGTGCACGGTCTGCGGATTTTTGTGCTCGCCGTTCACGAGGTACTCGTAATGCAGGTGTGGACCCGTTGCAAGTCCTGTCATCCCGACGTAGCCGATGACCTGCCCCTGCTCAACATGTGTGCCGACGCGAATGTTTCTGGCAAAGCGCGACATATGGCCATACAGGGTAGACACGCTGCTGCTGTGGGCAAGCACCAGCGCATTGCCATAGCCGCCGCGCCGTCCCGCGAAGCTGACTCGCGCGTCGCCGGCAGCGCGCACTGGCGTGCCGGTCGGCGCGGCATAATCGGTTCCCATGTGCCCGCGAATGAGATTCAAGATGGGATGCTTGCGATGCGGGTTGAACACCGAGCTCACGCGGGTGAACTCGACGGGCGCCCGCAGAAACGCTTTGCGCATCGGAAGGCCGTCCGGAGTGTAGTAGCCGGCGCTGCCGGTGTCCGCGACGAAGCGCACCGCCCGGTACACCTTGCCGTTATTGACGAACTCGGCCGCCAGCACCTCGCCATCGCGCAAGTATTTCCCGTCCTGATAGACCTGTTGATAGACGGCCGTGAAGCGATCGCCCTCGCGGATGTCGAGCACGAAGTCGATATCCCAGGCAAACACATCGGCGAGTTTCAGCGCCACGCTGTCCGACACGTCGGCGGCTTCGGCTGCCTGAAACAGCGACGAATCAATGGTGGCGGTGGCGGTGCGGATCCGCGTCTCGATCGGGTTGTCGATCATCTTCGCCGCGAATCCTTCGTCCGCGCGAACAACTTTGAGGGTTTGAGTTTCGCTCACCTTGCGCGTAAGTTCGGTGATCCCTCCGCCGGTATGCGTAAGCTTGATCGCGTCACCCGGTTTGAGTAAATCCAGACTCTGGCGGATGCCCGGTAATTGGCGAATTGCCGCAAGATCGGCTTTGTCGAGCGCCATTCGGTGAAAAATGGCCTCCAGCGTGTCGTTTCGGGCGACAATGACTTCGATGGTCGATGCGATACTGGCTTCTTGAGCAATGACGGGTGCGCGCGCCTGCACTGCAACCATGGGTGCCGGCACAGGGGCCGCGGGAGTAGGGGTATCGCGCGTGGCCTGCCACAGAATCAGCGCCGCGCTCAACGCCACGGCATACGGCGCCAGCCGCTTTATCAGCTCTTTGAACGCCAGAGATATCTTTGAGTTTGGGTTGTTGCGGTGCACCAGACGTTTACCAGGCGCTTCCTAGCAAAGCGGCTGCCTAGGCTAGACGCGGGCTTGGGTCCGGTCAATCGAATGCGCCACACATTGCGCACCCCCTACAATCCTCCCAAATGAGCCACCCGAAAAGTCTAGAGACGCTGGTTAATCAGTCGCACCCCGAACAAACCGACTTTCTGTCTGAATTGGTTCGGATTCCGTCGGATAATCCTCCCGGCGATTGCGCGCAGCATGCCGAACGCGCTGCGGTTCTGTTGGAGGCACTGGGTTTTACCGTGGAGCGTCATGTCGTGCCGACCGCGGACGTGAACGCCAATGGCATGATCAGCGCGACCAACTTGATCGTTCGCCGCCGCTTCGGCCCCGGACCTGTGATCGCCCTCAACGCTCACGGCGATGTGGTGCCGCCCGGAGAGGGCTGGACCACACCTCCATATGGTGCGGAGATTCGCGGCGGCGTGATGTACGGCCGCGGCGTGGCGGTATCGAAGTCGGATTTCGCCACTTACGCATTCGCGCTCAAAGCGCTGGAAGACAGCGGCAGGCTGCTGCGCGGAGCCGTCGAGCTCCATTTTACCTACGACGAGGAGGTTGGAGGCCTGGTCGGACCCGGCTGGCTATTGAATCGGGGCCTGACGCACCCCGACTATGCGGTCTGTGCGGGATTCAGCCACAACATTGTCGTCGCCCACAACGGTTGCCTGCACCTGGAAGCGAGAATCGAAGGCCGCTCAGCACATGCGGCACGGCCGGAAACCGGCATCGACGCCCTCGAGGCGGCAACGCAACTATTGACTTCTCTGTACTCGCTGCGTGAATCCTATTCGGCCGTGAGCTCGGCAGTGCCCGGAATCGGACATCCGACGCTGGTTGTCGGATTGATCCACGGGGGAATCAATACCAATGTTGTGCCCGACGTCGTGTCGATGCGGATTGATCGGCGAATAATTCCGGAAGAGTCTCCCGACACCGTCGAGGCGGATCTTATTCAGCATATAAACAAGATCTGTCACCGAATTCCGAGTATCCGCGTATCGACGCGACGCATACTTCTTGCGCGGCCCTTGACGCCGGTTCCGGGCCAAAAAAAGCTCGTGGATACAATTCGGCACCACGCCGAGACCATCATGGCCGAACAGATTCCGGCAAATGGAGTCCCCGTCTACACCGACGCGCGCCTTTACAGCGCCGTAGGGATTCCGACGGTGCTCTACGGAGCGGGGCCCCATACCTTGCTGGAGGCGAACGGCCATCGCGCCGACGAGAAGCTCCTCTTGGAAGATCTTCGAAGGGCGACCCAGGTGGTTGCACTCACTCTGGCCGACTTGCTCGCACAAGACGTTTCCGGCTGAATACTGAAGAGCAAGCACCCATGCCACCGCAGCCCGCTTCCGATATGGCGTTTCTAGGCACTGCATTGCATGCTCCGGTGCAGGGAGAGATGGAAATTCTGCGCGGGGCGCTCATCATTGTCGGCACGGATGGCGCAATCAAGACGATTCACGCGCAGGGCTCACCGGATGGAGTGTCGGCCGCGGCGCGCCACGCGGCGGCCGGCACCTTGGTGACGCTGGGAGAGGGCCAATACTTGCTGCCGGGCCTGATCGATCTGCACGTGCACGCGCCGCAATGGCCGCAGCTCGGCAAGGCGCTCGATCAGCCGCTCGAGGTGTGGCTGCAGACATTCACATTTCCGCTCGAGGCGCGCTACGCGGACTTGAGCTTTGCGGCAACGGTGTACGAATCGCTGGTCGACGGATTGCTCGCCAACGGCACGACGACGGCACTGTATTACGCCACCATTCATCTGCCCGCGACCCGGAAGCTGGCTGATATCTGCTTAAGAAAGTCGCAGCGCGCGTTGATCGGCAGGGTGGCGATGGACGACCCCGCCCAGTGCCCGGCCTATTATCGAGATGCCTCGGCCGGCGGTGCCGAAGCGGATACGCGAGAGTTCATCGGCTACGTGAAATCTATGCCGGGTAACGCGGCTGCATTGGTGAGGCCGGTGATCACGCCGCGGTTCATTCCGTCGTGCTCGGATGAATTGCTGCGGAGGCTAGGGGCGCTTGCGCGCGAGACAGGCTGCCATGTTCAGACGCATTGCTCGGAAAGCGACTGGGAGCACGGCTATGTGCTGGATCGCTGCGGCGTCACCGATACCGCGGCGCTGGAGCAATTCGGGCTGCTGTCGCGGCATACCATTCTGGCGCACGGCAACTTCATCGATGATGCGGATATCGCCCGGATACTCAAAGCCGGTGCGGGCATCGCGCATTGTCCGCTGTCGAACGTCTATTTCTCCGACGCGGTCTTTCCCTTGCGCCGCATGCTGCAGCGGGGCGTTCATGTGGGTTTGGGTACGGATATCGCGGGCGGTGCGAGTCCGTCCATCTTGGAGAACGCGCGGCAGGCCGTGATCGCCTCGCGTACGCTCGAATCGGGCGTCGACCCGGCGCAGGGCCGGCAGCAGCGGCGGCGCGAGTCGTCGCGCATCGATGCGCTCACCGCATTCTGGCTGGCCACCGCGGGAGGCGGAGTCGCACTCGGTCTTCCGATCGGGGTATTCCGAGTGGGCTATCAGTTCGATGCGATCGTGGTGGATGCCGGCTCGGCAAACAGCAATCTGCAACTCGACCCGGCCGACGCGCCGGAAGAGATTCTGCAAAAGATCATCTACAGTGCGGCTCGAGCCAATATCCGCGACGTGTGGGTGGCGGGCCGGTTGGCGCACTCCCTTGCATCGCCGCCATCCTGACGCGAGCGTCACGCCGCGGGGTGGGCCGCGGCGTACGCGGCAACGGCGGCCATCCAGCGGCGCTTGTCGACCGGCCCGAGAAACGAGGCCTCGAAGGAATTGTGTGCGAGCAATGCCAGGTCGGCATACGACAAGCCGAGCCCCCGCTGGACCGCCAGGTAATTCTCCAGCACGTACCCGCCAAAATAGGCCGGGTCGTCCGAGTTCACGGTGACGCACAAACCGCGGTCGAGTAATCGCTTGAGGTTGTGCGCCTCGATTGCCGCGAAGACATTCAGCCTGACGTTCGACAGCGGGCACACCGTCAGCGGCATGCGTTCATGCGCCAGCCGCCGTACCAGTGCCGGGTCCTCTTCGCAGCGCACGCCGTGATCGATGCGCTGCACCTGCAATATGTCCAGGGCCTCATAAATATAGGCAGGCGGTCCTTCCTCGCCGGCGTGTGCCACGGCGAGCAGCCCTTCGCGCCGCGCTCGATCGAACACCGCGGCAAATTTCGACGGCGGGTGGCCGGCCTCCGACGAATCGAGCCCCACCGCGGTAATGAACTCCTTGTAGGGTAGGGCATCCTCCAACGTGCGCATTGCGTCGGCGGCGTTCAAATGCCGCAAGAAACACAAGATCAGACGCGACGTGAGGCCGAATTCGCGTTCAGCCTCCTTAAGGGCCCGGCGAAGCCCTAAGAGCACGGTGGAAAGCTCTACGCCTCGCGCGGTGTGGGTCTGCGGATCGAAAAACATCTCAACGTGCACCACCCCTTGTTCATGAGCCTTCCGCAGGTAGGCTTGAGTCAAGGCGTGAAAGTCATCCTGATCGCGCAGAACGTCGGCGCCGGCGTAGTAGACATCGAGGAAGGACTGCAGATTCGGGAATTGATACGCACGGCGCAAGTCGTCGACCGTTGCGTACGGCAGCACAATCCCACGTTTCCGTGCCAGCCGGAACGCGAGTTCAGGCTCCAGTGTCCCTTCGATGTGAACGTGCAGTTCCGCTTTGGGCAGTCCTCTGACGAACTCTTCGACGGGGAGAAATTGATCGCTCACGACCATCCCGGGAAATTCCGATTGACGTGCGGTTACTGTATACGAGTTTCCGCGGGCGATGCGTTCGAAGCAGCCTCAAGCGGCTACCGCCATGTGTAGAAATCGCATACACTCGATGGAAATCAGAATCCGCGGCACATAGTTGGGGCGAAATCAGGGGTGACTGGCCGCCCTGCGTTTAGGATAAAGGTATGGGCCAGTTGACGACCCACGTGCTCGATACCACCGCCGGATTGCCGGCAGCCGGCGTGCGGATCGAGGTTCACGACTTGACGCCGCAGGCGCCCAAGCTCCTTAGCTCCGCAATTACCGGTAACGATGGGCGATGCCCCGCGCCGCTCATCGCCGGCGATGCATTTCATGCCGGGCGCTATGCGCTGACCTTCTATGTGGCGGAATATTTTCGCAAGAGGGGCATGAAGCTGCCGGATCCTGCGTTCATCGAGGACGCCGTGATTCGGATTGGTATCGCCCATCCGGATCAGCACTACCATGTGCCGCTGTTGGTCTCGCCGTGGAGTTACTCGGTATATCGAGGAGGGTAGTCGGGCGTGCCGGAAGAGAACCTCAAGAGCGCATCTGGTGCGGTTCGCTTCGTCCTCGACGGGCAACTCGTGACCGCCGCCAATCTGCCGCCGACCATGACGGTGCTCGAGTACCTGCGCGACGTCGCACATCGCACGGGCACCAAGGAAGGGTGCGCGGAGGGCGATTGCGGTGCGTGCACCGTTGCGCTCGGCAGGCTAGCCCCGGACGGCAGCCATGTAAGCTATCGAGCGGTCAATTCCTGCATCCGATTCCTGCCCACGATCGATGGGCATGAACTGGTCACCGTGGAGAGTCTGGAGGCCGAGGACGGCAGCTTGCATCCGGTCCAGCAAGCGATGGTCGATCAGCATGCATCGCAGTGCGGTTTCTGCACCCCGGGTTTCGTGATGTCGTTGTTCGCGTTGTATTTGCAAACCGCGGCTCCATCGCGCGAGCAAGTCCTGGAGACGTTGTCCGGCAATCTATGCCGCTGCACCGGCTACCGCCCCATCATTGAAGCGGGCTGCCGCATGGGGAGCTATGCGGCGCCGGCGCATTGGAGCCGGGACGCAGCGAACTCTCCCGTCCGCCGGGATGCGCTGCGTGCGATCCGGCGCGACCATGCCCTTCAGCTTGCGGACTTTTATGCGCCGCGCAGCCTCGATGAACTCGCCGCGGCGCTCCAGAGCGAACCCGGCGCGCTGATCCTGGCCGGCGGCACGGATGTTGGTCTCTGGGTAACGAAGCAGCTGCGCGATCTGCCGCCGATCGTTTACGTGGGCGAGGTCGCGGAGCTCCAGCAGGTGCGAAGCGATGCGGCCGGTCTCGTAATTAGCGCGGCCGTATCGCTGACTGACGCCTGGGATGCAATCGTTACCGCGTTCCCGCAATTGGCGGAATTGGCGCAGCGTTTTGGCTCACCGCCGGTGCGCAACTCCGGCACTTTGTGCGGCAATCTCGCCAACGGCTCTCCGATCGGAGATTCCATGCCGGTATTGATTGCGCTCGACGCCGAACTGGAATTGCGCCGCGGCACGCGCACGCGCCGGGTACCGCTCGAACGTTTCTACCTCGGCTATCAGCGCAATGCGCTCGAATCCGGAGAATTCCTGGTGTCGGTGCGCGTGCCTCGCCCGAGCCCAGGTCAGTGGCTCTCGAGCTATAAGGTGTCGAAGCGATTCGATCAGGATATCTCCGCGGTTTGCGCTGCGTTTGCGGTGCAGGTGGAGGGTGAACGCGTCTGCGCCGCGCGCATCGCGTACGGCGGCATGGCCGCCATACCGGCCCGTGCGCGAGCGGCCGAGAGCGCCTTGATCGGCGCGGGCTGGACCCGCGACGGTATTGAAACTGCGG
>Ga0209736_1000351_pt1 | contig 14922 bp, 15 predicted proteins | sample BlaSpr_A8_Ref_M3_FD_187992 | JGI IMG/M metagenome (GOLD analysis project Ga0209736, IMG submission 187992) | Forest soil microbial communities from Thunder Bay, Ontario, Canada - Black Spruce, Ontario site 2_A8_Ref_M3 (SPAdes) (version 2) | ecosystem: Environmental > Terrestrial > Soil > Boreal...
GTGGTGAGATCAAGCAGCCCGCGCGATTCCAATTCGTCGCGGACCAGCCGCTTCGGCACCTTGCCGTAGCCGGATTTCGGCAGCGCGTCCCAGAAGAAAAATCGTTTCGGCATTTTGTAGCGCGGCACTTTTGCCGCAAGGAATGTGGCCAGCTCAAGCTCGCTCACTTCGGCTGCGCCCTCGCGCGGCACGCAAACCGCAATGCCGACTTCGCCCCACACCGGGTCGGGCACGCCGAGCACCGCGACTTCGCCGATCGCGGGATGGGTGAGGATCTTCTCCTCCACCTCACGCGGGTAGATGTTGGATCCGCCGGAAATGTACATGTCCGAGGCGCGGCCGGTGATATAGACAAAACCTTCCTTGTCCATGTGGCCGAGATCGCCGGTGCGGAACCAGCCGTCGCGAAACGCCTTGGCGTTGGCCTCGGGGTTATCGTAGTAGCCGGCGAACACGGCGGGGCCGATGACGCAGATCTCGCCGGTCTCGAACGGCTTTAGTTCACGGCCCTGATCGTCCTGGACCTGGACCTGCATGCCGGTGCGGGCGAAGCCGCAGGAGCCGACCCGCGCCTGCGGCCCGTCTTCGGGGTCGTGCAAATCAGCCGGCATTACGGTGATATTGCCGGTGACCTCGCCGAGCCCAAAATACTGCACCAGCACCTTGCCGAGTTTTTTCAATGCGGCCTTCTGGTCCTCGCGGTACATCGGCGCGCCGGCATAGATCACGTAACGCAGCGAGGAATGGTCGTAGCGGTCGACGGCGGCGTGCTCGACCATCATCTTCAGGATGGTCGGCACCGTGAAAATGTTGCTGACGCGGTGACGCTCGATCAGGGCGAAGGCCTCGTCGATATCGAACCGCTCGGTCGACAGCAGGATGGTCGGCACGCCGCGCGCGGTCTGCACGAGCTGGTGCACGCCGGCGCCGTGCGACAGCGGCGCCACCACCAGCGACGCGTCGTGCTCCGTGGTGCCCGGCATCAGGTCGGCGAGGTGGTTGGTGACCACAAACGCCATCTGGCCATGGGTCAGCACCGCCGCCTTGGAACGCCCTGTCGTGCCCGAGGTGAAGAAGAACCAGCAGGGATCGTCGTATTCGACGCTGGCCTCCGCGATGTTGGCGTCGGCCTGCGCCGCGATGGCTTCGCTGACCGATGTCTCGCCGAGCGCGCCCTCACCGATCCGCCACATGAAGGCCAGCGCCGGGCTCGCCGCCTGCACGGCGGCGGCATGGTCGGGAAAATCGCCGTGGCACAGAAACGCCTTGGCGCCGGAGGCGGTGGCGAGATAGGCGACCTCGTCCGGCATCAGCCTGAAATTGGTCGGCACCCACACCGCCCCTAGCCGGAACGCCGCAAACATCGACCAGAACATCTCGTCGCAATTTTTCGAATGCACCAGGATGCGGTCGCCCTTGGCCACGCCGCGCGCGGCCAATGCGGCCGCAAGCCGCGACACGCGGGCGTCGATCTCGCGCCAGTTCCAGGATCGGCCGCCCCAGATCAGGCCGGCACGGTCGCCATGACGGCGGGCATTCTGGGTGACGAAATGCGCCAGATTCATCACCCGGCGCGACATCCGCGTCACGCCGCCCGATGGCGCTGAGGTGGTGGGCGGGGTCACCCCCTCACCTTCTTCCCATCCAGGCGCCGGCGGCCAGCAGCACGATGCCAGCCACGCCGGCGACGACGCCGTGCTTGTAGTGCATGCGGGTCACGCCGGCCTCATGGCCGGGGAAAAACCCCGGTAATTGATCCGCCGGCAGCAGGAAATAAACCGCGGCAACGACCAAAAGCACGACGCCGAGCACCGTGAGAATAAGCTTCATGGATGGATCCTCTAATCAACGACAACGAAACAGCGCAATGGGCTTGGCCCGCGGGGTTATCGAAGGCAATATCTACCGCCAACGCGCATGATGCATCAAGCGTAGCCCGGATGGAGTGCAGCGCAATCCGGGGATATCCCGCGCTTCAGTCAGCTGGCCCCAGTGTTCATGCGGGCCACGCGACAGGAGATGCTAGCGCACCCCGGTCCCGCCGCAGCGCTGGCATTTGACCACTCTGTCGCCCTTCTTGAGCAGTCCCTTGCCCTCGCAGTTCTTGCACTTCTGCTTCTTCTTGATGTTGGGGCCTTTCGCATTGGCCATGACCGCCTCCAAACCAGCACGCCGGGGACGGCGGACCTGATCCGGCGTCTTAGCATTAACCGCCGGCAGCGTTCCGGTTTATAAGCACCCCGAGCTGCGCCAGGCTTCCGCGCGGTGCCGAGATCAGGCCGAAACTGGAGCGCTGTCCTGAAATCCAGGCCGCGGAACATGTCGAAACACGCATATCACCGATGCCTCCACGCGCCATCGAGCCTTGGTCGCGGGTTTGCATCGTTGGGCTCGCGCGCCTAAATGTCCGAGCCGATTCGTTTTTCCGAAAGTCGAGGCCATGGCTGCAGCATCCGTCCGCGACAACAAGGCGCTAAGCCGGTTCGAACTCGACGTCGAGGGCGCGGTGGCCTTTGCCAATTATCGGCTGGCGTCCTCGACCGTGATCATTACCCACACCGAGACGCCGCGAAGCTTACGCGGGCGCGGCATCGCCTCCGAACTGGTGAAGGGTGCGCTGGAACTGATCCGCGCTGACGGATCAAAGGTCGTCGCCGGCTGCGGCTTTGTGGTGGACTATCTGCGCAAGCATCCGGAATTTGCCGATCTGAGCGGATGAATAACACGCCCGTCATTCCGGGGCGACGCAAGGCGTCGAACCCGGAATCTAGCGATAATTGGCACGAGATTCCGGGTTCGCGCTGGCGCGCGCCCCGGAATGACGGTTAGTGGTTAGATGCGCCCTCAGATGATCCTGATCGACATATCCGGCAGGCCTTCCAGCTTGCACAGCAGCACGTCGCCCTTGACCACAGGGCCGACATTCTCCGGTGTGCCAGAATAGATGATATCGCCGGCCTTCAGCTCAAATGCCTCCGACAGTTTTGCGATCTGCTCGGCGACGCTCCAGATCATCTTGTCGAGATCGGAGCTCTGCCGCACCGCTCCGTTAACGGCAAGCGAGATTGCGCCCTTGGTGAAATGCCCTGTCTTGGAAACCGGGTGGATTGGTCCCAGCACCGCGGCATGGTCAAAACTCTTGCCGATTTCCCAGGGCTTCTTCTCCGCCGCCATGCCGTTTTGCAGGTCGCGCCGGGTCATGTCGAGGCCGAGCGCATAGCCATAGACGTGCTCGAGCGCTTGCCCGGGGGGAATATTGCTGCCGCCTGATTTCAGCGCCGCCACCAGCTCGACTTCGTGGTGATAGTTCTTGGTGAGCGAGGGATAGGGATGATCCGCAACCTCACCGATCGCAACGTTCTGGATCGCGTCTGTCGGCTTCTGGAAGAAGAATGGCGGCTCGCGGTTCGGATCGGAGCCGCGCTCGATCGCGTGCGCGGCATAATTGCGGCCGATGCAATAGATGCGGCGAACCGGAAACACGCCCGCGTCGCCGACAATCGGGATCGTCGTCGCCGGCACCGGGAAAATCGGCTTTGGAGTGGCCTGGGCCTCGGCAAGGTTGGTTTGTGAAGCCGCGCCCGCCAGCGCCAGTGCGCCAGTTGCCAGCATCGTCCTGCGATCGACGGTATTCATGGCATTCTCCCTGTCGTCTCTGTTGTTCTTGCGTCAAGGCGTATCTAGACCGGCGCGGTGCGCCCGGCAAGACAATGGAAACGACTTCGGCGGGCATAAAAAAGGCCCACGACATCGCGGGCCTTTTTTGGCTTGAACCAGAAATCAGTGCTTGATTTCGGGCGGCAGTTTGCCGCCATTCGCGGCCAGTTTGGTCATCACCTGCTTGTGCAGCCACACGTTCATGGTGGCGGAATCATTGGTGTCGCCGGTGTAACCGAATTCCTTCGCCAATTCCTTGCGGGCACCGAGGCTGGAGTCGATGTCGAGCGCCTTCATCAGGTCGACGATAGAGGTGCGCCATTCCAGCTTTTCGCCCTTGGCAACAACTGCCTTGTCCAGGATCGGCGCGACATCGACCGATTGTGCAGGCGCCGCCGGCGCGGCCGAGCCGGTGCTGGTCGCTGCACCGCCGCTTGCCGGTGCTGCGTCGGCCTTGGTTCCGAAGATCGCGCTCATGATTTTGCCGAAAATGCTCATGGTTTGCTCCCAGTGATCTTGAAGATTGTGTGAAGGGCTTGAACGGCACTTTTCTTCGCTACCGGCAGCACCGGGGCCGATCCTCCGCAGTTTAACCCTCGCCGGAATGCTTGCCAATGCAACATTCACCGAAGCGTGAGCGGCGGTACCGGCGATAAAGAGTACGCTGACGGCTCAGTTCGCGACATGGCCAGCTTCGGTTTCCTGTTTTCGCGTCTGGCCTCTGATCGCGATCGTTCCAACAATGGCCGCTTGCGCCCTCGACCGGCGCGGAAACCGGCTGCGGCAAGGGAGATAACGACCATGGCCACACCATATCCCGGCAATGTGACGGTTCAGCCTGCGCAAGATAGCGCGGCTGCGCCCATCATCCGAACCATCGGGCTGTCCGACCTGCGCGAGGCGCTGCGGCTCGGCTGGGAAGATTTCAAGGCGGTGCCAAGCCACGCCATCATTCTCTGTGTGATCTATCCAGTGCTCGGGCTGGTGCTGGCGCGCACGGTGCTCGGCTATTCGGTGCTGCCGCTGTTGTTTCCGCTGGCCGCAGGCTTTGCCCTGCTTGGCCCGTTCGCGGCGCTTGGTCTCTATGAACTGAGCCGTCGCCGCGAGCGGGGCGAGCCGGTCTCCGCCTGGGACACGGTCGAGGTGCTGCGCTCGCCGTCGTTCGGCGCCATGCTCGGGCTCGGCACGCTGCTGTTTGCGCTGTTCGTAACTTGGGTGGCTACCGCACAGGCGATTTACGTGGCGGCATTCGGTTATCAAGCCGCGGCCGATATTCCTGATTTCGCACGACGTGTGCTGACGACGCCAGAGGGATGGTGGCTGATCATCGTCGGCTGCGGCGTCGGTTTCCTGTTCGCCCTGGTGGCGCTGTGCGTCAGCGTGGTTTCGTTCCCATTGATGCTCGACCGTCATGCCGGCGCCGGCGATGCCATGGTCACCTCGCTGCGGGCGGTCGCACAAAACCCGGTGCCGATGGCAGCGTGGGGATTGATCGTCGCGGTGCTGCTGGTTCTGGGATCGCTGCCGCTGTTCCTCGGCCTCACCGTCGTCATTCCGCTGCTCGGCCACGCCACCTGGCATCTCTACCGCAAGGTGATCGCACCCGATCCCAATCCGCGCCCGATGACCCCACGCCCGCCCCGCGAGCGGCGCTCCGCGGCGGATTTCCCGGCCAATCTATTTCCATGGCAGCGCAAGGACCGCGCATAGTCCTCGGGCCAAGCCATTGCCAAACCGCCGGTTGATGGTCGACCGCCCGGTTTGGCCGTCGCGATGAGTCGCGGCATCCACTGATTTTTCACCACACTTGATCACGGGGAACCGTCGGCTGCCGCCAAGCCTTGTTTTGGCCGCGGTTCCCGACGACATTTGCGGTCGCCGGGGCAACGTCCTTCGTTCGAGAACCATTTTGGAGCTGATGGTCCCGATGATCCTTCGTGTCTTTTTCAATACCTGCGCGATAGCCGCGGTCCTGATGATGCCAAGCGCTCCGGCGCTGGCTGCGACCTGCGGTACCGGTAATTTCCAGGGCTGGCTCGATGAGTTCAAAGCCGAAGCGGCCGCCAAGGGAATTTCCCCATCCGCGATCGCGTCCGGGCTGAATGGCGTCACCCTCGATCAGGGGGTGCTGTCCCGGGATCACTCGCAAAAGGTCTTCAATCAGAGCTTTGAAGAGTTCTCCGGCCGCATGGTGCCTCCCCGCCTCACGCGCGGCGCCAATATGTTGAAGCAATATGGTTCGGTGCTCGGGCGCATCGAGCAGAGCTACGGCGTGCCCGGTGAAGTCCTGGTGGCAATCTGGGGGCTGGAGACCGACTTTGGCGTCAATACCGGAAAATTTTCGACCCTGCGGTCGCTGGCGACGCTGGCCTATGATTGCCGGCGCGCGGACGAGTTTCGCAGCCAGTTGATGGACGCGTTGCGCATCGTCGAGCGCGGCGATATCCCCGCCGCCGAAATGCGCGGCGCCTGGGCCGGCGAGATCGGCCAGACCCAGTTCATGCCGTCGTCCTATCTCAAATATGCCGTGGATTTCGATGGCAATGGCCGCCGCGATCTGTTGCGCAGCGCGCCCGACGTGCTGGCGTCGACTGCGAACTACCTTGCCAGTTACGGCTGGCAGCGCGGCAAGGATTGGGAGCCCGGCAGCGCCAACTTTGCCGTGATCCAGCAGTGGAACAAAAGCGAAGTCTACGCGAAGACGGTTGCCTATTTCGCCACCCAGCTCTCGCACGCCCCCTGAAGTTTCTGCAAATCCTGCGGCCCAAAGGGCCGATCGCTCGGCGCAACCGGCCCCTCTAGCGGCAGGCTTACTTCGCCATACCGGTGTGCATCGCCTTGCTGAGGTGGGCAGAACATACGCCCATCTTGCCGCCGAGCATGGCTTCCTGCGCCTGCGCGACTTCCTTTTGCGCCGCCGTCTTGCCCTCGCCGTCGGCCATGGCTTCGATCATGGATTCGGTCTTCGACAAGTTTTCGCCACTGCAGCCTGCCATTTTCGCGGCGGATGCAGGTACGGCTGCATATGCAATGGCAACCATTGCGGCTGCTCCTAGTAACTTATTGATCATGTTACTTTCCAATCCCCAAAAAACAGACCCAGCTTCATTGCCAGATTCTGTGAAAGGGATTGTTCGCCGATTGACGGAAAGTTCAGAATGAATTTCGCGCGAGAAAAATGTGATGAGCGCGCGATGCAGAGCCTCATGCGAAACAACGTTTTTTCATTACACCTTGGTTTTTTCATTACACCTTGGTAAGGAATCCTGCTGTCGCTGCGTTGCAGTTTGGGCTGGCATTTTGAAACACGGATGACTTCGACGGTCGAGCCGGTTTCGATATCGACCAGACTGGGCAGCGATGCATCGTCGGCATTATTCTAAAGGTGATCATTCTGCTGGTGATCGCGTCGCGCGATTCTGATCATGATCGCGTCGCGCGCCTCATCCACATCGGCTGCGATTCGAATTTGGCACGTCACGGTGGCAGGCCACCTCCGTCATCCGCGAAGTGTCCGGCCAACCCGCCCGCGATCAGTTTTTCTACCAACCGGCGACCCGTGCAGCGTTGCCTCTTCGCAGTGACGCCCTGACGTCCATCTTTGGGCTGCATCAGCTTGAAAAAATCAAATTCCACTCCTTCGCTAGTGCAGTATAAACAATGATTTTTGGTTCATATTACTGAAGGCTGCATGCGAATCATGCATGCTCCCGCTTTCGAATCGCCTTGGGACGGCTGACGATCGACGGAATGCCGAGGCGGATTCCCTTGATTCCAAGGGTAGGATCACCATTTCGGGTGGCAAATCCGTGTGTCGCCGTTGCGACAATACCGTGATTTCACGGGCGATTTGTTCGGTTTGGACGGTTGGCGGGCAACCGAGACACCGCTTTAGGCAGTTGCGCCGAAAGGTTAATCATTCCTTGCACCTGCTATGCGTTATTCACTTAGCTGCACCGCACCATTTAATCTTCCAAAACGGGGAACCTTGCCCTATATTCATTTCAACGAGTGAAGCTGCCTCCAAGAGCTGAATCGTTGATACAAGGAGACTACCTATGTTGCTCTCGCTCATCCGCATGATCCAGGCTTTCCGGGACTATCAGCGCAATGTCAGCGAATTGTCCCAGCTTAGTGATCGCGAACTGGCCGATATCGGCCTTGACCGCTCGGACATTCCGCGTGTTGCCGCCGGAACCTATAATGGCTGATCTTTTTTTAGCCGACTGTTGAGACGGACACGCCCGCTACGCGCGGGCGTTGTCGTATCTGCCGCTACGCGCTACGTCTCTGCCTATGACAGGCAGCAAATCCTCTTCCGAATCCGTCCATATCGTCGGCGCGGGCCTCGCCGGCTCGGAAGCAGCCTGGCAGGTCGCCAGGTCGGGAATCCCGGTGGTCCTGCACGAGATGCGTCCGCACCGGATGACCGAAGCCCACCGCACCGACGGCCTTGCCGAACTCGTCTGCTCCAATTCGTTTCGCTCCGATGATGCCGTCAACAACGCGGTCGGGCTGCTGCATGCCGAAATGCGTCGGCTGGGCTCGCTGATCATGCGCGCCGCCGACGCCAATCAGGTGCCGGCCGGCGGTGCCCTGGCGGTGGACCGCGATGGATTTTCCTCGGCCGTCAGCAAGGCCCTGCACGACCATCCCCTGATCGACATTCAGCGCGCCGAGATCGCCGGCCTGCCGCCGGCGGACTGGCGCAACGTCATTGTCGCGACAGGGCCGCTGACCTCCGCGCCGCTCGCAGAAGCGATCCGCGAACTCTCGGGCGAAGATGCGCTGGCGTTCTTCGATGCAATCGCCCCGATCGTGCACCGCGACTCCATCGACATGTCGGCAGCCTGGTTTCAATCGCGCTACGACAAAATGGGCCCCGGCGGCACCGGCGCCGATTATATCAACTGCCCGCTGACCAAGGAGCAATATGACGGCTTCGTCGATGCCCTGGTCGCCGGCGAGAAAACCGATTTCAAGGACTGGGAAACCAACACCCCCTATTTCGATGGCTGCCTGCCGATCGAGGTGATGGCCGAGCGTGGCCGCGAGACGCTGCGCCACGGGCCGATGAAGCCGGTCGGGCTCACCAACCCGCACGATCCGACCGTGAAGGCCTATGCCATCGTGCAACTGCGCCAGGACAACAAGCTCGGCACGCTCTACAACATGGTCGGCTTCCAGACCAAATTGAAGCATGGCGCGCAGCAGCGGGTGTTCCGCACCATTCCCGGGCTGGAGAACGCCGAATTCGCCCGGCTCGGCGGGCTGCATCGCAACACCTTCCTGAATTCGCCAGAACTGCTGGACGCACAATTGCGATTGCGCGCGCAACCGCGGCTGCGCTTCGCGGGCCAAATGACCGGCTGCGAAGGCTATGTGGAATCCGCCAGCATCGGACTGATCGCCGGCCTCTATGCCGCGGCCGACGCTTCCGCAACGTCGCTGACGGCGCCGCCGGTGACAACGGCGCTCGGAGCGCTGCTCGGCCACATCACCGGCGGCCATATCGAGACCATCGAGCCGGGCGCGCGCTCGTTTCAGCCGATGAACATCAATTTCGGGCTGTTCCCGCCGCTCGCCAGTCCGCCCACCCGACATCCCGATGGCACGCGGTTGCGCGGCAACGAGAAGACCGTTGCGAAGAAGCAAGCGATCAGCGCCCGCGCGCTGATCGATCTCGATCGCTGGATTGCCGATCATCTGCGCATTGCTGCTGCGGCGTGAGCATTTCATGAGCCTGCCACAGGATGACGCCGCGGTTCTGTCGGCGCGATGGACCGAAGGCGTGCTGTTGAAGCGCGACGTGTTTTCCACTGTCGAACGCGGCCGCTTTCGTCAGGTGGACGGCGAAGTCGATGCGGTGTTGCGGCGGCTCGATTCGGTGCCGTGGTGGTCCTACCTCCCGGCGCGCCATCTGTTTGCGCGCGAGGCGCGCGCGCTGGCGCTGGCGAACGGCCTGCAGGTCGCCCCGGAACTGTTTTGGGCCGGCCGGCAGGCGCTGGTTCGCGGGTTCATCAACGGGGTGGCGCTGCATCTGGCCAAACCGCACGGCGATACCGCTTATTTCCGATCTGCAAAACTTGCGCTGCGCAAGCTGCATCGCGCCGGCATTTGCCACAACGATCTCGCCAAGGAGCAGAACTGGCTGCGTGGCGTCGACGGCCGCGCCTATCTCACCGACTTCCAGCTCGCGGCCTGCTTCAAGACCCGCAGCCGGCTGTTCCGCATCGCCGCCTACGAGGATCTTCGCCATCTGCTCAAGCACAAGCGCAGCTACGCGCCGGAGGCGCTGACGCCGAAGGAACGCCAGATTCTCGCGCGCAAATCCTTTGTCGCCAGCATCTGGCTGAAGACCGGCAAGAAGGTCTACCGCGCCATCACCCGCGGGCTGTTCAATTTCACCGATCGCGAGGGCGGCGGCCGGCGGCTGGTCAACGACGCCCCGGTCCTGATCGAGCTGATCCGGAAAAATCCGGCCGTGCGCGATGCCGCCATTGTCGCCTTCGCCGACCGCCGTACCGGCGTCGGACTCTATGCCTTCGTCGAGGCCGACCAGGCCGCGCTCGAAGCGCAACTGCGCAGCGAGCTTACCGCCGCCAAAGGTCCCAAGCCACCCGAGCATATCCAGGTGATCCAAACCTTGCCGCGCGACGCGAGCGGAAAACCCCGCACCGAGATCCTGCAACTGGTGGCGATGAACCAACTCGATTTGATCGAGCCGATGATGACCAGCGAGGCCGACCGCGCGTTCCTGAAGGACATTCTGGAATCGCGCAAGAATTTGCGGGACCGGTTTAATTTTGAGGCGGCGGATTTGGTGCCGCCGCCAACAACGTAACGCAGGTACCCCGCCCACGACCCGCGAAGGCGGGTGACCCAGTATTCCAGGGAAGTCGAGATTCAATCGAGAAGCCGCGGCGTGCTACCCCTTTCGCGGGTATGACGACCTATTATGACGCGCCAGAGCGCACCAACTTCATCCACCGAACTCCCGCGACCTCGACGCCCGCCACAACGTCCACAGCGTCCGAAACCGCGAGGTGAGATGGGGCACGAACGGATCGGTATCCGCGCGCGCCATCCGCTCCAGATCACGCGCCACCAGCGAAAGCTGCAGGAACACCGGCCGCACTTCAGGCGGTGCATTCTCAAGCAGCGCAAGAGCGGTTTTCAAATGTGCCCGGGCTTCGCCGATCAGCCGATCCAGCGCAGCGCGCAGTGTCGGGGTTTGCCGGCCCGCAAACACTTCCTCCATCCCGCTGCCGTGCTGCTCCAGCAATTGCAGCGGCACGAACAGCTGCCGGCGAGAGGCGTCGAGCGGCAAGGCCGCGATCACCTGGGCGATGCCTTGGGCAAGGCCGGCGTGACGCGCGAGGTGTTCGATCTCGGGGGATTGCAGTCCGGCGACATCGGCGCCGAGCGAAAACAGCGCCGACGAAGTGTCGCCGAGATAGCCGTCCAATGCGGCCATGGTCGGCATCGGATCGTTGTAGAGATCGAACTGGTGCTCGTCGATCAGCCGCGACAGCCGCCCGACCGGCAGACGGTGATTGCGGATCGCCAACAATAATTCGGCCGCCACCGGATTGCCCTCGACGCCGCCGTGGCCGGCACCCGCCAGCATGTCGGTCCACCATTGCATGCGGATTTCGCCGGGCAGCGGCTGGCTCACCTGCTCGCGCACCCGCAAAATCTCGACGTTGAAAGCATAGAGCGCCAAGAGCGCGCGGCGCTGCGCAACGGGGGCGAACAGCGTCGTGGCATAGCGGGCAAAATCGTGGGCCCGCACCAGCTCGGTGCAGAAGTCAGCGGCCTCCTTGCTGGACTCGGCACTGCTCATGGCACCGCGATCAAGGCCGCCGCCACCCGCCGCCGTTCGCCGATCATGATGTTGTAGGTACGGATCGCAGGTCCGGTCTGCATCGGCTCCAGCACCACGCTGACCGCGCGTAGCGCTGCGCGAAGATCGGATGGCGGCAGCCAGACCGCGGTGCCGGTGCCGAGGATCAGGGTGTCGATGCCGCTTGCTGCGGCGAACACGCGCGCCAGCGACGCCCGGTCGATCTCCTCCGGCCTCGTCACCGGCCAGGCCCAGATGGCATCCGGCAGGCACAGCAACGAGCCGCGATGCGACATCTCGGCAAACGCAAAACCGCCGTTGCCGTAGGCCTCGATCGGCGCCGACCTCGGAAGATGCGGAGCGTCCGGGCGGCTCGCCATCGAGACAGTCCTATTGATGAGAGCATGATCTGGTCCGAAAACCGGTTCCCACCCATCGGGTCCTAGCCCGAGGGCATGCTTTTCGGGATCACGCTCTATTTTTTTTCAGGTTTGTCCGGCGCGTCCGCCCGATGGTTGCCGACGCCGAGATAGATCAGGATCGGGGCTGCGATGAAGATCGAGGTGTAGGTGCCGACCAGCACCACGCCGAACATCATGACCGCGGTGAAGCTGTGAATGGCGTTGCCGCCGAACAGCAACAGCGCCAGCAACGCCAGCGTCACCGTGACGTGGGTGATGATCGATCGCGACAGCGTCGAATTGATCGATTCGTTGAGCAATTCCGGCATCGGCATTTTCTTGTAACGCCGCAGCATTTCGCGGATCCGGTCATAGATCACGACGGTGTCGTTCAGCGAATAGCCAAGGATGGTCAGCAAGGCCGCGATGCTGGTGAGGTCGAAATCGACCTGGGAGATCGACATGAAACCGATGGTCAGCACGATATCGTGGACGTTGGCGATCATGGCGCCGAGCGCGAACTGCCATTCGAACCGGAACCAGAGATAGATCAGGATCGCAAAGATCGCGAGCATCAGCCCAAGCATGCCGTACGCCAGCAATTCGCCGGAAACGCGCGGTCCGACCACTTCGACCCGTCGGTACTCGACGGCGTCGCCGAGCGCGCCGCGGACTTTCTGCACCGCCGCCTGCTGCGCCGCATCGCCGCCGGGCTGTTCGGCAACCCTGATCAGCACTTCGGCCGGTCCGCCGAACTGCTGCAACTGGACGTCGCCGAGGCCGAGGCCGCTCAAGGTCGCACGCATGCCCGGAATATCGGCGGTACCGGATTTGGCCTGCACTTCCAGCAGCGTGCCGCCCTTGAAGTCGATGCCGAAATTCAGCCCGTGGGTGAAGAACAGCGTGATCGCGACAATCGACAGCAGCGCCGAAATCGGAAAACTGATGCGGCGAAAGCGGGTGAAATCGAACCTGGTGTTGTCGGGCACGATCCGCAGCGACGGCAGCAGATCGAGCGCGGCGACCACGGTCAGCACGGCAATGAGGACGCCTAGCCCGATGAGGACGAAATGAGTCACAGCTAATCCCTAGATCGGCACGCTTTGCGGCCGTTTCCACCTCACCCAGCCCGCCACGATCAGGCGGGTAAGCAAGAACGCGGTGAAAACCGTGGTGATGATGCCGATGCCGAGGGTCACGGCGAAGCCGCGCACCGGCCCGGTGCCGATATAGAACAGCACGGCGGCGGCGATGAAGGTGGTGATGTTGGAATCCAGAATCGTCGGCAGCGCCCGCTTGAAGCCGGCGTCGATCGCCGAGATCGCGGTGCGGCCGCCGCGCAATTCCTCTCGGATGCGCTCATAGATCAAGACGTTGGAGTCGACCGCGATGCCGACCGTCAGCACGATGCCGGCAATGCCGGGCAATGTCAGCGTCGCGTTCAGGAACGACAGCACGCCGAAGATCATGGCGACGTTGATGGCCACCGCGATGTTGGCGAATACGCCGAACAGCCGGTAGGTCAGAAGCATGAACACGATGACCAGGATCGAGCCGACATAGGCGGCGAGTTCGCCCTTTTCGATCGAATCCTGACCGAGCCCGGGTCCGACGGTGCGCTCCTCGATGATCGTCAGCGGCGCCGGCAGCGCACCGGCGCGCAGCAGGATCGAGAGATCGTTGGCCTGCTGGACGGTAAAACTGCCGGAGATCTGGCCGGAGCCGGCCGTGATCGGCTCGCGGATGACGGGTGCGGAAATCACCTCATTGTCGAGCACGATGGCGAAGGGTTGCCCGACATTCTCGGTGGTGGCCTGCGCGAATTTGCGCGAGCCCGAGGTATTGAAGCGGAAACTGACGATCGGCTCGCCGGAGCGCTGGTCGAAGCCGGGCTGGGCGTCGGTCAGGTCGGCGCCGGAGACCAGCACCTGCTTCTTGATGACGTAGGGGATCTTCGGCGCGGTCGAACTCATCAGCACTTCGGAATCCGGCGGCACCCTGCCCTGTAGGGCCTGATCCGGCGGCACCGAGAGGTCGACCATGCGGAAATCGAGTTTTGCCGTCTTGCCCAGCAGTTCCTTCAGCCGGGTCGGATCCTGCAGGCCCGGCACCTGCACCAGGATACGGTCGGTGCCCTGGCGCTGGATCAAGGGCTCGACGGTGCCGAGTTCGTTGACGCGGCGCTCGACGATCTGGATCGACTGTTCGACCGCCTGGCGAATGCGTTCGGTCACCGCCGCCTGCGGCACGGTGATCCGGATCACACCGCTGCCGGCGTCGCTGACTTCAAGGCTGCGCTGGCCGCTGGAGCCGAGCAGCCCGCCGAGCGGTTGGGCAAGCTCGCGCAGCTTGGTCAGCGCATTCTGCACATCGCTATCCTTGCTGATGCGCACCTCGACCGAGTCGCTGCGCACGCTCAGGCCGGTGTAGCCGATCCTGGCATCGCGCAGCGCGCGGCGAACGTCGTCGCGAACCTGATCGAGCTTGTCTTTCTTGACGGCGTTGGCGTCGACCTCGAGCAGGATGTGCGAGCCGCCCTGCAGGTCGAGGCCGAGCACCAGGTGGCGCTGCGCCCATTTCGGCCAGTTCTTCACGGTGGCTTCGGGGAAGAAATTCGGGACGGCGCAAAGGCACACCACCAGCGCCGTGAGGATGATCGCCAGCGCCTTCCACCGCGTGAAATACAACATCGAGTTAACCCGTCAGATTTGGGAGAATGCGGCGCGCAAAAACAGCTAGCTCGCGGACGTCTCGTCCTTGGCAGGCTCGCTCTTTTCCTTGGCCGGCTCGCCCTTGGCGCGCACGCCCGAAATCATCTGCCGCATTTGCCGCACCCGGACCCCATCGGAGATTTCGAACTCGATCTGGTCGTCGTCGACCACTTTTGTCACCTTGCCGACGAGGCCGCCGGAGGTCACCACGGTGTCGCCGCGGCGGATGTTCTTTACGAGTTCGGCGTGGTCCTTCACCTTCTTCTGCTGCGGCCGCAGAATCAGGAAATACATGATCACGAAGATC